>Ga0209515_10000246_pt1 | contig 103530 bp, 111 predicted proteins | sample Subgroupgradi54m_FD_187454 | JGI IMG/M metagenome (GOLD analysis project Ga0209515, IMG submission 187454) | Subsurface groundwater microbial communities from S. Glens Falls, New York, USA - GMW60B uncontaminated upgradient, 5.4 m (SPAdes)... ... | reverse complement strand
CAATTTGATTATCGCAAGCCCCTGTCTCTTCCTTCAAGAAGAAGAAGATCAGAGGCTCATGGAGGCCTATCTGTTAGAGTAGAAAAGGCACTATTAGAGGGAAAAACAATCCCTCAAATAAAAGAAGGCTTGGAACCAGGGCAAATTATTTATGCGAGAGATACTCTTCATGGGTGGGGTATAAAAGTCCCTTCTGAGATAAATTATATTCTTCCACGATTTGAAAAACTAAAAGATCCCAAGCTCACCGATTTAGAAAAACAAAAATTACTTGATAGTGTTGAAAACAGCAGGGTATTGCAAGTTTTGTCTTCTGGAGAAGAACCGATCATTACATCTGTTTCAAGAATTGGTTGGCAAGCCGGACTGTTTTTCCACGCTGACAAAGTTAATATTATTTATGCTCTCCTTAAAGGCAAAGGTGTTCCAGCCTCTTCTTGTTCACACTTTGTAAGATCTCGCAAAGGAGATAGAGAGAAGGAAAGACTTACTTATTATTTCATTTGTGCAACTGATAGGGACAGAGCAATAAAAATCGTAAAAGATGCAAAAGAACTTGATCAACTTAGGGTAAACCCTGTTATCATATTGGGTAAAACTATGGATAGAATACCCAGAGTCGGAGAACTTATGAAAAGCGGAAATTATTCAGGCTTAGGTTCTCTTGTTATTGAAATAAGAGGAAAAAGCCTCGGCACTAATATAGAAGCCGAGGATATTATTCTTGACGATTGTCCTTCTTCAGTTTTCCGATACAACGGGAGACAGACATTCTATAGACTTGATCAAAAAGAGCAACTTAGAGAATATCTTAAAAAACGCTTCAGAGAATTTAGGCTTATTTAGAATATTTATAAAATTAGAGGAAAGAAGGGAACGAATAATAAGTTCGAACTTCCTCCACTCCTCGGAGCTCATTTTAGCTACGAATATACAGTGAGTAGCAGGGTGGGGTAAGGAAGTAATCCCCGCAACACAGAGTGCCTAAATGATAAGGCGGAGAACTTCGTTATCTGTACCAGCTTGACCAATGAGTACAAATTTTCTTCCTGCTACTCCTATACCAAATCTAGTTGGTCCTACTTTAAAACCATTTCCCTCTAAGGCATTTCTATAATCAAGTACGCCAAAACGGGAGTGAAATGCGAAGCACTCTGCCCAGTCTCCTCCAAAAGAATCTTGTAGTTCTTCTTGTTCAGTTTCGCTAATAAACTCTTGCTCAAATTCTGTTTGATTTGAATCTGTAAAATCATAGTCGGAAACTACAATAAGCTTCGGATCACAGCTGGTAAGATCTTGTATGACTCCAGTTGGGGATTCTTCTGCGTGATGAAGCGAAAAGCTACAGACTATTAGATCAAACTTTTGGTCTAAGGGAGGTGCATTTGTCCACGAGATGCTTCTATTAAGATAAACTTTATTCATCAATTTATCTGCTAGGAAGGGTTCATACGCAACTGTTTCTTGGCCCCGTCTGATATATTTAAATAAGGTTGTGCCAAGCAAAGGCGTTACTCCAGAACCATAATCAAGTACTCTTAACGGGTCTATGCCCGCCGTAAGAATTCTTAAAGCCCCAATTAGATGATGCTGCAAGAGAAAATTCCCTTCCGTTCTTCTATAATTTTCCTGGAAACCAGTCATGGACGAGATTATACAGCATCAGGGTAGCTTCTTCCAACCCAACAACAGTTTTAAGTGGAAGCAAAGCTATATTTTTGCATAGAAAATTCTAACTTCCTCCACTCCTCGGAGCTACTTATTCTGGCACGCCGAATTATTTTCTCGTATGTGGAAGAAGTGCCTGCGGTATTTTTCTTTCGGGAAGATTCAAATCTTTTCGCACAGTTGTAATTCGTTGATCCTCAGGCGATACTAAGCCATGTAATCCAAGAAAAATTGACTCAGATAGTATTTCCGGATTATCGTAATCCATACCGTTTCTATCCCAAACACGAGCTCCTCCTGGATATTGTTTACGATCTTTGTCGATTAACGTTAGCGATTCCCATAAGTAAATAGATATCCGGCCTTGAGAATGGGACAAAGATGATACAGATAAAGCTCTATTGGAAACTGAAGATACGTATCCGCTTTCTTGCAGGTATTCATCTGGTTCTCCAGTTGTATCCGGTCCTATTAGTCTTACATATGGAGAAAATCCTTGTCCACCTGCCTCATCAAAATCATATACAGTTTCTAGTTTAAGCTCAGGTATTAACTTTGCTATGGTTCTCATGATTTCTTCTGTGCCTGATTTTCCCAGGCTTCCTACTGCAGCTTTAAATTGCTCTCGTGCTTTTGCTCTATCTTTTTCCGGATCATATCTCGTTCTTCTTACTGCTTCCTCTAACTCATGCCAACCCATAATCCCCAGATTATAGACCTTTTATTTACAAAGTCAACCGCGGAGCCAATTTTTGATATAATCTTTTCATGCCAGAGGAAACTTCTAGAACTGATCAAGAAGGACAAGGTTCCCGATACGGGCTTATTATTGATTTATCTTCAAGCAAACAATTTAATCCTTCAAGGCTTGACCGTGAAATAAAAAGGGTAGGATTTCGTACAGAACTTCCCGATAGAACTTTGGGAGATATGTATCATGCTAAATTTGTCGTGGTAGGAGATAGAATTATTCTATTTTCTTCAGACTACAATCACTTAGAAGGGATCGAATGGATGAAAAAAGTTTTTCCAGATGTTGATTTAAATGGAGAAATACAATGTGCGGGAGACATTACAGTCAGTTTTCATCAAGGTGGATTTGGAAACACTCGTCCAATAAGAGTTATAGCTGGTATGAGTACTGGGCTTCTGCAAAATGGTACTTTGTCAGAAGAGAAATCAGAAGAATACAAACGAACAGTTTTAAAAGAAAAACTTGGGGACTACTTTGATATTTCTAGGTAATACCATGTTCTAACTTCCTCCACCCCTCGGAGCTCAGAATTAGCCTTGAAGATTGCTAAATATTTTTAATGCGTTAAGAGTGTTTTTATCAGCTGACAGTTTTTCTGCTTCATCAAAGGAAACCCATCGGGTATCGTAAAACTCTGAAGGATCAACAACAAATGCATCTGTAGGAGTTTCAACCGCATACCAAATATCGAGATGTTCATTGCATGGAAATGAGTTATTGATAAAGACTCTTGTTAAAAGAAAAGGCTTTGGCATGTTCTGTTTATTCAAGGTATATCCTAATTCTTCCTGTAGTTCTCTTGTTAAAGTGTTTGTTGGTAGCTCTCCTTTTTCGATATGCCCACCAGGAGGTATCCATTTGTCTGCTTTCTTATGATGGACAAGGAATATCTTCTTGGCTTTTGAGCTATATGGTAAAAAGAATACGCAATAGTGGCTCTTTTCATTATCTGCTTTTAGCAGATTCCCTTGCTTTAGTCTTTGTAAAAAACGCTGCTTTACAGTTTTATCTCCTCGTGTTGTTACAATAATCTTTTGCAAAACGATTTCAAGGTTATTATTCACGAAAAAAGTATAGCATAATGTGTTCTAACTTCCTCCATTCCTCGGATCTTTTTGACCCCAGAATACACAATTGCCATCTTTAAAGTTTTAATCTTCGATGTTACAATCTTCTCAAGTTATTATGATAGAGCTTGAGCGAGGATTGGCAGTTAACATAGACGAAGAAATAATAGATGTCTTACATCTTGCGTACGGTATTTATCCTAAAGAATTTACAGCTGATGATTTAAAAGCTGTACATGAAATAGGTAAACATATTGCAGAGGGGGGGGCATTACATGCTATTGGGCAAGGAGGAGATATGATTGCTCTATCTCGACCCGATCTTAATTTCGTATTAAAGTTTGCTTATGATGACCAGTCTCCAAAAGGTTTTAGTCCCAAATTCTCCAAGCGTGTCGAGCATGGTTTTTCTCTTGGGAAAGAAAACCTTGGCGGAATACTCGCACCAAGTATGGACATACCTCTTTTGTCATCAGAAGGTGAATCAGATAATCAAGTAATATACACAGCAATCGTGCAAGAGAAGGTAATAACCGTAGAGCATTATTTAAATAGCTTAGAATCAAAAGCACGTTTAAAAGAAGAAGAACGCCTAAAAAAGGATTTTATACTTATTACTGGAGCTATGTGGGACAGAGGGATTTTCGATATGGACCCAAGCTGGGAAGAAAATTATGGAGTTATCTTAGTCCCTAGAGCGCCAAGCATTGGGCTTCTAGATTGGGGAGCGCTTTACGCAAAAGGTCAACTGGTGCTGATTGACATAGGCCATTTATCAGACAATCCTGAAGAATTTCCAGAATATGAAGGAATTGAGCGTCAACACCTTTATGAAGAATCTTTAAAATCATTTTTTGATCCTTCTAATTTCAAGAATCGCTTTGGTTTATTGGTAAATGACGACTGGATGCCTACCCCTGGTATAGTAGTACCTGAACCATAATCATAAAATGCCATCTATCAGGATTAGGCAAGGCATACAGCAGATCATGATTTAGAAACAGATAGAAAGCAGAAATATGTTCTAACTTCCTCCATCCCTCGGAGCTGCGAATTAGCCTCAAAACAATAGTGAGTGGCCAGGGCGGGGTAAATGATATAATTGCCTTATGAAGGGTAGAAGAGGGTATATAAATCCACCTTATAAAAGAATTGCTAAGGATATTGGACAAAGGATTAGAGGTGGAGAAATTCCTGACGGAACAATACTCTTAGGAAGAGAAATAACAGATCAGTATGGAGCAGCAGGCGAATCAGTAAGCAACATAATAAGAATTTTAAAAACTGAAGGTTTAGTTGAATCAAAAAAGACAGTAAAGAGAGGTAGAGGCGGGATAAGAAATTTTGTCAAATCTCCTGAAAACCCTCAAGGAGGTTCTCCCGAGAGAAGATAAAAACTTAACTTTCTCTACCCCTCGGAGCCCAAATTGGCTTCAAAATTGCTGACTTTTTCTTAGTGATATAATATTTATTAGGTAAATATGAGAAAACTTGTTGTATTAACTTTTGTAACTCTCGACGGTGTCATGCAAGCTCCTGGTGGACCTGAAGAGGATACCAATGGAAATTTTAAGTATGGCGGCTGGTCGGTGGGATACTGGGATAAGGTAATGGCCAACGTTATGGCTGAGCAGATGGGACACCCGTTTGATCTTCTTTTGGGCAGGAAAACATACGAGATATTTGCTGCGTATTGGCCAAAATCAAAAGAACCTGGGGCGGATGCACTGAATAAAGCAAAAAAATATGTAATCTCAAGGAAATTGAAAAAACTTGACTGGAAAAACTCCATGCTCGTGACAGGAGATGTCCCGAAAGAGATTAAAAAGTTAAAAATTATGGACGGGCCGGAACTACAGGTTCATGGCAGTTCTAGTCTTATCCAAACACTTTTGAAAAACGATCTTGTTGATGAGTTTCGCTTAAAGATATTTCCAGTTACCATTGGAAAGGGCAAGCGACTCTTTGGGGAGGGCACAATGCCTGCTTCTTTCAAGCTTCTTGACAGCAAGCTTTCAACAACAGGTGTCATTGTCGCAACATATGTGAGGGATGGAAAGATTAAAACGGGATCGTTTTGATTTAGATGATCAACCTAAATAAATTCTAACATCCTTCATTCCTCGGAGCTCCGAAATTAGCCTCAAAATCACTTCTGATATAATCATCGCATGCCTTCTATTACTCATCTACAACAAAAGAAAATTTGGGACAAAGAACACAAAAACCCATACGTATTAAAACAAATGGATTCAACTAAACCATCAAGCGGAGTTATTCTTTTTCTTTCCTTCCTAAAACAAAAAGGAGAACTTAAGAAAATATTAAAAGGAATAGAGCCTGGCTGTGGAAAAGGAAGAAATGTAATTTATCTTGGTAAACAAGAGATACAAATGATAGGTATTGATTACTCTCTTTCTGCGATTAAAGAAGCAAAAAGAAGAGCTAAGGATGTTAAAAATGTTAGTTTTTTGCTGCAAGATGCTACCAAAAAGTGGAAATTCTACTCAAAGACTTTTGATTTTGCTATTGATTGTTTCGCAACAACAGATATTGAATCAAAAAAAGGAAGAACATTTGCAGTTAAAGAAATGATACGGGTTCTTAAACCAAAAGGATATTTATTAGTGTATGTAATGTCTACCGATGATGAGTTTCATAGACAGATGATTAAAGAGTCTCCTGCAGATGAGCCAAATGCCTTTATACATCCAACAACTGGTAAGTTTGAAAAGGTCTACGATAGAGAAGAATTACTGGAACTATACTCTGGCCTAAGACTAACTGAGGAAAAAAGAGTTAAAAAAATAACTACTTTTTTTGGAAAAGATTACAGCTGTAGAAACTATTGGATGATATTCCAGAAAGCGTAGTAAATTCTAACACCTTCCACTCCTCGAAGCTTTTTCTTTAGCCTATCCCAACAAGATTTTCTCACTGTTGTCCGTTATCTTTGGGGATTTGGTATAATTCCTCCATGTCACAAAGCAAAAGAGAGTTAGAGCCATTCGAGTCTAATGAAACTGAACGTTATTTTTCATGGATGCAAGAAGATGGAAATGGGAAGTTTGAGATAGTAACAAGGCAAGATCTTGAGCCTGGTTCAATAGATTTAGAGTTACCAAGACAGCGTTACGATGTTGGCAAAATTATTTACAAGCGAGGTAATGGACTAGAATTTAACCTAATGGAATTTTTGCCCGAAGGGTTTGTTGCAACATATTTCCCAGGGAGAGCTTCGCAGTTAAAAGTTGGTGCTTCAGACAAAGGTGATATTTCGTTTGAAGATCTAACTACCCAGCAAGAATTATTTGGCTTATTTCATGCCTTAGGGCATGCAAATATCTGGCACGGCTTAACAGATGTTGAGTTTGAAAGGCGTCACCAAGCAAGAAACGCTGTTATTTTGGGAGATAGAAGTCGTGGATTTGTCAACGCTCTAATGGATGAGTATGAAGCATGGGAATGGGCTGTGACCAATATAATTAACTTGAGAAGAAATGGAATTGATTTCTTTCCAGGGGTTAATCAAGACCAATTTCATGAATGGATTGCACAATCACGACGGCTTTATGGCTGTGTTGAGCCTGAACAATTCCCATTGATACCAGAGGGTGAGAAAAGTTAACTTGCAAAAACATATTTCTGTTCCCTAAAATAGTTCCTCACATAGTTAACCAGAGGGAGCTACGAAGTCATAAATTGTGTTTCTGCTATAATTAAGTGTAGCAATGAGTAAAATTACATTTCAAAATGTCTTTATTGTACTAGGAGTTCTACTTTTAGCATCAGGTATGGGTACCACTGCAAAAGGCGAAAGCGATAATTCGTTCGTTTTTATTGGTGGAATAAACCTTATGCTTGGTGCTTTAGCCATTATTGCTCGTAAAAAACAAGCTTCTACTAAGTCAGGAAAATGGCTTGCAGTAGAAGTCGTATCAATTTTGGTTATCCTGTTTACAACTATTCCAAGTTTGCTCAATGGGCTATGGTATTTGCATCCAATTACATTCTCTGTTGTCTCAGTTGCCATCATAGTAGGCTATTTTTATACATGGGTTAAATTAAAGAATAAATCAAAAACTAAGAAAAAGGGGCAAATGCGTAAAAGATTCTAACTTCCTCTATCCCTTGGAGAAAATTTTTCCTGTCTTGACAGCCCAAATAAAAAGATGTAATCTGAGAGATATGAAATGGTCGTCCACAACAGTAATCATAGTTTTAGCCGTAGTTTTGGTTGCATTATACGGTGGGTATAGATTAATTCGCCATTTTAACAAGCCACAAATACAACAGATAAAACAGCAAGCTCCGAGCGCAAATCAACAGACAAGTCCAACCAGTTCAGCTCCAGTAGCTAAAAACTCTGTACAAATATCAAATTTTAGTTTTTCCCCAGCAGTACTAACAGTTAAAGTAGGAGATACAGTGACTTGGACAAATCAAGACAGTATGGGTCACAGCGCAACAGCAGATGATAAAAGCTTTGATACTGGCGTCTTAGATCAAGGTAAATCAGGAACAGGTACTTTTAGTAAAGCAGGTACTTATATTTATCATTGCAGTGTCCATCCCAGCATGCATGGAAAGATTATTGTTCAATAGTAGTCCAGGTTCTAACTTCCCATACTCCTCGGATCCACGGAATATACCTATCTGTTGACTTATAGCCGATTATTTTCTACTCTTTAAGAGATAATAAAAGTATGCATATGCTTTCTGATACTCACAAGAAAATAATGTCTGCATATCAGCTCTTGCAAGGAGAAGCAATCAGCGTAAATACATTTGAGCATATACGAACAATCTTAAAAGATCTCCATCCCAAAGTGGATGAAAAATTGGAAATTTGCTCTAAGGCTTTAGATAAGCTACAAAAGATTCAGAGTGGAGACGTTATAACGCTTTCAGCGGAAGGACTCGCAGAAGACACAGAAGAAAAAAGAAAACGAAAAAAAACGCTATTACTTTTCATAAATTCGCTTAAGAATCTAAAAAGCGAAATAAAAAGAGTTGATGCAGAATTTACTCAAGCACATGCGCATGGTAACTCTTTGCAGAACCAATTGACAGCTTTGGGAAGAATTATTGGCTTTGCGAAAGGTCCATTTGGAGCAGTTACCCTTATTGCGCTTGTTATTGTCGGATTTTTACTATTCCAGAGGCATAAAACTCAAAATACTACAGTTGTTAACCCAAAAAACTATATTTCTCCAACAACTGTTTCAAATAATTCGTCGAAGATACAGATTATTATGTACAACGGAAAGCAAGTTCCTCTCAGCCAATTATATATTGGTCATGGATCTGATTGTGATAGCCCTCATTATCATGCAATAACTGGAAGAGTTACTACGCTTGATGGATCGGTAATACCAGATCCAGAGAATTGTGGCTACGGGAAACTAAAAGATGTACAAGTTACTGAAGTAAGTATCTCTCCAAGTCCTTAAAAGTATAATAGTTACTCACATAGTCAACTAGAGGAAGCTAATTTCTAGCTTCGTCTATCTCTCATATGATATAATTACTCAATGAATGAGCAGGGACCAAGAGAAATTAAAAACAACCTTGTTTTGGAGCTTCACATTCCAGATTTTGCTAAAGCACGAGATTTTTATTCCCTGTTTGGATTTGAAGAATTAAGCTATGATCCTACTTCCGGAGGCGGAAGCTCCCTTGGCTATATAGTTCTTCAAAGAAGCGACTCATTGGGTCGTGCAATGATAAATTTTTATGGTGATAAACCAGAAGTTGTAAAACATGCACATTTTAACCAATTCCCGGAAGATACTCCAAGAGGCTATGGAGTTGAAATAACTTTCCTAGTAGATGATGTACAAATTCTTTGGGAAAAGGTTAAGGATAAACTCACTGATAAACAAATTGCGCAAAAACTTGTAACAAAAAGATGGGACAAGAAAGATTTTAGAGTAGTAGATCCGTCCGGTTTTTATCTGCGTTTTACAGAACCTGTTGATTGGGGTCAATAGGACTCTGATATAATCTTCTAATGAATTTAGGTATTGGAATACACAATTCACAATCTCACTCTTACAATTCAAGTTCAATTTCATTCTTCCGCCTCCAAATAAGAAAAGAATAATTACAGATAAGGATGGGGTGGGGAAGAATAGTAGTCTCAGAAGTTCCTAAGATTATTATTTAATTCGAATCTGAATCAGTCAAAACTCGTGACTTGACAAAACCATTATTGGTATTTACAATGTAATTACCATGATAACGACACTAATTGCAATAGGAAATTCTCGTGGGGTACGTATACCTAAGCCACTGATTAACGAAAGCGGTCTTGGTGATCAGGTTGAATTGCAGGTTAAAAAAGGTGAAATACGAATTATTGCAGCACCTAAAAAAGATACGTCTGTGGCTGCTACCCTATTGTTGTCAGAAAAAATACTAGATACTGATTGGAATCGACCAGAGGAGGATGATGCATGGGCAAGTTTACAGTAGGAAGCGTAGTTCTCGTTGTGTTCCCATTCTCTAATTTAAAAGGTCAGAAAGTACGACCAGCGCTTGTTTTAGCGAACGTTGAATTTAATAACCTTATTTTGTGTCAGATTACTTCAAAGCCGTATACAAGTAAAATATCAATCCCTCTTAAGTCGACTGATTTTGCAACAGGTGGTTTGCCAGTTATCAGTTATGTTCGACCAGATAAACTGTTTACAGCAGATACCACCATTATAAAAAATACTGTTGGTCGGTTAACTCCAACTACTAAGAATTCGATCTTAAATAGTATTCGTGCATTATTTATGTCTTCATGAAACATTTAGGTCGCTAATATAAAAACTTCCTAAATCCTCAATTTACACTAATACATCTGATATAATCTAAAAATGTTAAGTATAGGAATACACAATTCACAATACCACTTTTACAATTCAAGTTTAAATTCATTATGCCTCAGTCTCGAAAAGAAAGAATAATTATTCAAAGGGACGATTTAGGTAGAATTGTTCATTCCATGCCACTACCATGAATAGTATCATAGAATTTGCAGGAGCAAAAAAGAGTTGACAAACAGTTCGTTTTGTAATACAATTTATTACATATGAGAACAGTAGTAAATATTTCTTTACCAGTGCAGCTTAACTCTGTCGTTGAAGCGGAGCTTGTTTCTGGAAATTATGCCAGCAAAAGTGAATTTTTTAGAACTTTGCTTAGATCCTGGATTGAGGCTAAGGCTGCAAAAGAGCTGGAAGAAAGTAGAAAAGAATTAAAGATGGGGAAAGGTAAGGTTTTAAATTCTCTCTCTGATCTTCGATGAAATTAAATGAAAATTATTTACTCCAGTAAATTTGCCAAGGAGTATAAAAGATTACCTCTTAAGATTAAGAAAACTGCAGAGAAAAAAGAAAATATCTTCCGCAAAGATCCATTCGAATCAAGTCTTAAGACACACAAGCTTACAGGAAAACTTAAAGAATATTATTCTTTTTCAATAGATTACCAATACAGGATTATTTTTGAATTTGTCAAAAAAGATATCATTTGGTTTCATTCCGTAGGAACACACGAAATTTATAAATAGCCTATCCTTGACACAGGCAAAAAGGGGATTATTTTCTGATATAATTATCTTCATGAATTTAGGAATCGGGATAGTAGGTCTACCTAATGTTGGGAAATCCACTTTGTTTAATGCACTTCTTAAGAAACAGCAGGCTTTTGTTGCAAATTATCCCTTTGCAACAATTGAACCAAATGTTGGAATAGTTCCTGTTCCGGATGATCGGTTAGAGAAGCTTGCCGACATAGAAAAAAAAGAAAACAAAATGGAAAATGTACCACCTATTATTCCTGCAATAGTAAAATTTATCGACATTGCAGGTTTAGTTAAAGGCGCAGCTCTTGGAGAAGGATTGGGAAACAAATTTCTGTCTCACATAAGAGAAGTAGATTTAATTTGCCATGTTATTAGATATTTCAAAGATTTGGACGTTGCCCATGTTTCTTCAAATCCTAATCCGAATTCAGATCAAGTTACAATAAACACAGAACTCATCTTAGCAGATCTTCAAACTTTGGAAAAGCAACAAGAGACTAAAAGAAATGCGACAAAAGATGAAATAATTCGATGGGAAACTATCAAGAAATTAAGGGAAGAATTAAATAAAGGTGTTTTGGCAAAAGATGTCAGCCTTTTGGAGGAAGAAAAAGAGTTAATTATAAACCTTAATCTTCTGACTTTAAAGCCAGTATTTATAATTGCAAATGTTTCAGAGAATGATCTAAAAAATCAATTTCCGGAAAATACAATTGCAGTTTGTGCAAAAATAGAAGCAGAGCTTTCGCAGCTTTCTGAAGATGAGCAAGAAGAATATTTAAAATCTTTAGGACTCAGAAAATCAGGACTCGAAAGTATTATAGAAAAAGGATACGAGATGTTAGGTTTAATCTCATTCTTAACGGCTGGAGAAAAGGAAGTAAGAGCGTGGACCCTTAAAAAAGGGACATCAGCAGTTAATTCAGCAGGTGTAATTCATACGGATTTTTCTAAAAAATTTATAAAGGCAGAAGTTGTTTCGTTTGACGATTTTGTAAGCGTCGGTGGATGGAAAAAATCAAGAGAACTCGGAAAAACAAGATTTGAAGGAAAGAATTATCTTGTAGAAGAAGGAGATGTAATTGAATTTAAAATAGGAAGTTAGGACTTGCTTTTTTATTTTTAAATATGATAGGATCTATGAACTATGCGAGTTTACGAACTGGTTTTAGTGCTTAAAACCTCGCTTTCAGAGGCAAACAGAAAAAAACTTTTAGAAACTACTAAAGGTTTTTTGCCCGATTTAAAAATTGTCAAAGATGAGCAGTGGGGACAAAAACCCCTTGCCTATTCTATAAAAAAAGAGACTGCAGGATACTATCTTGATTGGATTTTTGAATTGAAATCAGAGCTTCCAAAAGATTTTGAAAAAAAACTTATTACAAACGATAATATACTAAGACATTTGCTCTTAAGAAATAAATAATTATGGCTAAAAGCTTAAATAGAGCACAGCTTATCGGTAATTTAACACGCGATCCGGAACTTAGATATACTCCAAACGGAACCGCTGTTTGTTCTTTTAGTATTGCAACAAACCGGAATTGGACAACAGATACCGGCGAAAAAAAAGACGAAGCGGAATTTCATAGAATAGTTGCGTGGAATAAATTGGCAGAGATCTGCAGTCAGTTTTTAGTAAAGGGAAGAAAAGTTTATGTGGAGGGAAGACTCGTCACAAGGTCCTGGAACGCTCAAGACGGGACTCAGAGAAACACAACTGAAATAGTTATTTCCGATATGATTTTACTAGATTCAAGAAGACCTGAGGAAGTAAAAATGGAAGAGGAGCCAGAAGGGGAAGTGAAAGGTGGGGAAGATAAGAAATCTAGCGAAAAACCAGCTCCGATTAAATCGAGATCAAAATCAAAAAATCTTCGCCCAACTCAGGACAAGGAAGAATCTGAGTCTTCAAAAGCACCGGATCAATCGTCAGATGAGGAAATCGTCCCAGACGATATCCCGTTTTAATGTCAGTTAGAAAAGATCTTATAATACCAGTTGTCAAACCTCAGAGAAATTGTTAAAATTATATCTTAGCCTAGCAACTAGTTTTATGGCCAAAAAGAGAATAAAAATTCGTAAACCTAAAATAAAAGAAGAATGCTATTTCTGTAAGGAAAAAAAGGATCCGTCTTTTAAGGATATACAGGTTCTGAAAAGATATTTAACCGAGCGAAACAAAATTATCTCAAGATCCCGGACAGGCGTTTGCTCAGGACACCAGAAAGATCTATCAAAAAATATAAAACAGGCAAGGCATCTGGCTCTTTTGCCATTTATCGCTGGGGAAAATTAAAGTTTCTCTATCATGAGTTTGGTGTCCATACTTCTAGACGTTGGTTTTATTTCAAAAGTTAAAACAGGTGATACTGTGGTTTCGGGGCAGGTTATTGCAACAAAAAAGGGAAGACGCAAAGACATAGTAATTAATGTTGCAGAGACTCTAGGTATTAAACCCGGGGAAGCTGCAAAATTTATTTTAAAAAGACCAGGGGATAGGGTAGAAGAAGGAAAATTGATCGCGGCTAAAAAAGGCACGTTGGGCATAGGAGGCAAGGGAATTATAAGTAAGGTAACAGGCACAGTTTTTAAAATAGATGAAAATTTAGGAGTTCTCTATATTCGAGCAAATCATGTCCAATTTGATGCGGCAAGCTCGGCCTCTCAGGATGAGGGAGAAGAAGACATATTTTCACCCATTGATGGCGTCGTTGAGTTATGCGATAATAAAAAAATTGCAATAAAAACCGATAAGGTTGCAATCTTGGCAGATAAAGTTTCAGGTATTGGGATTGTTTGGGCTGAGACAATTTTATTAGGAAAAGATGAGGTTGACCCCTCGGATATTAACGGAAAAATTAGAGGGAAAATAATTTTAGGAAGGTTTTTTCAAAAAGAGGCAATTGCTAAGGCGATTGGCATTGGCGCATTAGGAATAATATCACAGAATATTTCGGAAGAAGAACTAGAGGATTTAATGAAAAAAAATATAAATACACCGATTTTTATTATAAATGAAGAAAACTTTGAAAAACTTTTAAAATACAAAGGTAAAAAAATTTATGCCGATGCGGAAAAAAGCATAATCATTCCATATGAAAGATAGAACAAAAGGATTTCAATTTATAATTCTTATTCTGATAGCCTTTTTTGTCGGATACTATTTCGGAGTTAATAAAATTTCTCTGGATTGGAAAAATTATAAACCCGTTTTGTCTATATCAGGCAAAGAACCTCCGCCTTCTTTGTCTAATCTGGATTTTTCCAATTTTTGGGCAGTATGGCAGAGTCTTAATAACAACTACTACGATAAATCCAAATTGGATCCTTCTAAAATGCTAAACGGAGCAATATCGGGACTGGTTCAGAGCATTGAAGACCCATACACAATTTATCTTCCTCCTACTTCAAATAATAATTTTAAGCAAGGTTTGGCAGGCCAATTCCAGGGAATTGGAGCAGAGCTTGGAATAAAGGATAAAAAAATTATTATCATCGCACCCCTTTCCGACAGTCCGGCACAAAAGGCAGGGATAAAAGCAGGGGATGTAGTGCTTGCGGTAGATGGCACATCCACAGAAGGCTGGACGCTTTCTCAAACAGTTTCAAAAATAAGAGGTCCTAGGGGAACCCCTGTTACGCTTTCGATTCTTCATAAAGATTCAAAAAACCCGCAGGATATAAAAATTATAAGAGATGTAATTGTGGTAAAAAGCATAGACGGTTATATAAAGAAGGTTGCGGATGTTGGAAATATTAAGTTAACCTCGATACTTAAGGCTCACGAAAATGATGAGATTATTTATCTTAAGCTTTCTCAATTCGGAGACAGCACAAATAAAGATTGGCTTTCTTTAATTGACAAACTTAATTTAGAAGTTCAAAAGAGCTCCGCTTTAACGGGTCAAGGTAAAAACTTTAAAGGTATAGTTTTAGATCTTAGAAATAATCCAGGAGGATACTTAACAGACGCAGCTTTTATAGCATCGGAATTTCTAAATGAGGGGACACCTGTTGTAATAGAAGAGTCTGCTGGGGGGGAAAGATCAGCTCTTAGAGTCTCAAGAAGAGGACTTTTTATAAATACACCGATTGTGATTTTAATCAATAAAGGAAGCGCTTCTGCCTCCGAAATTGTTTCAGGAGCCCTAAAAGATAATGTAAGAGCGAAACTTGTAGGGGAGACATCTTTTGGAAAAGGTACAATACAGCAGGCAGAAGATTTGGGCAACGGGGCAGGTCTTCATGTAACGATTGCAAAATGGTTGACACCAAACGGAACTTGGGTAAACGGAAAAGGGATAGCCCCGGATATACAGGTATCACTTGATTCAAAAGACCAAACTCACGATTCTCAACTTGAAAAAGGTATAGAAGAACTAGTAAAATAATAGCAAAAATTAGTTATTAGCGACTAGCCACACTAGCTGTGAGTTACTAAGTTTATGAAAAGATCAATTATTTTGGCAGTTGTTCTAACTATAATTTTATTTGGCGCAAGTGCAATTCTTAAGCCTTCAATTCCTAAAACTTCGGTAACAGAAAAAGTAAAAGTAGTTTCGGAAGATTCAATAGTAATAGATGCTGTTAAAAAAGTCGGACAATCGGTTGTAACTGTTGTTGAGCAAAATCCTGGCGGCTCTTCGCAGGTCTCTTTTGGCCCATTCTCTGTATTTGATCAGCCGACCCAACCACAATCTCAAAATATTGGATCCGGTTTTATAGTATCAAAAGATGGTCTTATTGTAACCAACAAACATGTTGTATCAGACAATGGGGTTAAATATCAAATAATAACCTCAACTGATAAAAAATACGATGTCCAAAAAATCTACAGAGATCCATTAAATGATATTGCTATCTTGAAGATTGATCCTTCTCAAAATTTGGGTCAAGACTTAAAGCCTGTTGAGATGGGTTCTTCATCAAAACTTCAAGTAGGACAGTTTGCAATAGCGATAGGAACAGCACTTGGTGAATTTCGAAACACTGTAACAACCGGAGTCATTTCTGGATTGGGAAGGGGAATTACTGCAGGATCAGATTTTGCGGGTTATATAGAACAGCTTGATAATGTAATACAAACATCAGCAGCAATAAATCCTGGAAATTCGGGCGGACCTCTTCTAAATTCTTCGGCCCAAGTTATTGGAATAAATACGGCAGTTGCAATATCCGGACAAAATATCGGTTTTGCACTCCCCATTAGTGTTGTTAAAGATTCTCTTAAGAATTTTAACGAAAACGGCCAGTTTAACAGACCATACTTAGGAGTTTCTTATAAAATTATACAAAAAGACGCAGCACTTCTAAATGAGGTTGCGCAGGGTGCTTTTGTTCAGGAAGTTATTCAAGGCTCTGCGGCCGAAAAAGCGGGAGTTGAGAAAGGAGATGTCATTACAGAGATCGATGGTAAAAAAATCGAGGGGACAACAAATGTTGCCAGCATAATCGCAAGTAAAAAAGTAGGAGACAGCATAGATATTCTCCTTTGGAGAAACGGAATAACAGTTAAGGCAAAAGCAATTTTAGAACCTGCCCCAAATCAATAGCTTAAAATTCCAGCTTTTTATATAATACAAGAATGGTTTTTATTCAAAAAGATGTTTCTTTAAAAAATTTCAGTAATTATAAAATCGGAGGCAAAGCAAGATATTTCTTGGAAGTTTCTAATCTGTCGGAACTAAAAGAAGGTCTTGGAAAATGGAAAAGAATTTCAGAAATTCTGCCAATTTTTATTCTCGGCGCAGGGACGAATGTCTTAATAAGCGATAAAGGATTTAATGGTCTTGTTATTCATCCCAAAATAAGATTCATAGAAAAAACCCCTTCGACTGGCTCAAAGCAAATAATTTCTGCAGGATCGGGAGTTCTAATAGAGGATTTGCTTGTCGACTCCGTTAAAAATTCGTTGTCCGGTCTTGAATGGGCAGGAGGTTTACCCGGAACACTAGGAGGAGCAATCCGAGGTAACGCCGGAGCATTTAGAGGAGAAATTAAAGACAATATTGTAGAAGTTACTAGTTTTGATACAAAAACTCTAAAAATAGAAAAAAGGGGATTGAGGGACTGCGGGTTAGATTATAGATCAAGTGTATTCAAGGGTAGAGAAGGAGAAGTTATAATTTCGGCATTGTTAAAACTTAAAAAAGGAAACAAAAAAGATATTAAAAACGAAATTAAAGAGAAAGTCAAATACAGAGAAAACCGCCATCCTCTTGAATACCCAAATATAGGAAGCATATTTAAAAACATCCCAATAGAAAAAGTCCCTAAAAAGTTGTTGAAAGAACTGAGCAGTTCGATAAAAGACGATCCTTTTCCGATTTTGCCGACTGCAAAACTTTTGGCAATATCAGGCCTAAAAGGAAAAAAAGCAGGTGGAGCAATGGTCTCCGAAAAGCATCCTAATTTTATTGTCAATTTTGATAATGCTTCATCAGCCGATGTAAAGACTCTAATTTACAAAGTAACAAAGATTATAATGGATAAATATGCAATAACGCTTGAGGAAGAAATAACATACCTTGGTTAATCATATATCGGATGCCATTGACTATTTACCATTATTCGTAAATCGTAGAAGTACAGTATGGCGGTACTAGGGCGCTACTTCTTGGTAGATTGTATTTTGATATTTTATAATATCCGGAGCGTTTAACATAAAATCGGGTCTTTCTTGTATCGAAAATGCAGGGCATTGTGCGTTGCCTGCGCTCAAATCTCTTTGGAACTGAAAAATTCCTGCCGGACTCGTTTTTGCTGCATCTACTATTACCGATCCTGCAATATTTAATCGAAGACTGCCAGTCCCTGTTCTAAAATCCTTGTCGGTACTATAAAAACCTTCTATTTGTGGTGTTGTTGTTGTAAAATCTCCTATAACATTACCAACAGTTGGGTTAACAATAATATTACCCGAGACAATAAATGTTGCAGTCGAGCCTTTTGGCACATGAATTTGTGTATTAATCGTAAGGTCGCCGTTTACAATAATTACATAATTCTTGCCCCCCTGGAATGTGAAAGAAGCAGGAGCTCCGTTTGCGTTAAGAGTGAGATTCCCTCCGGCACTATAAAGTCCATTAGGAAAGCTGGCCGGAGGAATATTACTTAAGTTGCAACTTGTCAACGTACACTTGGTAGATAGATCTGTAGCTGTTGGTCCTGCCTGTTTTATTTGCGCATTGATATAGTTATACGAAGTCCGAATTACATTTCCCTTTGTAGGAATAAAAAGTTCCTGATTTTGGGCGCTTGATCCTCCTACAATCCAGTTTTTATATTGCCCTGCTTGTCCGCCGCCAAAACTAGCATTGGTGTTGCCTGTAAATATAATTCCGTTAGTTAATCCTCCTCCGTTTAAGGATGCATAAGATCCGCAGGTTGCGCTTGGGGGAATATAATAGTTGTATCCATTATCCAGTCTTACATCTGTTCCCGTTGACTGTATCCATGGTCCGTATGGTGCAATGGCAAAGTTGTAAATGTTATTAGATGATGGACCTACGCTCACACTAAAAAACGGTGGAGGACCGGTGGTTGGGTTTATTATTTGATATCCCGATGGAAGAGGAGGTATATAGCATACTACATAAGATCCGGCAGGGATACCGCTTACGCTGTATACTCCGGTTCCCGACGAAGAACTTCCTACAAGTACTCCTGAGCATCTCCCGCTTCTTACCTCTACTGTTGTTGTACCACCAGTATAATTGGCCTCAGTGCCGTTTTTGATTCCATCTTTTGCTATGCCGCCAATAGCAGCCCCAGCCCCATCGTCTACAAATACATTCCCCGAAATGAAATATGTTGGAGGGGGAGGTGGGGTTGGGGTTGGGGTGGAAGTGGGACCAGCGGGTATTATTCCGAAATTGGCAATTGTGTTTGGACCGACAATTCTAGAAACACTAGCTGGGTTTCCGGGAGATATAGCATAACTTGAAGGAACAGAAAGGGATATGAAATAAGTTCCCGGTGTTAAGTTTGTGAATGAGTAGTTACCAGAATTGGTAGTTGTACTTCCGCCGGTTCTTAATATAGTCAGAGTACTAGCGGTGTAATTTACTTCTCCGTTATCTTGAGACCCATTTTGATTGGTATCTATATAAACAGTACCAGAAATTGTGAATGTTGGCGTAGGTGTTGGGGTTGGAGTACTTGTCGGTCCCCCCGGCGTAGGGGTTGGAGTTGGGCATGCTAAAGTGGTCACATTTTTGATGTTTGAAAATGTTCCGGTTGAATTTCCTTGGACTCGCCAATCATGGTTTTGGCCTGGAGTTTCAGGACCTGAAGTCCATGTTGTTGTTGTTCCCGCAACACTTGTAATTGCAATTCCATCTTTTAAGATATTAAATGAAGTTTCACTTGTTGTAGTAGTCCAATCTAGTCTAATAAGTGGACCAGGACAAATTGGTGCAGTTACACCTAAATTAATCGCCCCGATTGGAGTTGGAGTAGGTGTTGGAGTTGGAGTAGGTGTTGGAGTTGGAGTAGGTGTTGGAGTTGGAGTAGGTGCCGCTGCTGCTGTAGTAAAGCTCCAAACAGGCCCGATATTGCAAGAGAGATCATTGCATTTTATTACCTGCCAGTAATAAGTAGTATTGTTTAAGAGAGTCCCAGGATTGTACGTGCCCGTGATTAGGTTCGTATAGGGGATAGACGTAGGCGGTCCAAAGATAGGTGAGGTTCCAAATCGAATCTGGTATCCCATAGCACCAGCGCATGTATTGTTGTAATTGCCAAATGTCCAGTACAGGGTCGGATTTATAGAATTACCGTTGCTGTAGTTAGAGGGAGATATCAAGCTTGGTGAATCAGGCTTTCCCTCCACGCAGATAGAGTGCCAATTTCCGTTATCCCACTCGTTTGACTCCGGTACCTGGTTATTGATATCGGCCCAAACCCGAAGAGAGTAATTCCCGCGGGGAATATTGACCCACGGATAATATGATGTTAATGTAGTCGTAGCATTCACCCCAAGAGAACTTGTGGTAGTATTTCCGAGCGTAGCTACGATTGTACTGCACGTGGCGTCCGTACAAACCAGAAATTGGGTATCAAAACTTCCTGCGTTTGCCGTGCCTATATTTTGAACTGTTGCTGAAAAAGTTACGTTGGCTCCTTCGTAAAACGTTCCATTTCCCCAGCTATTTGTAGTAACAAGATTAGCTTGGGGGGGAGGGGGGAATGCTGCCTGACATGTTTGGGCTCCGCAAGAAGGGTAGCCTCCGAAGCCACAGTAAAGCGTACTGTATCCTCCGCAATCTGCCTCATCCGGAGGATATGGGTCTAATGGGTAGTGATTTGCATTTACAGGAGTTGAGCCATTACAGCAGGTTTTATACGGACCGCCAGCATTACAACTACAATATCCTGCATCCATGACGGGTGGATTAGAAGAGTCATATTTATCCCCAATAGAACAGGTATTTGAATTAAGTGTGAAAACAGGTAGACAAATGTTTAGGAACACATCTATTAATTTACAAGATAGACTAGATTGATAATGTTTCCAAGCATCTCCTCCGTCGCAAGCTGCCCCGCAATCTGTTGAGCCAACTGCTGCACTATTCCAGCACTGACTATAAGCTGTAAAGCAACCACCAGGCGGCGTGCAGTCGGGAAGACTACTTACGCTACTGAAGTTGTTAACGTAATAATAGGCTGATGCGGGTTTAGTTCCTGAAAAACCTAATACAGCTAGAAGTGTTAATACAATAAAATTTAGAGCGGTAAATTTAATAAGAGTAGATATTTTTGGATTCATATCTTACTTTAAGTATGGGAAAAGCGCTTGCTCCATTTCTTTATCTACGACCTCAATTTTTTTTTCTGGATCAAGCTTTGAAAACAATAGCACAAGAGTATAATCACCCAAAACGTTAACACCGTTATTGGCAGCGTAAGCTATTACGCTTCCTTTTTCAGCAGTAGCTTTATTTTCAGAAAAAGTCAAATCGCCTACAATGCCAAAATGAGTCGCACTGGGATTTTTAGAATCATTAATAACAAGAGCAGCTGCTTTTGAGCTAATAAAACTGCTTCCTTTGTCGCTCTTGTTAATAGTCCCTGATAATGGAGCAAAAATGGGAGCTCCTGAAGGAAGACGAAATGCAACAAGCTTTATGGTGGTGCCATTTGGGTTTTTCCATTCCGCAGTTTTTCCATTCCCGCAGTATTTTTGCTCTAAGACTAAGCAGCTTCCTGGTTCTGGTCCTGATCTTGGTTTTTCGGAAAGTTTTTGAGGAGAACTTTGAATATTTTTAGGACTATTAGGTAGTAGAACAAGAATTAAAAGTACAATTATAACTACAACAATTATTCCAATCCAAAAAAGTGGTTTTTTTAACAAACCAACACCCATGATTTAAGATTAGCCTGTGTAGGACTGCGTGTCAAGAGGAGGAAACTTAGAGGTTAAATAATTACTTTGCGGGAAAATATTCGCTAAGCACATCTACGGGCGTATAGGGCGCGTTTGTTTCCTGATTCAATCTGGTAACCGTAAATATAAGGCTATATCCAAGGTTGGCGATACCATTACTTTCAGTAAAGCCAATTATGTCTCCTTTTTTAACACTTACTTGATTTACATCGGCAGTAAACACTTTAAATCTAAAATCTCCTGCCCAAGAAAAACTGGTGTAAGTGCTAGCGGTAAGATCTCGCAAACTACCGGTTGTGCCGTTAAATGCGCTGCTTGGTCCTCGAACAAGATCTCCATCTATGGGAGAATAAATAGGAACATCCGCAGGCAAGTTAACGCCGACTACTTTGAATTTTTGACCTTGCGGACTTGTCCAATCTACAACTTCGGCTTGAGAACAGTATTCTGTTGGAAGGATAACGCAAGAGACTGCTTGTTTTACCTCTTGGGTTGGTATAGGGGAAGGAGCCTCCGTGGGCGATGATTTCAAAACATCGGTTGCGGCTGGAAGGGTTGGGGTATCTGCCTTTTGAACTTTAGACTCTGTACCTTTTCCTCCACCACATGCAATTGCCAAAGTTGCAATACCGCTACCTATGAAAATACCACCTGTTCTTATCAGTCTTGAATGTCCTGTTTCTTGTTTATTTCTCATAATTAAATTAGCCCGATACTAAATCCAATACTACTACTTTTAGATTGTAATGTCAAGGATTCCTTTGCCGTCTGGGGAAGGCTTTATCTTAAGGTATTTCCCGACATTTAGATTTTGTATAGAAAAAATCAAATTAAATTTATTTCCAAATTGATTAATAATCTGCCTATCAATTATTTCTCCTAAGACCTTTCCCTGCTCAGTCTTATTAATTTGAGTAGCTGTATATTTAAATGAATTGATCTCAAATTCATAATTTACCTTAATATTTCTTGCTCTATTTACGATGGTTAATACAATAAGCTTTTGTCCATTTATACTTTCATTTTTCAGCTCAATGTCCCCGTTTATCGCCGAAATAATTGATGTGCCTTGTTTTAAATTATAGGCGACTGCGGAAAATGATGCGGTATTCTCCTTAGATTCGGAAATAGTTACGCTATTTGTACAAAGATTTTGTTCAACCGGACAACCGACAATAGGAATAGTTCTTAATATCTCTATAGGTAGCTGTCTATTCGATTTTGGCCCAGCGCCGATTTTTGCAGTTTTATTTGTAATTATCTTTTGTTTTTGGGGCAGGAAAGTTAAAAAAGAGAAGGATTCGGAGATGGGGAGAATTCCAAAGTAATTAAGAATCCCAAAAAACAGAAGTAATACAAAGATAACGAAAAATACTTCGACTAAACCAACCTCGAGAAAAAGAAGCCCGTTGAATTTCTTTGCCTGCGGTGTCTGGGGAGATTGATTGGTATCCATTCTTTTATAGTAACGCATTCTGTATTATGTAGCAAGTATCACGCATTTTTCCTGATTTCTTCCAAAAACCATTTTTTTACCCCTTTCCAATCGACGGGAATTAGCATTTCTGGCATCTCACCTCTATCCGCTTCTTCAAAAAAATTGTCAAATTGTTAAGTTGCTCAATTGTTTAATATTTATATCCGGGAAAGTAGTCAAGTTTTATTCTCTCTTTTTCTACTCCAATGCTTTTGAGAATTTGAGAATAAGCTTCAACAAATGGTTCGGGACCGGAAATATAAAAGATTGGTTCTTGGTCTTTAGTCTTTTGTTTTTGGTCTTGAAATGCTTTTTCGTCTATCCGGAGAGGACTTATGAAATAGTTTATTTTAAAGTTCAGATTCTTGATTATAAGCGACTTTAATTCCTCTTTAAATACAATATTCTCATCGCTATTTGCATATAAAAGGTGTGCATTAATTGGTAACTTTTTATGGTCTAAATCAAGAAGAATTGATCTAAATGGAGTAATACCAATTCCGCCTGCGATAAAAACATAATTTTTTTTTGGATCCCCAAGTGTAAAATCGCCGTCGGGACCTGATGCCGTAATTCCCTCGCCAATTTTCATTTTCACCAAAGATTTTTTAAAAGAACTTGAAGGTTTACTAATTCTTGTGGTTAACATAATAAAATCCTCAAATGGGGCAGAGGAGATTGTAAAGTAGCGGGTTACGCCGCGATTGTCCGGATTGTCGTTGGGAAAAGTGTAAAAAAGATACTGTCCGGGCTTCCAATTTAATGGTTTATCAATCTTAAATTTAAAAGACATCACATCTCTTGTCTCTTGATTTTTTTCAAAAAGAATAAGATTCATAATTTAACATTTTACATTTTACAATTTACAGTTAATTACGCCATTTGTAAAGGTTAAAAATAATCTGTTATTATTAGATTGTGGCACCTATTTTTTTAGAAATAACAATTATAATCTGTCTTGCAGCAGTTCTTACCGTAATTTTCCGCATCTTAAAGCAACCAAACATTTTAGCTTACATATTAACGGGAGTTGTGATAGGTCCCCTTGGATTTTTGTCTATCCAAAACCATGATTTTATCCAAACCCTAGCAGAGATTGGCATCACATTTTTGCTTTTCATGCTTGGTCTTGAAATAAAACTAAAGGATCTAAACTCAATTGGGAAAGTTGCTCTTATAATTTCTTTTTCCCAGATCTTTTTCTCCTTTATTTTTGGCTATATTCTGGCTCTATTGTTTGGTTTTTCAATAATTTCTGCTCTTTACATTGGAATTTGCCTTTCTTTCTCAAGTACTGTTATTGTCGTAAAACTAATATCGGATAAAAAAGAAGTTCATAGTCTGCATGCAAAAATTGCAATCGGAGTCCTTCTTATCGAGGATTTTTTAGCAATTTTGGTTCTTCTTTTTCTTTCTGGATTTACTCCCAACGGTCCGGTTGCTATTTCTCTTCCTAAAATACAAGAAATTACTATAAAAGGAGCCCTTATATTTGGTCTGGTCGGATACGCAAGCTTGCATGTTTTTCCAAAATTAATTGAAAAAATTGCCAAATCAACCGAAACTTTATTTCTCATCAGTATTGCATGGCTATTTGGTTTATCTGCATTTGTTAACTATATCGGCTTTTCCGTTCAGATAGGAGGATTTTTGGCAGGTCTTTCGCTAGCAAATTCGATTGCTAATTATCAGATAATAGCCCGGGCAAAGATACTTCGGGATTTTTTTATTGTAATATTCTTTGTTTTGCTGGGAGCTCAGATGACATTCTCAAGAGCTGCTTCGGTCTTTGTTCCTGCCTTGGTAATGTCGGCATTAATCTTATTGGGAAAACCTTTTATGGACATGATATTAATGGGAATCTTAGGATTTAAAAAAAGAACGGCGTTTTTAACGGGAATAAATCTTGCACAAATTTCGGAATTCTCTTTAATAATAATTTTTCTAGGACAGCGGCTTTCCCATGTTTCAACAGATGTTGTTTCTTTGATAACCTTAGTCGGCATTATTACATTTACACTATCAACATATATGATAATAGGTGCAGGTGATATTTACAGGCATTTAAATCGCTATTTAGGATTTTTAGAACACAAAAGGGGAAGAGGTATTTTGCAGGCGATAGAAGATGATGGAATCCCACAGCTTAAAAATCACGTTGTTGTGATAGGGGGGGACCAGATGGGACAAAGCATTCTTTCGGCGCTTGAAGACATAGATATAGATGTTGTTTTGGTAGACTTTGATCCTGAGATTTTTAAGAAACTTGAGAAAAATAAAGTCCATAAATTATTCGGAGACATAGCAGATTTGGATATTCAGGAAAGAGCGCAATTAGACAGCGCAAAATTAGTTATTTCAACTATTCCGGACTTGGAAGACAACTTATTTATTATAAAAGAATTAAAGCGTGAAAACAGAAAGGCAAAGGTCGTTTTAATGGCACTTGACACTCATGAAGCGCAAATATTATATAAAGCAGGAGCCGATTATGTGGTACTGCCTCACTTAGCAGGCGGAAGACAGATTGCAAAATTAATTGAAGACAATAATTTAGATAGAATAGAAACTTTAAAAAATAAAGATATGAAATTCCTAGATATAGCGGTTTAATTATTTATATTTTTTTTAAGATCCTCTACTATCTTTTCGAGTCCACCGTCTAGAATTTCCTCAAGATTATGCCACGATTTGTTTATCCGATGATCGGTAAGTCTGTCTTGAGAAAAATTGTATGTCCTGATTTTTTCCGATCTCATTCCTTTTCCGACTTGTGTTGATTTAAGCTCACCGATTATTTTATTTTGTTTTTCAATTTCAATTTCCCAAAGCTTGGAACGAAGAAGTTTCATTGCATTTTCTCTGTTTTGGCCCTGTGAACGCTCTGTTCGGCAAGTTACAACTATCCCTGTTGGTTTATGCTTTATTCTTACTGCAGTCGAGACTTTATTTACGTTTTGTCCTCCGTGTCCACCTGCTCTGAAGGCTTCAAATTCTATGTCCTCAGGATTTATGTGAAGATCTATATCTTCAAGATTGGGGAGTATAGAAACAATGGCTGTTGAAGTATGGACCCTTCCGCGCTTTTCTGTTGCGGGAATTCGCTGAACTCTATGGACGCCCGCTTCATATTTGAAAAATCCGAATGCTCCTTTGGTCCGTGAATTTCCAGAAATTTCAATTGCATTCTCGTCAACTTGCTCAACTTTAAAATTATTTATTTGAGCAAATTTTATATACATTTTTAAGAGTTCTTCTCCCCAAAGCTTTGCTTCTTCTCCTCCAGCAGCTCCTTTTATTTCCATGATAACATTTCTCTCATCAAGCGACTCTTTCCCTGTCTTGTTATTTCTTGATAGATCCTGTTCTAAAGCTTTTTTTTGATTTTCAAGCTCTTCTATTTCCCTTGCAGCAAGTTCTGAGATCGTTGAATCCGAAAGAAGTATTTTTGCTTCTTCAATTTTTCTTAAGAGTTCTTCAATCTGTGATTTTCTGTAGTCATCCATAATCTAGTGGCTAGCAACTAATGGCTAGTTGTTTGCAGCTACTCAAGCGACATCAACATTTCCCGGAGTGTTTTGGGACCTGTATCTTTTTGTTTCTTTTCCTCTACTTTTTTAACTTTTTTAGACACATATTCTTGGGCAATTTTTTGTTTATCCTGAAATTTTTGAATTCTTGATGCCGAATCTACAAATCTTTGCTCGCCTGTATAAAATGGATGACACTTATTGCAAAGCTCAATATGAATTATTTCTTTTGTTGAACCCACAGTAAATCTATTGCCACAGGCACATATTACCTGTGCATTATCAAAATATTGCGGATGGACATTCGTTTTCATAGTGCTAATTATATCTTATTTTTAATTTCCTATCAAGGACGTCAGATATTTCAGTTCTTTTATTAATTCCTTTGAGCTTACGCTTTTTTGATTGCCGGTTTTTAGGTTTTTAATAGTAACTTTATTTTCTTTTATTTCGTTTGGCCCAAGTATTAGAACATACGGGATGCCTTTTTTATCTGCGTACTTTAGCTGTTTATCCAAAGGTGTTTTCTCATCCAAACCTGTCTTGTCGGCAGGCAGGTATATTTCACAACTTATATTAGCATCTCTTAAAAATGAATAGACTTCGAGAGATTTTTCTTTTAGATCTTGAGAAAATATAGTAATCAAAACTTTTGAAGAAGATCCCTGTGGGGGAAGAAGATTGTTTTCTTTAAGAACTTCAATTGTTCTATCAAATCCTAGTCCGAATCCAACAGCCGGAATATCATTTCCTGAAAAAAGTCCAATTAATTTATCAAAGCGCCCTCCCGAACACAATGATCCAGAACTTGAACTTACAACAGTTTCAAAAATCACTCCTGTATAATAATCAAGTCCTCGAGCAAGTGTCGGTTCATAAGAGATCTTATTAATATCAGCGCCCATTTTCTTAAGATTTGATAAAATAGTTTTTATAGCTTCAGTTTCTTTTTTCTTTTGTAATTCTTTTAATGTTTTTTTTGCGTCCTCGCTTGCCATTCCTTTGGCAATCATCTCCAAAAGAGCTTCGCTTTCTCCGATTTTTTCAAGCTTATCGATTGCAGCAACATATTTTTTATCTAAATTTTTGAAGTTTTCTCGATCATTAATTTTAATAGCTACATCAAGACCTAGAGTTTTGTAAATATCAAGAACAAGCTTTAAAATTTCTGCATCTGCGATGGGGGAGAAGGATCCTATGATGTCTGCGTCGCATTGAATAAATTCTCGGTATCGGCCTTTCTGGGGATTTTCTCCTCTCCACACATTTTGGATTTGGTAGCGCTTGAAAGGAAAAATTAATTCGTTTTGATATTGAGTTATTACACGTGAGAGAGGAACTGTCTGGTCATATCTTAAAGCAACTTTGTCTTTGCCTTTTGTTTCGAACTCATAAATTAATTTTTCTTCTTCTCCATATTTACCCTTGAGTAATTCCGCATATTCCAAAGCCGGAGTCTCAAGTGGTTCAAAACCATAAGACTCAAACACCGATTTTAGAGTATTAATCAGCCATTGTCTTTTTTTAGCCTCCTCGGGCAAAAAATCCCTAAAGCCTTTTAGAGTTTGTATCTTCATAAACCTATTATAGTATATTAATCATCTAATTTCTTCAAAAACTCTATTATAATTTTTGAGTAAGTAGATAAGGCTTTTAAACTACTTCATTCATTATTACCATGAGGACGTCTCCGCAGGAATGGTTTTGATAGCATCAGTAGAATCAGTAGTAATCGGAAACCTTATCTTTCTCTCGTACATTTTGAAGTATCTTAGATAACTTTAGGAATTAGCGGTTTGTTCTTCTTTTTCCAGTTTTACCGAAGCAGGACTAACAGCAAGTAATGTTGTATCAACGCCACCAATCCCTTTCTTATCAGGAGGGAATATAGTAAAGTTGGTAGCATCCTCAGATCCGTACATAAAATTCCTAAAAGAAATACTCAAGTCATATTGCTGTTCTCTATGCAAGCTCTCAGTCTGTCTTACTTCTACTGTTAAATCATTTTGAAGAGGAGTAATCATTATTGGCTTAGAGTCTAGCGCATTAGAGGATTGAAAAGTCGTGGGGTAGTAACTACCATAGCCTGTTCTTGAAAATTCCTCAGATAACTCCCGTGTAAGATTTGCAGTTGTATAAAGAATTAGCGGTGACGGCTCACCGCCATCGTTTGCTTTAGGATCCGGAGCAAAAACCATATGAGGTTCGCCGCGAGTTGCGACTGCAAGACGTTCAAGACTGTGTTTTATAGCCCAAACCCCATCTTTCCCTCTTACTTCTTCTAATCTCTTAAAATAATCTTCGCGTCTTTGTTGAAGTTGTTCCTCCCATTTTGCTCGATTTTCTTCAAGATCAACTGCTATGATTTCCAAAACTGCATTTGCATAAGTTTGTTCAGCTAATTCTGGTGTCATGCTTTTATCCCAGCTTCTCTTCGCATAATCAATTGAAGGAGCAAAAGAAAAGGCATCAGTATCAAATCTGGCATTTGCATTATTTTTATGATCTATATTTACAACTAGCTTGTTATCGCCACCACCCCTAACAACGAGCATTTTATCTTCACTCCCAAAATAACTTTGATGCTTAGGAAAAGTTAAAGATAAATCTAAATTTCCTCTCGTGTCCTCCTCTAATAGTGATCCCAATGAGCGGACAAGGCTTGAACCTTCTGTCCCATATGGTACAGTTTTCATCCGGTCTTTTAATGAAGGAGAATGCCATGTTGAATTTTCGCTAAAACCAATAACAGAACTTCCTTCTGGTGGGGCGATTTCTATAATTCTTGCAAGAAGCGATACTGTTTTTTCTCTTTCTTCTTGAAGAGGATTTACAGTTTCTACAGCCTCGACACTTTGTATTTGCACATCTGACCGTCTTGTAATTCTACGTAAAATTTCTGGAGTTTTTATCATAATCCCTGAGCAGGAAAAAAAATATATCATTTACTTCCGGTTATGTCAAGTCCGGCGTTTTGGATGGGGTTAAAGCTCGATTAGATATTTTGGGGAATGGGTGAGGAGGCGAGCGCCTTTGTTTTCTAAAACAACCAAATCTTCTATTCTTACTCCGCCATAACCTTTTAGATAGATTCCGGGTTCTATGGAAAAAATCATGCCGGGTTTTAAAATGTCTTTACTTTTTGGAGAGAGTATTGGCTGTTCGTGAACTTCAATTCCAATTCCATGGCCTAAGGAATGGGGAATGGTGGGGAAACCTTGGTGAACAACGTTTCCTCGGGCAATTTTATCAATGACAGATGCTTTAATTGATTTCGTCGATTGCTTCATTGTTTCATTGCTCAATTGTTCAATTGCTTTCTGTTGGGTGGTCAAAACAGCATTATAGATTTTTTTAAACTTATCATTTGCTTTGCCGAAAAATATTGTGCGGGTCATGTCGGAACAATAGTTTTGATATTTTACACCGAAATCAAGCAAAATAATATTATCAGTTTTAAGTTTTCTGTCTGAAGTTTGGTGGTGGGGGATTGAAGAGTTTGCGCCAAAAGCGACAATCGGCGGGAAAGAAATATCCGCCCCCTTTTTCTTTATAAAAAATTCAATTTCAAAAGTCAATTCCCGCTCGGTTATTCCGGTTTTTATTTTTCCTAAAATATAATCAAAAGTTTCATCACCTATTCCTGCCGCTTTTTCAATTGATTTAACTTCAGAAGAATCTTTTATTATTCTAAGATTCTGAAGTTCTTTAAAATTTGCAGTTTTAAAATATTTTCTAATTCTTCTATACTCGTCTACACTTAAATCATTTTCCTCAATTCCTATTTTTTTTATTTTCCCAGATAAATTTTCAAAAATTTTAGTGAGTGGATTGGAAGGGGAAATCTCAATAAGCCTAAAACCGGGAATATCTGATACCGCTTCACTATATCTTCCGTCGGTTATTAAATAATTTTCCCTACCGGTTATTACCAAGAATGCTTCTCTTTCAAAATAAGAAAAACCATTGTAGTCTGTTAAGTAGATAATATTTGGAACCGAAGAAACCAAAACCGCGGCCAATCCTGATTCTTTTATCAGAAGTTTTATGCTTTCTATTCTAGTTCTCATTAATAAGAAGTGCTCTTTTTAGGAAAAATTGTCGCAGTAGGAGAAGGGGTGGGAGTTTCTGTAGGAGAGAATTTGGGTAGTATTTTAATTTTTGGATTTTTTGAAATATCGGGCAACAAAATTATTTTTGATCCGATAATGACATTTGAGGCTGTTTTACTTGGGAATCCGATAATAATTATGCTCTCCTCAACTTTTATTTTGGAAAACCCCGATTTTACAAGCAGCGACTTTCCTGAGTCAAAAGATAGAGTTTTTGTTGTATTTTCAACCTCTATGTTAATTTGTTTGTCTTTTTCCATTGAAACTCCAAAAGAAAAATTATTTTCATCAATTGAAGATACAGTTCCATGAATAAAATCCGGAATTTGCAAGACTTTTACAAATCTTGCCAGAATTCTTCTTGATTCCTTATTGTATAGGCCTAGGACTCCAATTTCTTGCCCTTTTACTATGTCGGATATTCCAAAAGAGTTTGAAACGGAGTTAAATTTTGTAAACTCATCAACGTCCACAAATCGCGTGTTTCCACTTATGTCGCTTAATGTTATCTGTGTATTTGAGACATCTGTTACTTTTCCAATTATGCCTCTTTTTTCAACCAGCTTAAGTTGGGCGACTCGGGAAGCAATTTTGTTTGTAAGCGCGTTTATTTGCTGTTGAGTTAAGCTTTCTGTTGGAGTCGGAGTCATTGCAGAAGCTCTGATGAAAAAAACTGAAAAAGTAAAAATTATTGTAATTATAAATAGTAAATTTTTTTTCATTTAAAACTCCTCAGTTGAAAAGGTGACCGTTCTTGTTATTCTTGTTTCCTCTCCGTTTGGTGAAATAGCAGTAATTTCTATATTATTTTGCCCATCGTTTATATTTATGGTTGTAGAAAAATCTCCTGATTCTGCTGGCTTTACAACGTTCTCATCAACGGGGGATAGCACAACAATAGTCGCGTCTTTGGCAGTTGTACCCGATACAGTAACAACTTTTTTCCCAACAACTGTTTCATTCCCGGGTTCTTTAATTGTTAAATAAATAGATGGCTTAGGCGTTGGGGTGGGAGAGAGTATCTTAATTGTTCTAATATTTGATGAGGGAATTGTTTTTGTTGCCTGATAAAGATAAAAAGCAACTCCAGTTACTAATATTCCCAGAACTACAGCAATAAAATAGAGAACGACTTTTTCCTTACTCATTTTAGATAAAAAGAATGATATGACAAAAAAATCCCCTTGTCAAGAAAAATGGTTTTGTGATAGGATGATGTTTGTGGATGTTTCGCTTTTGGATAAAAACTCGATTAAGATTAGAGGAAAGAACTCAAGTTTTGTAATTGATCCAGTAGTAAAAATTCAGAAAGTTGCAGCAGACGCAGTCGTCTTCTTAAAAGATACAGGAGACGAATCGGGAGTTTCAAGAGTAACGGATTTTAGGGTCATAATCAATGGTTGTGGGGAATACGAAGTAGGAGGAATAAGAATTTTAGTCACTAAATCCGATGGAAATCTCTTATACTCATTAAATGTAGACGGTATAAGCATTCTTTTATCCCGAGCTTCGGGTCTTGCGAAAATACAAGAGGCGGGAGAATATAATATTTTAGTTTTAAATGTTGACTCCGATTTTAAGGATCCTATGGTAACATCATTTTCTCCCAGTACAGTTATTCTTTACGGAGAGAAAGCAGGCGATGCGGTTAGGATGCTGGGGAAAAAAGCCAGTAAATCTCAAAAATTTTCGATTTCGGCAGATAAGCTGCCTTTGGAAATGCAAATAGTCCTTTTGGAGTAGCGATCGATTTAAAATCTTTTAGGTATGGCAGGAATTAAAGTTCCCCCACATAATGAAGAGATAGAGCAAAGCGTTTTAGGAGCAATTCTTATAGATAGAGATGCCATAAGTATTGTCTCAGAAATTATAAAACCTTCCGATTTCTACAACGAAATTAACGGAATTATTTATAATTCCATGCTTTCTTTATACGAAGAAAGAAAACCGATTGACATATTAACTCTCACAGCACAACTTAAAAAAAATAAGATTAAAGATAAAATTGATTCTTCATATTTAACTTCACTCTTTGAGACTGTTCCAACTGCGGCAAATGTAGAACATTATGCCGAGATTATAAGAGAAAATTCGACAAAAAGATCGATGATTGTAGCAGGTGGACAAATAACCGAAATGGGTTTTATGGAAGATAAGGAGGCAAGCGAACTATTGGATAAGGCTGAATCTTTTATTTTTTCTATTTCTAAAGGACACGGAATGCGGGGTTTTATACCTCTTAAAGACATGCTTGCCGAGAGTTTTGATAGGATTGATGAGCTTCACAAAAAGGGAGCAGGACTTCGTGGAGTTAGGACAGGTTTTGTAGATCTAGATAGCACTCTTTCGGGAATGCAAGCATCTAATTTGCTTATTTTAGCCGCCCGTCCAGGACAGGGGAAAACAGCAATGATTGCTAATATTTCTCAGCATGTTGCGGTTTTGGAGAAAATTCCGGTTGGAATTTTCTCTTTGGAGATGAGTCAGGAAGAAATGGTAGATAGGCTTTTGGTTGGGCAGGCAGATGTTGATGCATGGAGACTTAAAACAGGGAAACTTTCGGAATCTGATTTTGCAAAATTGTCCGAGGCGATGGGACTTTTGGCAGATGCGCCAATTTTTATAGACGATACTCCTGGACTTTCGGTTGCCGAAATAAGAACGAGGGCAAGAAGACTTCAGCTTGAATATCAGATAGGACTTCTTGTTATAGACTATCTTCAGCTAGTCGACCCCGGTAGACATTACGACAACAGGGTTCAGGAAGTTTCAATTGTTTCTCAGTCTTTGAAAAATTTGGCCAGAGAGCTTAAGATTCCGGTTATTGCTGTATCCCAGTTGTCCCGGGCTGTTGAGCACAGAGGAGAGAAAAAACCCCAGCTTGCGGACTTGCGAGAGTCAGGAGCAATAGAGCAGGATGCAGATGTGGTTATGTTTTTGTATAGAACAGAAGAAACAATAGGAAATGTAATTCCAACAAAACTTTTGATTGCAAAGCACAGAAATGGCCCAACGGGAGAAATAGATTTACTTTTTCGAGGAGATAGAATCAGATTTTATAATGTTGAGAAAAAACGAGAAGGAGGTGAGTAATTTATGGATCCAATGAATCCAGGAATGCCAGGAGGGGGAATGCCACCGCCGCCAGCGGAGCCGCCACCAATGGGAGGGCCGGCAGGTGATCCTCACGATAAAATAATAGAAGCATTAAAGAGGATTGAGGATAAACTTGCACAAATTGCGGCAAAAATAGGAGCCTAAGAAAAAGGATTATATTTTTGCGCAAGTAAATTTTCTATTGGAAGAAAAAGAGGGCGGGGAAGCTTACTCCATAAAACCCATTCCCATCCCTCGCATTTTTCTGGTTCCATATTTTTTACTTTTCCGCTGTCGTAGTAAGAAGCGAAGAACAGCGTTACGTAGTGAGTTTTTTCTTTTGAGTGGATGTCGTTTGTTAAAGTCTGGAATTTGATGTTTTTGATTTTAATTCCGGCTTCTTCCATTGCTTCTCGTCTAACACAAGCCTCAAAACTTTCTCGAAATTCCAAATGTCCTCCAGGGAAACCCCAAGTACCGTTTCCTCCTGCGTTTTTCCTTTTTCCAATTAAAACCTTATCGCCCTTCTTAACAATTATCGATACCCCAACCAACGGTCGATTATTTTTATTCACAAGCGAATTTTATCACAATTAAGGAGTGATTGTAATTTTTAACTCTTAAAACCTTAAAACTTTTATTTTTTGAATCTTTGTCTCTTTGATACTTTGATTCTTTTGCGCCGCGAAAATTTTTTATGTGTTGGTAGAGAGTGGAGTAAAAGTCAATCTTATCTTATTTTTTCTTTAAAACGTAATAAGTTGCTCGCGCGCGACCTTTTCTCTCAATTAATCCAAGCTCAATTAACTTTTTAAAATCAAGCGCTCTTGTTGCTTTTGCGCGCTTCACAAGTTTTGCATAAGCTGGGTCGGCAATAAATCCTTTTTCGCGAATGTACTCAAGCATTTTCAGATGATATGGCTTAAGCTCACTATCAGGATTTACTGCAGTTTCCGGAAGAAGTTTCCCAACCCGCAAGAGTTCGTCAATAATTCCCTCAGTGAAGTATTCAAGCCAATTGGTAAAGTCAATACTCCCAACAATTTCATAATAATTGCCAAATTCTCCAACCGTCTGGAAATATCTTGTAACATTTTTATTGTAGTAGTTTTCAAAGCTGAAAAGATTAAACGTATCAAGCCCCATGGCAGCAAGCAACACTTTTGTAGCAAGCCTTGTTGTTCTACCGTTTCCATCCATAAACGGGTGAATTACAACCATTTGCTTATGAAACATACCTGCAATAATTAAAGGATCAATTACATTTATATTTTCATTTATAAACTTGATTAAATCCTCAAGTAGCGGCCTTACGTCTTTGACGTCCGGAGGAAGATATACTGCCTGTCTTGTTCTTGGATCATTTACAGCAACTGCTTTCTCTCTGAGTCTTCCTGATTCAAAAGATGGAAGCAACCCCACCGTTATTTGTTTTTGAATTTTAAGAATAAGACTAAGGGTTAATTTTATTCTGCCTTCAGAAAGCTTACTATTTAAATCTTGTAGCGCTTGATTGTAATTTAATACTTCTTTCTCGCTGTCTCGAATATGGGAAGGTTTTGATTTAAGGATCTTTTTGACCTCTGTTAAAGGTAACGGATTCCCCTCAATACTTGTTGAAGCATATGTTGAGACTTCACGGGCGTTCCTTTCAAGTTCAAGAAACACCACGCTTGGGAAGCGTTTATTGTTAAGCTCGGAGACTAAAGAGTTAACCCTTTTTATATTTGCTAAAAGTTTGTCCGTGATCGTATATCGAAGCTGAGACATGTTGGTATGTAGACGAATTATAGACGATTACTAGACGATTTGCAACACAAAGGAGAAACACCCATACATTTTGGGCAGGAGCAGAGAAAGTGGATCGAAGTGTATCAGAAAAGTTTTGGGAAGTAAATAGGTTAGTCTACGAAATTATTGAGTGGGCAAGGAGGGAGTCGAACCCACACAGCCTTGCGACTAGTAGTTTTTGAGACTACCGCGTATACCATTCCGCCACTTGCCCTAAATAGTCTAAATATTATATACTTTCAGCTACCGCTAGGCAAGCAGTATGAATAAAAAAACTTCAAAGGTAAGACTTCCAAAACACATAATTCCAAAAAAATATTCTATATTAATTACTCCTGATTTGGAAAATTTTACTTTCTTGGGCGAGGAAGAAATATCTATAGAAGTCTTAAAAAAAACAAATTCAATAACTCTTCATGCGGCAGAGCTTGAAATCCTCAAAGCAGAAATTATAAAGGTAAGAAAAATTTTACCTGCTAGGGTCTCTCATAACACAAAAGAGGAGACAGTCACTTTTAAGTTCGCAGAAAAGATATCAGAAGGAAGGAAAACACTTAAAATTTCATTTAAGGGAATATTAAACGATAAAATGCGAGGGTTTTACAGAAGTAAGTATAGTGTAGATGGAAAAACACATCATATGGGCGTAACTCAGTTTGAATCAACAGATGCAAGGCGAGCAATTCCATGTTTCGATGAGCCATCGTTTAAGGCAGTATTCGAAGTCTCTCTTAAAATTCCATCAGACCGCACCGCAATATCAAATACCCTAGAGGGTGAAATTATAGAACATGAATCAGGTTTTAAGACCGTAAGGTTTACGCCAACTCCTGAAATGTCAAGCTACCTTCTAGCTTTTATAGTCGGACATTTTGAATACATTGAAAAGAAAACAAAAGAAGGAGTTCTTGTCCGTGTTTTTGTGACGCCAGGAAAACTTAAGCAAGCAGAGTTTGCTTTAGATGTTACGGCGTCTACGATGTCTTTTTACAGTAATTATTTTGGAATTTCTTATCCATTGCCGGTTTTGGATCTAATTGCAATTCCTGATTTTGCGACAGGGGCTATGGAAAATTGGGGAGCTATTACATACAGAGAAACTGCTGTTCTTGTCGATCCATTAGAGACTTCAACACATAACAAACAGTGGGTTGCTCTTGTTATAGCACATGAGTTGGCACATCAATGGTTTGGAAATCTTGTCACGATGGAGTGGTGGACTCATTTATGGCTTAATGAAGGGTTTGCTTCCTATATGGAGTATGTTGCTATTGATAAATTATTTCCGCAGTGGAAAGTGTGGACGCAGTTTATTTTTATAGAGCAGGCCAGAGGACTTTCTCTTGACGGTCTTAAAAATACTCATGCTATTGAAATAGATGTTAATCATCCTGCCGAAATAAGTGAAATTTTTGATGCAGTCAGTTACTCAAAAGGGGCATCTGTTATAAGAATGCTAGCCGAGTACCTGGGTGAGAATAATTTTAGAAAGGGTTTAGAACATTATCTTGAAAAACATGCATATAAAAATGCATCAACAAACGATTTATGGGACTCACTTGAGAAGGTCTCTGGTGAACCTGTTAAGCGCATTATGACTAATTGGACTCGAAAACCCGGATATCCCTTAATAACTTTGAAAAAGAATGAAGAAAGCATAGAGCTCTCCCAATCACGATTTTTTTCAAGCCCTCTTGTAAAAGAAAGTAATAATACTTTATGGTTAATTCCGATAGGGCTTATTGGCAAAGGTTCCGAAAAGGTAAGACACTTTCTTTTAAAAAATAGAAAAACCAAAATTCAAGGATTTAAAGGTTGGGTAAAATTAAACGCCGGAGAAAAAAGTTTTATAAGATCTTCATATTCTTCCAGTTTGTTGACTTTTTTAGAAAGGCCGATTAAAGAAAAAATAATTTCGCAAGAGGATAGGTTTGGAATAATTCGTGATGCTTTTGCACTTTCTCAAGCTTCTAAAATGTCAACAGGGGAAGCTTTAAAACTCGTAAATTTTTACAAAAGTGAAGATAGTTATATTGTGTGGGCCGAAATTTCTTCACAGATGTTAGGACTTGGAAAATTACTTTTCAATACTCCTCTTCATGCCCCTTTTAAAAAATTTTCCCAAGGGTTATTCAAGGATATAGTTGATAGAGTCGGTTGGAACAAAAAACCTAAAGAGACATATGGCCAGATACTCTTAAGAAGCATCGTGATCTACTCACTTGGGACAAATGGAGATAAAGAAATAATAAATAAAGCTAAAGAGGTCTTTGAAAAATTCTGTAGAGAAAATACAGAATTAGATCCTGATTTAAGAGGTATGGTTTACAATCTGGTTGCTGAGAATGGGGGAGATGTGGAATACAAAAAATTTATGAAGTTATATAAAAGAACTTCTTTTCAGGAGGAGAAAGATAGAATACTACGTGCTTTATGTATGTTTAAGAATAAAAAATTGCTTAACAAGACCTTGAGTCTTTCTTTATCCAAGCAAGCAAAATCTCAAGATCTTTTAAAAACAATAGATTTTGTTTGGGCAAATCCGTGGGGAAGAAATGTTGCATTCGACTACCTTAAAAATCATTGGAGTGTTATTCTAAAAAAATTTGAAGGAAGCTATTTATTCTCAAGACTTGTCATGCCTGCGGGAAATTTTGTTACAGAAGAAAAGGCAGGGGAAGTCGAAAAATTCTTTAAGAAGAATTCTGTCCCGGGAATAGAAAGGACAGTTGCTCAAGTCTTAGAACAAATTAGGTCAAATGCTGTCTGGTATAAGAGGGACCGAAAAAAAATCGAGGTCTTTCTTTCTAGCTTTCTTTAATTCTTGCTGGAATTTCCCAAGCAATATTGATACAATTTATTTTTATGATATCTGTAACAGATTTAAGAGCCGGTGCTGTTTTTGAGGACGGAGGGCAAATTTTTCAGGTTCTATCATACGAACATATAAAAATGGGTAGGGGGAGTGCGAATATAAAAGTTAGGGCAAAAGACTTAAATTCAGGTGCCACGATTAACAAAAGTTTTATAAATGGAGCTCGTGTTAATGACATAAATCTTATCAAAAAAAATCTTCAATTTTTATATAAAGATTTGGATAGTGCTTATTTTATGGATCCTAATAATTTTGAGCAAGTTGGTATTTCCCTAGATAAACTTTCGGGACACGAGTTTTTAAAAGAAGGAGAAAATTTTTCCTTAAGCTTTTACAACAACGAACCTCTTTCTTTAAATCTTCCTCCAAAAATGAAACTAAAAATTATGGAAACAGGGCCCTCTGCTAGGGGAAATAGCGCAACAAATGTTTTTAAGGATGCGATACTTGAAAACGGAATTAAAACAAAAGTTCCTCTTTTTATAAAAACAGGGGATGCAATAAATATAGATACTCGAACAGGCGGATACAGCGAGAAAGCATAGTTATGGAATTTATAAAAAAAACTATATCTGGTAACGACATGTTCTCAGTTCTTAAAATTCGTCCCTTTTCCTACATGATGATCTCCGAATTTTTCTCCCAATTTGCGTTTAACATGCAACATTTTGTCTTGATTTTTGTAATTTTTGAGCTTACTCATTCAAACACTGCCGTCTCGGGAATAATTCTTTCGTTTACAATTCCTGCAATTCTTTTCAGTCTAATAACGGGAGTTTTTGTGGACAGGTGGGATAAAAAAAATATTTTATTTTCAACAAATATTTTAAGAGGTGTTTTTTTAATACCTTTTTTTCTTCCCAATCTTCACGTTGGGCTAATTTACACACTCACTTTTTTAATAGCTGTTACGACTCAATTTTTTCTTCCCGCTGAATCCGCAATTATCCCAACTCTTGTTCCAAAAAATCTTCTTTTTTCGGCAAATGCGATTTTTTCCTTAGGAATATACAGCACTACTCTCCTGGGTTTCATTTTCGCAGGACCAATTCTTCTTCTTTTGGGCAAAACTTATACTTTCGTTTTTCTATCAATTCTCTTTTTTGTAAGCGCTTTTTTTATAACTTTAATTTCAACTTCAAACAAAACTAAAAGAAAGAATGTCGAGATTCAAGCTACTCCTTCTCTTGCCTATGAGGCAAGAGAAATTTTTTCTTTTATAAGAAAAACTAGAAAAGTTATGTATGCGCTTACCATGTTGACTATCGCTCAAGCTATACTTTTTATGTTTGCCGTTTTATCACCCGGTTATGCAACCGAAGTTTTAAAAATTCAGCTTGAAAGTTTATCTTGGATTATTATTGCACCGGCTGCAATCGGAATGGGAGCAGGAGCGTTAATTCTAGGAAGTATCGGTAAAAAATTTAATCGAAAATGGTTAAGTAGTCTCGGTTTCTTATTGGGCGGAGTAGCTTTTATTATATTTCCGTTTCTTAATAAAGTAACTTCACATGGATTTGTACAATTTCTAAATAAAATTCTGCCTTCTTTCTTAAACATTACTAGTTTGCATATTGTCGTATTTATGGCCGCAGTTATAGGTTTTGCAATTTCCTTAGTTTTTATTCCCTCAAATACAACGATTCAAATAGAAACAGACGAGTCAATGAGAGGAAGAGTCTACGGCTTCTTAAATGCCTTAATTGGAGCAGTATCATTTTTGCCGGTTGTTTTAGCAGGGGGTCTTTCCGATCTTTTTGGAGTTTCGACTGTAATAACCGGTTTTGGCATTATCATGCTTTTACTTGGAATCTTTTTTCTGGCATTTGAATAATATGAATTTTTTTATTGTCTTTTTGTTTTTGGGGTTTTTTACTGCCTTGTTTTCTATTTATTATCTTTCCCGCGATGATCTTATTCTTTTGCGAAAAGATGTTTCGATGGAGCAAGTTTTTAACCTTGCATTCGTCGTTTTTTTTGGAGGACTATTTTTTGCCCGGCTTTTCTATGGACTTTTGTATTCAACTAAAATATTTATAAATCCTCTAAATTTTTTCCTTTTTCCTTATTTTCCCGGCCTCTTGTTAACCGGAGGAATTGCCGGAGGGGTGTTGTGGCTTTTTTTTATTTTAAAATCTAAAAATCTTCCGATTGGAAGAATATTTGATATTTTTTCTATTTCTATTTTAAGCTGTCTTTCTTTAGGATATATTGGATTTTTCTGGCTTTCGCGCCAAAATTTACTTTCCGGAATACCAATTTTTCTAATCATAATATATATAATTTTGTTCTATGTTTTTATAAAATATATTCATCAGTATCTTTTAAAAGGAATCTTAAAAGACGGTAGTGGGGGACTGCTTTTTTTAATCTCGTTTTCCGCAGTATCACTCATTGTTAATATCTTTGACAAGATTAGGAGCAATCCATTTTTGGGGAAACCGGAAAATCCGATTCTTTTTGTAATTTTGATTGTCTCTATAGTTGCTTTTATCAAACAGGAAAAACTTATAAAATTCCCTCAAAGACGCCTGAGATAATATGGATATCAAAATAATATACGAAGACAGCGATCTTCTCGTAATAGATAAGCCTTCGGGAATAACTGTCAACAGATCAGATACCACTAAAAATGAAGAGACAGTGCAGGATTGGGCAGGAAAACAATTTACCATTGACCATTTATCATTGGCCATCGATCGCGAAGGGGATTTTTATAATAGGGGAGGGATAGTTCATAGACTTGATAAGGAAACTTCCGGGATTCTACTTATTGCAAAAAACCCTGCCTCTTTTTTAAATCTTCAAAATCAATTTAAAGAGAGAAAGGTTGAGAAGGTGTATCTTGCTTTGGTTCATGGAGAAGTAAAGCCAAAAGAAGGTGAAATAAATGTGCCCGTTGGAAGATTGTCTTTTAATCGAAAAAGGTTTGGGATTGTTGCAGGGGGCAGGGAAGCGGTTACTAAGTATAAAGTATTAAGTATCAAGTATTATGTATCAGACGGAAAAAAAGAACAGCTTAGCTTACTCGAACTTTATCCTAAGACAGGAAGAACGCATCAGATAAGAGTACATTTAAAATATTTTGGCCATCCTGTTTTTTCTGACCCTCTTTACGGTGGCAGAAAAACAGCAAGAAAAGATCGCCAAATTTTCCCAAGGCTTTTTTTACACGCATCCGAAATTTCCTTTCTACATCCAAAAACCGGTAAAGAAGTTTCGTTCGAAAGTGATCTTCCAGAAGATTTAAAATTATTCTCAGAATCTATCAAAGATCTTAGTAACTTTAACGTTGACAAGAAACTTATAATATGATATATCTCCTTTCATGTCTAGATTTCCTGAAAAAGAGGTAAAAGAAGCTCCACGACGCTTAGCTCTTGAGAAGATTGTCGCAAAATGTGTCGATAGATACCTCGGTCTTGGTTTTCATATATTTATTTATCCAGATGTTTCGGAAGAAGAGGCAGTAGAAAAATACCGAAAAGACTTTAGTATTCCAGGAGGCGCAAGTAAACCGGAAGAATACGATAGCCGTTTTGACGTATATTATGCTGTTGAACCAAGAGTTTCTCTTTCAAGGAAACATAAAAGAGCAGGAATCAGTGAATTGACAGACACGTTAAAAATTTCAAACTCAACACACATCCCCGATAAACCATATATTGCCTTTACGCACGACGGCACACTCTACCTTCCCTATACCGTTAATCAAGCGGTAAGAAGGTTTTCCGAAGATGAAGTAGGAGAATCCCAGACAGAGACTACAGATCTTTATTTAAATCATCCTGTGCTCTTCGCGATTTTCGGAAGAGATGCAGCGGGTTCCCGTACCGAGTATGGTAACGTTCCGTCTCTTGTAGCGTTCTTCGGTAGGCCGAGGGTCGAGGAGAATCGGCCTGGCGCTTCGCATCAGCACTGGGGCGTGGGTTCTCGCGGGAAAAAAATAATTGAACTTGGAACTTGAATTCTTGGATCTTTTTGTTCTGTTTTATTTTCCTCAAAATAATATAAACTTTTTTGAGAGTAGGTTAATGAATTCCGATTTAAGGATCGGGGTCGCCGAAATCCTTAGGGTCGCCTTTTAATATGGCGGCACTTTTGCTATGATAATACTAATCGAAGGCGGTGATTTAGATGGGTAAATTTGGCGGATTTTATAAAGGAGAAAAAAAGAAAAAAAAGAAAGACTTAGATAAAGGCTTCGTGGGATCTGATTTGGGTGCCCCCATATTTACGCTTCCGCAGATTGTTTCTAAAAAGAAAAAGCAAGAGTAATAGTATGGCGAGAAAAAAGAAAGATCAGGGTAAAAATACCAAGATTGGAATTTACTTTTTTGTTTTTATTTTGGGAGTTATTCTTATCTCACTAATTCTAAAAGGATTAGTGATTGTAAAAAACAGCAAGTTTCAAGACGACAGCCGTTTTAATTTTTTAATATCAAATAATAAAGAGAGTGAGGTAGTTTCCTTTTTGCCCCAAAATCATTCCGTCTCTGTTTTAAAAATAGAAGGTGATGTTGGCAATATCCATAAATTTTTAGAAGTTCCGATATATGGGGAGGTAAGATCCGCCTCCTTAGTTTTGAATAAACCAATATCTCAGGCTTTATCAAATATATTCTTCGGTTTTAAAAATATTAAAACAAATTTTACTGTTCTTGATTTTTTTAGAATTTTTTTATTTACTAAAACTACAAGTCCCGGCAATTTTACCCTACGCACTGTTTCCGTAAATTTAGATGATACAACTCTAGATAAAATTTCTCTAATATTATTTTCCGATCCAAAAATTGCAGATGAAAATGTAAGCGTAGGGATTATAAATGGGACAGCGGAGTATGGAGCAGGGAATAGATTGGCACGCCTTATTTCAAATATGGGGGGAAATGTTGTTTTGGTTTCTACTTCGCAAAGTCAAGAAGATAAATCTATGATATTATATTCTGGAAAAAAAACTTATACTCTAGGTAGGCTAGAGAAATTATTAGGTTTTGAGGTTATAGAAAATAAATCTCAAACTCTTTCGGATATTACAATACAAATAGGGAAAGATTACAAAGATCTTTCAAATTTTTAAAAAATGTTTTTTGGAGCGGTGATCATTATAGCTTTAATTTCGGTAGGTTTATCTTTTTTATCTCTTAAAAATTTAAAGGATAAATCAGAAATAGAAAAAGTTTCGCAGATGCTAAAGAAGGAGAGAGTAATATATAAAAGCGATCATTCATCTTCATCCTCTGAGGATTCTTCGTGATCTTCTCTCTCATTATTTTTTACTCTATTAAATTTTTTATCAAAGTCTAAAATTTTTTCGGCGCTTGAAATAAACGAAGGTTGATCTTTGAGTTTTGAAGCTCTTTTTATTTCTTTTATAAAAATAATAATATGATGATCGAATGCAGATTTAACATAAGCCTCATACTGATTTCCCGCCTTGATGAATTTTATAAGCCTTTTTCCAATATTGTCCGGAAGAACGCCGATATATTGTATACCGTTGGATAAAACAAATATTTTTAGCCTCTTTACGGAAAGGGTTAGGAACTGTCCAGTGTGAAGATTATTAATTACAGAAGGTTGAGCAACATTAACAAGTTCAACAATTTTTGTTTTTCCCTGCTCCTCGATAAACATATTGGTGAGGCGCATCGAAGAAGAGAGAGAAGCATTTCCGACGTCGTTTTTAATTTTTTTTAAATCTCCAATTCTCTTTAAATTTCTAAGCGCTAAGGGATTTAATGAATCTATTCTAAGAACCTTTTTATAGGTATTTTTTGCATCTTTTACGCGTCCTAGAATACTGAATGCAAATGCTAAGCGATTGAGAGCATCAATATCTACAGGATTTTCTTTTATGAGTGATTTGTTTATTGCAACTGCCTTTTGCCAGTCTCCGGTTAGCGCATTTTGGATGGCTTGGTCTTTAAGTGAAGTCATTAAAATATGAAAAGGATGTCGAAAATTTTACTACTCTTTGTTGCAAATGTCAAGATAGAAACATTATAATACTAGCTACTAGAGCTAGTTTATGAGCGGACATTCTAAATGGTCACAGATAAAAAGACAAAAAGAAAAGACCGATATAAAAAAGGGTCTAACATTCACGAAACTTACAAATGCAATAATAATTGCAGTTAAGAAGAATGGAGGAATAGTCGATCCCAATCAAAACTTCAGACTCCGTTTGGCAATTGACAGCGCAAGAGCTTACAATATGCCGAAGGAAAATATAGAAAGAGCAATTCAAAGAGCTGCAAAAAAAGAAGAAGGAGATATTGAAGAAGTTATCTATGAAGGATTTGCTCCGGGAGGAGTATCGGTTATTGTTGAGGCGGCAACAGATAACTCTCAAAGAACAACGGCGCAGATAAAAAATATTTTTAATAAAGCAGGTGGAAGCTTTGGCCAGCCTGGATCTGTTTTATATCAGTTTACACAAGTTGGTAAAATAACCGTCGGAAAAAATGGAAATACCTTTGATGAAATATTTTCTCTAGCAGTTGAGAGCGGAGCAGAGGATATTGAGGAAGAAGGTGAAAATGTTTTTGTTTTTACAAAAGGGCATGATTTGTCGAAAATGAAGGACAAGCTTATGCAGGGAGGTCTTAAAATATTAGATGCAGAACTTATTAGAAAACCTACGGTAACGACAAAAGTCTCAGACTTGCAGCAGCTTAAGACTATAAAGGGTTTTTTAGAAACAATTAATAGCTTGGAGGATGTACAAAATGTTTACTCTAATATTACTGAATCATGATAATTAACAAGCGATCTCAATTTGCAAGGAAGAGTAGGGGAGCGATTAAAATTCTAGCAGCCCTTAATAAAAGAGAGAGGTTAATATTCTCAGTTATAGTTCTATCTCTTGGTCTTTTTATTGCCGAGAATTTGCTTGGAAAATCGGGAATTTTTACTGTTTTTACAATAGCTATTTTAACAGACTTGCTGCTTTTCGTCTCTCTCTATTCTGATTTAAAAGAAAACACATTTTTGCAAATCTTTATCCTCCCTTTCTTTTTTAGTCTCTCTTTTGGACTATTTTATTTTTTAGTTCCATCAAGATACCTAACAAGAATATTTACGACCTCATTATATGCGATCGGTCTTTACTCGCTTTTCCTTTCTGAAAACATTTTTACAGTTTCATCAATTAGAACGATTTCGCTACTTTCATCTGCCCGAACAGTTTCTTTTGTCATTACTCTTGTTTCTTATTTTTTTCTTTCAAACGTAGTATTTTCGCTTCATATTCAGTTTATTCCTTATTTGATACTCCTTTTTATTTTCTCATTTCCTCTTGTGATATATTCGATTTGGACATATACACTTGAAAAAAAATTATTTCAGAATATATATTGGTCACTGGTTTTAGCTTTTGTACTTGTAGAAGTGGGGAGTGTCCTTTGGTTTTGGCCAAGTACGCCTACAGTTCTTGCCATTTTTTTAACTGGAGTTTTCTATACAACAGTTGGACTTTCGCAGGTTTGGTTTGAGAAAAGACTTTTCAGGAGCGTTATGTGGGAATATATTTGGGTTTCGGGTATTGTATTGATAGCACTATTATTATTTACCTCTTGGACTAGTTAAAACATCATCGCATCGCTTATAGGGAAAGGGGAGGGGGGTAGAGAAGTTGCACTTTCAGTTCTTGCAATTGAAGCTAGGTGATACAGTTTGATATAAAAGCTTGAAAAATTATAGGATACTTTTAGACTTGAGATGTGGATAACTTTTTTAATTTTCACGGTTATATAGGTCTATTTTTCACAGTTAGTTCCATGCTCTTCACCCTATCTTATCTTGTCCTCTTTTAGAACGATCATTAGAACCAATAACATAAAAACAAAAATAATACGAACGATTGTACATTCTTGCCGATCCCCTGTATTAAATTAGATAAATAAATGTTTTCATATTGTTAATTATCGAAGCTAAAAATTGATGTTTGGATTGATAAATCAGTCTAAATTAAACTTAACTTTAGACATCGAAGGGGTATAGCAAGAAGCAACATTATGTGAAGATAAATTAATAAGATGAATTACGGAGAACACGCAGTCTTTAATATTTAATAACGGTTTATTTCTCGTCTTCCATTCCCTAAAGACTCAGGGTTTTAAATAAAGTATTGAAAAAGCACTTGGGAAGCGAGAACTAATTACGTCGTACAATAATACTTTTACGACGTCTCTCAGGCACATGCTCTGGGGGAAGTGGGATTAATTACATATTTTTTTGTTGAAGTTTATTTAACTTTTATATTTATGCACCGTTCTTTTACCTATTTATTCTCCGCCCAAAACCCCGGCCAAAAATCCCATGCTCTCCCCCACTATAGGATTCACCAATAGAAATTTTCTTGCTTATTTATATTAAAATTGATAAAATTCCAACTCTATGAGGCTTGAAAGATCTTTTGAACCGCATTCTCCTGATACACCTTCATTTTCGAATCGTGGACTCATAAGATCTGCAGCTGAGCTAAAGACGTTTGATCTATCAACTGAAGTAATTTTATTTTCTAAAATAGATGAGAAAAAAGATACTGAGACTCCGGATCAAGCGCCAGAAATAAATCAAACTAATGATCTAAGTAGGGCTCCTGTAAATGGCGATTGGGAGCCGATTTCTCAAGAACCTACAGAAAATAACAGGTTTTTAAATTTTTATCACGGCAATTATGCTCAAGATATGGAGATTAATAGAAAAAGAGTTGAACAAGCAATTAAAGTGGCTGGTTTGGAAGGAAATGTAGTCTTAACTTCACTTTCATATTCAAGAACTCGGTCAATTGAAGCAAACCCGGATGGGTCAGTGGCTTCTAAAAGAGGATTGCTTTGGGGTGAAAAACCAGAAGATGTTGAGAATCCATATCATCGGATTACATCCATTCCGGAAGGTTGGAGGGTTGAAATTTGCGATCAAAGAATTATGGATGAATTATCAGAAAAATATTCAGCAGAAGCGTTAAAAAAGAAAACAGTAGAAAGTATTAATAGATATCTAAGAGCAGGAATGCGAGAAGCTGTTCGAAGAGAGAAATTTACTACTGAAAAAGATTCTCACCTTGGAGTTAAGGTTATATCTTCCTTAGCTTTTCCCGCTTTTGTGGTTGGTTTGTCTGCAAGTACTGGGCTTGAACTTAAATTGGCCGATCTATATGGTATTGGCGCAGTCTTTCTTGCGTATTGGCTTTTTAATTCTTCGATGCATGTCAGTGGTGATGAAATTAGAAGTTTTCAATCTGTTTATGAATATTTTATGCCGTCCGTTGAAGTGGATCGCTTTTTGAGAGGATGGGCTTATTTAAACCTTAAAGGAAGAAATTTAGTCCGTCTTCACAAAGATGAATAAAATCTTTGCTTCGGTGAGATAAATAAGAGTTAAGAAGGATTAAAGAGAAGGTTCGGTTTTGATCTTAAACATCTTTATAAATATAAAGAGAAGAAGCGTAGATAAGGCCGCTATAAATGCTCCAAATAAGAAAGGTGCAGATGGATTAATTCTATCCCACAAGATTCCGGCGATTAAACTTGCCGGAAGAGTTATAAGACCAAGCACCGTGTTATAAATGCCATAAGCGGTTCCGCGGTTCTCAGACGTTATTAAATCCGCAACAAATGCCTTTGCAACTCCCGTTGTTGTTGCATAATAAATTCCGTAAAATGCAAACAGCAGCCAAGCGTGAATGATTTTATTCGCCAAGGCAAATCCCAGATAAGAAAGTGCATACGCAAACCAACCCAAAATTATTACTTTCTCGCGTCCGATTTTATCAGATAAGCTTCCCAATGGAACAGAAAAAGAAGCGTATGTAAAATTAAAAAGCGCATAAACCAAAGGAATAGACAGAAGACCGACTCCTAAATTTTGGGCCCGTAATATAAGAAAAGCATCAGAAGAGTTGCCTAAAGTAAAAATTGAAACAATCAGAAGAAACATATAAAACTTAGGCGAAAGCTTAAAAGAAAAACCTTGCTCGCTGCCAGTTTTTTTAAAGGAAGTTTCTTTTACAAAAAAGATGAGTATTAGAAAAGTGAAGATAAGTGGAATTGCAGCAATGAAGAAAATGTAGTGATATTTAAGACTGTTGTTTTTAAGCAAAAATAAAAGAGCAAAAAGAAAAAGCGGTCCGACAACAGAGCCAAGCGTATCAAGCATTCTTGCAATTCCAAATCCTTTACCTCTATTTTCAGTTTGCGTCGAATCTGCAATAAGAGCATCTTTTGGTGAATCTTTTACCCCTTTTCCGACACCATCTATAAATCTTAATGCCGATACGGCTCCTAAAGTTGTAAAAAGTGCAAGAAGAGGACGGGACACAAAAGATAAAAAGTATCCTGTAAAAACTATGAACTTTCGTGATTTTAGCTTGTCGGATAAAATTCCTGCTACAAGCCTAAAGATACTTGCGCCGCTTGTAACAAGTCCTTCTGTCAAACCTATAAATGATTTATCAAAATTTAAGACGTTTGCAAGATAAAGAGGAAGAATCGGAACCATTATGTCCTGGCTTATCCCGCCGAAAAAACTTAAAAGACCAATAAAAAAGACATTGTTAAAGAAACTTTTATTTTTTCTCACAATGAATTTATATTAGCACAAAGCTATCTAAGGATTGTTGGTCGAGGAGGTGTTATTCGCTACAGCATTAGGAGATTCTGGCTGACCATATATACTGTAGATGTAGCCCATTTTAAATGGTTCATTTAATCCGGCGTTTGGAGATCTAAATAGAAAGGCATACCAATCCCCTTCCTCTTTGGAATTTGGTTGAACTCCTTTTACAAGCATTGCGTGTGAAATCTCAGCATCCTGCGGTAGAGTCCCTAAAACTTCAGTTGAATTGCCGGTTGGAGTATAAGTCGAAGGAAAATCTCTAACATTAACCGGACTTTTCTCGTCTATCATTTTTTGACGCTCTTCATAGCTTGAGCCGGATGCTACGACTTTTACTTTGTCGTAAATCTGCTCTCCTTCTAAAAGAGGTGCTTTTCCCGCAAGTCTTGAGGCAACTTTCTCGTTATGGCTTTGGATTTCAGCATCTTTATTATAAAAACTTACGATATCTTCTTTTGCCTGTTGAATATTTTGGGCTTGCTGCTCAGCAACATTTCTTATAGCATCAACTGTTGTTTGGATAGGATGAGCAGTAGCCTCAATCCCTGCTCCTCCGCCTACCAGCGTTGCGCCGACTACTAAATTTCTTACTTTTGTAAGGAGAGATGCCTTATTACCTTCGCTCATAGATTGATATTATCAGTCAAAGATGATCTTGTCAATTAAGAATGTTTAAATCGTACGGTGGATTTTCTTCTTTGGAAAATCCGTAAATATCAACGTTATCTTCTATGCTTTGTAAAATTTTTATGTATCTATAAAAAATTGCGTTGGTCCAGCCGAAACCGGATTGAATTTTGTAGTGCAATTCTTTAGCGGGTTTATCTCCTAATTTTGCGTCTAGTCTTTCATAAAAAGTTCCGTGCTTTCTAAAAATTTTTGCATGGGCGTTTACAGATTTTTCCATAATTCTTTTTGCATGATGTAAGAATCCATAGTTCAAGAGTCCTATGACAGTCAAATATTCAAGAGGAGGCCAAATATTTGGATAGTCCCATTGCTTTGGTTTTGTAACGTCTTTTATAACGGGTCTAAGTCTTACTGGCAATTTGGAAAGGTTAATTTTAGGAGGCAGCGAATCCGCCGCTGTAATTACAAGACCATATTCGGTTTCAAATAGTGAAAGTTTCTCTACTATTTGTTTTGCCTGTTTTAAGCTTGCAATTCCTGCCCACAATGGAACAAATCCGGCAAGCGAATAGAAAGGACTTTGTTTTTTGTTTACGTAGTCATAATCAAAAAAGAATCCATTTTTCTGGTTCCAGAAAAGTTTATCCATGATCTTCTTTCTTTTTTGAGATTTATCGATCCAGAAATTCATTTCTTTAATTTGGCCCAAAAGTGATGCGGCAAGTTCAAAATCCCTTTCATATTTATAAAGATAAGAATTTAGATCAACCGGTAGGAATTCATTGCATCTGTTGTAAAACCTTGAGGTAAAGTCCCAGCCTGATTCAAGCTCGGAGGAGTGAGCATAGCCAACGTCTCTGTCACCATATCTATTCAATCCGTACTTTTCCACTAAATGATTATATTGTCCCGAATTATTCCAAACTTTATTGTACTCTTTTTTTGCAATATTCATTTTTTTCGAAAGCCACTTAACGTGTCCAAAAGTCGAGGCGGGTTTTAATATAAAATTTCCAATTATCTTAAGCGGAGAAAGTGAACCGTTTCCATTATTGAAAGTTTTATATGCATCAAGAATCATTGTTGTTAAAAACGGCGGTTGTGATCTTCCCATAGATGCATGAGAACTAAAGTTTGGAATAATTCCGAATCTTTCAAAGAGATATTCAAAATTCTCTATCATTTCTTTCATAACCCATTCTCTTTTTGTTCCCATCAGTCCTCTAAACATAAAAAAAGTATCCCAATAAAAGATATAGGAGAACTTTTTGTCGTTAGGAGTTATAAAATGGTATGGGATATTTAAAGAATTGTTATGAACTTTTTCTCCCATTGGCTTATGAATAATTTTATCCCAATAAGAATCTATGTAGTCCAGGCAGTCTTTAAATTCTTTTTCGTAGTTTCTTCTGTGTTTTATAGCTCGAATCTTGTAGGGATTGGCAGGAATAATTTCTGGAGATGTTTGCATGATATATTAAGTATCAGTTTTTTCTCAAAATATGTCAAGTTTTAAATTTGACAATGGTCAGTTTTGAGTCGTACAATCAAAATTTACAACAGGCGTTGTCGCAAAATTTCAGTTTATCCTACAACATTTGCACGTCGCAAAATAAACGTGTATCATTAAAGCATGAAAGAACTGCCAGGGTTGATTGATGAATTTTTGGAGTATCTCGAGGTTGAAAGGAATTGTTCAAAGCTCACGATTAGAGATTATAGGCATTATCTTGAAGTATTCAACAGTTGGGCTACTACTTCCCTATCAAGCAAATTCATAAAAGATTTAACTATTCAGGATGTTAGAAAATACAGAGTTTTTCTTTCAAATAGAGTCGATAAAAAGGGTTTAACTCTAAAAAGAATTACCCAGAATTATTATGTCATTGCGCTTCGTTCGTTTCTGCGTTTTCTACTTAAAAATGATCACGAAACTCTAGAGCCATCTAAGATAGATCTACCAAAAGCAGAAAGCAGGAGTCTCAAGTTTTTGGACAGAGACCAGATAGACAGGCTTGTGATATCAATTGATACGCAAAAGCCCGAAGGTAAAAGAGACAGAGCGATTGTTGAACTTCTTTTTTCAACTGGACTTCGTGTATCTGAGCTCGTATCGTTAAACAGAGATAAAATAAATATAGAGAGGCGGGAGTTTGGGGTAATCGGAAAAGGAGGAAGGGCAAGAGTGGTATTCATCTCGGATAGAGCTGCAAAGTGGGTCTCGGAGTATCTTAAAACTCGGGAAGATATTTATAATCCCCTATTTATCCGCTATTCTGGCAGAGAAATTCCGGAAGGCCGGGGCGAGAGAATGAGACTAACCGCTCGAAGCATTGAGAGAATTGTTAAAAAATATGTCAGGCTCGCTCGCTTACCTGTTGATGCAACGGTTCATACTCTTCGCCATTCATTTGCGACAGATTTGTTGACTAATGGCGCCGACATTCGATCGGTTCAGGAAATGCTGGGGCATAAAAATATCTCGACAACTCAAATTTATACTCATGTTACAAATAAGCAATTGCGGGACGTCCACGAAGCATTTCACAGCGGTAACAAATAAGAATCGACCTGCAAAGCTTCAGTTACTAACGCTTTTTACTGCATTTTACCAAGTACTAGAGCAAGAACAGCCATTCTTACATAAAGACCATTCTGCACTTGACGAAAATAGGCAGCTTGAGGAAAATTATCGATCTCTAAAGGGATTTCTCTTACACGCGGTAATGGATGCATAATGACAGCACGACTTTTTGAAACAATTTCTGGTGTGAGTGCATAATGTTGATCAAATCCTTGAAGGTTAGCGGCAATAGCTGGTAACTCTTTTTCGTTTATCCTCTCTTTTTGAACTCTAGTAACATACAAAACGTCATAATCTTCTGTTACTTCATCAAGTGAAGTAAACTCATCTATATTTACGCCTTTTCCACGAAGCTCTTCTACTAAATCTGATGGCATTTTTAAGAATGATGGTGAAACAAGATTAATTTTTACATTATAGAGTGAAAATAAATAAGCTAAAGAATGGACTGTTCGACCATATTTTAAATCTCCAATCATTGTTACTGTTATTCCATCAATTTTTCCGCACTCTTTTTGAATCGTGTAAAGATCTAAGAGGGCTTGAGTAGGATGCTCTCCTTCCCCATCTCCTCCGTTAATGACTGGAATGCTAACAGAATCGGCCGCAATTCGCGAGGATCCCACTTCTTTATGCCTTAATACAATTATATCTGTATTAAAAAGTTCTACAATCCTAACAGTATCTTCTAAAAGTTCTCCTTTAATTGCAGAGGAAAATTGAGTATTGCTTTCGCTAATAACAAGTCCTCCTAAGTTTTGCATAGCTGTTTCGAAGGAAAGTCTTGTTCGCGTTGAAGGATCATAAAATAATGTCGCTAGACGGTATCCATTCAGATGATCGGCAAATTTCCTTTCCTGACGGATTTTTTTGCAGATACCTTCCATTGTTTCAGTTTTTTCAAAAACGACGCTTAAATTTTCTCGATCAAATTGTCGTGCAGAAAGAATGTCTGCTCCCTTAAAATTGCTAATTTTTTTAAAATCTTCTGATTGAGGGATCTGTTCTAACTCTTGACGGCTTACCATTCGGGATATTTTAGAGGTTTTTAATTTTTATGTCAATTATCAATTTGCTGTGCTATAATCATTTTGTTTATTGGTAGAGAATTACCCTTAGCTCTAAGCTCATTCGGAGAAATAAGTCAATCAATAATAGACTATTTTAGTAGAAACTAATTTTTGGCGGCAATAATTAGATTTGAGAGAAGCATTGCGACATTTATAGGACCTACACCACCGGGGGTTGGAGTGTAAAAAGATGCAGTGTCTTTTATATCATCTTCTTCGTAGTCACTATGAAACTTTTCGTCTTTTCCCCTATACATCCCTACTCCAATTAACACTACTCCATTTTTCAATTCAGCTTTTTTTATAACGTTTGGTTTTCCTACAGCACATATTACAATATCCGAGTTTTTCAGAATTTCTTCTCTGCTCTCTGTCTTACTAGTTATGACTTGCGGTTTAATTGCAATTCTTCCAAAAGTCTTAATCATAGGTCCTCCGGCTGTTACTCCGCTTCCGACAACAGCGATTTTTTTTGATTTTAACCAGCCGTCAAAATTCAAATTTTCCTCTTCTAAGTTGTAAACATCTTCTAAAATTTTTATAACAGAAAGACCAACCGGAGGAGAAAAATCAGAGTATATGTGAAAGCCATCAACGTCCTTTTTGGGGTTTATTGCCTCTGCAACTTTTTTTTCGTCAATTTGTGAAGGTAAGGGTCTTTGAATTATTATTCCATGGACTTTCTTATCATTATTCAGCTTCTCGATTTTATTTAAAAGCTCTTCGGTTTTTGTATCTGGGGAAAGATTTTCAACAGTTATCTTTGCGCCGATTTCCTTGCCCTTTTTCTCTTTTTGCAAGACATAAGCTTGCGATGCGGAGTCGGTTGTTAAGGTTATTATATGAAGATGAGGGGTAGTCCCCCGCTTTTTAAATTTTTCTACTTTTATTTTTAGATTGTCAAAAATTTCCTGAGCAATCTGTTTCCCATCAACTATCATATTATCTTCTCTTTTAATAAATAATCTCTGACCAGCCCATAAAGTTTTTTGTGCCCTTTATCGTTCATGTGAACGCCATCTGCCAGAAGACTTGAGTAGTCACCGTCTATAAATCTTTTAAAAACTTCTATGAAATGTACGTCCTCATTCTTGGAGACTTCTGCCATTACTTTATCAAATTCTGATACAAACTCATTTTTATAGGATCTGCCGGGCGACCATGGCATTGGGTCTACTCTTTTATCTACCGGCATGGATCCAACAACAATTATTTTTTTGGAGTATTTCTTGGCTTTGTCTATAAGAAGTTTTAAATTTTTGCCGAATTGTTCGGGAGATATTTCCGTGGAGTTGAGTTTCTCATTAAAAATTATATCGTTTATTCCAACATGAAATACTACAACTATTTCATTACTTTGCTCAAATCTTGCTTTGGTTTCGTCTTCAAATCTTTTTAAAACATCTTTTGAATTGTCTCCATCCACACCGAGATTATAAATCAAATCGAACTTTTTATATTTGGAAGATATGGCTTTTTCATCCAGAAATTTTCGAAGTCTTGCGACCCACCCTCCTTCACTATCCCACGCGCCGTAAGTAGTGCTTGTTCCAAAAACTAGAATGAGTTTGTCCATATTAGCCTATTCCTATAAAAGTTGCGGATGCAACGTGGTCGTTTGGATTTGAATATCTCATAAGAATAACTCCCTGGGTATCCCGCGCAAGTCTAGGAATAGATTTTATTTCGAGTTTTACAACCTGGCCCTTTTTGGATGTAATAATAATTTCTTCACAGTTTGTTGGAATAACTTGGGCAAAACCAACTTTTCCGGTTTTTGAGGTTACCTTTGCAACCTTAACTCCTTTTCCTCCCCTACTCTGTCCTCTGAAGAGTTTGCATGCTGTTTTTTTGCCCAGCCCGTTTTCCATAATCGTTAGAAGATCATCATGCCCTTCTTTATTTATAACATCCATACCAATTACAATATCATCGCCGTCAAGCTTTATTCCTCTGACTCCCCTAGTTGCTCTTCCAGTAGGTCTAACTCCTTTTTCGGAAAATCTAATCGCTTTGCCGTTTTTGCTTGCCAAAATAATATCATTCTCACCGTTTGACAGCTCACTCCATGCAAGCTCATCGCCCTTTTCGAGCTTAATTGCTACGATTCCGTTTTTTCTTATATTTTCAAAATCCGATATCCGTGATTTATTAACGATGCCTTTTCGGGTTGTTAAAAAAATATATTCGCTTTTATCTTCTTTTCCATAGCTTATAAACGATTCAACTCTTTCATCTTGCTCAATATTTAGTAAATTAACTATTGCCGTACCCTTGCTCGTTCGGGCAGACTCATTAATATCATAGGCTCTAAGTTGATATACCTTCCCTTTATTTGTAAAGTAAAGGAGGTTGTCATGGGTCTGTGCGTATCGAATGTGAGCAATGCTATCCTCTTCTTTTGTTGTCATTCCTTTAATTCCTTTGCCTCCTCTATGTTGAGTTTTAAAAGAAAGCATGCTTTGCCTTTTTATGTAACCTGTTTCTGTCAGCGTTATAACAGTCGGTTCGTTTGTAATTAGGTCTTCATCGGAAAAATCGCCTACTTTGCTTTTGAAAACTTTTGTGCGTCTTGGGTCTTGGTATTTTTCTTTAAGCTTTACAAGCTCATCTTTTACGACTTTTAAAATTTTTTGCGGACTTCCCAGCAGATTTTCCAAATATGCGATTGTTTCCCCAACCATTATGTATTCATCCTCAATCTTTTGTCTTTCAAGTGCGGCAAGACGGCGAAGCTGCATGTCCAAAATTGCAGTTGCCTGAATTTCGGTCAGTTTGAATTTCTTAATTAAGTTTTGTTTTGCATCTTCCTGGTCTTTAGATTCCCTAATTGTTTTAATAACAGCATCAATATTATCTACTGCAATTTTTAGACCCTCTAAGATATGGAGTCTTGCCCTGGCAGCCCGAAGTTCAAACTCAGATCTCTTTTTTACAACTAAATATCTATGTTTTAAATATTCCTCAATAATAGTTTTAAGATTTAGGGTTTGAGGCGTTCCGTTAACAAGCGCTACAACATTCGCAGAGAATATCGTCTGAAGGCTTGTATGTTTAAATAAATTATTCAGCACTTTTCGCGGTGCGGCATCACGCTTAAGCTCAATTACGATTCTCATCCCGTGCCTGTCAGACTCATCGCGAAGGTCTGAAATTCCTTCGATCTTTTTATCTTTTGCAAGCTCTGCAATTCGAGCCACCAAAAGAGCCTTATTTACCTGGTAAGGGAGTTCTGTAACGATTATTGCCGATTTTCCCTGCCCGATGTCTTCTATGTCTGCTTTGCCTCTTATCAAAATTCGTCCCCGTCCTGCTGTATAAACATTTTTTATTTCGTTTGTGTCATAAATGGCGCCCGCGGTTGGGAAATCCGGACCTTTTATAAATTCCAAAAGCTCATCAATAGTTGTATTTGACGAAAGAGTTGGTAGATCTTCTTTTTCTTCTTTTTCAAATTTTGTTTTATCTATAGTAAAAATAACAGCATCGATTACCTCCGAAAGATTGTGAGGAGGAATCTTGGTTGCCATTCCCACTGCAATTCCTTCACTTCCCATTAAGAGAAGATTGGGAAGTTTTGCAGGTAAAAAAACTGGTTCCTTAAGAGTTGCGTCAAAATTTTCCAGATAGCTTACTGTTTCTTTTTCTAAATCAAAAAGCATCTCCGAAGTTATTCCTGCCATGCGGGCCTCGGTGTAACGCATTGCAGCAGGTGGGTCTCCGTCCATAGAACCAAAATTTCCCTGTCCGTCAATTAAGGGATACCTTAGTGAAAAATCTTGTGCGAGGCGTACAAGAGCATCATAAATTGGCATATCTCCATGAGGATGATATTTTCCCATGACTTCTCCAACTATCTTGGCACTTTTTGAATATTTAGCACTGTGAGTTAATCCCATCTCGTGCATTGCAAAAAGGATTCTTCGATGGACCGGCTTTAGACCGTCTCTAACATCGGGGAGTGCACGTTGGACAATAACAGACATCGCGTAATCCAAGTACGCGCTTTTCATCTCTTTGGTTATTTCGGTCTTGTTAACTTTACCTATGTCTGCCATAAAAATAAAAAATCAGCAATGAAACAATCTAGCAGTGTGGCAATTGAAACTTATTTCATCGCCTTTTTGATTTCTTCAAGAGCTTCTTGTTTTCCCTTCCAATCTTTTACCTTAACCCACTTGCCCGGTTCTGTCTTTTTGTAGTTTTCAAAGAAATTTTTAATTTTTCCTTTTATCTCATTTGGAATATCAGAGACGTCGTTATAAGATGCGAATTTTGGATCGGCTTTTGGTATTGCAACCGCAACGATTTTATTATCGATTCCTGCTTCATCTTCCATTTCAAGCATGCCGATGGGTCTTGCAGGAATTACTGTCGACGAGTCAACCGGTTTACTTGATAAAACCAAAACGTCAGCGGGATCTCCGTCACCCGACATAGTATTTGGAATAAATCCATAATTGAACGGATAGTCCATGTCGGTATACAAAAATCTGTCCACAAAAATAAAACCTGAGTCTTTGTCCAGCTCGTACTTTACCGAAACTCCTTGCGGGATTTCTATAAAAACATTTATCTCTTCCGGCGGATTCTTCCCTGTTGATAATTTCTTAATATCCATTAGTTTGCGCCTCCTTGCGACGGATGAACAACGCTAAATTTAAAATAAAGATCTTGCAAAAATCGTCTATCTTCTGGATTTTCTGGGTCATAGGAAACAAACAGGCTGAAAGCCTTAATATTTTGGGAGGTTCTCCAGCACACAGTAGTAAAATTTGATCCTTTTATACCGCCAATATCTCCTTTATATTCCTTAAATTTCTCAATTCCTTCAGATTCATTTTCGAGTGCTCCTTCAATTAATTCTTCTTGACCATCAATTGATATATGTACAGAAAAAGAGGAACCTCTAAATCTAGCGCTTCGATTATCTAAGGATACCCTGAGTCTATAAAGACGTAGATCGGTGGCTTCTACTCTGCTTATTTGAGTTATTCCATTTGCTGATAAATATAGATCAACTGCCTCGCTGGATTCAGTAGGAACTATATCTCTTGTGAGCGATACGTTTGCTTGTCCTACGTGCCCAACAGATTTCGCTGAAAAAATAATATGTTCAAAGCCATCCTCGGTAATCTTTTCTGCTTGATCATTATCACATACAAGATGAATATAGCCACCGGACGACCTTTGTTCTTGAATCGGTACCGATTGTTCTCTTAATTCATTAATCATAAGTCTAAAGTTGCGAGTTTCGCATTGCTTTGTATAAAGTGTTTTCGCGGCGGGACTTCGTCTCCCATAAGCATTGTAAAAACCGCATCTGCTTCTTCCGCATCGTCTATCGTAACTTGTTTTAAAATTCTATTTGCAGGATTCATTGTTGTATTCCGATCTTGTATAGCATTCATTTCTCCCAGACCTTTATAACGTTGAACCGAAGGGCCTAGTTTTTTTCCATCAGTCATTTTTTTAATGAGCTTTTCTTTCTCATCATCTGAATATGCATAACCAATGTCCTTTCCGACTTGGACTCTATATAATGGCGGTTGGGCAATGTAGAGATATCCCTCTCGAATGATTGTTGGTAAATGGCGATAGAAAAATGTTAAAAGAAGCGTTTCGATGTGCTCTCCGTCAACGTCAGCATCAGTCATTATGATAATGCGGTGATATCGAAGTTTGTCTTCTTTTGTTGTTTCTCCTATTCCCATTCCCAAAGCAATAATTACGTTCTTTAGTTCATCATGTTCAATAATTTTATCCAAGCGGGCTCTTTCAGTATTCAAAATTTTTCCGCCGATTGGTAAAATTGCTTGAAATTTACGGTCGCGTCCTCCCTTTGCAGTTCCCGCTGCGGAATCTCCTTCTACCAAATAGAGCTCCGATAATGCCGGATCTTTTTCCTGGCAGTCAGCAAGTTTTCCGGGAAGTGACGAGCCTTCCAAGGCGCCCTTTCTCAGAATAGCTTCTTTAGCAGCTTTTGCCGCAAGTCTTGCCTTGGCGGCCAAGTAAACTTTTTCCAAAATCCTCCGCGCATCTCCGGGGTTTTCTTCAAAATAGGTACTCAAGCCTTCTTTAACAATTGTCGCAACTAAAGGCTGAATTTCGGCATTTCCCAACTTTCCTTTGGTTTGTCCTTCAAACTGAATCTTATCCTGCGGCATTTTTACAAAAAGAACTGCGGTTAATCCTTCTCTTGTATCGTCTCCCGTAATCGAATCCTCCTCGGTTTTGAAACTTCCAATCTTTTTTCCGTAGTCGTTTATTGCACGCGTTAAAGCCATCCTAAAACCTGTCAAATGAGTTCCGCCGTTTATCGTATTTATTACATTTACATAACTTTCTACATTTTCCGAGTAGCCGTTGTTATATTGAAGCGCGGCTTCAACTTCTATTTCTTCCTGCTGTTTGCCTACGAATATTGTTTTATGAAGGGGATCTTTATTATCGTTTAGTTTCGTAACAAGCGATGTTATTCCGCCTTCAAAATAATAGTGGACTTGTCTTGGATCTTTCTCTTTTATGTCAAAAAAATGAAAGTAAAGACTTGGAACAAGATAAGCTCTTTCTCTTATTGCTTTTTTTACAGTATCAAAATCAAATTCTATAGTTGAGAAAATTTGTTTATCCGGAAAAAAAGTAACAGTTGTTCCGGATTTGGCGTCATTTTTTATTGCAGAGACATCAAGTTTTGAATTATCTACCTTCTTAACCATTGATTTTGGTGCTCCTCTTTGATATTCCTGCTGATAAATTTTTCCATCTCTTCTTACCTCAACCCACATCCATTCAGATAGCGCATTTACAACAGAGCTGCCCACTCCGTGCAAACCGCCTGAGATCTTATATGCAGATCCGCCGAATTTTCCTCCTGCATGAAGCTTTGTCATAACGATTTCAAGTGCGGATTTTTTAAACTGGGGCATTATATCTACAGGGATTCCACGCCCATCATCAATTACAGTTGCACTTCCGTCAGGATTTAGAGATATCCATACATTTTTTGCAAACCCGGCCAATCCTTCATCCACCGCATTGTCTATAATTTCCCGCAGGGTTTCGTGAAGGCCGATAACATCGGTTGAGCCAATATACATTCCGGGTCTTTTTCTAACCGGCTCCAGGCCTTCTAAAACTTGAATTGTTTTTGCAGAATAATCAGAGGATTGATTTCTCGTAGGTTTTGATTTTGATAACGCCATATATGAATTATACAAAAAAGTGAAGCAGATTTAAAGAGCCATTTACACGTTTCTTAAAATTTTCCTAACTTTCTCAATTGCGTAATTAATAAAATATTTTGGATAATTTATTATCAAATCTTGTGCATGTAAATAGCTAACATCTTCTCCGCCAAACCCTCTTTTAAAAACAGATAAACTATAAAATCTATGTTTAGTATTTTCAATCGGCGCAACTCCCCAAAAATTGTAACGTTTCATACCTCTTCTTTTGGCTTCCAAAATCGCTTCCCATTGAATCAGATAGGACCCTGGGTATTTTCTTCCTTCCTCTGTACCCGCTGCATAATGATAGACAGCCTCGTTTCCATAGAAGATTATAAAAGCTTGAGCTAAGAGCTTTTTTCCTAAAAAGGCTTTATAAAATATTGCTTTTTTATTTTTTGCAAAAACTTTAAACTGTTCGCATAAATAGTCGTATGCAAATGGGACAAATTTTTGTCTTTTTGCTGTATCAAGCTGAAGGTTATAAAACTCTTTAATATCTTTTGAATCTTCGGATTTTAGAATATTTATGCTTTGAGCTAACGCGCTTTTTATCTCGTGTCTTGTTGTTTTTCTCATTTCTTTTAATAGTTCTTCTTCTGCTTTTGTAATATCAAGCTGTGAAGTCAGCTCTGCATGAAGATGCATGGGCGCTTTGATAAATCCTAATTTTTTGAAAAGATTTCTTGAAAACTGACTATCGGTTAATTGAGGTCTCACTCTTATAAATGAACAGTTATTTAGGATTGCTATTTTTCGAAGTTGCCTGACAAATGCTCCAACAATCCCTGGATCTTGCCAATCTATTATTGGACCTCCCGGCACAATTAAATATTGTCCTCTTTTTGCCTTCTCAACAATCGAAAGCATCACGCCCGAAAGTTTTTTATTTTTGTAAAACGCGCTTCTTTGTACTTTTTGATTTAGGTTTTCGTAAAATTCTCCCCAATACCATGAATGAAGAAAATTAGCCTCTTCGCGCAAAGAGATGAAATCTTCCCATTCTTTTTTTTCGATAATTTCTTTTATTTTAATCTCAGCCATTCATTTATCCTTTCCGAAATTTTTAAAGCATCTCTTTCTGTGATATTTATATGAGTTGGTAAGTTTAGGATTATGCGAGAAATCTCAACTGCATTTGGGCATTCAGGCGCAACATCATCGTACCAAATGTCCGAAATAAAAATATTTGATTCTTTAAGGAATTGGATTAATTTTTTTCTATTTTCAACAAAAATTGGGAATCTTAAATTAGAAGAGATAGAAATTTTCCCTACAATATTTAGGTTTAAAACTTTTTTATTCAAATTTTTTGCATAGATCTCTGCAATTTCTCTTCGGTGGCTTATTTGCTTGGGTAAATTATCAAACTCAAGCACTGCTAAATTGCAATACCAGTTTGGTAAAGAATAAAAATTATATAATCCTTCCTGCATCGGTTTGGATAGAAGGTTTAATTTCTTTAAAGTAAAATGCAATATCTTTCCGAGCCCTAAATCATAAAGGGATCTTATTTTGTAAGTGAACAAGGGATACATTCTATCTCTCATTTGATTTGTCGGTTCTTTAAATTGGAAGTTCCGAAAGCTTAAATATTTTTTATTTCTTATAACTAATGCACCTCCTGAGACGGCATCTACAACTTTGTCTTGACTAAAAGATAACACAACAAAATCCCCCACACTACCTGTTTCTTTCCCATTTCTGTATTTTGCTAAAACGCAATGTGCAAGATCTTCAACAAGAATAATTTTTTTGTCTCTGCAAATTTTTACAAGTTTTTCGATATCAGTTGAGTAGCCTAATGTGTTTTGGACAACAACTACCTTGACGTTTTTGTTTTCTTTTAAGATTTTTTCCAAAGTTTCCGGAGCAAAATTTAGATCGGTATTTTTTTCTCCCAAATCCAAGCAGATTGGAACAAGACTTGCCTTCTCAACTGCTTTATGAACTGCATAGCAAGTAAAGCCGTTTATTGCAACGCAGCTTTCTTTTGGCAAATTTAAAATTTTAAGAGTCAAAGTTAATGCTTCTCGTCCTTTGTAAGTAAGAATAACTTTTCCTTGATATTTATCCTCAAGAAAAATTTTAAGTTTTTGATTTTGGCCAATAGTATTTGAAAATAAAGATTTTAAAACGTATTTTAAATTATAATTTGAACCTAAAGAATTGAATATTCTCATAATTCTTTTAAAATTATATCTATGACTTGTTGGGGGCGTGTGAATTGAGGTGAATGTCGGGCATCATCGATTATGTACAATTTACAATTGACGATCTTCTCACTTAATATTTTCCCATCAGACACTGGAGTTATCCCATCTTTTTTGCCCCAAATAATAACAGTAGGGACTGAAATATTCTCTGCTTTAAGATTTCTATCAAAACCTAAAAGGTTTACCATTGTTTTCTTCATATTTTCCGAAGCTTCCCTATAATCCCGTTCCCCCACCAACATATAAAGAAAGTCTTTTGCAAAATTAAATTTTGATAACTTTCTTCCCGTTTTTGCTATTACTCCAAATAGCCTTCGTTTTAAGGTTATGTACAGCTCGTCATGGTAAATCCCCGTACTATCTATTAAAATAAGTTTTTTCACTTTTTTAGGATAGATAAGCGAAAAGGCCATTGCTATTCTTCCGCCGTTTGAATGCCCGACAAGAATAACGTTTTTCTCATTTTCGAGCTTTTTATAGAGCCAGTTGTTATAATCTTCAATGTTCCAAGGTTTATTAATTTTCTCTGTAAGTCCTGGAATCTTAAGAAGCTTTATCTTAAACCCTTTCAACTCCAGATCTTTTGCAAAGTTCACCCATTTATCGAGTGTATACGTCCAGCCGTGCAGAATAAAAATCTTCGGTTTACCATTCTCCATTTTTTTCATAGCCCCCAACTCTTTCTTCTCTTTTGCCATACCTTCTCCCTTCTTGAAAGTTTTTCGGCGTCCTCTTTGTTTAATAATAAATGTTCGATCACACCCTCTAAAAATCTTGCCCCCTTAAAAAGCAGTAATTCGTGGCCTTTAAGGTTTAATTTTAAGTAATCAAGAACTTCCTTCGGATTTAAGAATTTTTCAATTCTGGTTTTTCCACCAAGCAATTTTTTTAATCTTGGATACGTATATTCAGAAACTCGGGGACCTATGAGGATAATATTATTTGATTTAATTTTAGATATAACTTCTGCCAGCTTTTCATGCTCTTGCCTTTGGCTTTTTCCCTGTTCGAGCATATCGCCTGCTATTATCCATTTTTTTTCAGCTATTATTTTATCAAACATTTCCAAAATTACGGTTATAGAATTGAGATTAGCATTGTAGCTACTGTCGATAATAGTTGTATTTTTAATTCCTTTGAAGATTGAGTTTCTTCCCGGAGGAGGTGAGAAGTTTTTGAAAGTTGGGTCAGGTTTAATATCTAATTTTTTTAAAAGTGTATTGGACATTGCGATAGCATAGAAAAATTCTCTCGGCAAGAGATGACTGAATTGGTAGACTTTATCGCTTATTTCAAAAATTGTTTTATCTTTTAGGACTTTATAATCTTTAAGGTCTTTTAGTGAAACTTTCTCAATATGCGATTTAGTTCTGTCGAGCTGTTTTTCAATAAGATTTGAATCTCCATTTACAATGCAAAGTTTTCTTGAGTATTCTAGGAAATAACCGAATTCAAATGCAATTGCCTCCTCGACCGCTTTAAATTTTCCGTTTTTTACCAAAGTATCAAAATTCATACTGTGAGTTCTTGTTGAATTGATAAAAAGAGTTACTTGCGGTAAAAGCAAAGTTGCTAAAAATCTTCCTTCTTTTGGTCTGTCGCAGTCTGCCTCTACTATATATATATGCTCTTTTGGATTCTTTTTGAAAATCGAAAATGGGGAAGCAATAAATAAATAAATCCATTCATAGAACATTAAATTCCCTCTTTTGAGACCTAATATATCGAATGGAATTCCATACGAGCTGTTGGCAAAATGCGAGTATTTAGCTTTTTCTCCGATTTGGGACTGCAAAAGATGAAGAAGGGTGGTTTTGCCACTTGAGCCAGTCACTACTATTATATAGGGGGACCATCGCGCAAGTCTTATTTTCGCAAAAAATCTAAAATAGTAAGCTAAGGGAAAATAAAGTAATTTCTTGAAATTTGATAACATGAGCTTAGATAGATACCTAATTCTATCAAAAAGTGAGGCTTAACGCGAGGGTGCAAGAGCTCTACTCCACTCACGGGCGAAAATATGATCATATGTTTTAAAAAAAGCATTTCCTGTTTTTCCTACAGTTTTCTTGACAACGAACTCAATAAATTCTCTCCTTTTAGTTTCCAGTTCGTGGTCTTCTCCGATTGCTTTTGTTCCAAGATTCGGAATCCAAGCATTCATTTCATCTCTTAATCTAATAAGCCCATGAGGGTTTTGATCTATTCTGGCGGTTTGACCTCCAAGATCTGCAAATTGAACAGCAAGTCCTATAATCTGAGCTTCTTTTTTATCTGCCCTGAGAAGCTCATCTATTAATTTTTTTTCTTCCTCTTTTCGTTCTTGGTTGTAGGGAAAATATGTTCTATGAATTCCTATTAAAACGAATTTTCTAATCTTCTCCGTGTCTAAAGGATATGGCGGTTCAAGAGGATGTTTAAGTGATTCCATGGCTGCTCTCTTACTTTCCTCTACATGAAAAGGTGAAATTCCAGCAAAATTCATTAGAAGATTCTTTTGGTAAACAAAACCTGCGTCATGATACATTGCAGCAAGAACTATAGCAACTACTCCATCTGCAGATAAGTGTGAAGATAATCTGTCTTCTCTTGAAAGTATTGCTCTTGTAACAGTAATTGCGTCATATGTAGTTTGATATACAGCATGTTCCTTTCCGTGATAAAAAAGATTTGCATTTTTTAAGCCTGATGTTCTTAAATATTCTTCATCCAAAAACATAAACCTAGCTTTTAAAAAATGCTTTTGTAGCCATTGCAATATTGATTCTTTATCGCTTAATTCGAAAATAGGTTCGTCTACGAGTTTTTTCATTTGTACAAACACAGCGTTTTCAATAATATGTTCTGGTTCATTCGTTTTGAATGGATAATGTTCTACCTCAATAGACCCCATATAGATAGATCATAAAGCTAGGTCAATGCTATTTCTGTTCTTTGAAGAACAATTAAAGAAGTCTTATTTTGCGGTGCTGTAATTTTATTTTTCCTGTTTTTCTTAGAGCATCTAACACTTCTGTGACTCTTGCTCTTGTGGCTCCGACTATAGTAGCTAATTCTTCATGAGACAGGAGAATTTCTTTTTTTGGAAAAAATCTTGATAGAATTCGGAGGGCTCCTAATGTCCTTTCTTCAATATTTTTTGACATAATATCTTCCATTCGACCTGTTAGTTTTCTTAATCTTTTTGATAGCGATTTTAAAAGAGTGATAGATACTTGCGGATGTTTTTTAAGCAAATCTACAAAATTTTTACCAGTAAGTACGTAGGCTATTGTATTCTGCATAGCTTCTACAGTTGCTGACCTAGGAAGTTCTTCGATAACCCCCATTTCCCCTATTACTTCTCCCTCTCCGATAATTGAGAGATTTACTTCTTGTCCTTCTTCTGTTGTCCTGTAAGCCCTTGCTAACCCTTTATAAATAAAGTAGACAACGTCAGGCACTTCTTCATCTTGGGAAATGAATATTGTTTTTGCTAGAAATTCTTTCTTTTGAATATAATCGGCTATTGTTTTTAATTCTTCCTCGGTTAAATCAGAAAATAGATCAAATGACTTTAATATCTTAATTTTTTCCTCATTCATAATAGCCAGATAATAAATACTTTATTTTCTTCTGATTTTCTGTTCTATAGGGAACAACTCAAATTGACAAAAAGAGATTTTCAAGGGCAAAGCGCTGATTTATATTTGTCGTTTTAATAATAGTATATGTATCCTGAATTTTTTGTAAAATTTTTATTTTATTTTGTTCAAAAGTATCACCTTTATTAATCTCTTCGATTATATTTTTTCGCAAGATTATGATCATTTTTTCAAGCCAACTTATGGTTTCTTCTCTACTTTTCCCAAAATCCTGCGCTAATCTTAGTCTCTTCCCTGCCCCGGAAGTTGAAAGAGAAGATAGCATTTCAACTATTTGCTCCTCCTCTTTTTTTGAAAATTTTTCTCTTTTATCATCTATTGCAATATTTTTGCATCTTGAAAGGATTGTTGGTAAAACTTGCGAAACAGTTTCAACTAACAACAATATAATAGTATTATTGGGTGGTTCTTCCAGGATTTTAAGAAGCGCATTTTGAGCCTCAATTGTCAATCCATTATAAGCCTTAAGAATAATTGCCTTAGTTTCACTTTTTATCGGCTTTAAATAAATTTTTTTTTGAATGATTTTTACGTCTTCTATCCCGACAGATTTTTCAAAATCAATACTGTCTACGTCGATTTTGTCAATTTTATATTCAGAACACAAAGAAACTGCCTTTTTAAAAGCTTCTTCTCCATCTTTTGAGGAAATTAAAAAAGATTGCATAGAAATCTCGAATTTCCTTGACATTATAGCTTATTTTTACATAGTATAGAAGTAATGCCCACCGGAGATTTAAGTTCATCAGCTCAGAATAAAACCATACTTGATGTATTGGCTTTGGAGCATTTAATAACGCCTCAACAGCTTGAGGAAATAAAAGTTAAAAGCGCAAGTCTTGGGAGATCCAACGAGGAAATTTTAAATTCCTTAAATATTGTTTCTGCGGAAAGGGTCGCTGAGGCTAAGGCAAAGCTTTTAGGAATTCCTTTTATTTCACTTTCTTCTACTTCATTTTCCCCACAAGCTTTAAGTATAGTGTCCCGAGCAGTTGCCGAAAGATTTCAATTGATCCCCTTTCTTTACGATGAGAAAACCCAAGTATTATCCTTAGCAATGGCAAATCCGGTAGATCTTGAGGCGCTTGAATTTGTACGCCAAAAAACAGGGCTTGTCATAAAAACTTTTGCTGCATCGGCAGATGACGTTAAAAAAGCAATAAACCAACAATACCGGCAAGAAATAGTTGGAGAAGTAGGGGAAGCCTTAAAACAGAAAGAAGAAGAGCTCTCGAAAATTCCTACCATTGACAGCAAGCAAATTGCGGAGATTATAAAAGAAGCCCCAATTGCAAAAATAGTTTCAACGATTTTAGAGTATGCAGTTTCCTCTAGAGCCTCAGATGTTCATATCGAACCTCAGGAAGATAGAATTAGAGTTCGTTACAGAATCGACGGTATTTTATATGATCAACTAAGTCTTCCAAAAACCGTGCAAGAATCAGTAGTTTCCCGCATTAAAATTCTTTCTAATATGAAAATCGATGAACATCGGACTCCCCAAGATGGACGTTTCAATTTTAAAGTAGAAAATAATGAAGTTGATCTTCGTATTTCTGTAATGCCAGCTTCAAGTGGCGAAAAAATTGTTATAAGGCTTCTTAGGAAATCCGGAGGCATACCTACTCTTCAAGAACTTGGATTAACGGGAATATCATTAAGGAATCTAGAGACATCTATACTTCGTCCTCACGGAATAATATTGGCTTGCGGGCCAACAGGATCGGGGAAAACTACAACGCTTTACGCTGTTTTGGAAAAACTTAATACAACAAGAGTTAATATAATGACTCTTGAAGACCCGGTTGAATACCAAATGCCGGGCATTAATCAAGTCCAAATTAATCCTGGAGTCGGTCTTACTTTTGCAACAGGGCTTAGGTCTTTTTTAAGACAGGATCCAAATATTATATTGGTTGGAGAGATTAGAGATGTAGAAACGACAGAACTTGCTCTGCAGGCGGCTCTTACAGGACATTTGGTTTTTTCTGCACTGCATACCTCTGATGCATCAGGCGCCCTGCCGCGTCTAATTGATTTGGGAGCCGAGCCATTTTTACTTTCATCTACTATGAATGCAATTGTCGGGCAAAGAATTGTTCGAAAAATCTGTTCGTACTGTAAAGAAACTTACTTACCACTTCGGCAAATTGTAGGTGAGATGAGGAATGTTTTAGGAAAACTATTTCCTCAGGAAAACGCAGAAATAAAACTTTCTAAAGGAAAAGGCTGCGAAAAATGTGCATCATCAGGCTATTTGGGAAGGATCGGGATATTTGAGGTACTGCCGGTTTCTAATAAAATATCCGATTTGATACTTGAGCATCCCGACAGCTCGGCTTTAGAAAAAGAAGCAGTCTTAGAGGGAATGATAACAATGAAACAAGATGGATACTTAAAAGTTTTACAAGGAATTACTACACCGGAGGAGGTCATAAGAGTCGCACAGGAGTAAAACTAGCCATTAGTTGCTAGAATAATTATGGATATTCAGGAATTACTGCATTTAACAGTTACAAACAAAGCCTCGGATCTTCATCTTTTGCCGGGTGTTCCTCCGGCAATTAGGATCGATGGAGTTTTAAGCTATGTTTCAAATTATCCAATCTTAACAAAAGAGGCTGCGCAGTCTATGATCTTTTCGCTTCTTAACCCGATCCAGAGAGAAAGCTTCTTAAAAGGTAAAGAACTTGATTTTTCTTTCAATTTTGGAGGAGGAATAATAAGCGGAGATTCAGGCAGATTTAGGGGAAATGTCTATTATCAGCGGGGCTTTATATGCGCAGAATTTAGATTTCTTGAGTCCCGGATCAGAACTATAGAGGAGCTTAATATGCCTAAAATTATTCACAATTTTTCAAATTTAAAACAGGGCTTAGTTTTGGTAACCGGACCAACCGGACATGGAAAATCAACAACACTTGCCTCAATTATTAATGAAATAAATTTTCAAAGAGCCGTCCATATTTTAACTATCGAGGATCCAATTGAGTATACTTATCCTTCTGGAAAAAGCTTGATTTCTCAAAGAGAGATGGGGCTTGATACGAATTCTTGGTCAGCTGCTCTTCGTTCGGCATTGCGGGAAGATCCCGATGTGGTTTTGGTAGGAGAAATGAGAGATCCCGAGACTATCTCCTCAACAGTGACAATTGCAGAAACTGGCCATTTGGTCTTCTCCAGCCTTCATACTAATTCGGCAGCCCAAAGCGTAGACAGAATCATTGATGCGTTTCCTCCAAATCAACAGTCTCAAATAAAAATTCAGCTCGCTGCAACCCTAAAAGGAATCGTGTCCCAGCGCCTTTTGCCTCAAATTTCAGGAGGCAGGATTCCGGCTGTCGAGCTTTTAATTGGTACGTCTGCCGTATCAAGTAACATCAGAGAGGGGAAAACACATCTTATAGACTCGATTATTCAAAACTCTCAGGATGTCGGAATGATTCCCCTTGAATCATCTTTAGCCTCTTTAGTTTTATCCGGAGCAATTAGTCTTGAAACTGCCAAAAGCTATGCTTTGCGTGCGGAAGAGCTTTTAAGACTCATCGGGTAATATATGAGATTACGGTATAAAGCAATTACCAGGGATAACAAAATTATACGTGGTTTAGTCGATGCAAACGATATAAACGAAGCCGCTTCGTATCTTCGAAGTAAAAATCTTGTACCAATAACTATTACTCAAGATTCTCAAGACAATTTTTTTAAAAAGTTGCCCTTTTTGGGGAGAATAAAAAATTCTGATTCAATTGTTTTCACAAGACAGCTGTCTTCAATGCTTTCCTCAGGCCTTACTCTTATAAGATCTTTGGAGATTCTTAAAGAACAATTTACGAATGAGGCAATGCTGGAAGCAACCAGTAATATTATAACAGATATCGAAGAAGGAAAAACCTTTTCTTCTGCAATTTCAAAATTCCCGGATATTTTTTCTCCAATTTATGTGTCTATTATAAAATCCGCAGAATCTTCAGGACTTTTGGATAAAGCGCTTCTAAGACTTGCGGATAATTTAGAGAAACAGGATAAGTTAAAAAGTACTGTAAGAGCTGCGCTTATATACCCTGCAATTGTTGTTTTGCTTATGGTGGTTGTAGTTTTTATAATGATGACTTTTGTTATTCCACAACTGGCCAATCTTTATAAAGGTCTTAATGTGGATCTCCCCTTACCCACCAAAATTATTATTTCCATATCCGGATTTTTTGTAGTTTTTTGGCCGCTTGTCATTGGTTTAACCGTTCTATCGATATTTTTATATAAAAGATGGTATAAAACAGAAGCAGGAAGGCTTATAATAGACAATCTCAAACTTAAGCTTCCAATATTTGGAAATCTTATCAGAAAAGTCATTCTTACAGAACTGGCTAGAACCTTAGGAGTTCTTATAGGAAGTGGAAGTTTGGTGGTTGATTCTCTTATTCAAACTTCCGACACACTGGGAAATATTCACTACAAAAATGCAATTGCGGATGTTGCAAAAAAAGTAGAAAATGGAGTAACAATTGGTGATGCAATGTCCTCGTACAGTCTCTTCCCTCCTCTTCTGGTGCAGCTTATAAAAGTCGGAGAGCAAACGGGGAAGCTTGATGAAACTCTTTTGAAAGCATCAGAATACTTCGAGGGGGAAACAGACCAATTGGTTAAAACACTAACAACTGCTCTTGAGCCGTTTATTATGGTTACCTTGGGAGTTGGAGTTGCTTTTTTAATGATTTCGGTAATTACGCCAATTTATAGTTTGATCTCTTCTATTAAATAAGATCTCAATTTTCCAATTGTTTCATTTTTGAATTGTTAATATTCTCTCAATTTTCAATTTTATTTTTCAATTTTCGACTAAACTGAGGCTATTTTGCCCCCTTGACAAGCGTTTATTATTCTGTTTTACTTAATACATACATGAAAAGACTGCTCAAGGGTTTATTTAAGAATTCTCTCCAAAAAGGTTTCACGCTCATCGAACTTCTCGTCGTCATTGCGGTCCTCGGAGTCTTAGCAACCATAGTTCTTCTTGCTGTAAACCCCGGTGAACAATTAGCAAGAGCAAGGGACACAAGTAGAATTGCTGGAGTCACACAACTCGGAAGAGCTCTTCAGGCATTTTATACTGCTAATGGAGGTTCATTAGCAAAAGTGCCAAGTGGACCTGCCGCTGGACCTGCTATTGATTGGATGCTTCCAATGATTAATAGTAATGATTTAAAAGTGGAACCTGTTAATCCAAATTGGGGAACTCCTCCGGTTGCAGCAAAGAACTGTACCATAGTAGGGTATCAAAATTCTCAACCAGTTCCACTTCCAAATGCGGGACAATACTGTTACCGAGTAGATTTACTTGGAGCTGCAAACAATGCAGTTGTATATTTAAAACTTGAGTCGGCATTATACAACAACAAATGCCCAACGGGTTCGCCGAATGCTTATGGTGTCTTCTCAACAGCTGATGCAAGATTCGGAGTAGTCTGCAATGCCGATTCTACTGAACCAGGTCCGGGAACCCAGGCATTCATATCAACCCCCTAATAACGCTAAACAGAATCACTTTCCACTCAAAATTTTCTGTTATAAATTATAAATTGTGCTTATACTCTTACTTCTGATTTTTGGATTGATGTTTGCTACCTAAAAGGCGAATCAATTTCGTCACCTCGGGGGTGAGCTAGTTTAAGAAGTTTTTTCGATGCTTTAATGTCTGCTTTAAATATAACTATTAAGTATTGTTGGGATCAACGCAAAATTGAAAATAAATATTGATGAAATTCCTTATGCAGCCAATCATAGTAGATTCCAATAGAGAATCCAGCGGTCAGAATAAAGGTAGCAATCAAGACGAAGCTCGCTTTTTTATTTTTAAATACCTTATAGGTTGTAATTATCTGTACACCCTTGGCAATAAGAAAAGTATAAAGTGGAATAAGAAGCATGGAACGGCTAATATTTAACGGATATACGGTAAGAAGATTGGTGGCGATAGTAATAATAAATATCACTATCCAAAATGGATAGCTTGCAGGAATAGTATTCTTTCTGGCGTATAGAATTGCTCTCCTACCATAGAAGAGAAACCCAATAATTACAAAGGGAGTATAAAAAAAGGGCAATAGCCCTAAGGCTGGTGGAGTAAAAAGAGGATTGTCCGGGCCCGCCTTTACTGCATAAGGAACGCCTAATATTCCCGCGACTGTCGGTATTATCTGATGTAAAAAAAAGTTCATATCAAAGATCTCTCTGATACTCAGCGTAATTGTCCTTGTTCTATCAAGTGCAAGGGTTGTATTCATAAAATTAGATATAATAATTGGCACTAGCAATATTGCAGTAATTCCAATAAATACTAACTTTTGATTCGTTTTTTTTAATTCAAAAAAACAAACTAAAAACAGTCCAAATGCGATTATTTTGCCCATGACGTAACTTTGGAAAATAAGAACAATAACTAGTGAAAATAAAATGACCCATTTGAGCCCGTTTTTATTTACAAGCCTCTGAAAAATTATAGATGCAAGAAGTGTAAGAAAAACAAGATTCATATTAACCCAGTTAAATATCGAAAACTGCATTAACGCCGGATTTGTGCCTAAGCTTAGCAACGTCAATATTGCTACAAGAGGCTTATATCTTTGTCTCAAAAGCAGACTGCAAGTATAAATAACTCCACAGCTTACTATAAAAGTTACTAATCGAAGGCACGTTAGAATTGATATGTTGTAGAAATGGTTTATGAGAACATATGTTATGAATGATGGGAAGAAATTAAATAATGGCACTACAGCATCACTACAAAGCAGCAACGGATTTTTAAGAGGGTCAGCAATCAGAAGACGAACACATGGAATGTTCGTCATTTCATCTGGAAGAGCTGGAGTATTCATTTGATCCAAAAAGAAGAAAATTCTCACAAGGAAAAGAAAAAAAAGCGCTAACCAAAACAATCTCATGATAAAATGATACGTATTTATGTTAAAGAATACAAACCGTACTAAGCAGTTGCTGTACCCTCTTCTTGTTTTTATTTGTGGCATCACGACGTTTGATATAGGTTAACAACCTCTAGATTCACTAGATTTGCTATCTTTCAGGTGAAAGAATGAGAGAGAATGAAGGGATGGGGAGATATTAATTACTAATACTTCTGTGTTAATCTATATACATATGCTTATACTTTTGCTTTTGATTCTTGGATTGGCAATTGGGAGTTTTTTGAATGTCTTGATTGATAGAATTCCTAACAATGAGTCCCCTTTTAAAGGAAGATCATATTGCGATAAATGCAAAAAAACTTTGAAGTGGCATGATTTAATTCCGCTGGTCTCGTATTTGTACTTAAAAGGAAAATGTAGGTACTGCAGAGCTCACATTTCATTTTATTATCCCCTAGTGGAGCTTATCACAGGAGTAATGTTTGTTATCGTATATAAATTTACCATTTCTACAATAGAATTACCGTTTAGCAATATAATAATCGGCTATTTATATTATCTCCTTATCTTCTCCTGCTTTATAGTTATTTTTTTTACCGATCTAAAATACGGAATTATCCTCGATAAAATTATTTACTCTGCTATTGTAGTGTCCTTAATTTACCATTTTTCAACTCTCAGTTATCAACTTTCAGCCGTCAATTATCTAGCCTCGGGTCTTGGGGCTTTTATTTTCTTTTTTGTACTTTATCTAACGACTCGCGGAAAAGGGATGGGTTTTGGAGACGTAAAGCTGGCATTTTTATTAGGTATAATTTTGGGATTTCCTAAAATTATAATCGCTTTTTATCTTGCTTTCTTGACAGGAGCAATTGTAGGCTCCATACTTATTATATGGGGGAAAAAGAAGTTAAAAGGAGGAACGATTCCCTTCGGTCCATTCTTAATTATTGGAGCCGTTTTAAGTCTTTCTTTTGGAGAAAAAATAATTCATATGGTTTTACCCTGGTTGAGCTTTTAACTGTTATTGTAATTATTGGGGTTATGGCGGCCGGACTCTTATATCTTATTGATCCGCTCGGGCAAATTCAAAAAGCAAATGACGCTAAAAGAAAATCCGATCTTGAGCAACTTCAAAGAACAATTGAAGGATACTACAGTGATAATGGAAAATACCCGCCATCTTCCGGCAGTACTGTTATTGCGCCTTGTACTGGTACGTATCGCATAAATCCTCCTACCGGATGTATAGAATGGGGCAACTCTTGGACTGCCTATAATACTACGCTTCCCATAGATCCTACCTCTTCTACCCGAAATTATGTTTATTATGCGTCCGCAGACAGCCAGTCCTACTGGATTTATGCAAGCCTTGAAAAATCCGGGGATCCACAACTATGCAGAAGTCTAAATGGATATGACGAATGTTCTAATATAACCAGTAACATAACTAGTTATGTAGTAAAATCTTGCGGACCTTCCACCAGCAAGCCTTGTAATTATGGAGTATCAAGCCCAAATACAAGCCCATAGGATTTAGAATTAAAAAATGAAAGCTGAAAGTAGTTCTGAGGGATTCACGCTGATCGAGCTTTTGATTGTTATAGTAATTATTGGAGTTTTGGCAACTATTCTTTTGGCAAATTTTATTGACGTTCGGCAAAGATCGCGGGACGCGCAGAGAAAAGCCGATCTTCGCCAACTACAATCTGCAGTCGAGCTCTATAAAGCAGATCAGGGAACCTATCCGAGTTCCCCCCTTTACTCAACTAATTGTCCTTCTCCTCCTCCATTGACCTATACTCAAGCAGGGAATCCAATAGTTACCTATATGGGGAAAATTCCCTGCGATCCATCCGGCACGAGCTATTGGAACATCGGTAATTATTATTATTCCTTAAATGGCACAACTTATACTCTTGGCGCATGTATTGAAAATGCAAATGATGCAGACTCACAAGTTACATCAACTTACCCAATTGGATCGCCCTCGACAGGCTGTGCAAGTAGCAAGTATTATGTCCTAACGAACCCATGATAAAAAAAATTCAGTCTAAGAAAGGTTTTACTCTCATTGAGCTTTTGATTGTTATAGTAATTATTGGAGTTTTAGCAACTTTTCTTGTGTCAAATTATATAGGAGTGAGCCAAAGGGCAAGAGATTCTAGAAGGAAGTCTGATCTAAAACAAATTCAGGCAGCTTTGGAGCTTATAAGATCAGATACGGGTAGATATCCCTATGCTATATATTCTAGTCCTTGTCCCATGTCTGGTCCCTTGCAAGTAGGGGCGGTAATATATATGAATAAAGTTCCCTGTGATCCCAGTTTACTTACATTTTACACATCGCCTGCTGGAAATTATGGTTACGTCAACAGGGGGGGTAGTTATCAACTTTATGCGTGCCTTGAGAATTCCAACGACACAGACCCAAATTATTTTCCCCCCCTCTCAATAAAAACTTGTCCATCGTTCCCGTCCCCATTAGACCACAGATTTTATGATCTCAATAGTCCATGATTTATAAATTAAAGAATATATTGAAATTTAAAAATACTATCAAAATTAAAAATAGTTTTGCTGGGTTTACCCTGATTGAGCTGATTGTAGTTATTTCTGTTGCGGCAGTTATCTCTGTTATAGGTATTGCAGCTTTTGTATCATACAATCAAACCCAATCGTTAAATACTGCGGCAGCGGATATTGCAAATATGTTTAGTCTTGCAAAATCAAGAGCCGCATCCGGGGTACAACCATCTACAGCTCCCTGCAATGTTCAATCTTTGAATGGTTATCAAATTTCTATTATAGCCAGTAACTCTTACAAACTTGATGCGGTTTGTCCATCCGGAACTTCCAATGTCATACCCATTACTACTCTGCCAAGCCCTATTATTTTCACTTCGCCCTCTATGACTTTTACATTCGCTGTTTTAACCGGTGGATTTTCAGGTGGTGGGACAACGATTGTATTAAGCGGTTTTGGTAAAACTAAAAGTATTACAGTTGATTCCTTGGGAAATTTACAGTTGACTCCCTGAGAAACGTCAGGTAAAAAATGATTAGAAACAGGAAAGACAAACAATCCGGCCAAACTTTGCTTGAAGCATTAATCGCATTGGCTACTGCGGTTGTAATAATTTCTGCAATGACTGTTATAGTCCTGTCTTCTTTAAATAACGCACAGTTCTCAAAGAACCAAAATCAGGCAACACAATACGCGCAACAAGGAACAGAGGTTTTGAAAAATCTAAGCCAGTCTAACTGGGTTACTTTTTCTACCTATAATCTGACCAACTACTGTATGCTTCCAGATAACAGCTTACTTCAAGAAATAGGCGGAAGCTGTGGACAGAATTTAGGAATTTTTTCAAGGGAAGTGGTTCTCAACCAGTATGCTGCAGGAGATATAACCAGTCCCGGTTATGCTGATTGTCTTCCAACTTCCGTAGTTAGGGCTAAAATCACTGTTTCTGTTGGGTGGTCGGACAATAAATGTACCAGCGCAACAAACCCTTATTGCCACAAAATAAAACTGATTTCGTGTATTTATAATTCACCGGCTATTCCTGCACCATGATTATGCTATGAATAAATTCAAAATTCAAGATTACCCTGTGGGTCTTATCCAGCACCACCTCAAGCATACTAGAATAAGAGAAGATAGATTTGAGTTTATAAAAAGTGATGCTGGGTTTACATTGATTGAGCTTTTGGTAGTCATTTTAGTTATTTTTTCTGTTGGAGTTTTGATTTCAAGTGTACTTTTCTCAGCCTTAAGAGGAGCTAATAAAACGAATACAATAGATTTGGTTAGAAGAAATGGAAATTCGGCAATATCCCAAATGTCTAGAATGATAAGGTATTCTCAATCCTTCGGCGGCGTAAGCACAGACGGCGTTGCCTATACAACAAGCTGTGCATCGACCCTTGCCGCTTCTTTCTCTCCTGTGATTTCTTCCCCCTTACCTCATTTGGGATTTTTTTCAAACATTGCAAACTTAATTCTTAACCCCGCCTATTTGTCTAAATTGCCAAAAGATCCCAAACAAGTCATAGTACCTGTATTTTTAGCTGTCAAGGATTTACTCATGCCAGTTTTCAAAAATTTCTTTAATCCACCTAAAGTATTTGCAGACATAACAACAATGTCTTGGACGCTTGTAGATTCTTTTAATTGGGCAACAACTGCGGTTTTGCTTAACGGAATGGGTAGTTTTCCAGTATATTATAACTCGTCGGGCACTTCTGGTTATACATCAAGCGCAAGCGTAACATGGCCTTATACAGTTGGTATCGGTAGTAACAGAATCTTGGTAGTAGGTATTACTACAGCGCATAGCGGAGCAAATGTAACTATTGTTCCCCCTGTTACTTATGCAGGACAGCCCCTTGCCAAAATTGTCGGTGCATGTACGTTATATTCTCTTGCCGGTTCGTGTGGTCCAGGAACTAGTAGTTTAAGATCCGAACTTTGGTATTTGACAGCAGCTCAAGGTCTACTGACTGGTATCAATAACGTTCAGGTTACCTTCTCTGGGCCAGTTGATTATGATATTGGTGCTACAAGCTGGTATGGAGTTGATCAAGTAAATCCTATTGGGGGTTACGGATCTAATACAGGAATCGGTTCTGCGCCCAGCACCAGTATAACAACGAATAGTACATTTCAAATGATATTAGATAATCTAGCGTTAGCTAATTCTTCTACTGCCATAGTTGGAGTTGGTGCAGGACAAACTCAGTCATGGAATGTGTCAACATCAAACGATAGCGGTGCAGGGTCAAATAAGACTGGACCTTTTACCCCGACTCCTACTCCCACTCCCACTCCTACTCCCACTCCTACCCCGACTCCTACTCCCACTCCCACTCCTACTCCGTATCACTATATGCAGATAACAGGGTTTGATGGGGGAATTACTACTTTTCACTGCGATACATCGGTAATTGCGTCAAATAGCGCCTCCTTAATAGATACTAGCTCGGTGGATGTTTCTAGCTGTTATTTTACATGTTTACAAGCTGATACATTCTCTCCTCCAGATATTGGAATAAACTTTAGTCTTACACAAAAAGGAAGTCCTCAATTTTTTGAGAAAAACGCTTCTGCTTCTTTTCAAACGTCTGTAAGCGTTAGAAACTATTAAACTTTTGCTTTCAGAGTTGCGATCCCGATTCAATCAGGGTTGACACGAATCCAAATGATTGCTACGCTTGTCATATGGAACTTTTACAAAAAAATAAGCTTGAAGAAGGTCAAACTCTTTTAATAGTCGTACTGGTAATGGTGATCTCTCTGACAGTCGGTTTATCGATTGCTTCAAAGACCATAACAAACCTTAGGACCTCAACAGAGGAGGTAAGTTCTGCCCAAGCGCTATCTGCAGCAGAAACCGGAGTTTCGCAGAGTATCAAGTCCGGAGGCACTGTAACGACAGGTCGTTTCGTTTCTAATAATACAACTTTTAATGTTAGCCTTACTTCCGTAAGCGGTACGATTTTTTTGGTAAACGGCGGAACTATTATCCCTCGAGATGAGGGGACGGATGTATGGCTTATTCCTCACAATGGTTCAAGCCTTGACTATACCACTCCCTGGCCAGGTCCTAGTCTGACGATTTACTGGGGAGATAGTTCAGGCGGCTGCAATAATGCGGCCTTGGAGATAATAAAAATCACAGGCCCACAAGCTAACCCTGTTTCTACTAGGTATGGTTTTGATCCATGTTCACCAGCGCGAACTTCATCAAACGGCCTAACATCCGCTTCTTCATCTGTTAACACAGTATCGGGTAAAACTTTTTATTATTCTGCAACAATAGGCGTAACTCAAGGCTTTTTAGTAAGAATTATTCCTCTTTATGCAAATACAATCTTAGCAGTAAAAGGAACAGTCGCTTTACCTTCACAGGGATCAGTAATAACTTCAACCGGCAAATCCTCAAACGTGGAAAGAAGAATTAACGTGGTTCAAAATTATTATTCCTTGCCTTCTGAATTTTTTTCCTATGGTCTCTTTGTCCCAAATTAAATATCAATGAATAAAAAACCCTTCGGACTTAATATAGGTGTAACTTCGATTAAAGTTGTTTGGCTGTCCCATCTGAAAGAAGGTTTTTTGCTTGATGCTTCTATAACATCTCCCACTCCGGCAAAAGGGATGTTATCCGAGTCTCCATTAGATGAAGAAGAGATGGCTAGGGCAATAGGGGCGGCAGTAGAAGACGCAAAAATAACTACAAAATTTGTCAATGTCGCTATGCCGGAAAATCAAGTTTATACAAAAGTAATTGAGATGCCTGTTTTATCCGACAAGGAACTTTCATCCGCTATATTTTGGGAGGCAGAGCAAAACATACCGGTTCCCTTATCTACTATAACTCTTGCTTGGAATGTATTAAAAAGACCGCAAAAAGCAGTTGGGAATGAAAAGATGCAGGTTCTGATGGTCGGTGCACCTACTATGCTTGTTAATAAATATCAAAAAATACTTTCAATGGCAGGCCTTTCGGTTAATGCATTGGAAACGGAAATTTTATCTATAATAAGGGCTTTGGTTCTTTCGGAAAATTTCCCACCTACGCTTATTGTAAATATTGGATCTGTCAGCACGTCTTTGGCAATAGTAAGAGATGGAATTATGATATTTACATACTCCATTCCAATTGGAGGAATGGCTATTAACAGAGCAATTTCTACTGATTTTGGCTTAACCCCGGCACAAGCTGAAGAATATAAAAAGGTCTACGGCATCTCAAAAGAGGCATTTGGAGAAAAAATAGGTAAAGCAACCGAACCGATTCTTAACTCAATTCTTGCCGAAATTAAAAAAACCATCGTTTTCTATTCGGATAAATATAAAGATGATAAGCCAATCAAACAAGTCCTTCTTACTGGAGGAACTGCAAAACTGCCCGGAATTGATCTGTTTTTTACAAACAGTACGGGTATCGAGACTGCTACCGCAAATCCCTGGAAAATAGTTAGTAATCAAAACCAACTTCCCCAGCAGATACTTGATAACGGTTCAGATTATACAATAGCAGTTGGTCTTGCGATGAGGGATAATGAAAACTGATATTAATCTTGCTTCGGGAATCTTAGTAAAATCCGCTTCGAAAAGTAAAACTTTAAGAATCTTAAGAATATTAGCGATCTGCTCAATTATATTTATTGCCGCAACCTCAATCATACTGTTTTTGTTAATAAATCAGATTTCTCCGGATAATGTTAAAAAGCAGGAAGGCAAAATTCTCTTCAGTATTAAATTTCTTCATGATAAAGAAGCAAAAATTGCAATTGTAAATAGCAAAATCTCGGATATCTCAAAAATTTTAAATAGCAGAATAAACTACGAGTCCGAAATGAACTCTTTTTTTGAAAACATTCCAGATGGCGTCTCGGTAAATTCTCTTGAGATTGATAAAGCTAAAGTGACTATTACGGTAGCATCCAATTCCCTGTATGCCATAGATAAAATGTTAAATAATTTTTTTAATATGATTGCAAAAAAACAAATTATTAAAAGTATGACAATCCAAAGTATCTCATCCGATCCAACAAGCGGGAATTATAATTTATCAATAAAAGCAGACAAACTATGAAAGAAAATACCAATATAGATATAAATACTATAAAATTATTATATAGAAAATATAAAGAGTATCTTATTTACATACTGATATTAGTTATAACAGTTTCACTATTTTTATTCGCCGTTTTGCCAAGAATCACAGACTTATCTAATTTAAATGATGAGAAGAAAATTGAGCTAAATAAATTCTCTAATTTAAAGAATAATCTTGATTTACTATCAAATCTCAATGATTCCCTTTTAAACTCCCAACTTTTAGTTGTATCTTCTGCGTTGCCTTCAGAAAAAGACTTTGAGGGGGTATTGAATGCTATCTCTTTGGCATCCGGAAAATCCGGAGCTTCTCTTGGCGATTATGCATTTCAGGTTGGCGATTTATCTCAGCCTTCGATTCAAACTACTACTGGTTTTCCTTTTTTAACACTCTCCGTTAATGTAAGAGGCACTCCTTCGCAGATTGTCAGCTTTGTTGGCAGCCTTTCTAAATCCACGCCTATTTCTGAGGTTTCAAGCATAACGCAAGATGGAAATAATGCTTCAATATCTATTGTTTTTTATTATAAAGCCTTGCCTTCGATTCAGGTTGATGATGGTAGGGCAATCGCTCCTTTATCTCAAAAAGGAAGAGATATTATAAATACTCTTTCTTCTTGGGGAGCGAATAACTTATCCCAGCCGGAATCTCCAGTTTCCGCTACGTCCTCTGCTATCCCGTTTTAGATGTTTTTATAAGATCCAATCTAGATTTCGCTGTTCTAGTCACGGCTTTTTTATCTCTCCATTTTCTTACAGCCTCATGATTTCCCGACAAAAGAATTTTTGGAACAATTAATTTCTTGAATTTTTCAGGTCTTGTATATTGAGGATGTTCTAAATATTCCTGTCCGTCAATGGAATTAGAAAATGATTCTTCATCTACAACATTTGTTGGTAAGACATTTTTTATAAGTCTTACTATGCTATCTACAATAAGCATTGTTGGTATTTCACCTCCTGTTACTACAAAATCACCAACAGAGATAACCTCATCTACGAATTCCTTTACTCTTTCGTCAACTCCTTCGTAATGACCGCAGACAAAAATTAAATGCGAAAGACCAGATAATTCAATTGCTTTTTTTTGATTAAATGTTTTTCCAACTGGATCAAGAAGAATTACTTTTTGTTTTGCCAAGCCGAGTTTTTTTGTTTCTTCTATTGCTTTCTCTAGAACATCCGCTCTCATAATCATACCTTTTCCTCCTCCATAAGGCTTATCGTCTACTATTTTATGCCTTCCTATTCCAAAATCTCTGATATCTATAAAAGTAATTTTTACTAGCCCCTTTTTAATCGCATTTCTTATTATAGAATAGTCAAATGGGCCTTTGAACATTTCGGGAAAAAGGGTCAATATGGAAATTTTCATATTAATATTTTAACAGATAAAAGAGGCTTTAGCTGAGGTTTTCCTCTAAAACTATATTTATTTTTTTATTTTGTTTTATGGCAGGAATTTTTAATACATTTCTTATGGCTCTTATTACCTTGCCGTTTTTACCTATGACTTTTCCCATATCTTCTTTATCGACAGTAAGTTTAAATGTGACGAAATCATCCTCGCTCTCTTCTGTTATTAAAACTTTATCGGGAGAATCGACTATCGAGGATATAATATAGGAAAGAGCAGTTTTCATTGTTTAATGATATTTGCAACAGATACGGTTGGTTTTGCTCCAACAGATATCCAGTACTTATACCTATCCATGTTAATCTTTTTTACTATCTCTTTTTCTCTCTTTTCGTATATTCCAATTACTTCTATAGATTTTCCGTCTCTTTTGCTCCTTTTTTCTTTAACAGCGATTCTATATTTTCGTTCGCCTTTTCTTCCTGTTTTAGTGAGTCTTATTACAACTGCCATAAACGTAATTTTAACATTATACTCATTTATTCTCAAGTATTAGAACCAAGAGCCAGAAGAGCATGTTCTGCTGCATCTTTTTCTGCTTCCTGTTTTGATTTTCCCCGTCCTTCGTCTAAGAGGACATCATTTACAAAAACACCAACTGTAAAAAATTTTTTATGAGCAGGTCCTTCCTCTTTTATCACTTTATATATGGGAGAGATTTGCTTTTTTGCTTGAATTATTTCCTGAAGTAAGCTTTTAGCGTCTTTTAAGGCTTTTTTTGAATAATAAAGTTCTGCTTTCGGAAGAAGCACATGGGTTAAAAATTTAGCGACTTCCCCTCCTCCCTGGTCTAAAAAAAGAGCCCCTATAAAAGCCTCAAAACAATCAGCAAGAAGACTGGTATTTTCTCTTCCCTTGGACTCTTCCTCTCCTTTTGAAAGTCTTAAGAGTTTGCCAAAACTTAGCTCTCTTGCAATTTGAGCCAAGGCTTTTGTATTTACTAGGAGAGATCTCATGTTTGTTAAAGATCCCTCATCAAAATTCTCATATTTCTTATATAAAAACTTTGAGACGACGAATGAAATTATACTATCTCCTAAAAATTCCAGTCTTTCGTTTGAGGAGAGTTTTTCCTTCGTTTCATTGAGATACGATCTATGTATAAAGGCCTGTTCGAAAAGTTTTTTATTTTTAAATTTTGGAAGATCAATCATAGATTTTTGCCAATAATATTTCCTAATGCCCCGTTTATAAACGAAGGGCTTGACTGTCCACCATATTCTTTTGCCAATTCTATCGCCTCATCAATTATAACCTTGGGTGGTTCTTTTTTTTCGATAACTAATTCAAAAATCGCAAGTCTTAAAATTGCCAGGTCTACTTTATTGATTTTACCAATCGGAAACTCCGGAGCTGCTTTTTTTATATTATCGTCTACAGTTTCTAAGTTATCTAAGATTTTTTTTGTTTCCTTATCGATTGGTTGATTGTGAAAACTTTGCTTAAAAAGATCCTCAACTGTTTTTTGTCTTTTTTTGTGTCTTGGATCAAGGGGATTTTTCATCTTTTTCTTCCTTAGACTTCTTCTCTTTTTTTATTATAATCTGTTTTCCTTGATAAAAGCCACAGCTTTTACAAACTACATGAGACGGGTTTAAAGTGCCGCAATTAGAACAGACTATCCCAACGTAAGTTTTAAAAGCAATACTTGCTCGTCTTTTTCCTTTTCTTTGTCTTGAATGTCTTCTTTTTGGTTCTTGCGGCATTTGCCTATTCTATCCTATTTTGTCCTCCGTCGCAATACTTTGTGGCATACCGTGAACTTTTCTCAAGAGATCATTTATCGATGTATTCTCGGATACATCCGCGTAAAATAAATAAACTCCGTAAGTCTCCTGCGACATCTTTTCAATTTTTCTCGCTTTTTCCGGTTCACAATCCGAAAATGATTCAATTTCTCCAAAGCTATTCAACACTTTGTAGGAGGTTGCTGTATCAAAACCATTACAAACTCTTATCCCTAAAACAGCAACATCAGGTTCAATTTTAAGCTCATTAGCTCTTTTTTCTGCTTCTTCTAAATTTTCAAATTTCTCAAAACTTGAATACCAATTTGTAAGATGATGATATAGCCAATCAGGATTTTCTCTGTCAAATTTGTAGGTTTCAGCCAGGACAGTAAGAACATCACTATCAGTCATTCTTCTTAAACCCGAAGGGCTTAAGATCTTCGATCCATCAGTTGCATATAAAGGACGCAAAAGATTTCCGACGAAGAGATCTCTTCCCATACTAGTAGGATTCATGTAAAGATTTTTATGCATCATAGCTCTGAGTAAAAGAAAAACTCCAAGTCTTTTGGGGTCTGAAAAAAATACTAGCTTCTTTTTCTGGTCTACTACAACATCTCTATAAATATTTCCAATTTTTGGATCATGTGAAAGGGGATATCTAAGTTCCATAAGATACAAATCGGTTTTTGTTTTATCGCTAACATCTCCTATTACATTTTCTAAGTCCATCGTCGTATAGGTAATCCTGTCTGCTATGTCAAGAATTTGGCTTAGCATTCCCCGGTTGTTAATAATGTCATCGAGAGTTTCTACGTCAATTCCTTGTGATCTCATAAAGTTTTCTGCGTTTTCGTCCAAAATGTCTCTCCAGTGTACTTCTTCGTCTAGATTTTCTGGATCTACAAATTTAGTCGCTTCTCCAAGAGCAGGAGTTGCACCATCATGTAGAAGCCCGCCCATTTTTAAAGTTCTAATGCTATCATGCGGGAGATTATTTAATAGCCCAATCTCTGAGCTGGCTAACGCTACACCATTTACATGGCTCCATCTTGTATGTTTATAGCCCATGGAAATCATGCGTTCAGGGGAAGGCCCGACATATGCAAGAAAACTAAGAGATCTTATTCTATCAAGGCGCATTAAAGGAACGTAAAAAAGAGTCTTAACTATTAAATCGTCATCTGGTATAGACCTTCGAAGATCAGAATAAGGAAGGTCGATTATCATATCTTCCATCCCATTCCCATCGAATAAATCTAAGAAGTGATACTGGCCGTTTTCAAATCTTGGCATTTATGGAATTTTAACAGAGGATTATAAGTTTTTCAATCCGGAGAGATTTCAATGAAGGTTTCGGATTTTATTTTTTCATAAAGCTTAGTATGGTCTCTTAATTTTGGGAAGATTGCTTCGGCTTCTCTTCGGGTTTTTTCTATTAGAGAAAAATCAGAAAAAGATGCAGTTTTAAGCATTGGTACTCCATGCTGTGCTGTTCCATAAATTTCTCCCGGACCTCTTAATCTTAGATCAAGTTCGGCAAGCTGCGCTCCCACAGATATAGACTCTAAGCTTTTTAATCTTTCAATAGTTTTAGTATTTTGTGACTCTGTAAATAATAAACAATAAGATTGTTTATCGCTTCTGCCAACTCTACCTCTTAATTGATGGAGTTGAGAGAGTCCAAATCTGTCTGCTGCCTCAATTACCATTATTGTTGCATTAGGAATATCAATTCCTACCTCAACAACAGGTGTTGCAATTAAAATATCTGCTTTGCCTTTTTTAAATTTATTAAGAATAATATCCTTTTCCTTACTTTTCAATTTTCCATGAAGTAATTCCAGTTTCTGTTTTGGAAAAACTTCTTTTTTAAGGCGATCAAATTCCTTTTTAGCAGCCTTAATTGTTATCATTGTTTCAGACTCTTCTATAAAAGGGCATATTATAAAAGCCTGTCCTCTATTATCTATAATTTGTCTTATGATCCATTTATAGGCATCGTTTCTTTTTTCTTTTGGAACAAGCCATGTTTTAATAATTTTTCGACCGTGTGGCATTTCATCTAAAAACGAGAGATCCAAGTCGCCATAAAGAGTTAGCGCAACTGTTCTTGGAATTGGAGTTGCTGTCATTGTTAAAAGATGAGGATTTACTCCTTTTTTTCTTATTACTCCTCTTTGTTCAACTCCAAAACGCTGCTGTTCATCAATTACCACCAATCCCAAATTTTTAAAATTAATTTTTTTTGATAAAACAGCGTGTGTCCCGACTAAGATATCGATATTTTCCATACCTTTTTGCTTATTGCTACTAGTTGCTAGGCCGACTTTAGCCCCAAAGGGAGAAAGTAAATCTGAGACTGTACGATAATGTTGTTTGGCTAGTATTTCGGTTGGGGTCATTAACACGGATTGAAAGCCGTTTAAATATGCAAGAAACATGGCAATACTGGCAACAACGGTTTTTCCCGATCCCACATCTCCTTGCAAGAGCCTATTCATGGGCGTTTTAGATGCGAGATCTTTGAAAATTTCTTTTACCGACTTTTTTTGAGCATTTGTTAGTTCAAACGGAAGTTTTGACCAAAATTTTTCAATGTTTTTTTTGTGTTTTGAGATTGAGAATTTTGCTCCCATAGATTTATTTTTCCATTGAGCTTTTCTAAAAAGCCCAGTGAGTTGTAAGAAAAAAAGTTCGTTGAATGAAAGTCTTAATCTTGCCTTTTCGACTTGTGATAATGATTTTGGAAAATGAATTTGCTCAATAGCTTGTTTTAATTCCAATAACTCATGTCTTTTTAAAATTGAGTCAGGAATATGCTCGTTGACAAATTGTATTTGTTCTTTTAATATTTTGCTAATTTGACGGCGTAACCATTTTGATGAAACTCCTCTAGTTTCATTGTAAATTGGTACTAATCTTGCGGTATGAATGGGTTCACTTTCCCTAAAGAGAACTTCGTATTGTGGAGATTGCATTATCATTTTGTTTTTAAACCAGTCAATCTTGCCTGCTAAGGAAACAGAATCCCCTTTTTTAATTACTTTTGGTATAAAAGGCTGGTTAAACCATATAATGTCAATTTCTCCTGTCTCATCGGCGACCTTGGCTTTTTGAATATTCTTCCATTTTCTAGTGTATTCATTTTTTATCTCTGTAACCTTCCCTTTTATTGTTACGATTTCTTCAGGCCGAACATTTGCAATTTTGGAAATCAAAGAAAAGTCTTCGTATCTGAAAGGGATGTGATAAAGAAAATCTTCAATTTTCCCAATTCCCAGTTTTTCCAAGCGAGATGCATAATTCTTAAAGGCGTTTCCGGCCTCTTTAATTGGTGTTTCTAGATTCATAAATTACCTCAGCGAAGGGTAAGGAAGGGCAAGAAAGATGCTGAAATAAGAGCAATAGTTGCAATTGCAACTATTATTTTCCAAATCCACTGGTGTTTTCTAAAAATCTCCATAAAACTATTTTATCACAATTTAACTTAGTGCCAAAAAGCCCGGCGGTTAGTAAAAACCATAGGGATTTGTGCACTATTGGCTGCATCAATTGACTCTTTGTCGTTTACCGATCCACCTTGTTGAATAATTGCACCTATTTTGTATTTTACGCAAAGTTTCACGCAGTCATCAAAAGGAAAGAAGCTATCGCTTGCCAAGACTCCTCCTTCGGTAAATTTACCTGCTTGTTTGAGAGCTATATGGGCTGATCTAATTCTTGAGGTTTGACCCGATCCAATGCCTCTTGTCATGGGTAGATTTTTGTCCACTACTATAACGGAATTTGATTTTATTCTTGTAATAAAAAACCATGCTGTTTTCATTTGACTAAACTGTTTTTCCGAAGGTTTTTTTGCTGTTGCTATCTTCCATTTTCTAAATTCGCCTCTTTTATATATGTCCTTTTCCTGAAGAATAAACGCATCATCTATCCATTTTATATTTAATGTTTTTTTTGTGGGCTTGGGTATTTTACCTATCGCATATATACCCATGCTTTTTCTTACTTTTGATAATAATTGAAATGCTTCTTTTTCAATTTTTGGAGCCAAAATTATATCGATATTACTTTCTCTTTTCTCTTTGAAATTAGAAATAATTTTTGCGCTTTTAATATCTAAGCTTCTATTCATTACAATTATTCCACCGAATGCTGACTGCGGATCTGCTTCTATTGCTCTTTTCAAAGACTCATCTGGAGTACTCCCTAAAGCAATTCCGCATGGAGTATTATGTTTTATAACAACCGAACAGGGCTCATTAAATATTTTAACGGACTCAATACCTGCATTTATATCGGTAATATTTGTTAATGATAAATCTCTTCCCCATAGTTTTTTTAAATTTTTAAAAACTGAAGTATTTGACGAGAGATATAATGCAGCTTTTTGATGTGGATTTTCACCATAGCGAAGATTCATCATCTTCTGTCCGGGAATCGTAATTTCATTGGGGAAAGGATTGGTACTAAGATACCTTGCAATTTGGCTATCGTAAAAAGATAAATGGTTAAATGCTTTTGCAGCTAGATTTTTTCTTAACACTTCAGAAACATTTTTCTTCTTAAGTTTTTCAGAAACTTTACTATAATCGCTAGGATCAGTTATTACAATTACATTTTTAAAATTCTTGGCAGCCGCTCTTGTCATCGCGGGTCCGCCCACGTCTATATTTTCAATTGCATCATCTATTAGTTTGCTTTTCTCTATATCTTCAAACGGATAAAAGTTGCATGCGACGATATCGATTGGTTTTATTTTTAATTTGCGAGCCTCTTCTATATGTTTTTTATTTTTTCTGTCAAATAGAATGCCTGACTCAATTTGAAAACTAATCGTCTTCATTCTTCCATCAAAACGTTCAGGATTACCGGTAATTTTTTGGATAGGAATTGTTGCAATTTTGTTCTCGGTAAGAATTTTTGCAGTTCCTCCCGTTGAGATTATTTTGTAGCCTAAGGGCAGGAGATTTTTAGCAAAATCTACAACGCCGGTTTTATCATAGACACTTATAAGTGCATACTTATCTTCTGCTTTTTTCATTTGGTAAATCTTTTAGCGTCCTTTAGTCCGGTGTCGGTTCTGTAATGAAGGTTATCATCTTCAACGCTTAATCTTTCTATGGCAGAATATACTTTTTTTCTTGTATCAATTGGATTTTTACCAACGCCTACAATATAAAATAATCTTCCCCCATTGACATAATACCTATTTCCTTCTTTTTTTACTCCGGCTCCATATAATATTACGCCTTCCATTTTTAGAACATCCTCTATTCCGAAGATTTCTTTTCCTTTTATTCTTTGATGGTCATAAGGATATCCCTTGGCAACACCTGCAACGGCTATTCTGTAGTTATTGTCTATTTGAATATCTATATCTTCAAGATTTTGGTTAGCAACTGCTTGTCCTAGATCAAAGATGTCTGTTTTTAATCCCGGTAAGATAACTTCTGCTTCTGGGTCTCTCCAGCGCGCATTCCATTCTACAACATACACTTCCCCTCTCTTTTGAAGATGCATCGCCCCTAAATAAACTACGCCTCTATAATCTAATCCAAGTTCTCTTAAGTGATTAAGAAAAGGCTCTATAATTTTCCTAGTTGTTACATTATCTATTTCTTCATTAATCAAAAGAGGCGGAGAGCTGCTTCCCATGCCGCCTGTATTGGGACCTTTATCTCCATTATAAAGGCGTTTCTGATCCTGAGCAGCTCCTAATTTTTTGAATACTTTGCCATCGGTTATTACAAAATAAGAAAACTCTTCTCCTTCTTCAAAAGGCTCCTGGTCTTTTCCTATCCAATCCTCAATAAGATAAGTTCTTGCAGCGTCTTTAAATCTTCCTCGAAGTTCTCTAATTTTTGATTTTGCTTGACTCCTCTTCTCTATGGGTAAAACCGCTTTTCCCTCGGCAAGACCATCTGCTTTTACAAACCAGCCTTTATCTTCTGGTTGTTTTAGAATATAATCAACGCCTTCTGCTATTGTTGTAAAAATTCCGTATTTCGGTTGAGGAAGTCCAATCTTTTTTCCTAAATTTCTTGCGAAAGCCTTACTCCACTCTATTTTACCAGCGTCTCTTGGAGGGCCTACAACCGGAATACCTTTCTCTCTTAAAACATCGACTAATCCTGCTTTTACTGCATTATCCTGCGCAACATCTACAAGATCCACATTTTCCTTTTCACAAATATCTAGAATCTCATTTATACTTGTAGTTTCTAAATTGGGGAAAGTTTTTACCGGTTTTTCAGAAACTGATTGCATTAGGTCGTTTCCCGGTACGGCGAGTATTCGTTTTACATAAGAACTTCTGGAATAGGCATGAACGAGAGCAGATCCCCTGCCCCCACCTTCAACTACGAGGACTTTTCCTGTCTCTTTACTTTTCATATAGAAGCACTAAGAGGCAGACTTTATTTTTATAAATCTGTGCTTGCCGACTTTTATTATTCTCTCATTTTCGAGTTCAATCTCTTCATTCGGATTTGTCACGACGGTTCCATCAATCGAGACTCCTCTTTGCCCTATAAGTCTTTGCGCATCAGATTTACTGGATGCAAGTTTAGTTTCAACGAGAATATCAGTTAATCTTTTTTCCGACTTTTTCAATAAATGAGTCTCTATTTTTTTTGGCACCTCTTTTTTCTGCACTGTTTTCTCAAAATTATTTTCAGCGTCTTCTGTTTGCCTTTCTCCGTGCAGTTCTTTAACAATCCGTCTTGCTAATTCTTTTTTTGCCGAAATCGGATTTTCGCCGTTTTTCAATCCTTTTGCAATTTCTTCAACTGTTGATATCGGGATATCTGTGGCTAGTATAAAATACTGAATTATAAGCTCGTCATTTATCGCCATAATCTTAGCGTACATGTCAAAAGGTAAATCCTCAAGCCAAATTGCATTATTCCATGTCTTACTCATTTTTCGCCCGTCTGCTCCAGACAAGAACTCGTTTGCTAAAATGAATGATTCCTTATTTCGCCAATTTCTCTGAAGAAGTCTTCCGGCCTGCATATTAAAAGTTTGATCAGTCCCTCCAATTTGTATATCAGTGTCCAAAAAATAACTATCGTATCCTTGCATCGCAGGATATAATCCTTCATGAAGGCCAACATGGCGCCCGCTTTGCAGCCTTTTTTTAATAAGCTCACGTGACCCAAAATCTCCAAAAGAAAATTGTTGTGCAAGTTTTATAACATCTCTTGATGAAAGTTTCCCAAGCCATTCGCTGTTGTATCTTACTTTAACTTTTGAAAAATCAAGAATTTTCTCTGCCTGTTTCTTATAAGTTTTAAAATTTTCTTCAATTTGTGTGGATGTTAGAACAGGACGCTCGGAGTCTTTGTCTGATGTATCTCCTATAAGTGCTGTGAAATCGCCGATTAGAAAAGTAACGTTATGGGAAAGTTCTGCAAATTTTTGAAGCTTTCTAAGCGCAACCTCATGGCCTAAATGAATCTTAGTGGTTGTTGGATCAATCCCTAAATATACATTTAGTTTTTTTCCGCTTTTAAGTTTTTTTTCAAATTTTTCTTTTGAGGGAATTATATTTGCTATTCCTCTTGTTAAAAGTTCTTCGATTTTATCCATGTTTTAAGTATACCACGACTATTTGTTGGCAGCTAGTCACTTACGATTAGTATTTGATATACTTTAAGATATGATTGATTACTCAAGAAAGACGTCGCGAAGAAAGAGATTTAGGAATAGTTCCTCAAAGGTTCTTCTTTACAGCAACTTGGCAAAATACGCATTTTATGGACTTATTGCTTTTATAATAATAATGACAGGTCTTTTCCTATGGTATGGAAGAAGCCTTCCGACTCCGGGAAAACTCATAAATCCGCCTCTTGGACAATCTACGCGAATTTACGATCGAAAGGGAATCCTATTGTATTCGGTCTATCAAAATCAAAATCGTACGTATGTAAGTCTCAAGGATATTCCAGTGAATTTGAGAAACGCCACAATTTCGATAGAAGACAAAAATTTTTATAAAAACCAGGGATTCTCTATTACGGGATATCTTAGGGCAATAAGAAATATAGTTCTTTTTAGAGGACTTTCGGGTGGATCAACCATTACTCAGCAGCTTGTTAAAAATGTTTTATTGTCCTCAGAGCGTACAATTCCTCGAAAAATAAAGGAGTTGATGCTTGCAATTCAGGTCGATAAAAAATATTCCAAAGATCAAATTCTTGAGTTGTACTTAAATGATGTGCCGTATGGAGGGACAAGTATTGGAGTTGAGGCGGCAGCCGAGACATACTTTGGAAAAAAAGTTAAAGATTTGGATCTTTCGGAGTGTGCATTTTTGGCAGGTCTTCCTCAGTCTCCAAGCGTCTATTCTCCGTTTTCGGGTGGGAAATATTATATTACTCGCACAGAGGATGTTCTAAATCAAATGGTTTCGGAAAAATATATAACCCAAAAAGAAAAAGATAATGCACTCTCGGAAATAAAAGGAAAAACCTTTTCCCAAAAAGATACTTCGATAAAAGCTCCTCATTTTGTTATTTATGTCAAGCAGCTTTTGGCAAAACAGTTTGGGGAAGCTGCAGTTGAGAATGGAGCGCTTCAAGTTACCACGACTTTAGATTATTCAGTTGAACAAGAGGCAGAAAAAATTATTAATGAAGAAATAGGTAAACTCAAAGGTTACAATGTCGGAAATGGTGCCTCAATAGTAATGGATTCTCGAAGCGGAGAAATCTTAGCAATGGTTGGAAGTAAGGACTACTTTGATACTAAAAATGACGGAAATTTTAACACTGCCTTGGCAAATAGACAACCTGGATCATCCCTAAAGCCAATCATGTATGCAACGGCTTTTGAAAAAGGATATACGCCTTCAACCATGGTAGTGGATGTTAAAACAGATTTTCCCTCCAATGATCCAAAAAACCCGATTTACACTCCGGTTAACTATGACGGAAAATATCATGGACCTATTCAGCTTAGATTTGCTTTGGGAAATTCCATTAATCTTCCTGCCGTAAAAATGCTCTCGCGTGTTGGAATAAAAGATGTTATGCAAAAGGCTTATAACATGGGAATACAAAATTGGAATCCTACTTCCGCAAATATGGCAGATGTTGGACTTTCACTTGTCTTAGGAGGGAGAGAAACAACGCTTTTAGATGAGGTTGCTGCATATTCGGTTTTTGCAAATCAAGGAGTAAGACAAGATCCTGTTGCGATTCTTAAAGTAACAGACAATCAGGGAAATACGCTCTTTGAGCATAAAAAAATCGATGGGCAAAGAGTTTTATCCTCTGAGATTTCTTATTTAATATCGCACATTCTTTTAGATAACAATGCAAGATCTCTTGCGTTTGGTCCAAATTCTTGGTTAGTTATTCCCGGAAAAACAGTTTCTGTTAAAACCGGAACTACAGATCAAAAAAGAGATAATTGGACTATTGGGTTTACCCCATCATTTACTGCTGGAGTTTGGGTTGGAAATAACGATAACAGTCCAATGAATCAAGCAATCTCATCGGGTGTTACAGGTGCGTCTCCTATTTGGAATAGAATTATGCAGGTTGTTTTAAGAGGGAGAGGGGATGAGCCGCCTAGGAAACCAGATAATGTAAATGCCCTTCAGATAGATGCCTTGGGCGGAGGCTTGCCGGTTTCAGGTCAACCTACGAGAGCAGAATACTTTGTAAAAGGTACCGAACCAACAGGGCCAGGTCCAATCTACCAAAAAGTAAAACTTTCAAAACATCAGAGTGGGAAGCTTGCTAATAAGTCCGAAATTGACGCAGGAGACTATGACACTAAAGATTATATAGTTTTTCACGAAGAAGATCCCGTATCAACCGATGGAAAAAATAGATGGCAGGATGGAATAAATGCATGGCTTTCTGGCCAATATCAAGGAAATGATAAATATCATCCGCCAACTGAGACATCAGATTATCAAGAGACTTCTCAATCGAACTCCTCAGGAGAGCCAACGCCTACTCCAACGTCGACTATAACACCAACTCCAACATCGACTCCTACCCCAACTCCTTAATTATTCTTTTAATTTTATCTTAAATTTATTTTTTAGTGACTGTAATATTTTTTCACGAATTTTTGAAACTTCCTCATTTGTTAAATTCCTTTCTTTGTGTTGGTATATTATATGAAAAGTTCTAGAATTTTCAAATACATCAAGAAGACTAACCTGCCTAATCGATGAGCTTTGTTTTTTTATTTCTTCTATGATATCTCCAACTTTGATTTTTTCTGAAACTTCTACTGAAAGATCTTCAATTATAGGTGGATATTTTGGAATAGGTTTATATCTTTTAGATAAATTTATTTTTGATAAAATATCCGAAAAATTAAGCTCAAAAAAAATTCCTTCATCGAAAATCTGAATATATTTTGCCCCCGCTTCATTTATTCCGCAATCCTCAAATATTTTTTCAACTACTCCCTTCACCTCATAGAAATTTTTATTATTTGATACTGCGGAAAGAAAATAAAACTCTTTTTCCTCATCTATATTTGATCCAACATAAACCTTTCCCAATTCAAATAAATTTATTTGTTCAAAGTATGGTTTGTTTTGGGCAAGAGCTTTTTTTAGATTAGGGATAAGAGATTGCCTTAGGTATTCAAATTCTCTACTTACAGGATTATCGACTCTTAAAGTTTTATCCGGATTAGTCTCATTTTCCAAAAGGTCTTTTTCGCTTAATAAGCTGTATGTAAGGATTTCTGAAAAACCGCTTGAGATAAGAACGTTTTTGATCTTTTTTTCTATCTCATAGTCTTTAAAGTATGGGATTTGTTTAATAGGGATTTGTCCTTGTGGAGTTGTTTTTGGAAATTTATTGTAGCCGTAAAGTCTTGCAACTTCCTCAATGAGATCCTCTTCTATCTTTAAATCATTTCTATAGGTTGGTACAGTAACTTCTATGATATCTTTTGTTTTTTTCAAAGGATTAAGGTTGAGCCTTTGCAATAACTTTAGGACTTCGTCCTCTGCTATTGAGATTCCTAAAATCTCGTTAAGTCTCTCCAGTTCAAGGTTTAGTTTCCATGGTAAAAAAACTTCTTTTTTGATATCAAAAAGCTCGCTTGCTATTTGACCTCCTGCTTCTTTAATTATCAGTTGGATGCATCTTTTTAATGCATCGACCGTTCCCCCCGCATTTGCCCCTCTTTCAAAAATACTTGATGCTTCGGACCTAAGAGAAAGAGAAGTTGCGGTTTTTCTAATTAGAACAGGGATTTCAACAGGGACTCTTATAAATATCGTTTTTGTGTTTTCAAAAGTTCCGCTGTTTAACCCTCCTTTTATTCCGCAAAGATCTATTATTTTTTCACTGTCTGATATTATAACTGCACCTTTTGGCAAGTGGTACGTTACTTTATCAACGCTTGTAAATTTCTCTCCTCCTTTTGCCTGATGGACTTTCATGACAGATCCTTTAATCTTTTTATAATCAAATGCATGAATAGGATTGCCAAGCTCAAGCATTACATAGTTTGTAATATCTACAATATTATTTATCGGTCTTTGCCCGGCTTTTATCAATTTTTCTTTTAACCAGTCAGGAGACTGCCTTACTGTTATGCCATCAATTATTATTCCTGTAAATCTGGGATTTATAGAAGATTCTGTTGTTATTTTAATAGGCAATTTTTTTTTGGGTTTTAGATCTTCGAAGAGTTTAGGAATTTTTATTTTTGTATTTTCTATTGCCGCAATTTCCCTTGCAATTCCGATGATTGATAAAAGGTCGGGGCGGTTTGGGGTAATTTCAAATTCAAAAATAACATCATCGTTTTCTCTTCGTATTTTTTCTGTACTTAAACCTACTTCTGTAAGCCGTTCTCCGAGATCTTTTGGAGAAAGTTTTACATCAACGTAGTCTTTAAGCCAAGATAAAGGTGCTAGCATATTAAAATTGCTCAATTATCCGCAGGTCAGGATTTGTTAAAAGTCTTAAGTCTTCCATTTTGTATCGGAGAGTAACCAGTCGGGAAAGTCCAATGCAAAATGCGAATCCATTCCATTCCTTGCTACTGTATCCTACGGCCTTTAAAACATTGGGATGAATCATCCCTGCAGGCATAATCTCACTCCACCCGCTCATTTTGCAAAAACTGCATCCTTTGCCCTTGCAGACAGTACACTCAATGTAGGTATCAACCCCAGGTTCTACAAATGGAAAATTTGTCGTCGCAAATTTAAGTTTTATGCTATTTCCCATGAGCTTTCTTAGAACATAATCAATCGTTCCAAAAAGATCTGTTAGTTTAACATTTGTATCTACCAGAAATCCTTCGACCTGCCAAAATTCAAAACCGTGAGAAGCATCAACTTGTTCATATCGGAAAACTTTTCCCGGTACAATAACTCGAAGAGGCGGCTTAATTTTCTCCATCGCCCTAGCCTGCATGCCGGATAATTGAGTCCTTAAGATAATTTCGCCTGGATTTACCTTTGCATTTCTGGTATCCAAGTATAGCGTTTGCTGTGTGTCTCTTGCGGGATGATCTTTAGGGATATTCAAGGCTTCAAAGTTATAATAATCTGTCTCTATCTCCGGTCCGTCTGCTACCTGATATCCAAGTCCATTGAAGACATCTACGACATCATAAATAACTTGAGTCATAGGATGAAGGTGTCCTATCTGCGGTTTTATCCCTGGAATCGTCACATCTATCTTTTGCTTCAATTGATCTGAAGTTTCTTTTTTTGTCCTTGTCTGTTGCGCAGATAAAGTGTCTTCTATGCTTTTTTTTACCTCGTTTGAAAGTCTCCCGATTTCGGGTCTTTTTTCTTTGGGAAGTTTTGATATTTCTTTTATTGCGAGAGTAAACCTTCCGTTTCTTCCTAAAAATTGAACTTTCAACTCCTCTAGTTCTCTATAGTCTTTTGCATCCAAAATTAGCGATACGGCCGAATTTTTAATTTGAATAAGTTCTTCTTCCATATATCTAGAGTAGCATAAAAAAACTCCCACTTTCCATTCCAAAATTACGGGGAGTTAGAGATGGGAGGGTTTACACATTTTTGACTGATTCTACAACTTTTTTAAAAGTATCTGGGTCATTTAAGATTAAATCACTTAATATTTTCCTATCGAGTTCAACATTAGCTTTCTTTAATTTATTAATGAATAAACTGTAAGAGAGTCCTTCTTTTTTAACTGCTTCTGCTATTCTTGTAATCCAAAGCGATCTAAAGTCTCTTTTTCTAAGTTTTCTTCCATGATAGGAATATGCTCTTGCATGAAGCTCTGCCTCTTTTGCAACTTTGACAAGTCTACTTTTTGTTCCTTTGTATCCTTTTGTAGCTTCTAGAAGTTTTTTGTGTTTTCTTTTTGATACAATTCCTCTTTTGACGCGCGCCATATTTATCCTTTTCCTAACATTTTTTTAATTTTTTTTGCAAATTTCCCAGTTAAGACTCCCGGTTCTTTTTGTCTTCTAAGCCGATTCTTTGATTTTATAAGCTTGTGATGGCTTTTATATTGATGGGAAAACAAGACTTTTCCGGTCTTTGTTACCTTAAATCTCTTGCTTACCGATTTTTTTATTTTGATCTTTGGCATTTTTCCTTTGTGCAGAGAGAATTGTTATAAGCTGCCTTCCTTCAAAATGTTTTTCTCTCTCTATTTTTGATATATCCGAAAGATATTCAATGGTTTTCTCAAGTATTCTTTCTCCAAACTCCGGGTGCGTTATTTGCCGCCCCGCGAATTTTACTACAAATTTAACTTTATTTCCATCCCCTAAAAATTCCTGAGCTTTTCTTAAGACAACCATTAAGTCATGGTCATTCATAAAAGGGCCAAGTCTTAGCTCTTTGGTTTCGGATGCTTTTGATTTTTTCTTTTCTTCTTTCTTTTTTTTCTCCTCTTGATATAAAAACTTTTTAAAATCAATGATTTTTGCAACAGGAGGTTTAGCGTTTGGAGCTATCTCGACAAGATCAAGGCCCAATTTTCGGGCTTTTTGCAGAGCGTCAAATCTTGAAAGAATTCCTAATTGCTTACCGCCTGATTCCAAAACACGCAACGTGCTTGAAAAAATTCGCTCGTTTACTCTATAAAATTTTCTATTATCTGGTCTTTTTTTAGATCTTTTTATCAATTTCTTCCTGCAACTTTTGTAAAAATTTGGAAACTTCTAATTGTCCTAAGTCTTTTCCGTCTCTTGTCCGAACTGAAACCACATTGTCTTTTTCTATTTCCTTGTCCCCTATTATACCCATATAGCAAACTTTTTGTAAAGTAGCGTCGCGGATTTTAGACTGAAGCGTTTCTGCTCTATCGTCTAGTTCGACTCTAATGTTTTCGTTCATCAATTCATTATGAATTTTTTCTGCTTTTTTTCTATGCCTGTCTGCAATCGGCATAATAGTCATCTGGATGGGAGAAAGCCATAGGGGAAAAGCTCCTTGATAGTGTTCAATGATCATAGCAATAAATCTTTCATAGGATCCAAAAGTAGCTCTATGAAGCATTACAGGTCTTTTGTCTTTACCGTTCTCATCTATAAACGAAAGTTCGAATCGCTCGGGAAGGTTAAAATCAACTTGTATTGTTGAGAGCTGCCATTCTTTTCCATTTGAGTCATCTACCATAAGATCCATCTTTGGTCCATAAAATGCGGCTTCTCCTTCAACTCTTTTGTATTTAATTTTTAAATCCTTTAGAATCTGCTCCATTAAATCCTGCACTTTTTCCCATGTTTTTTCATCTCCCAGATACTTCTTCTTGTCTTTTGGATCCCATGTGGATAATCTTATCCAATGGTCCAGCTTAAAATCCGAAAGCATTCGCTTATTCACCTCGAGTGCCCTTCGAAACTCTTCTTTTATCTGCTCGGGCCTTGCAAATACATGTGAGTCATCAAGGGTTAAGGCCAAAACTCTTGCCAGCCCTTCCAGCTCTCCTGATTGCTCAGATCTATATTGAGTTGTGCTTTCTGCATATCTTTGCGGCAAATCTTTGTAAGACCAATGCTTTCTTGAGTAAATTTGTATATGATGAGGGCAATTAGCAGGTTTTAAAACATATTCTCTGCCTTTGGTCTTCATAGAAGGAAACATGTCCTCAGAAAACTTTTCAAGGTGTCCTGACTTCTCATATAGATCTTTCCTTGCTACATGAGGAATCCAGACAAATTGATAACCTTGTTTTATTAAAAGCTTGTCTATATAGTCATTAAGTACTTTTCGCAAAACCGCACCTTTGGGAGTAAATAATGGAAGACCTGATCCTACAAGTTCTGAAAAAGTAAATAGGTCTTGCTCTTGTCCTATTTGTTGATGGCTTTTGGAATTATTCATTTAAGCTATTTTATCAAGTGAGGATTATTTTGTAAAACGTAATTTGTAATTTGCGAAACAAAATTTCCAACAAACGGGACTAAATTGACATTTTTTAATATAAGGCTTAGGATTGCAATTACGATAGATGCTCCAACTGTTGCGCCAAGTCCCCATGCAATTCCCCCCAGTAAATTGTTAAAGAAGATATCTTTAAAAGGCCTATGTACTGTTTCGTATTTTTCCACAGATTTAGTATAGCAAATTATTTCTTGAACCTAAACTCGTATCTTTTTTTCGAGCCATTTTATCTTTTGTTTTTTCGTCTTCAAAAAACATCATCCTAAACATAATAAAACACATAAATTCAATATTTTTCATACCTCTTCTGATTTAAGCAGTGCTTTTTGGATTCCTATGCCTTGGCGATTTCTTAAATCTTAAAAGAATGGACTCGTTATGCTGGTGGATCCGAGTGGACTCGAACCACTGACCTTTGCAATGTCAATGCAACGCTCTAACCAGCTGAGCTACGGATCCAAGCATTTTATTTTAACAGAATAGGTTAAAGGAAACAATTATTGTAAAACAGAGGTAGATATTTTTGTCAAAAGTTTTATCCTGCTTGAGTTGAAATTACGCGTTCGTTGGAAAGACCAAAGGTTGTGCCGTGTTTTTTAAACATATTCCAATATTGCTTTTGTGATTTCTTACTTTTCATAACAGAAAGCCAAGCGCCCGAATCTTCTATCTTTTGTCTTGCTGATTTTACCAAAGATAACATCCATTGAAAAAATGTAACATGATATTCTCCCGGGCTCTCGATTCTCTGCTCTACAGTAACCTCTTTAAACTCAATAGCAATTTCCGCAGAGGCCGCTGTTATTTTTTTAAGTTCTGTTAGAATTTCCGAAATCTTTGCGTTTAAAACTTGTGTGTTTTCCCTATCAACCCTTTTTGTTACATCAATTATTCCTCTTCTGTAATCAAGTCCTGCCTCGATATGTCCTTGGGCTTCTTTTTTTGTTTTTTTGGAAAGATGAATTTCTTTTCCTTCTTCCAAATCGCCATATGCTTGATCTTTGGACTGCTGGGAAGAGTCTGTTCCCAAAAGCTGTTCCCAAAGGTTATTTATACTGCTTTTGACAAAATCATCAATTACCGAATCAACAATACTAGAACCAACCCCCTTTACTATTTCTATTGGGTTTTGATCGACGAAATTCTGATTTTTTTGCTTATGGGTTTTAGTTTTCATAAGAGTTGGATAACATTATCATAATTTTTTAAGGAAATCAAGCGTTTTTTGCTGTCTTATCACACTTGCTAAAAGATATCTATTCGCCTCAAGCCCTTTCCGTTCATTCTCATCTTTGGCGTTTTTTATTGCATCCTCTATTTCCTTATCAGAAACCGTTATTTTTTCCTCTTCTGCTATCTTAGCAAATGCAAATTCAAGTTTTATGTCATTTGTAGCCTTGTTTTCGTATTCTTTTTTTAAGTCTTCAACGGTTTTATGGGTAGAGGCTAAATATTGATCTAGCGTTAAACCGAGTTTTTTTATCTCAGAAAGGGTTTGGGCAAGTAATCTTTCTACTTCCTGCTCAACGATTATTTTTGAAATCTTTACATTTATGCTTTTTTGAAGCTCGGCCATTATCTCATCAAAGTTTGCCTCCTTAGGTTCTTTTCCCGGAATAATAATCTTTGAGCTTGCTGTTAGTTTTTTAATGTTTTCTTTATAACCGTTTAAGTCAACCTGTGGAGCCTCGCAGGTTGATGCTGTAAACTTCCAGTCTTTATCATCTTCCAGAATCTCTACATGAATTCTAGGATTTATAATTGGTTTTATATCATGTTTTTTTATCGCCTGCGCATAAGCTTGGGGAAGTAATTTTTTTAGAACCTCTTCTTTTACTTTGTCTTTATCTATCTTTCCTTCCACAATTTTTTTTGGAGCTTTCCCTTTTCTAAAACCCGCAACGTTTGCACTTTTTACAACTTCTTCCAAAACAATCTCCGCAGTGTCTTTAACAATCCTTGAAGGGATCGTGATATTTAAAATTATTGTTCCGTCTTCCTGTCTTTCTATTATTGAGTCCATAATATTGAGTGCGGATGAGAGGACTCGAACCTCCAAGGGTTACCCCACATGGTCCTAAACCATGCGCGTCTGCCAATTTCGCCACATCCGCGCGTTTATCGATTATACCATATGTTTACAGCGAAATTGAAAGACTATCCTGCGGATTTAACAAAGTGAAATCACTAATTTTATTCATGTAATATTCAACATGAGAAGCCCATGCAGGAGACGCGGCATACATGCTGCCGATTTCATAAACATTTGTTGTTTCCAATTTGCCCATATATTTTTCTCTAAGACCTCTTGATACTATTTCTATACCATTTTTCCAAGAAGAAAAGTAGGTAACATTATTTCCATATACTCCCCAACCCCATCCGTTATATGAGCCAGAAGGAATCTGTTGTCCAAAGGTTGATTCTACTCCTGAGATTGCCGCAAGCAGTCGCCAGTCAAGATTATTATTATCTGCATTCTCCACAAACTCAGGTGCCAAGGGTGCAAGTGGAGAATTATAAGATTCTAGGAATTTTTTTAATATCTTTGCACGATTATCGGATAAAGACACGCTTCCATTGTCTGACAAGACAGCAGAAGACTTAGACGAGTTTTCTGCAAAAACTTTTGGAGTAAGAATAAATGTTGATAAAATAACAAAAGATAATACAAATAAAATTTTATTTTTCATATTGAGTAATCCAAAAACAAAGCAGGCTTTAGCGCGGATTAACGCAAAATATATAACTATGTTTCAAAGCCATAAAAAAATCCTAACGTATGCATTTGGAAAGACATACCTTAGGATCTGGAAGCATTATACTATATGACTATAGGTTTGTCAAGTGTCAAACTATAGGTTATTGAAGCTGATTCATGAAGTTATTTACATTTAGAGCCCAAGCTCCATCACTGGAGGGAGTATACTTAGTCATTATTTGCTCAGGGGTAATTAGTCCAATATCTTTGTAATCTTTTGCAAGCGTCTTTGAGATAGTATCTATTGCATCAGCATATCCTGAAAAACTCATGACTTTTTTTCCGTATATACCAAATCCCCAGCAGTTATAGGTGTTTTGAGGAGCTTTCTTGCAAAGAGTTGATTCCTCCATTGCAATAGCTGGTAGGAGTCTAAAATCGAGGTTATATTTCTCAGAAGATTCTACAATTTGGGTAGTGAAAGGTTCAAGTGGAGAGTTATACTTATTTAAAAAAACTCTTAAATTTTCTACCCTGCTATCTTTTGAAGATATTTGGTCTGTCAATAAGTTATCTTTGGTAGGCAATGCTGCAAAAGCAACAGATTGATTACTGCTGTTTAAAAAGGAGACATCGGTCTTTTTATAGGAGAAATAAGAGAGGTAAACGATACTCAAAATTATTATAAGAGGAGTTATAAGAAAGACGGTTAGTGGCAGAAATATCTTTCTCATTAATACTTAATACTTGCATATTTTATGTCAGCTTGTCAAGTTTAAGAAGGTAATTTCTGAAGTCTTAAGAGCGCGAGACCGGGATTGAACCGGCGACCTTCTCGTTGGCAACGAGACGTTCTACCGCTGAACTACTCGCGCATACTACTATCATATATATGTATGTGCCGAGAGTGTGAGTCGAACACACATGGCCTGTTCTTCAGACAGGTGCCTTGACCACCTTGGCTATCTCGGCTTAGTGGGTACTGAGGGGCTCGAACCCCCGACATTTGCGATGTAAACGCAACGCTCTACCAGCTGAGCTAAGTACCCTTAAAAGTGCCGAGGACAGGACTTGAACCTGCACGCCTTTTTAAAGGGCACAAGAACCTCAATCTTGCGTGTATACCAGTTTCACCACCTCGGCGGACAGATATTATATCAAATTTGTGCCGAAGGCGGGAGTCGAACCCGCAACCGGTTTCCCGGACACGGTCCTGAACCGTGCGCGTCTACCAGTTCCGCCACTTCGGCAATACTACTCAGATTTTACCAAAAATACCCCATTAATAAAAGACTTCCTTAATCTAACACCACATATGCAACACTTCAGTATAGACTGAAGATATGCGAGTAAAACCGAGAATAATCATCAAGAAGGTTAAAGAATGTCATGGTAATATTGCACAAGCAGCATTACTGCTTGGC
>Ga0209515_10000244_pt1 | contig 103659 bp, 109 predicted proteins | sample Subgroupgradi54m_FD_187454 | JGI IMG/M metagenome (GOLD analysis project Ga0209515, IMG submission 187454) | Subsurface groundwater microbial communities from S. Glens Falls, New York, USA - GMW60B uncontaminated upgradient, 5.4 m (SPAdes)... ... | reverse complement strand
TTCCGATCTTAATCTGTACGACTTCGATCCGGGAAGAGACCGAATCCCGTATGAGCAGTTGCCTGAATTGGATCGTTGGGCTTTGCATCGGCTCAGCGAGCTGATCCCGCGGGTTCGGAAATCCTATGACGATTTTGAGTTTCACACGATCTTCCACGCACTCAACAATTTTTGCTCGGTGGATCTGAGTTCCGTCTATCTCGATATTCTGAAGGATCGGCTGTATACGTTCCGGGCCGATTCGCCTTTGCGCCGTGGATCGCAGACAGTGCTCTTCGAGATCGTCGTGGCCATGACGAAGCTGATGGCTCCAGTGTTGAGTTTTACGGCAGAAGAGATCTGGCGGACCCTGGCGACACAGGCGGGAGGGCGTCTCGGCGTGAGCAGCGTCCATCTGAGCGCATTCCCGGAGGTTCAGCCCCAATGGCAGGATGCCGATCTGTCTGAGCGATGGGAGCAATTATTAGAGGTAAGAGTAGTGGTGCAAGCCGCCTTGGAGGATCAGCGTCGCGACAAAGTCATAGGCTCTTCGCTTGAGGCAGACGTGCTGATACGGGCTAATCCCGAGAGGTATGAGCTTCTTGAGCGATATGTAAAGGACTTACCCGCCGTTTTTATTGTGTCACGGGTTGAGCTGAGGAAAGTCCATGACCGTCCACATAAACCTGATTTTGAGGCCATAGTCTCTAAGGCTAAAAGCAAAAAGTGTGAGCGTTGTTGGAATTATCGAGAGGCGGTCGGGAAAGACGTCACCCATCCGACGCTCTGTGAGCGTTGCGTGGAGGCGGTGCCGTGATGCGAGGGCCCTATCGCTATCTGCTCCTGGCGTTGCTCGCCGGCGCGATCGTGGCGATCGATCAGGCGACGAAACTGTCCATTGTGCAGTCGATGCGACTGAATGAATCCATTCCTATAGTTCCCAATCTCTTCAGCCTGACCTATATCCGCAATCCCGGTGCCGCCTTTGGGTTGCTGGCGGGCAGCAGCGATGCCTTTCGCATGGTGTTCTTCGGGGTGACGTCGCTGTTTGCCCTAGCCCTACTGGGAACGATTCTTTTCCGGTTGCCGAAGAAAGATTGGATGGGGCAGCTTAGTATTGCTGGAATTCTTGGAGGGGCAATTGGAAACTTGGTCGATCGATTACGGTATGGCGAGGTGATCGATTTTCTCGATGTCTATGTGGACTCTTACCATTGGCCGGCTTTCAATGTCGCCGATTCCGCGATCAGCGTGGGGGTCGTCTTTTTGATTATTCACTTTGCCTTTGAAAAGAAAGACGTGTCTCTCCTGCCGCACGAGTCCCCGCCCGCATAAGAAGACCGTTATGTGGTTTGTTTAGTTTGTCTCGTTTGTTTGGTTGAACGAAACTAACCACATGAACCAGATAGACCAGATGAACCAGATCAACCCTCGCGCGTCGCGCGCTCAGGTCGAGAGGGTGATGATGAACCCACCCTGCTCTCGGAATTGGCGCTGCTGCTCTGGGGAAAACATCACGAGCGGTTCGGTGTGGCAGAACTGACATTCTTTCACTGTCACCGGCACGTCGCCCTCCCCAATGCTGGTCAGATGCTGCTTGGCGAGCGTCAGCGCTGTCGCCTCATCAGTCGTCATCACGTCGAAGTGCAGCAGCCGCTTTGTACCCTTCACCCACGTGTCGAAGACATGGACTGTGTCGGATTGAGAATGAGCCATCGTGAGATATCCTCCTTTGTCGTGCGTCAGAAAGTTAGTTGTATAATCGGGTTAAATACGTTTCTGGTCATAGGGCTTATGCGAAACAGATGACTCGGGAAAAACTGCTCTAGGTTAACTGAAATCCCAAGCAGCTGTCCAATGGACGGCGGCAGGTGAACTGGGCTGAGGTCGAGGCCAAGGTTGAGCGAAGACCAGACTTTTTTCTTCTCAATCTCAGCCTCAACCTTGGCCTTAACCTTATCAGAGCACTGGCGGGCTAAAAGCCGAAGATATAGAAGACGACGATCCCCATGAGGATGCGGTAGTAGGCAAATGGTCTGAGCGTATGGCGTTTCACGAACGTGAGAAAGGCCGCGATCACAATCCAGGCGACGACGAACGACACGAGCATTCCGATCCCAAGCGCCAGATAGTCGTCTGGCCGGAAGACGTCCCGTGATTTCCACATTTGATAGCACGTCGCCACGATGAGGGTTGGAAGGGCGAGAAAGAAGGAGTACTCCGTCGCGACTTTCCGGTCCAGCCCTACGAGGAGCCCTCCGATGATCGTGGAGCCGGATCGTGACATGCCGGGCAGTAATGAGGCGCACTGAGCCACGCCGATCCAGAAGGCGGATGTGAGGCTCACCTGTTCGAGTTGATGGATCGTTGCCCGGTCACGGCGGGCTTCGACTGCTAGAATAATCAGGCCCCCGACGATGGAGGACGCAGCCACAGTTTGCGGCGTGAAAAGATGGTTTTTGATCCAGCTATGGGTGAGAAATCCGATCGCGGCGGCCGGCAGGAAGGCGAGACCGAGTCCGATGAGAAACCAGAGGTTCTGGTGAGTGGCCCAGGAGGCTATCAGGATTTTCGACCATGGGGTCGTCCCACGTGTTCGGATCATCGCGGAGACGTCCTGCTGCTCCCGGCCGGCTTGTCCGATCATGGACACAAGCTTGTGCCGTTCATAGGCGATGACGGCCAGGATCGCGCCAAGTTGGATCGAAATCTCGGCGCTGGCCGCGAGGTCTCCCTCGAACCCTAGGAAGTGGCCGACGAGAATTAAGTGGCCGGTCGACGAGACGGGTAGAAACTCTGTCAGTCCCTCCACGATACCTAAGATCGTGGCGAGACCAGGACCCCATTCGTTCATACGATGTCTTTCCGAGATAGGTTGTGTTTAGCCCGCATTATTCATGAACGCTTCTGCTGCAATCGCCGATGTTCGGGCGAGAGGCACGGGGCCAGAGGCTAGGGGTGAAGACTTCCAGTCGAAAGCCCGGCTCTTCCTTCTAGCCACTAGCCTCGCGCCTCTCGCCTGGCCGGTTGGCACGATTTCGCCACGAACCGTCATGAATAATGCGGGCTAGACGGTGAGTCTCGGGCATATTCACAAAGTGGTGACAGTCCGTCAAGCAGGTAGAAGAATCGCTGCACTCCCGCACGATGATCGGTGGTGGCGGAGGACCCGTTAATATGTTGACAAAATGACAGGCTTGGCATACACACAACATTGTACGTATAGGTGCCGTACTGCTCTCTCATATCCGACAGGCCTGTTGGGTGAAGAGGGGTGACCGACATCTGTTGCAGATACCACGTTCAGTGGGAGGGGAGGTACGCATGAAGTCATGGTGGATGGCGGCGATTGTCATGATCGGCGCAGTCTCAATGGTCAGCTGTGTCAGTCAAAAGAAGTATGAAGAGGCGATGGTCGACGCCGATTCGGCCAAGTCTGAGTTGGCTTTGGCCCGCGCGCAAAAGAATGCCCTGGAACAGCAAGTCAAGACGCTTAAAGATCTCAATATGAAATTTGGGAACGAGGCCCAGGTTGCCCATGACGAGCTTGAGCGCATTCAACATGGCCGTGACAAGGAACGCGGCAGTGTCGAAGGTCGGACCAAGGAACTCGAAGCTTCTGTGAGGCAGCTCTCTTTCCAGAATCGGGCTCTGCGTCATGAATATGAGGATGTGAAGCGGCATAACGAGACGCTCAAATCCCTGGTGGCTCGCTATCAAAAAGAGTTGAAAGATCAGTCACGTTCCGTGACAGGGACTCCGGTGCCTTCCGCTCCGCCCGTGAGTCCCGCTCCCGCAGGGGTGCCTGCTTCCCCGGCGATGACAGCTCCTCAGTCCATGTCTTCCTCCATGAACGTCAATAAGGCATCTGCCGGTGACATGGTGTTCGTGCTCGGCCTCTCCAAAGACGTGGCGGATCGCATTGTGACGAATCGTCCGTACCGGGTGAAGGGCGAATTGGTCGCCAAGAACGTGGTGCCCAAGGAAACCTTCGATTTGATCAAGGAGCGAATCAGCGTCAGTCCCTGATCGGAGCTATAGCCCGGGGAGTCTGGCAGGCCGTCCGCCGAGTGGCGGACGGCCTGTTCGTTTTTCTAGCAGGATGCTGAAAAAGTCGCTTGTCTCACCCGCCCAACCCTGGCGCGCCGAGACGCGCCTTTTCCCATACGTCGTTCTCGCATCGCTCAGACCCTCAACGTATCCCCACCAGGGAAAAGAGCTGTTCCGACAGCTCGGGGTCGGGCGGGTGAGAAAGTTACGCCTCGGCCCTTCGCTCGCTGCGGCCTTGCTGAACGGCCTTTTTGAGCATCCTGCAGGGGTGGGTTCTTCTTGTCCCAGAGGTGCTGCAATTGAAGCTCTGCTGTGCCGAAAAGGTTTTTCCGCAGTATGCTAGAGCCGTAGGGAGGCTGTGTCAGTCAGGTGATTCCCTTCAGCCTTGTTGATACAATGAAATCCCAAGTAAGCGAGGAAATTGGAGAATGAGTCAATGCGCCGTGCCATCCTGATCATGAGTGTCCTGGCAGTCGGGCTGGCCATTGGAGGCTACGTCTTCTTCAATGGAGAGCGCAAAGCCCCGGTTCGCTATCGGAGCGCCGCGGTTGAGCGAGGCCCTGTCATTTCGCTCGTGACTGCGACGGGAACGATCAATCCTGTCGTCTCGGTTCAGGTTGGAACCCAGGTGTCCGGCATGATCAAGAGCCTGCATGCCGACTTTAATTCGGTGGTTAAGGCCGGCGATATTGTGGCTGTCATCGATCCGGAACCGCTCAGAGCTCGTCGAGATCAAGCTGCCAGCAACCTTGACATGTCGAAAGCGAATGTCGCACGAGCCAGAACCGATCTGGCTCAACGTAAACGCGAACTGGATCGGGTGAAATCGTTGGTGGCGCAGGAGTTTGTTTCCCAGAGCGACGTCGACGTCGCCACGACGAATTTCCAGGCGGCTGAGGCGCAGATGAACGTAGCAGGGGCCCAAGTGAAGCAGGCTGAGGCGGCGTTGAATGCCGTAGAGTTGGAGTTGAAGTACACCGTTATTCGCTCGCCGGTGAACGGGATCGTGGTCGCCAGAAACGTGGAGGTCGGTCAAACGATCGCGGCTAGTTTTGCCACGCCGAATCTCTTTTTAATCGCACTCGATCTGACGAAGATGCAAGTCGACACCAATGTCAGCGAGTCGGATATCGGGGGGATCACCGAAGGGAAGGAGGCTACCTTCACGGTCGATGCATATCCAGGATATCCATTTTCAGGCACGATCCGTCAGGTCCGTCTTTCACCGATCAATGTGCAAAATGTGGTGACTTACAACGTGGTGGTCAGCGTCGATAATCAGGACCTCCGCCTGAAGCCTGGGATGACCGCGAACGTCTCTATCGTTGTGGCTCAACGAGACGCCGTGCTCAAAGTCCCGAATGCCGCGTTGCGGTTCACCCCCCAGACGGTGGGCCAGGTCGATCGCACGGCTGGCGGTAAGCCGGTGCAAGGGAAGGGTGCAGAACAGACAGCAGGCGCCAGCAAAGGGGCCATGGCGCCTAGCCGCACCGTTTGGAAACTAGGACCGTCCGGAGAGCTCGAGCCCATTCGCGTCCAAACGGGTATTTCTGATGGGTTGGCAACGGAGATCGTGTCGGAGGAGTTGCCTGAAGGTGCGCTGGTGGTCGTGGGGATCGAACGAGCCAAAGGCGATCGGGGCGGAAGCGATTTGCCTCCAGGATTTGGGAGTGGCGGACAGCGGGGCTCCTCGCGCAATCGTGGAATCTAGCCACCCGTGAATTGTGAGCAACCGTAATGCTCAATGTTTAATGTTGAATGTGCAATTGAGCATTGAGAATCGAGGATTGAGCATTTCTTGGATACACGAGATACGCTTCACGAGATACACCGATGAGTTCGCTGATCGAATGCGAAGATGTGTGGAAGATCTATCGGGTCGGCGACGTGGAAGTCCAAGCCTTGCGCGGCCTGAGCCTCACGATTGAACAGGGTGAGTTCGTCGCTATCATGGGGTCTTCCGGTTCCGGCAAGTCTACCCTGATGAATATTCTGGGCTGCCTCGATCAACCGACGAGGGGTCGCTATCAGCTGAACGGGATAGAGGTGGGCAATCTGAAGCCCGATCATTTGGCCAGCATCCGCAATCAGCAGATCGGGTTCGTTTTTCAGAGCTTCAATCTCATTCCCAGAACCAGCGCGCTCGAAAATGCGCAGCTTCCGCTGTTTTATCGAGGGCTCTCGCTGAAAGAACAACGGGCGCAGGCTGCAGCGGCGTTAGGACGGGTGGGGCTGCAGGGCAGAGAACACCATTATCCCACCCAGTTGTCCGGAGGGCAGCAACAGCGCGTGGCGATTGCGCGGGCGCTGGTCACATCGCCTTCGTTGCTTCTTGCCGATGAGCCGACCGGTAACCTCGACACCCAGTCGAGCCAGGAAATTATGAGAATCCTGGAAGCGCTCAACCGAGATGAAGGGATTACGATTATTCTGGTGACGCACGAGGTCGATGTTGCGGCCTATGCGGCGCGAGAGATCGTGATCAAAGACGGACAAGTGTTAAGCGACCGCCTGACCAAAGCGCGGCCAATGCCCCGTCCAATTGAGGTGTAGTTAAATGTCGGCGTTTGTGTGGCTCACCATTCTTACCGCGCTGCGGATCTTGGCTCGGAATCGGATGCGTGCCGGTCTCACAATGCTGGGGATTGTTATCGGCGTGGCGGCAGTCATTGCGATGGTGAGCATCGGTGAGGGGGCTAAGCGAGCCGTGCAAGCGCAGATTGCGACGATGGGCACGAATGTCATTATCATCTTTCCAGGGGTGACCTCTGCGAGCGGCGTACGAGGGAGTCAGGGGAGCGCCGTGACGCTCACCGTGTCCGATGCGTTGGACCTGAAAAAGCGCATCCCCTTACTGGCCGATACCGGATGGGCCAAGCGTGATGTCATGCAAATTGTCTATGGGAACCGAAACTGGAATGGGCCGATTAACGGCATCTCACCGAGTTATCTCACGATTCGGGACTGGTCCTTTACCAGTGGTGGCCCTTTCACTCAGGCGGATTTGGAAAGCGCCGCTCGAGTCGCGCTCATCGGACAAACGATCGTGGGGAATTTGTTTGAACCGGGTGAAGAGCCGGTGGGGGCGCTCATTCGCATCAAAAACGTGCCCTTCCGTGTCATCGGAGTTCTTGCGCCGAAAGGCCAGTCTGCGCAAGGGTCAGACCAAGACGATGTAATTTTTATCCCCTTCAGCACGGCGGAACGGAAGGTGTTCGGGACGTCATTTATCGGGTCCGTCGGGGCGATGTTCGGCTCGACCGATCAGGTCGAGGATTTGCCGATGGCTGCCGAGCAGATTCGAGAGGTGTTGCGGGCGCGGCACCGGCTTCAGACGGAGCAGGACGACGACTTCACGATCAGGACGCAGGTCGATATCGGGAAGGTCCAAGAAGGCACCAGTGAGACTTTGACGATGATGTTATTTGCCATTGCCTCCGTATCTCTGTTGGTCGGGGGGATCGGCATCATGAATATCCTGCTCGTGTCCGTGACGGAACGGACGAGAGAGATCGGGGTCCGCATGGCGGTGGGAGCGAAACGCTGGCACATCGTGATGCAGTTCCTGATCGAGGCCGTGACGCTGAGTCTGGTGGGAGGCGTGTTAGGTATCGTTCTGGGGGTTGCCGGGGCGAAGTTGACGACGCTGATTGCCGGCTGGCCGACCATCATCTCCGGCAATGTCATCCTCCTCGCGTTTTTCTTTTCGCTCGTGGTCGGCCTGTTCTTCGGATTGTACCCTGCCAACAAGGCCGCTCGCCTCAATCCTATCGAAGCGCTCCGGTACGAATAGGCGCGGATATTTTTCAGCAGAAGCCTTCGTGAACGATGTGGCTAGGAACTGGACGCAGGCGTCAAATGCACTTCGATCCGAGGGTTGTTCTTATCGACGTGCTTGTAGAGGTGGGTTTCGACGATACGGTTGTCGTTGATGCCGAGCCCTTCACAGAGGGCATCCTGCGCGATCTTGAGCCCGCCATCGACATCTCGTCGCAGGGCCGAGGTAAAATAGAACCGGATGGATAGGGCGAGCCACTCCGAGTGGAGTTGTGCGAGGAGGGCAGCCCGGTGAGTGGACTGCGCCAACTTCAGCCACACGAGTTGTCCTACCTGGGCCTTGTAGGCACGACCAGCGGAAGAGATCAATCGTCGTCCGTTCACTGTGGCGTATTGATGGTTCACGCTGGGAGGCACAGGGAGGATCAAGGCGACCGCATGACTTTCTGTCGGAGGATGCGGTGATGGGGAGAATGCAGGCATACGGGACTTTGGAGTTGTTCTCGGTGCGATACGTGACACCGCGGCCTTCTTGCCAGGGTTCCGGTAGGAGGTTATACGAACGGCCCGTGGAGAGGAAGGAATTCGAGGCGGGCGCTGAAACGTAGGCATGCGCGTCAGCGTTACAGGAGATTGAGGATTTTGGACATATTCTGCTCGTATCGCTCTTCGGATTGGCCGATATACCGGCGCCATGTGCTCGGATTCCAGATTTCCATGCGATGGTACAAACCGACCAAAATGATTTCCTGGTCCTCATCCAACGGGATAATTTTTCTGAGCCGGCTGGGAATCAGAATGCGTCCGGCTTTGTCGATTTCCGATGTGCCAGCTTCCGACACGACGAAGTGCATGAACAGGCGACTCTGGTCTTCATCGAGCGTGGCTTTCGTCCGCTCGAGAACCTTTTCCCATTCTTTCATGGAGTAGATGAGCGTCGATTCCTCAGGACCCTTGAGGAAGACGACGGCCTGTCCTTCCGACTCGACTTGCTCACGGATCGGTGAGGGGACGATAAACCGCCCCTTCTCATCCACTTTGCACAGGTATTCGCCGGCGAACATCAATGGAGTCTGTCCTTTACGACGCTAACGTGGTTCTGGTGCGATCGCGAATCCATTGTTCCAGATCCGAGCGTACGAAGCGCCATTCTTTTCCAAGCTTGAAGGCGGGAATCTGGCGACTCTGTAGATAACGGTAGAGCGTGCGTGGGGTGATCTTGAGATAGCGGCAGGTCTCCTCTGCCGTCATCAGCTCGCTCTTGGGCTCTTTGGCCATTGAAAAACCTGGTTCGATAGAGATCCATATGTCTCACGAGGCTTCGGACACTGGTGCCAGGGTAGGCAAACTAGAACGATCTGTCAAGTGAAAATACATGACAGTTCCTGTCATAGGCTGTCAGTGCTATCCGGTTCTACTGAGCCGGTCTCATCTGACCCCATTGCTTCTGAGAGATCGTCACCGAGATCCTCGCCCATCTCCGTACCCATTTTTTTCATGAATCGAGCCATGCTCTGTGGATCATTTTCATCGAGCCCCGCAAGATTGCTGGGATCCGCCAAGGCTTTAAGGCGAGCCTCTTCAGATTTTGGCGAGGCAAATCGAGACAAGATTCGTTCAACCCGTGCGCTCGCGCAATGGGAGCAGGCTGCCGGCGCCTGATTGGCCAGGCTCAATACAAGGACTGTGCTGCGCTTTTGACAGTCGAGGCAGCGGTATTCGTATAACGGCATCGATTATATTCCCATGGTTGTCAGGGGCTGTTGAGTCTGTTCGTCAAAGAGGCGATCCGGCACCAGCGCTGTATCAATCGTTCTGGCCAGTGTCAGGGCAAAGACGGGTCCGGTGCCGGATTTTCGAAGGGTCTTCGCGCATTCATTCAGCGTCGTACCGGTGGTGAAGACATCGTCCACGAGGAGAATGCGTTTTTCCGCGAGGTCCTGTGGTCTCCGGACGGCAAATGCTTTCCGTAGATTTCGCAACCGTGCCTGCCGAGTTAATGTGGTTTGGGGATCAGTGGCGGCGATCCTGGCGAGGTGTGTGGCTGAAACTGGGCGGGCTAGGTGACGGCTGAGCTGATCGGCCAACAGCAATGATTGGTTAAATTCACGCGCTCGTAAACGAGCCGGGTGTAGGGGCACAGGAATAATCACATCGACATCGATCCCGCTTGGCATGGTGCTGATCATCAGGCGCGCGAGTGGCCGCGCCAGGGTATGTTTGCCTCGATATTTGAACGAGCAGATGGCTTCCCGCAGTGGCGGGAGATAGGGGAAGAGGGTCCAGGCCCGTTCAAAATCCGGCGGCCGTTCGATACAGTTTTGACATTGATGGTTCGGTGTATAGGCTGTGGCCGCCGGCGAGACAAACGGCTGATCGCAGCGGGCACACACTGGCTGCTGGAGCGGGCGGATGGTGTGCCAACACGCGGTACAGAAGAAGGGCACCGGGTCAGTGCTGAGTGAATGGCCACAGGCGATGCATTCGACCGGCAACACAAACCGGATGGCCTGACGGCACCATCCGATGAGTCGATCCTGTGTGTCTTTACGTAACATCGCAGGAGAAACGCTCCAACTAACGAGTCTGTGCACTTCTTCTATGGGAATGTGCCGCGCCTGTCAAGGTTGTTGCTCTGTAAATGGTTGTGATATACGAAGGCAGCAGGATGTTGAAAAAACCGCCAGTGTCATCAGAAGGTTAAGGCTGAGGCCAAGGCTGAGATGAAGAACGTCAGGTCTTTGCTCGACCTCAACCTCAGCTAGTCTCGCCCGTCTATTCTACGGGTTCGGGTACGGATGGAGAAGCAGATCACGATGGTGACATTCGACGAAGTGTCGAAAATTTATGAGCGGGGTGGGGATCGCATCACCGGGCTCGATCGGGTCACGGTCGAAGTGGGAAAGGGAGACTTCTGTGCGTTTATCGGTCCCAGCGGCTGCGGGAAGAGTACGTTGCTCAACCTGGTTGGCGGATTGGATGTGCCGACCTCGGGGGATATCCTCCTCGGAGGGCGTTCAACCAGTCGATTCACGAGCGATGACTGGACGAGGATCAGGCGGGAAACAGTCGGGATTGTCTTCCAATCATTCCATTTAATTCCTGGGTTGACGGCAGCGGAGAATATTGCGTTTCCTTTGTTATTGCGCGGGGAGCGAGGGACAGCGGTCCAAGCCCGCGTCGAAGAGGTGCTCGAGTTGGTCTCGATGACCGCGCGACGACATCATCGCCCCAGCGATCTCTCGGGCGGAGAGCAGCAGCGTGTGGCGATTGCGCGAGCGATTGTGCATCAACCCCAGATCATTCTCGCCGATGAGCCGACCGGCAATTTGGATTCCCAGCATGGGGCCGAGATCATCGCTCTCCTTCGGTCGCTCGTTCAGCGCTTTTGCCAAACCGTGCTGTTGGTCACCCACAGCACTGAGGCTGCTGCTGCGGCCGATTATATTTGGGCGATGAAGGATGGGCGGCTCATGACGAGAACACAGCGCGAGCCCACCACGGTGGTCGCGTGATGGATCTGTCGACCTCCATTGCCGGTGTGCGGTTTCCCAGCTGTTTCATGAATGCCTCGGGGGCGCTCTGTGTCACGCGTGACGAACTGCTGGCCCTCGGCCGATCTCGTGCCGGGGCCATCGTCACCAAGTCGATGACGGTTGAGCCTCGCGACGGCAATCCGACACCCCGGTACGTTGGGTTTCCCGGCGGGTCCATCAACTCCATGGGATTGCCGAATCTCGGGTACAAGGCGTACGCCGCGCTCATTCCTGAATTGAAGGGATTCGGGAAACCGGTTATTGCCAGCGTGGCGGGTCTTTGTGAAGACGACTTTCAGACGATTGCAGCCACGATCAATGCGGCGAAGCCCGACTTGATCGAAGTCAATCTTTCTTGCCCCAACATTCCAGGCAAACCTCAGATCGGCTATGATGCTGAAGCCTCCGAGCGACTGCTGAGGCGGGTTCGTAAGGTGATCACGGTTCCGATGGGGGTCAAGTTGCCTCCCTATTTCGATCCTGCCCATCATCAAGCGATGGGAGAGGTGATTAGCCGTTGCGGGGTCGATTTTCTCAACCTGATTAACTCGGTCGGGAACGGGCTCGTCGTCGATCCTGAGCGCGAGGCGGTCGTCATCAAGCCCAAGGGAGGGTTCGGCGGACTGGGTGGTACGATCATCAAGCCGGTCGCGTTGGCCAACGTGCGGGCTTTTTGGAAAATCTTCGAAGGGCGCATGTCGATTATCGGGACCGGCGGTGTGGTCAACGGCGTGGATGCCTTCGAACATATGCTGTGTGGCGCGTCGGCCGTGCAGATCGGGACGGTGTTGGTCGAGGAAGGGCTTGACGTGTTTGGCCGATTGGAAACGGAACTGGCGGCTCAGTTCAGCAAGAAGGGGTATGCGAAGTTGGAGGACTGCCGGGGAAAATTAAAAGAATTGTAGGCCTACTTGGCCCCGAACGTCTTGGCAAGGAGACCCAGCTGCAGAGAACGTCGCAGTAGTTGCGCCACGTTTCTCACATTCAACCGTCGCATCAAGTTGAATCGGTGTACTTCGACCGTGCGCACGCTGATATCCAGCACCTGCGCAATCTCACGATTCGTGTGTCCGATCGACACCAGGCGAAGGATATCACGTTGCCGAGGTGTGAGGAGTTCGGTGTCGAGTTCTTCCTGCAGCGGCTGGATTTTTCGGTTCAGAGCTGTTCGTGCGCCCATCAATGACCTCTTATTGTCGACTCACGCGAGTCTAGCAAAGGTCTGTCAGACTGTAAACGAAACGACCAATTTGTGCAGGGCTCCGTTACCGGCCCGAGCGATTCGATTCGTCCTCGGGCCCTCATCCAGGATGTATCGTTCTGCTATTACCGCGCTCTCGTTCTAGATGGCTATATCACTTAGACTCTATCGCGCCCTGATCCGCGCCCATGCCTTCCAGCGGCCATTTCGCACCCTGCTCAGCATCGCCGGAGTGGCACTGGGGGTGCTGGCCTCGGTGGCTATCGGGACGGCGAATATTCAAGTCCTGCGCTCCTTCGAGCAAGCGGTCACGACGATAGCCGGCCCTGCCACATTGGAAATTGCCGGTCATGATCTCGGAGTGGATGAATCCACGATCACGGCTATCCGTGCGGTCGAGGGGGTGGTGAGCGCTTCTCCGGTCATTGAAGAATCTGTCGTGCTTGCCCATGGGGAGCTGCGTGGCCAGACGCTTGAGGTATTGGGACTGGATCTACTCGCGGAGGCTGGAGCGCGTGGCTTTCAGATATCGCAGGCTGACGCCGACGTGGCGCTGGAGGCGCTGCTGGATCCGGACGCGCTATATCTTGGTCGTCAGGTGGCTGCCGACTGGAATCTGGGAGTCGGTAGTGTCATCGAGGTGACGACGGGAGGGCGTGTCGTACGGCTGCGAGTCGCAGGGCTCATTCATCACGAGGCGGCAGGCACGTCCCTTTGGGATCGGCTTGCCGTCATGGATATCGCTGCGGCGCAGCTGTTGTTTCAATCGATCGGGCGGTTGGATCGAATCGAGTTGGTGACGACGCCTAACCGATCGCTCGACGACATCATCGCCTCCCTGCGCGCGGTTCTTCCTCCCCATCTTATTGTGCAACGGCCGGCACAACGGACAAAGCAAGTCGAAAACATGGTCTGGGCTTTCCAGCTCAATCTGTCAGTCATGAGCTGGGTCGGGCTGCTCGTCGGGGTGTTCTTGATCTACAACACGATCGCCTTTGTTGTGGCGCAACGGAGACGCGAGATCGGCATCTACCGCGCGCTCGGCATGACGGAGCGGCGGGTCGCAGGCTTGTTTCTCGTGGAGGCAGGATTACTCGGTCTTCTTGGCGGGCTGTTGGGAGGTCTTGGCGGGGTGTGGCTGTCCAGGGGTTTGGTGTCGCTCGTCAGCCGAACGGTCTCAGACCTCTATGCGCCGGTCACGTCCGGCGGGATCATCCTGTCGATGGACATGCTGACCCTCACGTCAGTGGCGAAAGGGATTCTGCTCGGGACAGTGGTCTCGATGGTGGGAGCCTTGGGTCCCAGCGTGGAAGCAGGAAGGACTGTGACAGTTCGCGCCTTGGCGCCGGGAGGCTATGAATCGACGCAGCAGCTGAGGGCGGGCTTGTGGGGGTGGATCAGCCTTGTGTTGTTGGTGTTGGCAGGCCTCTGCTCGCTGATGGGGCCAGTTGGAGACCTGCCGCTCTTTGGCTATTTCGCGACGGTCTGTCTCTTGGGGGCGCTCTCCTGTCTTGCGCCGATCTGTATCAAGGTGTTGGGCTGGCGGCATCTTCGCCGGGAAAGCAAGACGATGGTGGTCGGAGGAAGTTTCCGGCTCATCGCGGCAGACCAGGCGGCGCGGCATCCGGGCCGGAATGCGGTGACGGTCTCGGCGCTGATGGTGGGATTGTCGATCATGATCGGTGTCGTCGTTATGGTTCGCAGTTTTCGTGACACGGTCGAGTTCTGGGTGGACGAAACCGTGATGGCCGATCTCATCGTGGCGCCGCAATCCTGGCTCCAGGGGAAGCAGTCAGGGCAGGCCTCGCGCGCCTTGCCGGGGAGTTGGCGTTCGACCCTGTCGGCGATCGATGGCATTGCCGCGGTCGATACCTATCGTGATGTGTATGTAGATGTCGCGGGTCAGCCGGTGGCGTTGGTGTCACGAGATCTTCGGCTCCATGCGCAGCGCAGCCGGTACTTGATGGTTCATGGAGATTCGAGTATGGCTCTGCGGCGAGCCGCCGAGAACGGAGGCGCCCTCCTATCGGAAGTGTTGGCGAATCGGCTAGGGCTTCGCGAGGGGGACAAGGTCTTGATCACGACGCCGACGGGACCAACTGCCGTGCCCGTCGAGGGAATTTTTTACGATTACGCGACCGACGGCGGGAAGATGGTGATGGATCGAACATGGTATCAGCAGCAATGGCACGACGACCGGGTGACGGTGTTTTCCGTCTATCTGGCTGCTGGGGCTGATACAGAGCAAGTCAGGCAGTCGATTGTGACGCACGTTGCCGGGCTGGATGGTATGACGCTCCCACCGATGGTGATCCGAAACCACGAGTTGCGGCAAGAGATTCTCGAGATCTTCGACCGCTCCTTTGTCTTGACCTATGTTCTTGAAGCCATTGCCGTGCTAGTGGCCGTGCTGGGAATTGTGAATACCTTGGTGACAGCCGTGTTGGAGCGGCGACGTGAGTTCGCCACATTGCGGGCGATCGGCGCCAGCACGAGGCAAGTGGAGCGATTAGTGTTGTGGGAAGCGGCGTATCTTGGATTGATCGGAGCTGCGTTGGGCGTTGCGGGAGGTTTGCTGCTCGCCCTGCTGCTCATCCACGTGATCAATAAACAATCATTTGGCTGGACGATCCAGATGACGGTTCCGGGTGGAGTAATTCTGCAAGCCGTAGGACTCGCACTCACGGCCGCTTTGGTGGCTGGCTACTGGCCAGCGCGCTGGGCCGCACGGCAACCGGTCATGGATGGGCTGAGAGAAGAGTAGCGGCCTGGTTGGTCCTCTGTGCTCACGGAACCCCCACGATGAAACAGTGGTCGTTCGACGTGCGCAGTGGAGGACCAAACCAGGCCGCTACTCTGGAAATGGAAAACGAGCAAGCTTGGAAGGATTATTGGTAAGAATGTGTCTACGCTGCCATGGGCGTACGATTGGTAAAAGCGAGCGGCATGTTCTTGCGATCGGACGGCGCCACTGTCAACAACGGCCTCTCTCCGTACCCGACCTCCTGCGCCACCCAGAGCGTCGGGATCTGTTGGATGGCGATATTGTACAGGTTGACTGAGTCGTTATAGAACTCGCGCCGATCGGCAATGGTGTTTTCCAGCGCCGATATGCGTTGCTGAATGGCTAAAAATTCTTGATTGGCCTTGAGGTCTGGGTACTGTTCGGCCACGGCAAAGAGTTTTCCTAAGGCCCCGACGATCTGATTTTCCGCCTGTGCCTTGTCGTCGATATTCAGGCCTGAGCTATAGGCAGTGCGGGCGTTGGTCACGGATTCCAGCGTTTCCCGCTCGTGCGTCATGTAGCTATTACAGACCTCGACAAGCTTGGGAAGCTCGTCATGCCGCTGCTTCAAGATGACATCGATATTCGACCAAGCCTTGTCGATGTTATTGGCGAGTCGGACCAGCATGTTGTAGACGCCGATCACATAGGCGACGAGCACAATTAGTCCGATCAAGAGCAGGCTTCCGATCAGTAAGGTGCTATTCATGGGTGTGCTCCTTTGGGTATGACGGTGGTCAGGTAGTACGTGAAGATGACGATCACACAGGTTGCAGTAAGCGCCAGGCCTCCTGCCCCATATGCCAACATCTGCCACCGCAATCGGGACAACAAGTCCTTTTCGCTTCGATCCGAGATAATGAACTCATGGTCTTGGCTGCTCCCGATATACAGACGAGCGGAGTTCTCAACGAGTTCTTTCGCACCGGGCTGTTCATGGGCGGTTCCGAGCACGTAGACTTGCTCTTCCGGGATGATGAACGTTTCTCGGCACCGTAATGTTTTGCTCCCCGTCCAGCGATCGGTCGAAATCCCCAGTCGATTCAATCCGGCGATTGTTGTGGGGGGCAATTCTCCGAACCAATCGTTTCGATAGGTGCGCTCATCCGGCAAGATCAGTTCAGCGCCAAGAGGCACGACGAGCACCTGTCCGGTTGTATCGCGTACAATGAAGGGTTGCTCCGAAGTGCCTTTCGCAACGGTTTCCCACCGTGCATGCTTCCCGGAGCCGACATGCTCCTCCACGGCATAGGAAAAGAACACACAGGGAAGCCCACTGAACGGCGAGGAAAGGAGGCTCTCCTCCGGCTGGGCTTGCCCACTGATCTCGACCAACCCCAGAGCCAGTGAACGTATAGTCGAAGTTGGAATGCTTTCGATTAAACGCTTCCGTTGGCGAATCATCCATCCGTAGACGAAGAGTCCGAATCCTCCCAGGGTACCAGCTGCCAAGTATAAGAGAAGTTGATATGGTGGCCGGATCCATTGAGTGGTTCTCATGGTTTTACCGACCCCAGCGATGAAGACGATCCCTCCGATCACGAGGGCGAGGCCAAAAAACAAGACCCAAAACCACAGGATCTGTGGATTGGAACGTGTCTTCTTGAACCTGGGCTGATCGCGAAACGTGTCGTTGAACGCACGATGTCTTGCCGCCGCTCGCATGTACAGCTCAGCTTCATGGATCTGGATCGGAACTGCCGCGCCTCGATAGGTCTCATTCAGGCGAGTGAGGCTTCCGTGAGGCAGCCACCACCCACGACAGGAATCGCAGCTCAGGAAGGACGTGTGAGAGACCGTCTCAGACTCCATATGATTCCCGCATCGAGGGCACAGTGTTTCTGTTCTGACCGCGACGCCTCCAGCGTCACCAATCGCCCGCGTCAGCGAGATGTAATCCTCCACGAAAAAAATCACCTCTCCCACATCGAGCCAGAGTCCGTGTCCGGAGGAACAGACATCGAGCCCCGGGCCATGACTTGTCGGAATCTCAATAAGGTCCTCCAAATAATCGAGACATTTCATGGTGAGCATCGTGTTCAAACTGTAGCAAGAATCAGGCAGGTGTCAACGCGACACGCTTGTAACCGCTTTGAAAGACAGAGGTTTCAGCATGGTCATCAGCGAGCAATCATGCGGCAGGACGAGTCAGATGACAGGTCCAATCGACATGCTGCTGAAGCGCGTTACCTTAACGCCCGCAGCGAGCGGCGCTCGGGGTTGGCTATTGGTCTGCGCGCTGGGCAACAAGGCAGCAGCCGGTCGTGGAGGGGCTAAGAGAAGAATAGACAACCTAGTTCATTTCCGTGCTCGCGCAACGCGCGGCCTAAGAAGGCCCTCGTTGGACGCGCGCAGTTGGAATGAACATAGGTTGCTATTCTTGGGAAGGGGTGTGTCAGAGACAAATTCTGATCCAGTAGGTGGCGACCGACACAGTGGGACCAACAGGGGGCGGCCTTACTCAATCGAAGGGTTCTGTCACCTTATTCTTGTTCTCATTCTGGCGGATACTCTAACTCTTTGGTGGCGCTCATGACTTTCATTCCGGCTCTTGAGGCTGGTGTCAGGTTCCAAAATTGATGTGAGGTAGGTATTGATGTGTCGGCATGCCAGACTTTGTCAATTGCAGTCGGAGCATTTTCTCGGCAAATAGTTTCAATGGCTGTAATCATAGTGGCCCGATTCATAAGCGCGATGTCAGCGTTTTCTATCAATAGGATGGTGAGATAACCGTTTTCTTTGTACATCGCTAGCTTCTTCGCTTTTTCATTCACCAAATCGCGCAGTCGGTCGGCAAAGTTCGGGTCATCTGTGGCTTCACGTGCGAACCATAACTGACTAATGGAAGAGGGTTTGCTAACTCTAATTGGGAATGGAACGCCAGCGATAGTATGTTCCGTTGTGCCATTATGGAGACTCGGTACCTCACGAGAAATCCATTTTTGCAGAGCTTCTCGAACAGCATCCCAATTCACACCGCTGGGCACAGCACCAAAAGGAATCGAGATACATGCACTGAGCTCAGGTCTGGTTCGGAATTCTTCCTCTAACGGCGCAACTACTTTCACAAATCGAGCATCATCCCGACGCTGATGCGGAAGAAAGTCAATACTGGTGTGTTCAATGGCAACGCGATTGCTCGTGCCTTCGGCCACAGCGTCGATTTCGCCTCTGCTCCCTGGTCGCTTGTCAGGCCATTCGGAGATTTGAAGACCTAAATACAACTTATCGGCAAGATACCTGACGAAAGACTCGATCACCTTGTCTTCTGGTCTTAACAGCTGTGTTGGGTTTACCATATGGTTCGAAAATATTTGTCTTTGGCCAGTAAGAAAGATACGCCAATTTCCTGGAATAATCGACAGCACGATGGCGAAATGGGAGAAGGATTTTGAGCCTTTAGGAGAACGGCGCTAGGAACAAATTGGATCAGCGTGCCACCGGCTGTTGGTAATCCACTTCAATCTTAAATCCCAGATCTTCAATCATGCCCCAGACTTCGGGGGCCGGCTGGCCTGGTGTTGTGAGGTAGCCGTTTACGAAGATGGAGTCCGCTGGATAGAGTGCTAACGGCTGGAGACTGCGGAGGTTGTGTTCACGGCCTCCGGCCACGCGGAGTTCAGTTCGTGGGTGTAGGAACCGGAAGAGGCAGAGCACTTTTAAGCATCGTTGCGGGGTAAGCTGGTCGCAGTTCTCCAACGGCGTGCCTGTCGCCGGGTGGAGGGTGTTCAATGGGATCGAGTCCGGCTTTACGTCGATCAGGGCCATTGCCAGGTCGATGAGGTCTTCATCTTTCTCTCCCATTCCCACGATGCCCCCGGAACAGATTTCCAATCCTGCTGCTCGCGCGTTCCGGATGGTGCTGAGCCGGTCTTGGAAGGTGTGTGTGGTGCAGATGGAGGTATGAAAGGCTTCGCTCGTATTCAAATTGTGGTTCACCCGATCGACTCCTGCAGCCTTCAGACGCTTGGCCTGTTGTTCGCTCATGAGGCCCAGTGAGCAACAAATCTGGATCGGAATCTCTTGTTTGATCGAGCGGACGGCCCCTGCGATTTCGTCGATTTCACGATCCAAGGGACTTCGACCGCTGATGACGATGCAATAGCGTTGGGCCTTCGAGGCTGCCGCTTGCCGGGCGCCGTCGATCATCTGTTGTCGGGGCACGAGGTTATAGCGCTCGATGGGGGCGGTGGAGATCGCAGATTGGGAACAGTAGTGACAGTCTTCCTGACAGGCCCCGCTCTTGGCGTTCTGCAACATCTGGAGGCGAACGGTCTTGCCGAAATAACGGGACCGGACAGTAAAGGCGGCTTGGAGGAGTCCCAGCAACTGCTCGTCTGGCGTGTCGAGCACGGCTTGGCATTCATTTCTGGTCAGCGTCTCGTCACGCAAGGCTTTGGCAGCAAAATCCTGATAGTCGACCATGGGATACTCCATCATCTGATGAGGGTGTATTGACTGCGATGCAGAATGGCTGCGCGCTAGATCTTTCGAAAACCTACACGGTTTCGAAGGGAGAAGCAATGCCCTGATAGGGAACTGTTGAGACTGGAAGGGGGCTGTTGTCTTGACCGGGAGCCGCTTGGCCGGCATTCGGCAAGGGCAGTGCGACCAATGTATTCCAGGTCGCGCAATTGCGACAGCGTCCCGACCATTCGGTCGATTCTTGCCTGCAGGCGGTGCAGACATAGGGGACGACCACACGTTTTTTGAAATGCAGGGCTTTCTTGAGTTCTGCGACGGCCTCTTCCATCTGCTGCTTGCGCAAATAGAGATTGGCCATGATTTTATGGTAATCGGCCAATTGGTCCTGGACTCCTTCGACGGTCGAGAGGATGTCGAAGGCTTCGTCGACCATTTCGAGCCGGTAATAGAGCTTGCCCAAATAGAACTGCAGGGCGGGGTTGTTCGGGTCTTGCCGGAGGGCCTCCTGATAGACACGGATAATTTCGCTGGGTTCGCCCTGTTCGAGAAAGAGTTCTTCGAGGCGGTGCAGGATGACGTTGCTACGGGTTTTGGCATAGATCTTCTTGAGAATTTCTACGGCCTGCTTGGTCTTGCCTTCCCGGATCAAGATTTCGCCGATGCCGACATAGGCAGGCAAGAAGGTCCGGTCTTTCTTAATGGCGCCGCGGAAGTAACGCCGTGCCTTATCGGGGTGCCCTCGTTCCAGCAATTGGCGTCCGACCTCGTACGTGCAGCCGGTGAGGAGCTGGGTCTCGGCCTTGCGCTCAGGCTCAGGCAGGTTGGCCTTCAGGAGACGATGTTGGATTTCGAGCGCCTCGCTCCATTTTTCGAGCCTGATCAACAGATCGCGCTTGCGGATGAGCGCGGTGAGGTTGTCCGGTTCGATCTTGAGCATTCTATGCAGGGTCTGCAGGGCGTCCTCATAGCGCTTGGCGCTCTCCAAGTCGTTGGCCAACTCCAGCAGAATTTCGATGTTGCGATCGTCGACACGATTCGCTCGTTGATGAAGGCGGATTGCCTCAGCGAAGTTGTTTTCCACGCGGTAAATGTTCCCCAGCCAGAGCAGCGAATCGACGCGATTCGGGTCCATGGCGAGCGCTCGTTCAAACAGGCCGATGGCCTCGACGGTGCGTTTCGACATGATGGCATGGGTGCCTTCCCGATGGAGCGCATCGATTTTTTCTTTGCGCCGCAACAGCCGCGTGCTGCGCCAGTTGCCGATGACGTGGGCGGTTTGCCGCATGCCGACTGCCAAGGCCACGAGCACAGCGCCGACTGCCATGGAAAAGACGACGAGCGTGACGGGGCTCAGTTCGAATTGGAGGGAGGGACTGGTCCGGACTGTGACTGCCCCGGGATTCAACTCGCGGGCATAGCTGTAGAGGAAGATTCCGGCGCTGACGAGGAAGATGGTGGCGAGCAGTCGAAGCATCGATCTAGGCCTTTGTTTTCGTCGGCGCCTTTTTCCGCTTCACGGGCTTTGGGGTCGCGGCTGGTTGTGTGGCCGGCGGTTCGCCCGGGATGGCGATGCGTTTTGCGTCAGCCCACAACCGTTCGAGTGCGTAATGCTTCCGTACATCCTCCCTGAAAATATGGGCGATGACATCGCCAAAGTCCATCAGAACCCACTGGGAGGACCGCATGCCTTCGACGCCCAGCGGTTTAGAGCCGGAGCGAGAGAGGATACCGTCGATATGATCTCCGATGGCACTCGCTTGTCGATCCGAATCCGCAGAGCCTATGACCAGGTAGTCGGCAACGGAGGTCAACGGCGCTACCTGGAGGACGAGAACGTCGGTGGCTTTCTTATCGAGCATGGCCCGGGCAATGGCGAGGGCCGTGGACCTAGCTGTTCGTGCGATTACGGTCCTCTTGGTAGAGATGATGTTGAAGTATATAAGATTCCACTAAGGGCGGCAACAGATTTGCCACCGGGAGCCCTTGACGGATTCGCGAGCGAATGTCCGATGCGGAGACCGCGGAGGGCGGTAGTTTGAGGCAGATCAGACCTTGCGTTCCGAGCGGCGCCTCGATTCGGGAAATCCGTTCCGCATCTAGGTCCGCTAGCGAGGAGTAGGGAATCGGTGGAAGCAATGCAACGGTTGAAAGGGAACGAAACGACAGCCCTGGCCGGGAGAGAACGACGAACCGGCAGAGTTCTAGCAGTGCCCGAGGGTCACGCCAGGAGGGAAAATCCAGGAAAGCATCGAGCCCGATCAAGAAAAAGAGCTGGGTCTGCGCGCCATACTCTTGCTGCAGCAGGCGAATGGTGTCGATGGAGTAGGATTTACCTGGCCGACGGACTTCCACATCCGAGATGGCGAGAGAGGGGTCTGAGGCGATGGCAAGGCGGACCATCTCATAGCGGTCTTGGACCGGCGCCAGACTGCCGTTCGGCTTATGGGGAGGGTGGCTCGTGGGAACGAAGAGGATCTGGTCGAGCCCGAGAGCCTCACGTGTCTGGCGCGCAATGGCCAGGTGACCGTTGTGTATGGGATTGAAACTGCCGCCGAGGAGGCCGAGACGAAGGGGACTAGAGTGCTGAGTGCTGGGTGCTGAAGGCTGAGATTCAGAATCTGTCGACATCATTTCTCGGCACTCAGCACTCACGTTTAGAGTATCACCAGGTTGTCCCGATGAATGACTTCCTCGTATTCCTGTGGGCCAAGTCGCTGCTGGATCTCGATCGTTTTGAGCCCTTTGATCTGTGCCAAGGTGTCGGAGGAGAAGTTCACGAGTCCTTTGGCGAACTCTTTGCCGTCTTGGTCGAGGCAACTGACGGCATCTCCCGTATCGAACGGACCGCTGACGTCCAGAATACCTGAAGCCAACAAGCTCTTGCCCCGTCGGGCTAGCGCCTCGACGGCTCCGGGGTCGAGCGTCAGGGTCCCTCGCGGCCTAAGGGTGAAGGCGATCCAATGTTTGCGGCTGGTGAAGCGACGTTCCTTCGCGAGGAAGAGGCTGCCGCCAGGGCCGCCGGCTAATACCTTTGGGAGGAGGCCGGCTTCTTGCCCGTTCAAGATCAGCGTGGCCACGCCATATTCACTGACTTTCTTGGCAGCCCGGACTTTTGTGGCCATGCCCCCGGTTCCTTCGAAGGAGCTGGAGGCGCCGGCCCGCTGTTCAATTTCCTCGGTAATGTCTGGAATCAACGGAATCAGCGTGGCCGCAGGGTTCTTGCGCGGGTCCTCCGTAAACAGGCCGTCGATATCGGACAGGATGATCAGCAGCTCCGCGTCGACCAGATGGGCCACCTCGGCGGCCAGGGTATCGTTGTCTCCCACGCGGATTTCATCCACAGCAACCGTATCGTTTTCGTTGATGATGGGGATGACGCCGAATCCGATCAGGGCGTTCAGTGTGTGGCGGGCATTGAGAAATCGCCGCCGATCGGCCAGGTCGTGGTGTGTGAGTAGGATTTGCGCCACCTTGACGTCGAGCCGCTCAAAGGATTTCTCATAGGCCCACATGAGTCGGCTCTGGCCGACCGCCGCTGCCGCTTGTTTCACGGGGAGGCTTTTGGGGTATTCCGTCAGGCCTAACTTCTTGATGCCGGAGACGATCGCGCCGGAGGAGACGATTAAGACTTCACGTCCACTCGATCGGAGTGCGGTGATTTCATCCGCGAGCCGATCGATCCGTTCGGGGCGTAGGCCGGTCTCTCGGGACGCAACGAGACTGCTTCCGATTTTGATAACGATACGGGTGGCTTGCTTTAGGAGCTGATCTCGCATGGTGCGGCTCGAAGTTGTGCAACCTGCTGCCCCACATAGGTGACGAGTTCCGTCAACCCTTCTCTCGTGGCGGCAGAGATCGGGTGGCACGTATAGCGATGGCGCTTACAATACTTCTGCAAATCGCGCAGGCGCACGCCCTCTCCGACCACATCGATCTTCGTGGCGACTACCGCGAAGGGGCGTGTGATGATCGGCTCATCGTAGGCGGCTAGTTCCCGACGCATGATCTCGAAGCTCTTGACGGGCTCCTCGTGAGCCCATTCCGACACGTCGATCATGTACAGTAAAAACGACGTACGCTCGATATGCCGGAGAAATTGGAGCCCCAGTCCCTTGCCTTCATGGGCGCCTTCGATGATTCCTGGAATGTCTGCGACGGCGAAACTTCCTTTTTCTCCCCAGCGAACGATCCCCAGGTTCGGCGTCAGCGTGGTGAAGGGATAATCGGCAATCTTCGGCCGTGCGGCAGAAATTGCGGCGATGAGAGTCGATTTTCCGGCGTTAGGAAAGCCCACAAGTCCGACGTCGGCCAGCAGTTTCAGCTCAAGTCTGAGCGACCGTTCTTCGCCTTCGGTGCCGATTTCAAAGTTCGTAGGCGTGCGGTTGGTCGAAGTCGCGAAATGGTTATTCCCACGCCCTCCCCGGCCCCCGTGAGCTGCCACGAACCGCTGTCCATCGGTAACCAGGTCGGCCAGCACCTCACCCGTCTGATCATCGAAGATGACGGTGCCCACAGGAAGGGTCACCACTACATCCTCGCCGGTTCTTCCTGAGCAATTGGCGGCGCCACCTTGGCGACCGACTTCTGCTTCGTAGTGTTTTTGGTACCGGAGGTCCAGAAGCGTGGTCATGCGAGACGATGCTTCAAACACCACATTACCGCCGTGGCCTCCGTCGCCGCCGTCCGGCCCACCGCGGGGCACGAACTTTTCGCGCCGAAAACTGCATGCGCCGTCACCGCCTCGGCCGGCTGTGATACGGATACGGACTTCATCGACAAACATCGGCGCACCATTTCTTCAGTGTGAAGGCTGTGAGATCATTGCCCGCAAGGAAGACCCCGTTGCACTTACAGTCATGCCGGGAGTCCTCGCGGATAACGACGCTGTGACGAGAAAAGAGGATAAGAATGTACTATGAAATCGAGGGCGCGGAGTAGACACTGATCTTCTGCCGCCCACGGCCGCGTTCGAACTTCACGATCCCTGTGATGCGGGCGAAGAGGGTGTGGTCTTTGCCAAGGCCCACGTTGAAACCGGGAAAGAACTTTGTCCCTCGCTGACGGATCAAAATCGATCCTGCCTTTACGGTCTCTCCGCCGTAGGCCTTGACCCCAAGGTATTGCGGATTGCTATCGCGCCCGTTTCTAGTCGATCCGCCGCCTTTATTTGTTGCCATGACTGATCCTCACTAGGCCGTTTCGATACCGGTAATGCGCAATTTGGTAAAGCCCTGGCGATGGCCATTGGTTCGTCGATAATTCTTGCGCCGTTGCTTCTTGAAGATGGTGATGGAGCGGGTTCGGCCTTGGTCGATGATCTCGGCTTTGACGGTGGCCCCTTTGACCAACGGTTGTCCAACCGCTATACCCTTGTCGCCATGGACTAGCCGAACCTGGCCGAGTTCGATCGTTCCACCGACCTCGCCGGGAAGGGACTCTACTTGGACCAATGATCCAGTTTCAACCCGATACTGTTTGCCGCCTGTCTCAATGATTGCGTACATAAGCCCCTGTCTCCATTACAGAAGATGTTCTGTTTAACATAGGGATTTGGAGCCTGTCAAGGTAAAGGCATGCCTCTTCCCTGAGATTTCGCCATGCGGGGCTCTCCGGCCCCCTCCCTCCTTCGGGTTAGCCTATTTGTAGGCTATCCTGCTCTGGTTTCTGGGCGTATGCTGCCATTCTATTGTTGAGCCATTTATGGATTGGAGATAATGATGGCTGCATTACCGAAGCCGCGTCCTTCCAAGCCGGAAAGCGTTCGATTCGTGCTCCGTCCCTATCGTCGCATACCAACCTGGCTAGCTCTCTATTATCTCAGTGGGGAATGTGTTGGGAAAGGTGTCGTGACCAATCTGTCTCAATCGGGAATGCGTGTCCAAGGTGACCATGCGGTCGAGCTAGGCCTCGCTTTGGCACTGCGCGTTACGTTTGCGGACGATGGTCCGCCGATAGAAATTGAACGAGCAACGGTTCGGTGGGTGAATAGATATGATTTCGGTCTGGACTTTGCCCACCTTAGTCCATTAGCCGTGAAGCACATCACCGATGCATTGAGCCAACAGATTCGTGCCCCTCAGTTGCCTGCCTGAGCGCGCTCCCCTTGCTCATACTCGTCTCTGGCCAGACCCCGCCCATTTGCTTGACGCTTCTTCCAGCCCGCTGCTATATTCCGAATTCACCGTTCGATGATTCACATGTACGCCCGCATTGCCTATGCTTGAGACACAAGGAAAAATTTGGATGGACGGTTCGTTCGTCAATTGGGCGGACGCGCATGTCCATGTGATGACCCATTCGCTCCATTATGGGCTGGCTGTATTCGAGGGAATCCGCTGTTATAAGGGGAAGTCCGGTTCCGCGATTTTTCGACTACAAGATCATGTCGATCGGCTGTTCGATTCCGCCCATATCGGCATGATGCAGATGCCTTTCGACAAGAAGCAGGTTGCAGCGGCCATCGTGGAGACCGTCAGGGTCAATAAGCTGGAGGCCTGCTATATCCGCCCACTCGTTTATATCGGGCATGGAGCGATGGGGGTCTATCCCGGCGATAACCCAATTAAGCTGGCCATCGCGGCTTGGACCTGGGGCGCCTACCTCGGGGACGATGCGATCGCCAATGGGATGCGGGCCCGCGTGTCGTCGTTTACTCGCCATCATGTCAATGTTTCGATGACGAGAGGGAAGATTTCCGGCTACTACGTGAATTCGATTCTCGCGAAGCGGGAAGCGAAAGCGGACGGATACGATGAAGCCATTTTGCTCGATACCGAGGGGTATGTGTCCGAGGGGACGGGGGAGAATATCTTTATTGTGCGGAAAGGGCAGATTAAAACTACGCCGCTCACCTCGATTCTCGACGGCATCACCAGAAGCTCCGTCATCGATTTGGCACGGGAGAAGCGTATCCCTGTAGTGGAGGGGCGGTTCACACGCGATGACATGTATATTGCCGATGAAGTATTTGTGACCGGGACCGCTGCCGAGCTGACGCCGGTGCGGGAGATCGACAACCGCCGCATTGGAACCGGAACGCCAGGTCCGATTACGCAAGCGCTGCAGAAGGCCTTCTTTTCCATCGTGCGTGGGGAGGACCCTTCCCACGAAGCGTGGCTCACCCGTATTTAGTAAGCCGCTGAGTCGTTTCCTCCCCCCTCATATCCCGACGCGGCATTGTTGACACCCGTGAGAACAGACTGGTTGCTCTTGTTTGTCTGGTTCATCTGGTTTGTTTTGTTCATCTAGTTGATCTTGTTCAACCAAACAAACGAGACCGACCAAATAAACCAAATAACAAAACAGGCTGGCAGACGTTTTCAGCGTCCTGCTAGTGTTTTCCGGAGGAAGCGTCGCTAGGAGCGGAGCTCTCAGCGGCTGGGGCTGCTGGCGTAGTCGGCTGAGTCTCAGGGGCGGTCTGAGAAGACTCTTTCTTTTTGAGATCGATGACCGTGGAAGAAAATGTCCGTTCTTTGGCGAGTATAGCGAGACTGAGCGAAGTCAGCATGAAGATGGCCGCGACGACGACCGTGAATTTGCTCAAAAAGTTCGCGGGTCCACGGCTACCGAAGACGGTCTGGCTGGAGCCTCCGAATGACGCGCCGATTTCAGCGCCCTTCCCTGATTGCAAGAGGATCGCGCCGACCATGAGAAAACAGACCAAGACGTGAATGATAATGAGGAGGATATACATGGCACTCCGATCAATTAGGCACGCGGTATTTGAGCAAAGGAAATTATTGTAGCAAACGAATTGAGGTTAAGACAAGCCCCACCTACCAAAGTCCCGTCGATTGCGTCCGAAACGAGGAGCGATTCGATGTTCTGCGGCGTGACGCTTCCACCGTATAGAATTCTGATAGCCGAAGCGCTTTCACTATTCCATTCGGTCTCCACGAACAGCCGGATCGAGCGATGCACGGCCACGGCCTGCTCCGCAGTGGCAGCTTGTCCCGTACCGATGGCCCAAACCGGTTCGTAGGCGATCGCGATGGTCGCCAGATCCTGCGTGGGTAGTCCTGCCAGGCTGTTGTTGAGTTGAGCTGTGATGACCGACTCCGTTCGCCCCGCCTCTCGGTCCGCCAGCGATTCTCCCACGCACAGGATCGGAGAGAGCCCGTGCTTCAACGCCGCCCGGACCTTCTTCTGAATATGATCATCTTGTTCGCCAAAGAGCGTGCGCCGTTCAGAGTGGCCGAGGATCACATAACGGCAGCCAAGATCGCGTAACATCGGAGCAGACACTTCCCCGGTGAAGGCCCCGTGCGTTTCCCAATGTAAATTTTGTGCGCCGAGGCTGATCCAGGAAGAGGGGCCCAAGGCGTTGCGGGCCGATTCGAGGGCCGTGAAGGGCGGCGCAAGAACCACGTCGGCCTGAGGCGATGCAGGGACTCGTTCGCGGAGGTCGCGAATGAAGACCGCAGCCTCCGAGGCCGTCTTGTTCATCTTCCAGTTGCCGACGATGAGGGGTCTGCGCACAGGCGTCTCAATGCTCGAAGGTGGTAGAGGGGATGCACTCAGCGACGAGGCGATTACACGGCTCGATCCGGGAGGGCGGTCAAACCCGGGAGTTGTTTGCCTTCCAGCAATTCCAGCGCGGCGCCGCCGCCGGTCGAGATGAACGACATATTTTCCGATTCGCCGGCTCGATGCACGGCCAGGGCCGTCTCACCACCGCCGACGACCGTCAGGGCGTAGGCATTGGCAACCGCGTGAGCCATCGCGAGGGTCCCTCGTGCGTAGGCATCGATTTCGAATACCCCCATCGGTCCGTTCCACAGAATGGTCTTCGCGTTCTGGACTGCTTCGTTGAAGAGTTTTACGGAGGCCGGACCAATGTCGAGCGCGTACCACCCTTTGGGAATCTCCTGGACCGGAACGATCTTTGTTTCCGCCCCAGGCTCGTGGCTGGCCGCCACAACACAATCGACCGGCAGATAGAATTTCACGCCGCGGGAAAGGGCATGCTCCTCGATGCCTTTGGCGAAGTCCAGCATGTCGTTTTCGACCAGCGAGTTGCCGATTTCCAGCCCCTTCGCCTTTAAAAAGGTAAAGGCCATGCCGCCGCCGATAATGACTTTGTCGACGCGCTTGCCCAAATTCTCGATGACGCCGATCTTTCCCGACACTTTTGCCCCGCCGAGAATGGCGACAAAGGGCCGAACGGGGTTTTCGACGGCTCCTTCAAGGTATTCGATTTCCTTCTTGAGGAGGAAGCCGGCGGCCGAGGCGGGAATGAATTTGGTGATGCCGACGGTGGAGGCATGAGCCCGGTGTGCGGCGCCGAACGCGTCGTTGATATAGACATCGCCGAGGGCCGCCAGCGCTTTCGAAAAGGCGTCGTCGTTATCCTCTTCCCCCTTATGGAATCGGAGGTTTTCAAGGAGAAGAACGTCGCCAGGCTTCATCTTGGCGACGAGCTCTTCCACCGCCGGGCCGATGCAATCGGGTGCAAATAAAATGTCCTTGCCCATGAGCCGCCCCAGGCGTTTTGCCACCGGGGCCAGACTGTATTTGGGGTCGAACTTTCCGTTCGGTCGGCCCAGGTGCGAACAGAGGATCACCTTGGCGCCTTCGTCGACGGCTCGATTGATGGTCGGCAGGGTCGAGCGAATGCGGGTGTCGTCGGTAATTTGGTGCGAATCATCCAACGGGACATTGAAGTCGGCTCGGATGATGACGCGCTTGTCTCGCAGCACGACGTCGTCGATCGTTTGTTTGCGCAGTTTCATGGCGGTCCCGTCAGGTCTGTCCTTCCAGGAATAGGAGTCAGCGTGGAACAGAATCGGGCTGAGGCAGCCATCGACCCGCGGTGCTCAGCGCCCTGCCGTTCTTGCCGCGATGACCTTGATCAGGTCTCGAACCCGGCATGAATACCCCCACTCGTTGTCGTACCAGGCCGTCACCTTGACGAGCCGCTTGTCGATGGCCATCGTGAGCGGGGCATCGAATGTGGCCGAATGAGGATCGCCCTTCTGGTCGATCGAGACGATCGGGTCTTCAGAATAGAGCAGAATGTCTTTCATCGGGCCGTTCGCCGCTTTCCGGAAGGCGGCGTTGACGGAGGCGACGTCACAGTCCTTTTCGGTTTCGACGGTCAGATCCACCAGCGAGACATTCGGCGTGGGGACGCGGATGGCGAGGCCGTCGATCTTGCCCTTGAGCTGTGGCAGTACCAAATGCAGCGCCTTTGCCGCGCCGGTGCTGGTCGGGATCATCGACATGCCTGCCGCGCGCCCGCGCCGCAAATCTTTGTGGGGCAGATCGAGCAACTGCTGGTCGTTGGTGTAGGAATGGATCGTGGTCATGAGGCCGTGCTTGATGCCGAAATTATCCAACAGAACTTTTGCCACGGGAGCCAGACAATTGGTCGTGCAGGAGGCGTTAGAGATGATGTGGTGCAGTTTCGGATCATAGGCCTCGTCGTTGACGCCCAACACGATGGTGACATCCGGGTCTTTCGCCGGCGCGGAAATAATGACGTGCTTGGCTCCGGCAGAGAGGTGCTTCCCTGCGCCTTCGCGGTCGGTAAAGCGCCCGGTCGATTCGATGACGATGTCCACCTTCAGATCCTTCCAGGGGAGTTCTTTTGGGTCCTTCATCGCGAGCACCTTAATGGGCTTGCCGTTGACGAGGATCTGGTCGCCTTTGGCCTCGACGGTTCCGGGTAACGTCCCGTGTACCGAGTCGTATTTCAAGAGATAGGCGAGCGTCTTCGCATCTGTGAGGTCGTTAATTGCGACAAAGTGCAGGTCGGGATCACCGAGTGATGCCCGCAGGACGTTCCGTCCGATCCGTCCAAATCCGTTAATACCGATCCGAATAGCCATGACGAATAGTTCCTCAAATAAAATGGGCCGATTGAATCTACCGGCCAGAATGAGGTGTCGATAGTATCGACGCTCCTGGGCCTTGTCAAGCCATGCCGAAGTGGTAATCATGCACCGGGTCAGAGGAATTTTTTTTGCCATATGAAGCGTAGATAATGACACCGTTGGTGTGAGGTTCGAGAGACTGTGCCTTGCGTCTCTGTCGCCGGGTTCGTTAGAGTTCGCCAATGCTAATGTGAGACATTTTCCCGTGAGGCAGCGGTGAATCTCTTCAAACAGACCACGCAGGTGTTGGAGTGGCCCAGACTGCTTGAGGCGCTTGCCGGGTATGCCCGATCGACGATGGGGGCGGCTCGCTGTCGTGCCCTCGAATTGGCGGTGAGCCTCCATGAATCGCGGCAACGCCAACAGGAAACGACGGAGATGGGGCAGCTCCAAGCATCCGGCGAGGCCCTGCCGACCTTGGCATTCCCTGATATTCGCGATCCGCTCGCCCGGGCGAAGAAAGGGGCGTCGTTGGAAGTCCACGAGCTCCGGGATTGCGCGATGGTGCTGGAATTGTTGGAGGAGAGCGGCCGTTTTGTGGGGCGGCATCAACCAGACGCGCCTGCGCTGGCCTCCGCCGCGTATCCCCTATTATCGGTCGGGGGATTGCGGCCCGTGAGGATTGCGCTGGATGCGGCGATCCACCCAGACGGCTCGATCAAGGAGTCGGCGACGCCGGAGTTGCGGCGCTTGACCCATCAGGCACAGGGGTTCAAACAGCAGATGCGGCATCAAGTGGATCAGATGCTGCACTCGCGTCGGTTCGAGGAAATTCTACAGGAACAGTATTTCGCCCAGCGTGAAGGCCGCTATGTCATCCCGGTGAAAGCCGACATGCGCGGAAGAGTTCCGGGGATCGTCCATGACGTGTCGGCCAGCGGGGCCACGGTGTTTATCGAGCCGCGTGAGTTGGTTGAGCTGAACAACTCGATCAAAGTGGCAGACCTTGAAATCGAGCGGGAAGTGCGCCGCATCCTCCGTAAGTTGTCTGCCTGCGTCGCCGCTCAGTCCGAGGTCATTCTGGCGGGGGTCGATGCCTTGGCCGTACTGGATGATATTTCGGCGCGGGCATTGTTTGGCCGCCAACTGAAGGCGCATCCAGTTGGGCTGAACGCAGAAGGGCGCGTGAAGCTGCTGCAGGCGAGGCACCCCTTGCTCGTGTTGTCGAAAGAGCAGGTGGTGGCCAATGATGTTCTCCTGGATGAATCGATTCACGTGCTCGTCATCTCCGGCCCCAATACGGGCGGGAAGACCGTGACCCTGAAGATCGTGGGGCTCTTTGCCTTGATGGTCCGGGCCGGATTGCACCTGCCCTGCGATGCAGAATCCGAGATGGCAGTCTTTCCCGATGTCTATGCCGATATCGGCGACGCCCAAGATCTGGCCCGCGACCTGTCCAGTTTTTCAGCGCACATGATTCAGATGATTCAGTTGCTCGATGAAACGGACCGCCAGCGCAGAAGTGACACGAATGCCGTCCCGAGGCAATGGTTGGTCCTCCTCGATGAACCAGTGACCTCGACCGATCCGACAGAAGGGGCGGCTCTGGCTGAAGCGTTGCTCTGTCGGCTGGCCGCGCTGGGAATGAAAGTCGTGGCGACCACGCACTACGGATCGCTGAAGGCCTTGGCCCACACGATGCCAGGCTTCGCGAACGCTGCGGTCGAATTTGACGTGACGACGCTTTCGCCGACCTATCGGCTCTTCATGGGAGTACCCGGTGGGTCGTCCGCCCTTGAGATTGCCGGCCGATTAGGGATGGATCGGGCCTTGCTCGATGAGGCGAGGCAGAAGCTCCATAAAGATGAGCGGGTCATGGAAACGATGCTCCACGATCTGCACGTCACGCAGCGAAAGTTGGCCGATGATCTGGCTCGGGCTGTCGAGGCCAGACGTGAAGCGGAACAGGCAGAACAACGAGCGAAGGCGCAGCTGGCTCACCTGGAAGACAACGAACGGGAAGCGCAGAAGGGTCTCAAGCGAAAACTCAGCGAACAGTTCAGCCGCGCGCGGGCGGAAGTGCAAGCCACGGTAGATGCCGTCAAGGGCGAGCAGAAATTGATCAAGGCCAAAGCGGCGAAGCAACGGTTGTTCGAACTCGAGACGCAAACGAGATCTGAATTGGCCCCGGTCGGCACGCCGATTCCGCTTGAGCAGTTGGGGGTTGGGGATCAGGTCGAGATCAGCGGGCTCGGCATGACCGGCACACTCCTCGAAGTGCCGCAAGGGAAGAAACGAGTGAGGGTGAAGGTGGGGCAGGGGGAAGTGCTGGCCACAGTGGCAAATCTTGTTGGCCTCTCACGAGGGCAAGCAGCACCGCTGCCAGCATCATCGAGTCCTCGCCGAGTCTCGTCGGGCGACGGAATGGGACTCGATGAACAGACGGTCGTGGATGTGCGAGGGAAGGGGGCGGATGAGGCGTTGGATGACGTGGTTGCGGCGTTGGATCGCGCGACCTTGGCTGGCGTGCCGTTTCTGCGCATCATTCATGGCCATGGCACAGGGAAACTCAAAGCGTCGTTGCGAGTCTACTTGAAAGACTCGCCCTACGTGGCGGAGTTCCGTGTGGGAGATCGGGCGGAAGGCGGAGATGGCGTGACGATTGTGAAGTTGGGGTAGGGAGTGGCCAGATGTCCTTCTTGCTCGCGGAACGCGCACGAAGAAAGGAGTGGAATGACACCCGTGCTGATCCCTTGCTCCCGGAGCGCGCACGATCAGAATGTGCTCGCTCGACGGCCGCAGTGGGACCAACACGGGCGCCATTCCACGAGAGAGAAACAAGCAAGCAAGCTTGGAAGGGTCTATTAGATGGATAACGGTCGTTCGATGCGCGCAGTGAACGACAATCTGGCCGCTCCCTTTTGAAGAGGAGCAGGTAGCCTCGGAAGATGAGATGGTGGGCTAGGTCAGCGATTCGACGGCGACGCGCAATCGCTCGGTCAATTCTGCGGCCACGGCTGGATCTTCTTGGGCTCGCGCGACTGCGATCGGTTTTCCGACGATGACACGCAACCGCGGAAAGCTGATCTTGCCTTGCGACAGGGCCTGTGCCGTACCGATGAGGCGGACTGGCACAAGCGGCGCGCCCGTCACGAGCGCCATGCGCGCGGCACCCCGGTGCCACACACGGTCGCCACGGACGGCGCCCTGCGGGAAAATCGCGACCGCCTGTCCCGCATCGAGTGCCTGCCGCATCCGCTCGAGAGCGAGGTGGTCGCCGCAGCCACGCTTAATCCCAATCGCACCGAGTCCATCGAGCACCCATGCGAGCAGTCGGGACCGCCAGAGCTCTGCCTTCGCAAGGAAACGCAATTCCCGCGAAATCGCTGCTCCTAGGACGATCCCGTCGAGCACCGAGTCGTGATTCGGAGCGATGACCACAGGCCCGGTGACGGGGAAGCGATCGGCGCCGACCACCTCGAGTCGATACATGGCACGTACCAAGCCGCCGAAGAAACAGCGGACTTGCGCATAGGTTGGAGCGGGGAACGGTATAAGACCCGCATTGTTATTTGTCCGACGGTCGACAAGAGTATCCATCAACGATTCCATCAGACCTCCTCCTCATTCATGACTTCTCCGTCCGATCGCAGCAGTCGGCCATTTAGCCGTTTTGTTTCGATCCAGTGCTCTCTAGCGACCCTAGCTCAGCAACCGGGTATATGAGGAGCGTGGATTGTGTCCATCGCGCCATAGTCGGGCTCGCTGTCGCACAGGGTTTAGACTTTACCTCTAGCCTTGTTTCTCTTTTTTCCAGGCTCCCCAGGCATAGAAAAACCCCACCGGCGCGCTGATGAGGCAAACCCATGCCAGAGGAGACGATTCTGCGAACAGCCAACCGGCAAGAGCGGTATAGATCGCTGCTCCGATAAAGTAGACATACCAAGGAAGCTTGTCTTTCTTTTTCAAAGGTGCGTCGGTTTGCGATGTCACGAAGCGCGGGCCGGCAGGTTTCAGAAATTGTATAGACATTGTCAGCCTCCTCCCTCTGGAATGGTGAACCATGTGCTCGCGGGCTGGAGCGCCCGGCTTCCTATGAACGGACGCCCGCCCACCGATTTCGCAGCCACTTCGATCGCAGGAGCTTGTAGGCGAGCCAGGCAAAGAGCAGCACGCCTATCATCGGTATCACCATGGAACGCACAAGCTTCTGATAATCGATCATCTGTACCCGCAAGAGATATTGGTAGCGCGAAGGATTCCGCCCCTCCGCCGTAATAATTACCCTATACAGGCCTTCATCCAGAATGGTTTCGCCACTGACTACTCCGGTCGGGTGATGGATCGGACGCCAGTCTGCCACCGTCTGAGCTTCGGCCTCATTGCTCCCGTTCCCCTTCACGATCCGCAGACCCACCGGCACGTTACGCAATGCCGGGTCCACGAGGTCCACGACCAGGAAGGTCTCGCCCGTCTTGGGAATGTCCGTGCAGTATTGAGCTTTCAGCTCGTGTTGTGGCTGGTAGGCGTTGAAATGCACCGCGCTCTCACCGACCCAGCGCACGCAAGGGTCTACTTCCAAATCCGCTCCTTCATGGGCAACGGCTGCGCTAGGGTACAGTGCGGCAACAAGAAGGAGCACCATAGAACCTGCTCGTGTCATTTGCTTAATCATGGCCAACCCTCCTGTTTTGGAACCGTGTTACGTTCTGGTCCATGCTACTCTCCCCATCACTGCCGACAGCCTCATTTCTTCACTGTAGTCATCCGTTTCTGTTGCTCACTGAGGAGACAGGACCCTCCGGGGTGTAAAGAGAGTCCTATCTACCTCAGCGGGAGACGCCGGGCAGAGTCGCGGCGCCGCCAATTCTCCAGATATAAGTGTGCATGGACGAAGCGTCCTTACACGGCTGTCAATGCTGCTTGCAGCGTGATACGCCGATGTGCAGCAATCACGAGATCGACAATTCCTCCACAGTTGATGCAACGCCATCCTGAAAATTCATCGCCACAGGACCCGAGTCCAAAAACTTCAAACTTCTCACGGACCATCAATCCGTCGCACCGTGCGCACCTCATCACATGCCTCCTTCCTTGACGGGATCTTGCGTCTGACACTCCGCATCATTTCCTCAAGGGCTAAGGCTGGAGGTAGCCAGTACCAAGCGCCAGGCACATAACAGTCAAGCCGCCAAGAATAATGAAAATAATGTGCTTCATGGTGTGATCGTTGTTTTGCACAGTTGTAGTTGTCATTGGAATTTCCCCTTTTTTGTGGGTCGGTTTTGGTTACCAGCACTGCACCGCCTTATCCTTTCCTGTCTTTTTCACGGATCATCCACTCCTGTATGTACGGCCAGCAATGGAGGAGCTCGACACCTCCTTTCTCACAGGCGTTTAGAAATCGAACGCTCTCGACGTCCACGAGCGTCACTCCGTTGAGATCCAGCGCAATCCGCGACCGAGCGCTTTCTATTTGTGTCTTCAATTCATCAAGATGTTTCGATTGCAGCCGTCCGCTCAAGCGAATCATCGTCTTGAGGCGGCGGGTTTCCTTTTCAAGCTTTATTGTCATCTGCACCTGCTGTGACCTGGACGACATAAAACTAGTGCAATGAAGAGGCCAGTTGTAAACGATTGATGCACTTGCACTTAGCGTGAGAGCGGCTGCCGAAATTTCAGCGTTTGCTGAATGATCGGCAAAAGTGGCAGCAGTATCCAGTGAGGTCTCAATCCCTCGATGATTGTGTGAAAGGGGGCGAGGGGGGCGAAGTCAGAAGAACAGTCTAACCCAGAAGGAACGATTCACGAGAGGCTGGCTCTTGTGGTCGGCATGCAAACAACGTTCGGCCTCTTTATCGTGCGTAGCCGGCCTCTCGAGTCTTGAACCGATGCTTGTTAATTCCCAGGGCCGTGATTTTTGACTCAAGCGTCTGCCTTGGGAGCCCGAGCTTGACAGCGGCGCCGGTAGGGCCGCCGACCTGGCCCCCGCAATCTGCCAACGCGGCTTCAATGATTTCCTTTTCATGCTCAGCAATCGTGGCGCCTAAGGGAACCACCGATCCCGACAGCCGACGCCCTTCCGGTTTCAGCCAGGTCTCGTCGACGGAAAATGTTTCGCTATCGCACAACACGATAGCCCGATCGATGACATTCTGCAGCTCGCGAACGTTGCCGGGCCAATCGTAGGTCTGAAACAGCTCTAGGGTCTCTTTTTGTATGTTTCGGATCTTTTTTCCGGCCTTTTTCGCATAGCGTTCAATCAGGTAGGTGACGAGTAACGGAATATCATCCACCCGTTCGCGCAGCGAAGGGACCTGGATTGGAAAGACATTCAGCCTGTAGAAGAGATCCTGGCGAAATGTGCCTGCCGTCATGGCAGCCTTCAGGTCGCGATTCGTGGCGGCCAGCACCCTCACATTCACAGAAATCGATTGACTGCCCCCAACCCGTTCAAATTCCCGTTCCTGAAGCACTCGCAAGAGCGCGATCTGAGTCTCGGCCGGCAGGTCGCCGATCTCGTCAAGGAAGATCGTTCCGCCATCGGCCAGCTCAAACCGTCCCAGGCGCCGTTGCAGTGCGCCCGTGAATGCGCCTTTCTCGTGTCCGAACAGTTCAGAGGCAATAAGCGACGCCGGGATCGCCGCGCAATTGACGCGAATAAACGCCCGGGACGACCGCTTCGACCGTTTGTGGATGGCCCGAGCGATCAGCTCCTTGCCCGTCCCGGTCTCACCCAGCACGAGCACCGTGGAATCCGAGGGCGCCACTTTGGTGACTTGGGTCAATATTTTGCGAATGGCTTCCGACGAACCGACGATTTCTTCAAACATAGAAGAGTGATCGATCTCTTCGCGCAACGCCAAGTTTTCTTTTTGAATCCTCTCTTCGTCCCGTTTGCGATCGTCGATGTCGGTTCCCGTCGAGTACCAGCGAATAATCCGTCCCTCTTCGTCCCGCAACGGGTTATAGCGGATCAGAAACCACCGGTACTGCCCATCCTTGCGGCGAGCTCGTAGCTCCAATTCAAACGGGGATCCGCATTCAAGCCCGTGCTGGCGCTCGTCCCGTGATCTCTCCAAATCATCGGGATGAACGAGTCGCGCGCGAAAGTCATCCGCCATGACGTCCTCTACGCCCAGGCCGCTATACTCGCGCATTGCTCGATTCACATATAGAATTTTTCCATCGGGTCCGTGGACGGCAATGCGTTGATCTATGGCGTCGGTGATGCGCCGCAACTCCCTTTCGTCTTGACGGAGCTTCTCCTCCGCGCGCTTACGGTCTTCGATCTCCGTCCTGGTCCCATACCACCGGATGATGTGCCCCTGTTCATCCCGCGACGGGCTGACACGGATGAGAAACCAGCGATACTGTCCGTCCTTACCGAGCAGTCGTGCTTCCAGTTGGTAGGGGGCGCCGTTCGATATCAAACGTTGCCGCTCACATAACACCATCTTCCGATCGTCCGGATGAACGAATATCGCCAGATGGTCTTCCTGAGGATCGTTGGGGGAGAGACCGTGATACTCGCGTGCGACCTGATTCGTATAGAGACAACTCCCATCCGGCCCCAAGACGAAGATATGTTGAGGGACGGCATCGATGAGTTGTTGCAGCTCTTGTTCGCTTTGCCTGAGCTTGTCCTCCGCATACTTGTGCTCAATGGCCACAGTGGCCAGATGAGTGATCTGTGCGATGAGATGTTGATGTTGCGCGGTAGGGCTGCCAGGCTCACGCGAGTATATCGCGAAGGTGCCCAATACGGTTTCGTCGGATGACAGTATTGGAGTGGACCAGCAAGCCCGCAGTCCATGTGTCATTGCCAGCGCGCGCCATTCGTATGTGTCCCATCGTGTGTCCGAAGCAACATCTGCGGCAATCACTTGTTCTTTGAGACATGCCGCCATGGCGCACGGACCAGAAAGGAGGTTCACGGGTCTGCCATGGATCGACTCGTTGTAGCTGAGTGGAAGGCTGGGTGCTGCACCGTGCTGCAGTCGATTGTTGATCGGATCGACCAGCACGATTCCACAGAGAGATCCGCTCGCGATATCTTCGATGAGCCGGCACAAGGCATCGAGGATTTCTGAGAGCGTACATCCGGTGGCGAGCATCTCGAGGAGGCGATTTTCTCCAGCAAGCAATGTCTCAGTCCCTGTACGGTCTTCACTATCGGTATGAGAGAGGCTATCGGGCTTGGTTGATTGCTGATTCGTTTCATTGTGACGGTGGGTTTTCATATGTCCTCCCCCGAAAGGAGATAGGTCACTTCAGCGACTGCAAGCAGAGCCTCATATCTCGGCGGGCATTGGTTTGCCAACGATGGCGAAAGAATGTTCTCCACTCGTGGGCCTCACTCCGCAGACGAAGGCAGAACCGGCTAGATCACATCACAGGAAATTGATGATACGCCCGTTATTCGCCAAAAACCACTAGCCTTCTCTGATTGTCATCAAGTGACGTACGTCTTCTCAAAATACAGAAGCTCGATCTCTCTCCTCATTTTTAGTCCGGCTTCTCCCCCAGCTTTTGTAAATGTTCCTGACGGAAGCTGATTTTTCGGCACCGTGCTGTCATTTCAGCAGATCGTCCTCGGTACTTCATATTTTTTGCTGCAGAGATTCTCGTGTGAAATGCTCATTCCTTTCTAGTTTCAGCGAGATCGATGGCTAAGTCACGCGGAAGCTCTGCTGGAATGCGAATTGCCTTTGGGCATCATCATGAATTGACAGTTGCATCTGTGGATTAAATAGGAAGGAGGAGGTGGAAATGGCAGGCCAAACTTTTCGCAGGGGGTTCCATGACTAACCGACAGGGGTGGTTCTCAAGTATATGAAGGGAGGTTAAGAACATGGCAAAAACAACTACATTGGGTGGGAGCGACCTCGGGTATGATATGTCGCTCTGGTACGACTCCAGGCCTCTTAAGATTGGCTGGTTCACAATGTTGGCGGCGGTGGGCGCCGAGGTCTGTTTTCAGCGCATCTTTGGCTACTCACACGGATTGGACTCGATGACGCCGGAATTCGAGAATGTCTGGATGGGCCTGTGGCGCTTTAATGTAATTTCTAACATCATCTTCGCGTCCGCGACCCTGGGGTGGATTTGGTCTACGCGGGATCGCAACCTGGCCAACTTGGACCCCAAGACGGAGCTCAAGCGGTATTTTTATTGGATGGGATGGCTCGCGGTTTATGTGTTTGGCGTGTACTGGGCAGGGAGCTATACCCTTGAGCAGGATGCGTCGTGGCACCAGGTGATCATCCGTGATACGAGCTTCACGGCCAGCCATATCATTGCCTTCTACTTCACTTTCCCGTTGTACATCACCTGTGGCCAGGCGGTGTGGCTGTATGCCAGGACCCGGCTGCCGCAGTACAGCAAGGGGATCTCATTCCCCTTGGTGGGGGCGATCGTGGGACCGATGATGATTCTCCCGAACGTGGGCCTCAATGAGTGGGGCCATGCGTTCTGGTTTGTCGATGAACTCTTTGCCGCGCCGTTGCACTGGGGCTTTGTGACGCTGGGCTGGTGCGGGCTGTTCGGCGGGACGGGGGGCGTGGCGGCGCAGATTGTGGCGCGCATGTCCAACCTGTGCGATGTGGTCTGGAACAACGAGAGCAAGGACTGCTTGCACGTGATCCCGTACTAAGTCGTGCTGTCGACTTCGGCGGGCTGAACATAGAGAGACCGTCGGCGCTCTCAGCGCCATCCACGGGCGACCTCCACTCCGGTGCGGGGTCGCCCGTGTTGTTTCGTTCGTGAACGAGTCTGAGGTTTTTGGTACATTCCCAGTTCTCGTCCCATTGTAGACCTATGCCTATACGGAAGAGTTTCAAGCCTTCCCCTAATCCTCTCGCAGTGAACGATGCGAGGTGAAACCGATGAACGAGTCGCTCTTAATGATCTTCAGGGTGCTGACAGTCCTTTCGGTCGCCCTGTTCGTGGTTGGGATTGTGAAGCCGGTATGGATACGCTTCGGACAAAAGCAGCCCGGCCGTCCAACGATCATTGCCGTAGCATTAAGCCTATTGGTCATCGGTCTTTCCGGCGCGGGTGCGATTCAATATGTTGGAAAGAATAATTCCGAAGCCGTTTATCCTGGCAACATACTTGGTGAGGCTCTGTATGCAGTCAACAATGATACGCTGCGCTGCGACCCAGGAACAAAATCTGGTCATGCAGGTGCCAGCAATGATGAGCAGACACCAGCTGGTATCCGCTATATGGTCAAAACGCCGGCCAACTACAATTTAAACATTGCCCATCCGCTACTCATGGTCTACGCGCCGGCGCGGACCAATCGATTTGAGTCGGAAGACTTTGTGCATTTTACACGAGAAGCGACGGCGGCAGGTTTTATTGTGGCCTATGCCGATCACCGCACGATGACTCCTAAAGCGATCGAGGAGCTTGCTGAAATACCGGGACTGATTGAAAAGAAATGGTGCATCGACAAGAAACGGATTTTTCTCACCGGGCATTCCGATGGCGGGACTACGGCCATGGCCGTCGCGTTTATCAATGGCACCAAACACATTCCGGCGGCGATTGCTCCGAGTGCGGCTGGTATTAGGGGTGAGGATTTGAAAGTCTATCAATGTCCGAACCCGATTCCCGTCATGGTCATGCACGGTAGCCAGGACTCTCATTTCCCAGGGTATGGAAAAGAGGCGATACAATGGTGGGCTGCCTGTAACGGTTGCGATACCACGAGTCCTATAAAAGACGCAGACGGTTGTGTCACGTATAGGGGGTGTAAGAACAATGTCACAACGCGCTACTGCGAAGGAACGGGGACACATTCCGAATGGCCTGGGAACAATAAGGCGATCATCGATTTTTTCAGGAGTGGTCAAGAGGCCCATTGAAATATTCTGAGCGGCTTCAGTAAGTCAATACGGAACTCGCATTACTCCTGACGGTGCGCCGCGAAATCGCCCTGGAGCATATTTCTTGTGAACCAGCGACGACTCATGCACCGACCGATCTGGCCGCTTTTCATATTCCGAGATCGGCTCACGATAGTCCGTTGCATGCGGTAAGCAGCTACAGCCTGCTCGTACTGTTGACGCCCCCCACGGAGGGCCACAACGTGATATTGCGCTGAAGCGGGTACGGGTGCGATAATCCCTGTGCCGTCGGTCAGCGTTACCGCGGCGGTCGGGTTCCTTCAACCGTGTGTGCATCTCGCCAGTAACTGTCCCTTGGGGGCGACGGAGGAGATCCCACGATGCATGTAGCCATCCTCGTTTTGCTCCTCGCCATCTTTCTCCTGCCTGGTTGCAGCGGACTATCCACGGCTCCGCTGGACATGGCCGCAATTGACCCAGATCAAGATCAGAAAAAGATTGCAGCCTACTACCACCAAGAGGCGGTGGTATCGCGCCAACAGGCCGAGGAATTGACCCATCGCGCGGTGGTCTATGAACGGCTATTCGGGCCAGAGTCGGAATGGGTTACGGGTGCAAGGCTGTTAGCGCAGTATTACGAAGAAGCAGCACGCGAAGCGGAGCAGCTCGCTAAGCGTCACCTGAAGTTGCTGGGTGACGCCCAGCCTTCCAGTCCGCCCATGTGCGATCGCTGCCGATAGCAATATCATCACGAGGTCACTAACCAGCCACGCTTGGCGTGGCCGTACCGGGAGGAAACTATGACACGCCGAACCATGACGAGTCTTGTACTCGTCGGACTGTTGATGACAACGGCTTGCGGAACCTCCATCCAGCCAGGCCAACGGGGGCTGTTCTGGCGCCCGTTCACCCAAGGGCTTTCCCCTGAAACGCTGAAGGATGGGTTTTACTGGCAGGCACCCTGGAATAGCATCTACCACTACGATATTCGGTGGCAGAGCTTTACCGAGGAAATTGATGCCTTGAGTGCAGATGATCTGCAGGTGCTCATTAAGGCGGCCATCATCCTCCGGCCCATTCCGGAGGAGCTGTATTTTCTGGCCCAAGAAGTGGGCCCGGACTTCTACCCGCGGCTTGTCAAGCCCCAGTTCATGGCGGCGGTGCGAAGTGTCGTTTCCGGCTATAACATGGTGACGGTACCGGAAAAGAGTGCTGAGATTGCGAGCAAAGTTCAGGCGGTGATGGTCGAAAATTTAAAAGGCCGTCACTTGGAGATTCATAACATCGCGCTGGCCGATGTCGACTTCCCGCAGATCGTCTTGCGCGCGATTGAGCAGAAACAGGCGAAGGAGCAAGAGAAAGAGCAAAAAGAATTCGAACTGACCATCGCGTCCAAGGATGCCGATATTGCCCGCACACGGGCGAAAGGCGAGGGCGATTCGATTCGGATTCGGGCCGAAGGTGAGGCAGAAGGAAACCGCATCCGGGCTCTCGGACAAGCCAAGGCGCAGGAGACTATCTCACATACACTCACACCAGCCTATCTTCGGTACAAATTGTATGACAGCCCCAACTCCAAACTGATTCTCTTGCCGGACCAACTGAAGGCCCCGATCCTCATCAATCCTGGAGAGCCACCCAGCGATGGAAGGTGAGAGCAGATTCCCTAACCAGAAGTGTTGACGACAGTTCGTTGTGAACGACACGGTCGGATAGGCTCATAGCCCTATGGCTACTTTGTCGGGAGCATCAAATGCTCATAGGGCAAGCCAGGGAACATGGAGTACGGCTGATTGGGATCTGCGACGTCCAAGGCTCTGGAATAGCCCACCATTTCTCGAACCCTTGGTCCGACAACCATGACGTGCGGGCCGGTCTGTACCCAATGCAGGCGCGTTTCCCGCTGATGCGGATGGTGGTTGGTTGTGCCAGTATCCCCGGCCAGCATGTAGATAAAGCCAATTCTGTCCGGCGGATCGGTGCGTTCGCGTATCGCTTTCATCCATTCCAGCGCGTTCTGATCGGCGCATAACGGAGTGCCGTCAGGGCTGATCAGACAGGTAAAGCCGTTGTTGCCGGCTTGCAGCTCCCGTGGCTTGCCCTCCTGCATCATAATGATCGATGCCTTGCTCACAATCTGTTCGGTCGCGGCAGTTTTGACCTTCGCGAGGTATGCGGGCTCCGAGGTGGGAACGTCCGCCGTGGGGTATTGGTGTTGCGTGTGCGCCATGCAGCCGCTGATGAACGCAGTTGCCACGAAACAAAGGCTAGCTACCAGACATCCCTCCCGAATCTTCTTACGCATAGTATGCCCTCCTGTGGTTGTTTCCCTGGCTTCCTACCCGTGCCACGTCAGACTCTTGAGTCTGCGGCAGCGTACCGTGCAGCATTGCAAGACAGTTTCAGCAATCCGATGATGGCAAGTCTACTGCAAAGTCGTGCACGTATCCATTGCGTGGAGAGATCATTGAGAGGATGGCGAGATAGCTGGCATGGTCTCTGTGCTCGCAGAGCCCCCACGATAAAAGGATGGGAAGGACACCCATGTTGGTCCTGTGCTCCCGGAACAGAGGGGGGTGGAGGCCTGATGATCTTCTGTGCTCGCGCAACGCGCGGTCGCGGACTCCCCTCGTTGGACGCGCGCAGTGAAGGACAGCCTGGCCGCTCTCGGACGAGTGTAATGGGCAATGTCACACAACGACCCCAGTGATTTCCTACGTTCATCTGGTTCGTTTGGTATCTTTGGTTCGCTGAACGAAATGAACCAGATAGACGAGACAAACCAGATAGACCAGAAAGACCCCCTCAGCCCTTCTCCTATCATCTCAGTCTGGGCCAAACAACTCAGAACCCAGAACTCATAACTCAGAACTTCCCTAAAGGGACGGGGTGATTTCCAGCGGGGAAAGGGGTATTCTGCGGCGGCACCGACACAGAAACAAAGAGTGACGGCAAGTTATGAGCCAAGCGCCCCCTATCGTTGCCCCCTCATTGACCGATTCGTGGGCTGCTGCCGGTTTCATTCATACACCTAACTCGGTGTCCTTGAAATCGGCAGCAGCCCATTTGTGAGCCTTGCGGGCATTCTTTCTGAGCCCACTTCCTGAAGAAATATCACCGATGAAGCAGGCGAGCCCTCCTCCTATAGACCTTGCCAAAGCGGATGCGAAGCTACGTGCCTGGCGGAAAAAGTACGACACGCCGGAGAAGGTGGCGGCCCTTTACCGTAAGGCGACCCTCAAGCATGTGGTCCAGTCCATGGCCTTTGAGGGACAACCAGTGAGCATGCCTCGCCTAAAGGCCCTTTTGAAAGAGAAGGCGAAGTCCTCTAGCTCACGTACAGAGCGAAAGCAAATCTGAGGAACTTCTGGCCTGGGCCGACGGGCGGTTCCAATGGATTAATCCCTTCAAAGATTTCAATGGCCGGATTGGGCGCGTCCTCCTTGCCGCGCTGCTCTACAAGCTCGGCCTTCCTCATGTAGGGACCGCACAGCCGGATCGTGAGGCGCGGACGCAATACTTCGATGCTTTGCGGGCTGCGGATCAAGGAGACTTTGCGACATTAACCGAACTGTGGATTCGGCGATTGGTCGAGTTGAGGTAAAAATCAGAGGTGAGTTTCCGTGGCACTTCTTGGCCTTGCCTTTTCTCACGAATAGCTCCTGGGAAATCCATCGATGAACGGGTATTAAGTCAAGCAGTGTCCCTTGTGAGCACTCCTTCTTATGTCTAGCACGCACTCCAAGTTCCCAAATAGAATTCTTGTTTTGTCTAATGCCAGATACTTTTTCAGAAAAGCACAAGCGCTGAACGACTGCTGGAAGGTGATTCGTACATTTGATTGCGCTGGTGTGGCCACCGTTTACATAACCTCAATGGGAGCTTTTGGGTTTATATTTCTAGATTCAAGCGATTTGGCATCTATAGACGTTCTGAAATTTCATGGTCAAGGGAGTGTACCGGAAGAGGTAATGGAGAATGACGACCGTATTCACGATTTGCAGGAAAAGCGCATGCTGTTTATCAACTTTGTCTCGGCGGCGTTCTTTGGAAGGGTTGCAGCCAAGGCACATACCGCTCTCTCGGGCGCTCTCTATAATGGGCAAGATAGGATTGCTGGCTTTAATATAGTGCAAGATACAGTTTCCATCCAATGGACAGAATTGATTAGCAGAGTCATAGAAGAAAAAGTGAATGCTCTCAATAATGGAAAACACCTGAATTCTTTTTTGGAGGAGAGCGACATTGACGATGCCATTTCCTATGTCCAGCATGTTTTAGAGCGACAAAACGATTTTGAATATGCTGACTTACAGTCATGTATGGTCATGAACTATCAAGCAGCCATACTTCATAATCAACAGCATGCTGCTGCAAGTCTGGCTCTGAATTTTTCAGTCATAGAGTCATTGGTGCGGGAGATGTTTATGGCTTACGGGCTTGTTGCCAACAGCACAGTTAAGTCGTTCGCCACAAAGCAACATAATGTTCCCCAAATATCAAAGGGAGCCTTTGATGATATGAAGGTTGGTGTCGCTGTGAAAGCGTTACATTCTGGCGGGTTGCTCGACGATTACCTATATCAGCGTCTTGTCAGTGCCCGGGAGAAGCGAAATGAGCTTATGCATAAAGGCGCAATGATAAGCTCCAGAGATTCTAGCGAGTGCAACCTTTAGTGCGCGATCTTTGGGCATTTTTCATAGATGCGCCTTTCGAACTGATGGCAGGTTGGTCGTACCGTCGCTGAGAAGAAAAATAAATTGATTTATATATTTTCAAGAAACCCATGAGGTGCCGTAGGGGTTATTGTTGGAGGGTGTGCCTCACGCTATTGCCAGATTGTCTCACCGCACGAATAGTTCCTTGGCTTTCTATTTTCCATCCCATTGGGAGGGGCGTTAGTGCGACTCCAGCTGCGGCCATTGAACACAGCGCTGCCGGGGGTCATTGCTTGACCTCGCACTTCACGCCCTCGCCAGACTGGCCTTCAGTGCGCGCATCGGACGAGCACTGTCGCATCGTGCGCGTTCTGCGAGCAAGAAGGATGGTCTGGCGGCTGCTTTCTTGTCCTTCCAAACTCGCTTGCCTTTCCTCTCTTGGAAGGACACCCATGTTGGTCTACGTGCGTCCGTCGAACGAGGCCCTTCTCAGGGTGCGCGTTCCGGGAGCACAGGACCAACGTGGGTGTTCCTTCCCATCCTTCTGATCGTGCACACTCTGCGAGCGAAAGGGACCGTCCAGGCTACCCGTCCTATGCTGCGGCCTTCTTCACCCGAACTTCAGCGCGATAGCCTGTTGCGGCAAGAACCCGAATGAGCACATCGGTTGAGACGCCGTGAGTGTTCCCATTCGCAATCGCTGTCACTCGTGTTCTCGACGTGCCGGCGCACTTCGCAATCTCGGCATGGGTGAGCTGTCCTGCTTGAATGATTTTCGCCAGTGCGACGGTGAGATCCGAACGAAATTCCATTTCGGCAGTATCAGCCGCGGACAAACCCAAAGCACGCCCAAGGTCTTCGGCGGTCCGAACGGTCACACTCTTGCGGATTTTAGACGTGGCCATGCAATACCTCCTGTAGTCGCTGTTGGCCGACGGCGATTTCCTGTGTAGGTGTCTTCTGGGTCTTCTTTTGGAATCCGTGAAACACCACGATCGTGTCAGCCACTTTTACAAAGTAGAACACTCGTAAGACTGTCGTTGCGCTCCTAACTCTGAGTTCGTGAACACCTGATGCCACCGTGGGCATCGGCCTACTGAGAGGCAGGCCTAGACTGATACCTTTCTGAACATCACGGAGTGCTTCGCCGATCTCCCGCTTGATCGTTGGCGATTGGCTTCGAATGAATGCCAGCGCCTTAGGGTGAAACGTGATCGACTTCACAGGTACAGTATGTCCTAAATTTAGGACATTGGCAAGGGGGAGTCAGCGAGGTTATGGGCTGAACAAAGGGAATCGGGTGAGGATGCTCAAGCAGGCCAGACTTCTCACCCGCCCAACCCTGGCGGATATTTCACCCTCCCGCCCTGAGTCTGCCAAGCCAGCCTCTTTACCGCAGGACGCGCCTTGCCCCAAACGAGGCCGCAGAGGTTTTCTTCCTCACTTTTAAAAGGGTGGCCTGGATTGGTCCCTAACCGCGCGCATCGAGGGAGCACATTCTGATCGTGCGCACTCTGTGAGCGAAAGGGACCATCCAGGGTACCCTTCCCTTCTTGTTTCAGCATTCTCACTGGCAGGGTGTTGAAAAACTATATTGGAACCTGGGAAATACAGGGCTGGGACACGTCATGGAGGGCTTCAGCAGAGCCCGCAGGCTGTTCAAAAAGGCCGTCCAGCAAGGCCGCAGGCGGAGCAAGAACCGGAGGCGTAGCCTCTCGGCTACGTTGAGGATTCTTGCGAGCTGAGAACGCCGCTGGCGGATTTTTTCAACAGCTTGCTAGAGGTGGTACTTCGCCATGCGATACCGCAGCGTATTGCGGGTGATCTTGAGGAGCCGGCTGGCTTCGGAAATGTTGCCGCCTGTGCGCTGCAGCGCTTCTTTTAACAGTTTCTTTTCCATCTCCTGAGCCGAGAGGCCGAAGGCCAGGAGCGAGGTCTTCTCGATCTCTCCGTTCGATCCTTCCGATCCAGAGCTTCGCAAAGAGACAGGGAGGTGGCTCGGCTGGATCATCTCATCTTTGCAGGTGATGGTGAGCCCCTCGACCACGTTGTGCAGCTCCCGTACGTTGCCGGGCCAGTCGTGGCCTTGCAAGATGGTCAGCGCGGCTGGGGTGATGCCCTTGATGCGACAGCCATGATCACGGCGGGCGGTTTCCAGAAATGATGTCAGAATCGGCTCGATATCTTCTGGTCGTTCGCGGAGCGGCGGGATGCGCAGTTGGTAGACGTTCAGCCGATAGTAGAGGTCCAGACGGAATTGCCCGGCTTTGATCTGAGCCGGCAAATCTTCGTTCGTGGCAGCAATCACGCGAATATCGACGTGGATGCTGCGCGTGTCGCCCAGCGGATCGACCTGGTGATTCTCCAGGACGCGTAAGAGCTTCGCTTGCGCGGAAGGACTCATCTCACCGATTTCGTCAAGAAAGAGCGTGCCGCCCTCCGCTTGTTGAAATCGTCCCAGTTTGGCCTGCTTCGCATCGGTAAAGGCGCCGCGCTGATAGCCGAACAATTCCGATTCGAGGAGGTGCTCAGGAATGCCGGCGCAATTGAGCGCCACGAAGGGGCCTTTGGATCGAGGGCCGGCGGCATGGATCCCCTGGGCAAAGAGTTCTTTGCCGGTGCCGCTTTCGCCGGTGATGAGGACAGTCGTCGCATCGGTTTGGGCGACTTCGGCTGCCAGATGTTTCAGCAGTTCCATCTGAGGCGACTGGCTGACGATCTGATCGAATGCTGAGAGACGTGCCGTCACCGCTTGGGCTTCTGGCGCTTCGAAGGTGTGAGTCTTGTTGATGGCGGTCTGGAGATCCTTCGTTGTGACCGGTTGTGCGAGATAGTCGGTGGCGCCACGGTGTAACGCCTCGACCGCGGCTTTTGCCGATCCGTCTGTTCCGAGGATGATCACGGGGAGGTCCTGAGCGATGCGTCTAGCCTGAGACAGGATCACTTGGCTCGCAATCCTTCCTTGGCTCTCGTCACACAGGACGAGTGCAAGGTCGGCTCGGTCTTTCAGGATGCGTAGACCTGCTTCGGTCGTGGCAGCAGCGAGGATCGTGGCGCGGCAGTGGTCAAGGGCTTGTTCGAGTAACGGCCCGGTGTGCGGATCGGTCGAGATGAGCAGCAGGACCGGAGGGTGCATGTGTTCAGACCTCCCTGCTAAGTAATGGAAATAGCCTACTCCTCTTCCAGCCAAGAAAACAGGGGGTGCTTATGAGGCCAGGCCCCCTGTCAGTCGCCGGTGGTTCTCCTGTGCAATCGCCACGTTACGAAGAAGTCCGCTGCGTTTGGCTCGTTTGAGGGGGCTCTCCTTGAACGTGGTCGAAAACTGTTCCTCGCCAATCTGAGCCAGATGGTCGAGGCTGGGGGCAAGAGTCAAGGGCGTGTGGGTAAAGGCTGGTTCAGTTGTTGGGTCTGCTCTTAAGTTAAACGGACAGACGTCCAGGCAATCGTCGCAGCCGAAGATGCGATTGCCCATCTGAGCAGCGAGCTCGTCAGGGATGGCCTCTCGGCCACCGCGGAGTTCGATTGTCAGGTAGGAGATACAGAGTCGGGCATCGACGACATAGGGTTCGACGATGGCGCCGGTCGGGCAAGCCTGAATGCAGAGGGTACAGCTTCCGCACAGATCTGTGGCCGGTTCATCCTCTTTCAGATCTAGGGTCGTCAGAATCTCCCCGAGCAGGAGCCAGGAGCCGCATTCGGCCGATACGAGATTGGAATGTTTCCCGATCCAGCCGAGACCGGCCTGCTGCGCCCAGGCCTTTTCCATGATCGGGCCGGTATCGACGTAGGCACGTGTAGCCACGCCTGGCGCCAGGGCTGCGATCTTCGCTTCGAGTTGCGCGAGTCGCCGGCTCATCACCGTATGGTAATCCTTCCCCCAGGCGTAACGGGCAATGCGTCCCATTCCAGGCTGCTCGTTCGCACGATTGTCCGTGTAGTAGTTCATCCCGACCGAGATCATCGATCGGCATCCCGGCAAGACCAGTTGCGGATCGCTTCGACGAGATGGGTCGCGAGTCATCCAGGCCATGGTGCCATGGTAGCCTTGCCGGAGCCATTCCGTGAGACGGTCATATAACAGCCGGGTGAATGAGGTTCGAGGTTCGAGGTTGTCGGAAAACTCAGAACTTCGAACATCGAACTTTGAACGATTCTCATCTACTCGGCTGATGCCGACGGCATCGAACCCCAGGGCGAGTGCTTCGCGTTTGATCGTCTGAGCAAGCAACATGGCTAGCAATGCGTGGAAAAATATGTGGCACGCCAGAACTTCACAGGATCTGCATGTCTGGAACAACGGCAGAGCGCCACGCAGGATGCTCAAAAAGGCCGTTCAGCAAGGCCGCAGCGAGTGAAGACTCGGAGGCGTACCCTCTGGGGTACGTTGAGGATCTGAACGATGCGAGAACGACGCTGGCGGACTTTTTCAGCATCCTGCTAGTGCGATTGTTGGGAACAGTCAAAGCGGACAATAAACTGGACCGAACAATGGTCGGATTTGCAGCGGGTGCAGGAGCCGGTGATTTTGGTTTTCCAGTCTGTGGCTTTATCGTCGAATCGGCAGGATGTGTTTCCGCCCTTGGAGACGGTCGTCCAGGGTTTGTCGGTTCCGGGGATATCGGCTACGAGGCAACCTGTGGGGAAGGGGACGTGACATCTCTGCGAGGCCTCTCCCTTCGCCATACCGAAACTACAAGACTGCTCTGTCGTGGCGTGTGAATCGTCCATAGGTTGCGCGCGAGCCGCCTCTACAAGGCTCCACAAGCCAATGAGTATGAGTAACAGGAAGGACCAGCGTTTCATATGCCGCATCGTAGCACAAACTGTGGGGCGTGAAGCGCGAGACATGCGAGAAAGGCGCGACGTGAACAGATGGGGCTTCCATCTTATTTGGCCCGTCTCGCTCGTCCTGCCTGTCGTGCGTGCGAGGATGGTGTCAGCATACTGTTAGTCCTCGCGCGGTTCTCAACGGGTCTATATACTTGCTCCATGTTGTGGCGTGTGATGATTACCGTCATAGTTTGTCTCGTGCTCGGCTGGTCCGGGTGGAGCCGTGCGGACGAGCTGGTGGTGCTGGATGTTCGTACGGAATCCACCGGCGGTGTGCGAGCGACGGCCACGATTCTCTTTCCGGTGGAACTGGCAATCATTCATGGATTATTGACCGACTATGCCCATTGGCCTGAGCTCTTCGATGTACGGATGCGGATGGCGGAGATACGAGAGCAAGATGGCAAGGTGTTTACGGATATTCGGATCGACCATGCCCTGCTCCCAGGAGAGCGGCGCCTCTTGAGTGAGACGAGAATTCTGCCGACCGGCGAGTTGCTGACTGAATTGAAGGGGGGCGACTTTAAGCGGTATCGCCGGTTCTGGAAACTGATTCCCATTGATGGCGGGGCTCATACCAAGGCCGAGTTTGAACTGGTTGTCGAGATCGACACGATTGTGCCGGATTGGATGGTCGTTGTGGCGATGCGGCGAGACCTGGAATCGCATTTTCGAATCATAAGGGAAAAGGCGGTCATGCAGCAGGAGCTGCAGCCGGGGCGATGAGTAAAGCAGGCTGAGGTTAAGGTCAAGGTTGAGCAAAGATCAGACTCTTTCGATCTCAACCTTGACCTGAGCCTTAACCTTCCAGAAGGCTGGCGGACTTGTTCAGCACCTGCTACTGCGGAAACGTGAATTGGGACAGCTCCGCCTTGTCGAGACCCTGCTTCACCAGCGCTCCGATATCGAACATCCGTTCAACCTTTTGAATGTCATCGAGTCTGGTTTTCGTGCTGGGGTGCGGCGGGGTGAAGAGTGAACAGCAGTCTTGATCTGGTTCAATCGATATGGTGAAGCTGCCGATGTGCTGAGCCTGGTCAGTGATTTCCACCTTATCCATACCGATGAGCGGGCGCAGGATCGGCAATTCTGCCGCCTCTTCAATGACTGTCAAATTCTCCGGTGTCTGCGAGGCCACTTGCCCTAAGCTATCCCCTGTGACGAGCCCCCAACAGTGTTCGCGTTTGGCTAATTCCTGCGCGATGCGGATCATGACGCGTCGGTAGAGCACTACACGAAACGGGGCTGGGGCGTTCGCCACAATGTCGCGCTGAATCTCCCCGAAGGGGATGACGTAAAGCTTCGATGTGTATTGATGGATCGTAAGGAGCTGCACGAGTTCACGCACTTTTTCTTCCGAGGCGCGGCTGACGAGCGGTCGGCCGGAGAAGTGGATGAAGAGGGCCCGGCATCCGCGCTTCATCATTCGATAGGCTGCAACCGGCGAATCGATCCCTCCGGAGATCAGACAACCGACTTTTCCGCTGACCCCCACCGGCATGCCACCAGGCCCCTGAATTTTCTCGATCGCGTAGTAGACCTCTTTGGAGAGCAGTTCAAGATAGATCGTGAGGTCGGGGTCTTTCAGGCTGACTTTTTTACCGGTTCCTTCACAGATTGCAGCGCCGACGTCCCGCGCGACCTCCATGGAGGTCAGGGTCAGGCGTTTGTCGGCTCGTTTTGCCGATACGCGAAAGGTGGAAAAAGATTCCGACCTGAGCGACTCGATGACCGCTTTGCTGAGCGCTCCCAGGTCTGGATGGGCCAGATCGAGCGGTAACCCATGGGCCAGTAAAAAGTTGGCGATTCCGAAGACTCGTGTGAGCCGTTCTTTGATGGTCTGGTCCGGAACCGTGTCAGGCAGGACCACGCGAATCCGGCTGCGAAGATTCTCGACGCGTCTGACGCCGAGGTCTTTCAGCGTCCATTGGATATTGCGTATGAGTCGTTCCTCGAAATATTCCCGGTTGCGGCCTTTGAGGGCGAGTTCGTGGTAATGGACGATGGCACAGCGCATGTTTAGTGATGGGTGAACGGTGATGTGTGAAGTGTGAGGAGTAAGCTGTCGGATACTGGTCTATTTTTACCCATCACTGATCACGCATCACCCTTCACTGTTTCCAAGAATCGTTCGGCGTCGATCGCGGCCATACAGCCGGAGCCGGCGGCGGTTACGGCTTGACGATACACTGAGTCCTGTACATCGCCGGCGGCGAAGACGCCTGGCACGTTCGTGGCAGTTCCCTGTGTCGTACGGATGTACCCCTTGGCATCCATGTCTAACTGGCCGCTAAAGAGATTGGTATTGGGATGGTGCCCAATCGCGACGAAGACACCGGCGCAAGGCAGGTCCGTCGTCTTGCCGGTGACGAGATTCTTGAGGCGGGCGCCGGTGACCACGTCATTACCGAGAATGTCTTCAACGACGGAGTTCCATACGAAGGTGATCTTTTCATTCTTCACTGCGCGGTCTTGCATGATTTTGGAAGCCCGCAGCTTGTCGCGCCGGTGGACGATCGAAACTTTGGTCGCGAATTTGGTCAGAAAGGTCGCTTCCTCCATCGCACTGTCGCCGCCGCCGACGACAATCAGTTCCTTTCCCTTGAAGAAAAACCCATCACAGGTCGCACAGGTCGAGACGCCGTGCCCCGTGAGGCGCGCCTCGTTCTTTACCCCGATCTGAATAGCCGACGCGCCGGTGGCGATGATGACGGTCTTCGGGTGGATGGTCTGTTCAGCGTCAACGGTGATCGTGAACGGTCGCTGCGTAAAGTCTACGGCCGTGACGTCACCGGTCAAAAATTCCGTGCCGAACCGTTCTGCTTGAGCCCGCATTTCTTTCATCAGCTCCGGGCCCATGATGCCCTTGGCAAAGCCAGGATAGTTCTCGACTTCCGTCGTCGTGGTCAGTTGTCCGCCGGATTGCCAGCCTTCAATGAGCAGGGGCGAGAGATTCGCCCGCGCTGCATAGACCGCGGCGGTCAGGCCAGCTGGGCCGGAACCGATGATGATGACGTTGCGCATGGGCAAAAATTTAACACAAGGGGTTGAAGGAATGCACGGCAGATGGTTGGGTCTTATGCGAGGAGTCGAAGTTGCTTCAGTAGCTGGCCGACGTGCCGGCGGAGTGAGGGACGAGGGAGGGTCCCACTTAACACATGGTCCGCTTGCTGAATCTTCTTTGCCAAGGGCATTTGGCTGTGGATGCGGCGGATGGCTTCAGCGCGGGAGAGGCCGTTTCTTTGCTTGAGGCGGGCGATTTGCGTTTCGCGGTCGGCGGTGACCACGATGATTTTATCCACGCGCTTGTCTACGCCGGCTTCGAAGAGGAGCGGCACGTCGTAGATTACTACGGCTTGAGGATCTTTTCGTGCAGCGTGCCTTGCTAGCCTGGTTTGCTCGCGTGCGACACGGGGATGGATGATCTGTTCAAGTCGGCGCAGCTTGGTCCGGTTCCCGAAAACAACGGTTCCCAGTTCACGGCGATTGAGGGTGCGGTCAGGATTGAGGACGGTCTTGCCGAACGTCTTCACGATCTGACGCCAGGCAGGCTTATCTGGCGTCACGATATCACGGGCCAGTTCGTCGGCATCGATGACGACCGCGCCGCATCGCTTGAACATCTTGGCGACGGTGCTTTTGCCGGTGGCGACGCCGCCTGTGAGGCCAACCACAATCATGGCGGCGGAGCATAGCACGCGACTCCTCGCCTCACAACCGAGCTTGATTGACTTCGGACCGGGGAGGCTTGTATGAGTTCGTGTATGAAACGGGTGATGATTTTAGGTTTCGTCGCGGCGATTGGGTTTTGGGCTTTCAGCCTGGTGTGGGCTGATGAGGGGCCGCTGCCCGGTCCCCGGACCATCGTGGTTGCGCTCGACGGGACAGGAGATTTCCTGTCTCTTCAGGAAGCGGTCGATGCCGCCAAGAAAGGCGACACGGTCTTCGTCAAGGCGGGACGCTATCCTCAGGATGTGACTATTCACAGCAAAGAGAAAATCAAATTCGTCGGGGCTGGAGTGGATCAGGTGACGATTCTGGGGCGCGATATTGTGGTGGGCGCTCTCCATGTGGGCAAGTGGCCCTATGGGGCGACGGACATTGAAATCAGTGACATGACAATTAATGACCGAGGGGGGCACGCCGTCGGTCTCTTTAATGGGCAGGGGATTGTCCTCCGCCGGATTAAGATCAATGGCCTGTTGTTCAGTCAGCAAGTCCAGAATGTGCGGATCGAAGATTGTATTATCGGGGGAAGCGAGACGACCGGCGTTCAGTTTGCCGACTCAGAGGCCGTCCTGATCGGGAATTTTATCCATGACAACGATCATGGCGTCTCGATTGCCGGCAAGTCGAATGTGCGGTTGGAGCGAAACGTGATTACCCGCAGTTTGTTTGAAGCCGTCGTGGTCAGCGATCGTGCCCGAGCCGTGCTGGTGAGCAATACCTTGGTCAAGAATGGTGGTGGCGCGGCGTTTCTCGGGCAGTCCCAGAGTGATGTGACCGGCAATGTGGTCGGGCTGAATCGAGTGGGTTTTGTGATCGCCCCGTCCAGTCAGACCACCACCTCTTTCAATGCGTTCTATAATACAGATGGTGATTATCTGCGGGTTGGTAACCCGAACCACCAACCCGCTCCGGAACTCAAGGCCCGGTCAGATATTACCGGGGACCCGCACTTTGTTGACCCAGGGCATGACGATTTTCGCCTAGGTTCCGATACGCCGCTTCTCAAAATCGGTCAGTTCCCCTACCTCGGCGCCCTTGCGCCTGCCTCAATCGCTACACGCCGATCGACTGAAAAGTAGCTTTCAATCAATACGATAGGTCTTTTATCAGGGCATGGATTTCCATGTGCTATGCTACCTGTACGCCGTCAGTCAGATAGATGATAGGTCTCTGGCGTAGGGATTGCTGGTCCAACTGTCAGAGAAATTAGGAGGCAACCGTGGCAAGCTACCGACAAGAGCTGGAAAAGCGTGGAGCCGACGGGATTCCATCGCTTGACGACGTCGAGTCAGGCAAGTTGGTCGGTGCCGTCCTCCCCATGTCTGAAAAGGCGCAGATTCAGATGCGTAATAGCATCGAAGTGATCGATTACCTCCTCAATCAAGAGCGCGTCGTCTGGAGCTGAGCCCCGCGTTCTCCACTCCCTGAATCCCCAATCCAAAGTCGTCCTCTTGACAGTTCTCTCACGCCTTCGTACGCTCCTTCCGTACATCTTCTCTTTATTACCAGGAGACACACCGATGGCATGCGTTCACCTGCCTATGGCGTATCGGCTCATGATCGCAACTGCGTTCGTGATGCTGATGCCTTATACGGTGTTGGCTTCTGATGAATTGCCGAAAGAGTCGGTATTACCACTCTCGCTGGCCAGCAAGGCAATCCAGGCATCGTTGGATGTCTGCAACAAGGATGGCTATCGAGTGAGCGTGTCGGTTGTGGATCGAGCCGGGGTGCTGCGGGCCATGGTCCGAACCGATGGGGCAGGGTCCCATACAGTCGATAGTAGCAGGAGGAAGGCCTATACCGCGTCGAGTCTCCGCCGCCCTACCACCGAGTTGGCTGAACTGATCAATAGGGTGCCGACCTTGCAAGCGCTTCGCGATATGAATGATCAAGTGCTGATGCTGGGGGGCGGACTCCCCATCGAGATCGGCGGTGAGATCGTTGGAGGAATCGGCGTCGGTGGGGCGCCCGGTGCACACTTCGACGATGCTTGTGCTCAAGCAGGGTTGGATGCGATTGGCGCTGCGCCGAAAGTTCCAGCAACCAAGTGATTGGGCCATATCCAGCAAGGTACCTGGTCAGCCTGTTCCTATTTCTAGTTGCCTGTAACAACGAAGGGCCGGTGCCGGCCTCTGTCGAGTTCTCGGCAGATCAGGTGCGTCTGACAATTACCCGAACCGCCACCAGCCCCTTCCTCTCGCGGCACGATCTTCTGCTTACGCTGACAGGGCCTGGCGGCTGTTCCGTCAATGTCGATCTGTTCCCCAATACGGGATACGCGAGCCGGCGAAATCTCTATCAAGCGGGAGCTGGTGTGCTCTATGTGGTGGGCCAGTTCGATGCCCGTGTGATCGATGTGCCTCACTGCACGGTCACACTGGCCGAGTTTCGCACCCTCGATCGCTACGTGACCTTCCTCGGCAGTTTCGACGAGAATGAGCAGAAGGTCTGGACCTACTTTCCCGCCAGTCAACGGTCCGAACTGCCCTTTGAGAAACGGTGAGGGATGGGGACGACGAACTGTCATGAATCATACGGGCTAGGAGCTTCGGTCTTTAAATGTCAGCTCAGAGACGGCGGACTTGTCCAGTTTGCCTTTGCCGAGCGCGACCAGGCGTTCATATTGATCGTAGGTCGCTTGAGCCAACGGGACGGCGAGCCCGGCGGTTTTCGCTAACGCGAGGGCGATGCCTGAGTCCTTGGCTGCATGAGCAGCCGAGAAATAGCAGTCATGGGCGCGGTTCTGCATGTCTTCGCCGTCCGTCTCTAACACGCGCGACGCAGCTCCCGTTTGAGCAAAGATGTCCCGCAACATCGTCAGATCGAGGCCGAGTGCCGCTCCAAGCCCAAGCCCTTCTGCCAGTGCGGCCGTATTGCAGTTCATCACCATGTTGACGAGAGCTTTGACCTTTGCGGCTTCTCCTGCAGATCCGATATAGCGGAGGTGCGTGCTCAATTTTTCCAAGAGCGGCTTCGCGGACTCGAACACATCCAGATGCCCACCGCACATGAGATAGAGGGTGCCTTGGCGCGCTTGGGTGATGCTGCTGGCCATGCAGGCTTCGAGGCTCTGGCCTCCACGTTGCGTCACCAGAGTTTCGACGTCGACGTACACAGTCGGCGAGAGGGTGGCGCAGTTCACAAAGAGCCGGTTCTTGGCGTGGCGGAGCAGACTCTCTGTGCTGGTCGTGGAAAAGATTTCGCGCATCGCAGTGTCATCGGACACGACTGTGAAAATGGTGTCTGCCAGTTCTGCAACGCGGGCAGGGGATACAGCAGCTTCACAGCCTAGCTCGGTAGTAAGGTCGGTGGCCGTGCCGGGATTCCTATCGTACACGGCCACGATTGTTTCCTGCTGATCCCGCAAACGTCGGGCCATGTTGGCCCCCATCCGTCCGACTCCCACGAAGCCAATCTTCGCATCAAACTGGCCCATCACGCTTGTCCTTTCGTTCGTGTTAGCATGCGGTCGCTCGAACAAACGAGTTTAGCATACCCCTACGGAATCGATAACCAGGATGTGAGGGAGGTTCGTGCATGCATCAACCTATCGTCAGCTATCATCTGGACGAATATGGTGATTGGGTGGCCGATCTACAATGTGGCCATGGTCAGCATGTGCGCCATCAACCACCGATGACGAATCGGCCCTGGGTTCTGACAGAGGAAGGCCGGGCGCAACATCTCGGAGAGACGTTGAATTGTAAGAAGTGCGAGGAAGGGAGCGGGTGACTATTCGATAGTGATAACGTTCGAGGAAGGCGCTGCTTTCATGTCGAGGCCTGATCCTGACCAGGGTCGCAGGTGTGAACCTTCATACCTGTAGCCCCCCGTGACTGGGTCACTGGTCAGCAGCAATGGGGTGTCGAGGTCGAGCACGTCGAAGCCGCCGAGTCCCAGGACCAGGCTGAATGAGCAGCCCATCGCGATGCGTGTTTCGACCATCCCGCCGATCATCAGCTTGAGGCCGGATGCTTTAGTGAAAGACGCGATCTCCACCGCTTCGACCACGCCCGTCTTCATGATCTTGATATTGATGTAGTCTGCCGCGCCTCGGGCGACGACCTCATGCGCGTCCGCGAGCGAGCGAACCGATTCATCCGCCGCAACGGGAATGCCGGTCTCGCGTCGAATTGCCGCCATGCTGTCGAGGTCGTCCCGCACCACCGGCTGTTCAAGCAGTACCATCATCCCGCCGAATCTCTTCACCCCCTGCGCAAACGTCACGCATTCTTGGCGCGAGAAGCCCTGGTTGCCATCGCCGATGAGCGAGATGCCTGGGAGTGCGCGATGTACGGCTTCCAGACGACGGATATCACTCTCGACGTCTTTGCCGACTTTCATTTTGAAGAGGCGAAATCCCCTCCCATACCATCCACGAGCCAGGGCGACGGTCTTGTCGAGGTCGGTGATGGGAATGGTGATGTCCGTCTCTCTCGCTCTCACATCTACGCCACCCCAAAGTTGCCACAGCGGGATGTTCGACGCGCGGCAGTGGGCGTCGATAACGGCGGTCTCAAGTCCGCAACGTGCCGCTGGATGAGTGAGTGCCTGTTCAGATAGCAAGCGCCCAATTTCCTTGTAGCCTGCGGCTGAACGACCAAGGACGGCCTTGCCGAGTTGGTGGAGTGTGAGAAGGCTGCTCTCACGAGTTTCTCCCCCAACTTCAGGAAACGGCGCCGCTTCGCCATAACCCTGTGCGCCATTGGACAGAGTAACGCGCAGAAAGACATTTTCCGCAATCGTTCGCGCGCCGGTGGCGACGACGAAGGGGTCAGTGATGGGTACATCCACCGGCCAGAATTCCACCTTGCGTATGGTGCTCGGCATATCGTCCACCGGAAAGAAAGGGACCAGTTTCTCAGTTGAACGTATACACCAACAAGGCGTTGACCTGGATGCGCGTATAGATATTGGCTATCTGGGTATAGTCGGCCATCAATTTCAGGAGCCATACTTTCGAGAGGTGATTGGTGTAGGCGGCGTGGGCATCGCCTCCGATACGAAAGGCCGACGCTTGAGTCGTCTGGTCGACGTATTGGATCGCCGGGCCTGCGGCAAACGAGAACTCATCCTTGTTTTCCATGGTGTACATGGTGGCCAGGCGGGGGATTTGATTCACGAACACCTGGGGGCTGAAGTATCCGCCCGGCAAGGGTTCCGTGGTACGGGGGACAAACCCGCTCTGATTTTCTCCATAGTGGGTGAGATAGAAGAGGTATTCAGCTGACAGGTCCCACTGGTCTGTTCGCCAGAGCGGCAAGGATGTCTTGAGGTCCAGTCCGACCTGGCTGTTTGAACTGAGGCCCTCAGCCGTCACCCAGCCGGCGAAGGGTGTCACGTCAACGCGAACCGATCCCGCATCGAATGTGATCGTACTATAAAACAGAGTCGAGCGAGCGAGGCCGAGCAGCTGGCCTGTGCTGCGGGAGCCAGCGAGCGAAGCAAAGGAGTCATATTTGAATTCGCGTTTCACACCCGGGCGGATCGAGAAGGACTGACCCTCGTGGGCATACTCGAATTTGTAGGCGAACCCGTCGCCTCGGGGGGCTCCGTGGTATTCCAGAATCGCGTCGAAGCGATTGGAGGGGTTGAACCGAATCTGATTGGCCAATGAAATGTAGCTGCCCACCAAGTTTTCCTTGGAGCTCCAAAAATTTTCAGCTCCGACTTCGAGGGTCGTGGTGGTAAAGGGCGTGAAATCGATCTTGCCTCGCGATCCGATCCGAAACCCATAGAGTTCGAACGGTTTCTCTGGCTGGGCCAGCACGCCGATCACGCCTTCGACTGCCGGCTCGCGTCCCTTGAGCATATCCTGGCGTAGGGTGGTCAGATCGCCTGGCTCCCGTCTCACAGACTGCCGTGCCAGATTCGCGTGGTAGAGAGCCTGATCGTTATTTCCCAGCCAGGCATAGGCTTTCGCCAGCCCTCGGTGCGCTTCGGGATTACGGGGCTGTCGGTCGAGGACTTTGTCGTACTGCACGATGGCTTCCTGGCTGCTCTCCTTGTGCCGCGCCAGGTGCGTCGCGTACTTGAGGCGCATCGTGGAATCGTCTTTGCGTTTCAGCCCCATGCGGTAATACTTCAACATGTCTTTTTCGCGGTAGGCATAGCGCGACCATTCCAGGGCTTGTGCCTGGTCGAAGGCGATTTCCGGGTCGTCGTCGTATTTGGCGAGGTAGCGGTCGAATGTCTCGATGGCTTTGTCCTTGAGCCCTTGCCTTTCATAGGCGAGGCCGAGACTGCGCATGGCTTCACGGTGGTTCGGGTCTCGTTCCACCACCTTCTCAAAGGCTTCAATGGCCGCTTTGTAGTTTTCAATCTCCATGTTCGCGCGTCCGCGCGACAGATACCATGATTCCGTAAAGTCTTCCGCGCCCGCGCGCGTGTTGAGCCCAATCAACATCAACAACGTGAGACTGATCATGGCAAGGGAGCGTAATCTCATAGGTAGAGCCCTTCCTGCATTATGGTTCCTGGTGTGTCGAGCTGTCTGTGAGCAACTCCTGTGAATCGGATATCGAGGGAGCTATCTGGAGGCCCACCAGCGGCACCAAGCCCCACAGTTTGGTGCGATAGACGGGACGATACGCCGTCATCTGCCCGTTGGTGTTCTGCACTAGCCAAGGTGTTGTGAGCGGAATTTCCCTGTTGAAGATCAGCAGACCGAGGCCGCTCGCGGATTGATCTCGTACAACCAGGCGATGCCGTCTCTCTCCGATCTGAACCTGGGTGATTTGGAGCCTCCAATATCTGGGGATCTGCCGCCGCCTGAGGCGCAGCGGTGTGAAGTGTTTCAGCAAGCCGACAAGCAAGTGACCCGCCATAAGGAGGCTGCTGCGTAGGCGGTTTGCATGAGCGTCTCTCCAGGTGGCGGGGTCAGTATAGAGGTTGAGCAGCAAGAGACGACGATTTTCTTCGGAAAGGTTGAGAAAGGCCAGTCCGCATTTGGTGGTATGTCCGGACAATCGATCATGATAGACCATCCGGACCTGGCAGGTGAAGGGTATTCTGTCGAGCAATCTGATTTCCATAGTCGCAGGGAGTGGATCGGGCGGTGCTCCACACCACGATAGGCCGGTCAGACTCGCGTCGTGCGTCGTTCCTTGGACGCACAGATTGTCGGCCCGTAGTTCGAAGGGAATCGGCTTGCGGATGCGTTCCTCCGTGCGCCGTTGAGGTTTTTCCCAGGCCATCAGAAGTCCGACCAGCAGGGTTAATAGATTAAAGGAGGCCCAGCTAAGATTGAAGAAATAGGCGTCCTTTTCGATGCCGAAATACCAAAACTCCCACAGGCCCTTTGTAATCGCGGTGAGGGTGATGACTGTGGCGATGGCCAGACTGGCGGAGGATCGCCAGTCGAATGAGCGATGCTCCGAGAGCAAGCCCTTGGGGGTGACTTTGAACCCCAAGTTCTTGGGGAGGAGCAGATCGAACATCGACCGGAACAGCGGAAAACTCACCGGCGCTTCATAGAGAGAGGACCACATGAGTCTGGGCCATCCGGGAATCAGGGTGGACGAGACCATAGGGAGGAGCAGATCGAACATCGACCGGAACAGCGGAAAACTCACCGGCGCTTCATAGAGAGAGGACCACATGAGTCTGGGCCATCCGGGAATCAGGGTGGACGAGACCATAGGGAGGACAATCATGAAGGGCAGCAGATAGGCCACGAGGATGGAGACATCGGCAAAGATTGGGTGGAGGTGAAACATCAGGAAGTAGAGGGGGGTGATCCAAAACACTATCCGCGCGACCGGGAAGAAAAAATAGTAGAGAGAGGCGAAATACCCGAGCCGGTGCCGGAGCGACAGCCCTCGGCAGAGGAGCGGGTTGTCTTTGAAGAAAATCTGGAGGCAGCCCAACATCCAGCGCCGTCGCTGGACGATATACGACGCTAAGTCCTCCGCCGTGAGTCCGACCGCCAAATCCTTATCCACGAAGGCGGACTTCCATCCCCTCGCGTGGAGGTGTTGGCTGGTGTGAATGTCCTCGGTGATGCTCATTAAATTGAATCCGTTCAACTCGGCGATCGCCGACCGTCTGAAGACGGCTCCGCTACCGACGAAGAATGCACCCTGCCAGCCTTGGCGCCCCCCTTGGATACCGTGATTGAACAGATCCTGTTCGTTCGGAATGCGGGGGCCTACTCCGAGAGCCCGTTGAAAGATATCCTGGTTATAGAAGTGGTGAGGAGTTTGGACAAAGCCCATTTTTGGGTCTGCAAAAAATGGAACGGTCTCCGTCAGAAATGTTGTCACAGGAATATGGTCTGTGTCGAACACCACGATCAGCTCGCCATCGGTCTGCGTCAAGGCGTGGTTCAGGTTGCCGGCTTTCGCATGTTGACGAGGGCCTTTGATGTAGGTCGCCCCGAACCGTTCAGCCAGCCGGCAGACCTCTTCCCGATGACTGTCGTCCAACACGTACATCCGTTTGCGTGCGTGTTCCATCGCGGAGGCTCCGATCAGGGTCTTTTCCAGAATCTCGCAGGATTCGGAATAGATCGGAATGAAGACGTCGACCGAGGGAGCGAAGTCTTGCGTTGGCTCAGGGGGACAGACAGGCTGGCGTCTCCAGCCTACTCCCACCTGGATGAACAGCAGCACGACGGTGGAGAAGGCATAGAGTTCGGCCGCCCACAGGGCCACACTGATAAATAGGCCGCCGGTCTCAAGGACGTTCAAGGTGTAGAAGAGCCGCCAATGGAGATAGCGAAGACAGAGACTGAACCCGCAAATCAGAAAGGCAAACTTGAGAACCGGATGCCACTGGGCGATCAGGTAGAGCAGGACAGTGACGGCGAAGAGTTCCCAGGGGAAGTGCTCGGAAAACCCGACCACGTCGAACGGTCGCAAGAATCCCAAGAATTCCTCGTAGTGGCGGGCTTGAGAGAGGGTCAGGGCCTGTCCGAACCACAGCCAGTTTTGGAAATAGTAGGGGACTCGTTTCCCTCCGACGGCGACGGCTTCGAGCGGGGCGAGTTTTTTCTCGCTCAGCAGCCGGGCAAGGTCTAGCTGTTCCTGGAAGGCCAGGGCATGAACGGTGGCATAGAGGGGAAGGCCTTCACTCGATGACAGGGGCAGGCCCTTGAGGGAATAGCGATCGAAGAAGATGCCATGGGCCGTCCATTCTTGCTGAAAGAACCCCAGCATCTTTTGCCGCAGGGGACCTTCGGATCGTCCGAACCAGGCGGTATCGAGTGCCACTCGCCAGAAAATCGGGAAGGCGTCATAGCTGAAAGAGGAGGAGACCCCGGTCGTGGGGTGCCGGACGGTCAATTGGCTGGTGCGTGGGTCCAGATAGATGAGTTCCGGAGGGACGGGCAAGGCTTCTTCATCATAGAGCCAGTGCAGAATGGCATAGCTCGTTTCAATCGCCTGGGACCAGGGATGGTGAGAATCGACAGAGGCGAAGATCTCGTAGGCATAGGGGGCTAGGTAGGCGACGTGGATCGTCGGATAGTCCTCGTAGCGCGCCCAATTACCGGCGGTCAGATAGGCGTGTGAGCCGATGTGAACCACCTCCTGGTTCCAGATCGAATCGATAATGGCCAGCGATTCCTGCTCGAACGGTGGATGGTCAAATCGTCGAGCGGCCAGGATAAGGGCGAGAGCAATGTCGGTATCGGCGTCCGTCGCAGAGTTCCTGTCGAGCACAGTTCCTTTCCACTTCCAGGTAAACAGCTTGTCCTCGCGGACTTGGAGGTGCTGCTTTGTCCATGCCCAGACGGTATTGAACGTCGCACGGTCGTTCGACCATACGGCGCGGAGCATGGCGTAGCCTTGTCCCTCCGACGTCGTGATGCCGTTTTCGTCCAGGCTGACGACCCGGCCATTCTGGATGTAGGTCTGTTTATAGAAACTCCAGAGTGCGGAGAGATCGTCAAGTTGCCGGATGTAGGTGTCGCTTGAACGTGACGAGGGCGTGGCTGCGGCACTGCCGGAAAATCCAATGCAGCATGTGAGACAGAATAAGACGATCGATACAAACCGGCTGAGCGAGTGCATAAAACTCTGTGTAACGGTTTTTGTTAATAGAAAGGGAATAACGACGAGCGGTCTGGCTCTCGGAAATTCCAGTTTGTGCGGGTCAGCCCAGCTGGCCGTTTTGCGCCAGCTAGGTGACGGACGCAAGGATTAAACCACAGGGAGGTAAATGGAGGCAACGGGGGAACAGGCTGCGCAAACTGTTTGGCAGACCAGATTACACATTTTGAACAATGGGAAAATATTGTGCAGGATGCTCAAAAAGGCTGTCCAGCAAGGCCGGAGGCGAATCGAAACCGGAGGCGTACCCTCAGGGGTACGTTGAGGATTTCGATGAGCCGAGAACGAAACACGGGGAAGGGCGCGTCTCGGCGCGCCGGGGTTGGGCGGGTGAGGCGGGCGACTTTTTCAGCATCCTGCTAGACGGTCTCATCCATATCGATCGTTCTCCCAGGGGAATGCGCTGTTCGAGTAACCGCGCACTTCCCAGAACCCCTTTTCATCCTTATCCGAGAAGGTAATCTCCTTCACCCACTTGGCGCCTTTCCAGGCATAGCGCTTCGGGACAATCACGCGGACCGGGCCTCCGTGTTCCTTCGTGAGGGGCCTGCCGTTCCATTTGTAGGTCAGCAGCACGTCTCGATCATCGCAGGCGTCAAGCGGCAAATTGGTGGTGTAGTCGTCGAACGATTTGAACAGGACGAACTTTACCGAAGACAGCGGCTTCACCACGGACAGAATGTGTTTGAAACTGACTCCCTCCCACTCGTTGTCGAACCGACTCCAGCTCGTCACACAGTGGAAATCCGACAGATCCTTGATTTGGGGTTGTGCCAAGAATTGTTCCCATGTCCAGGCGACGGAGGTGGTCACGGACCCGCCGATGGTCAGGCTCCATTCGGTCAAGGGGATGTCAGGCTTGAATCCCAGATCCAGCACGGGAAAGGTCTCGACGAGATGTTGTCCCGGTGGCAGACGGGCATCTCCTTCGTAAAACACTTCCCGCTCTTCACCGCCACGCCGGGCCTTCGCCCACTGTTCTTTCGTCTTGGTTAAACGACTAGATTCATCCATATGTCGGCCTCCAGTACAGAGTAGGACAGGAGACGGAGAGCTTACAAGCAGGAAAAGCGGGATAGCCCGCATTATCCATGACGGTTCGTCGCGAAATCGCATAGAAGCCAGGCGAGGGGCGAGGGGCACGAGGCGAGAGGAAAGACAATTCTTCTGGTCGCCCCGAGCCTCTAGCCTCGTGCCTCTCGCCTGAAGTTCGGCGATTGCAGCAGAAGCGTTTATGAATAATGCGGATTATGAAAGGGGGTGTTGTTTGAGAAGCCTGTCGATGACAGTCTGAAACTCAGCAAGCGGTCTAGCGCCAACCAAGGGACTGCCGTTGATGAAAAACGTTGGTCCCCCCTCCAAAGAAGTACCTCCCTTGTAAGCGGGTTCCCTCCGTCCTTGGTATAGGCAGAAAAGTCATCCCATTCTAAGGTGAGTCCTGCGTCTAGCTGAGGAAAAGCAGCCACAGAAGTTCTGGTCGCGGCCGGCAGCTGAAAGGCAGGATTCACAGGGAGCCTCACAAAGGAAACGCCTATGGCATGGCTCAATCATTTCTATAACTCCTCGATGGCCATACCGCTGTCGCTCGTTGTTCTGGCGGCCATCAGCCTCCTCAGTTGGAAGAAACGAGGGCGTCAGATCATCTTGGCGCTGACCCTCTTTCTGTATGCACGGTATCTGTTGTGGCGAGGCCTCTATACTCTGAACACCAGCGATTGGACAAGTCTGTTGGCGAGTTGGACGGTCTACACGGCGGAAGCCTACGCCTTTGTCCAGATCCTCTTGTTTGCCTACCACGCCTGGTCGCCGCTCGAACGCCAACCGGTGCCCCTGCGCAGCTATCCGATCGTCGATATCTTCGTCACGGTTGTCGATGAGCCTCTGGGCATTCTTCGCCGCACGCTGGTCGGCTGTGTCAACCAAGGCTATCCCAAGGACCGCTACCGGGTGTATGTGCTCGACGATGGTCAGCGGGACGAAATCAGGGCATTAGCTGCGTCGTTGAACTGTGGATACATCCGCCGGGCAGATCGACAACATGCAAAAGCAGGAAATCTGAACCATGGGTTGCAAGAAACATCGGGGGAATTCATTGCGATCTTTGACGTCGACCACGTGCCGACCGGTAATTTCTTGAAGGACACGGTAGGATTTTTCCAGGATGAACAAGTCGCATTTGTTCAGACGCCGCATCATTTCTACAATTCCGACGTATTTCAGAAAAATCTGCAACTTGAGGGGATACTCAAGAATGAGCAAGCCTTGTTCTATCGCGTGCTTCAATCCGGCCGCGACAGACATAATAGCGCATTCTTTGCGGGAAGCTGCGGGTTGTTCCGCCGTTGTGTGTTGGTTGAAATCGGCGGGTTCCGCACCGAGACCGTGACCGAAGACATCCACACGAGCATGGTGATCCATGCGAAGGGCTATCGGTCCTGCTACCTCAACAAGGTGTTGGCAGCCGGACTCATGCCGGAAACGTTCGAGAGTTCCATGAAGCAACGGATACGGTGGGCGATGGGCCACGTGCAGATCTTCTTCCAGGCGAATCCGTTCACCATGCGCGGTCTCACGGTGCACCAACGACTCGGATACATTGCTTCCATCTTCTATTTTCTTCATGGAATTCCTCGTGTCGTCTGCCTTGTCGGCCCGCTCTTTGCGCTGCTGCTCGGGATTATCCCCGTCACGGCTGATGTCCCGTCGCTCGTCAACTTTTTTGGATCCTACTATTTGGCAACGCTCGTGATGCTGAGGACCGTCAGTCGGGGTACGCGAAATGCCTTCTGGTCGGACATTTATGAAACGGCGGGCAGTCTCGCACTGAGTTGGACCGTGCTCAAGACGGCGATACGGCCCTGGAAGAAACGCCCATTCGTCATCACCCCAAAAGGGGTGACTCAAGAAGATCGGCGCGGAGTCTCACGATTCTCCTACATCCTGCCCCACCTCATCATCATGGCCCTGCTCGTTGCAGGACTGGTGACGGGCATCCACCTTTGGATGGCGAATGTTCCTCTCCCGGGATTGGAGATCAGTCTCTTCTGGGGGTCAGTCAATCTCATTTTGATCGGTGTGGTCATTCTGGCTGCTGCAGAGCTGCCGGAGTGGCGTAAAACATTTCGCATCAGGCACCGGCTGCCCTGTGAGTTGATCGCGGCAGGAGAACGGTTCAGCGGCACGGTGGAAGACATGAATGAAACCGGCGCCCTTATTCACGTGAACAGGCAACTGCTGGAAGGAAACGATCAGCTGCTCTTCAGCGTCATTAACCTAGCAGGTGACTGTCTCACCATCGAAAGTCGAATGTGCCGCCAGGAGCGGGTGTCATCGGATGCCATAGAGATTGGACTCAAATTCATCGATGTGGACGAGAATACCGGCGACTCATTGATCGCCGCCGTGTTTTCCGACTCCAGTGCCTGGAATCAACCCGAAGCCGAGCCAGGGATATTTCGGAGCTTATGGTCCTTACTGCGTGTATTCAAAAAAGTCGTCAAGACATCGCGAAAGTCACATCGGAGTGACCTTCGCCTCGCGTATCGGGAGAATTGTCGCCTAGTATTGCCAGACCGTACATTGGAAGGTACAGTTTGGCAGATTTCATCAACCGGTCTTTCAGTGAACATCCCTGGAACGGTCGATCTTGTCGGCGAGAACGGGATTCTGTATGTGGAGTCCTTTGCATTGAAAGTCCGCCGGCGTTGGGCAATGCAGGCCGAAGGAACGGTGGTGGCGGGCTTTGCGATCGAGCAGGTGGAGAAGGGAGCGGACCAATGGCGAGAACTCACGTCACTTGCGGCGTAATCGTGTGCGTGGCGCTGCTGTGGCCCGGTGCCGGGATAGCCGGGGACGTTTTTACGGGTTATCAAATCGACAATCAGGGTGAATACTACACGTATTTGGGTGTCCGGACGCCGCTCACATCGGGAGAGTCAAATCTCCAACCGTTTATTCAAGTCATGGGTGCCGGGCTCGGGTACACGTTTAAGGATAACGGTGCAAATCGCAAGGCCGAGGTTCAGTTTGCGTCCCCATCGTTGGGAATCAAGTTTATTCAGGGGCCATGGAACTTCATTGGGTTCGCCGGTCCTCAGTTTCGGTGGAAACAAGAGGATCGTCCAACTGGCGGCAGATCAGACGAGAATGATGTCGGCCTGTACCTTCAAGGGGAGGCCTTCTACTGGCATGAGAAGGGAACATTTCATGGCATCGTATCGTACACGGATTTGGACAGTTTCGTCTGGAGCCGCCTCAGAGCTACCAGGCTGGTCCACAAGAGTGAACAGGGCTGTTGCTCCACCTACCTTGGCTGGGACCTCGCAGGCATGGGGAACAATCAATTCTACGCGGTCCAAACCGGCCCGCTGGTTCAAGTGCCGGTCGAGCGCTTTTACCTGACGCTCAAAGGCGGCTATCAATACACGCAAACATTCCAGAATGGTGCCTACGGCGGGGTGGAACTCTACTTCCCATTTTAGCCCACATGGTTCATGACGGTTCGTCGCAAAATTATTCAAACGCGTGTTCCAGTGAAGTGTATCGCGTGAAGCGAGGGAGCAGTACACGGCTCTTGCGCTTCACGCGCAAGCGTGGCGAATCCGCGATTGCAGCGGAAGCGTCATGAACCATGCGGGCTAGACTTTCTCGCGGACACCGTAGAGTTGAGCAGACTACCCTCGTCCTCAAGATGAGAGGGGCTTCACGGTAATAAAATGAGGTGTCTAACTGTCTGTGGAAGAGAGATGGGCTCTAATTCGTTGAATTTTCTGTTCTTAGATCGCACATGTGACCTGCTACACTTGTAGGGGCTCTTAGGTGGAGGGGTATGACGAGAGTGGGTTCCAGTGTGAGGGGACTGGTCTATGCCTGTTTGCTGGCTTTCGCAGGGGCTGCCGTAGGAGATGCATTCGCGGCGACCAACAAAACAAGAGAGCTGGCTCCGGCTGGCGCCGCATCCAAGCCACACAAGCAACTATCCGAGCAAGGGCAAAATCCGCCGATCCAGCGTGTCAAGCAGAACCCCGCATCCGTTGCCACGGAGCGCCAACCGGAGGCTATTCAGAAACAGGCCAAGCCGATACCGACTGAGCTAAAGTCGACGAGTCCGAAGAGCCCTCGACGTATGAAAGTTCATAGGAGGAGGGCGCCGAAAGCCGTCGTACAGCCGAGAACCGATCTTATGTACCACGGCATGCTGGAAAGCCCCCAGCGTTACGATCCTCGCCGGAATCATCTTGGTGCAGGAGTTCCGGACCCACACAATCCTGAATTGACCCACGACCATTTTCAAGAACTCGATCGCAACCAGGATGGGACGATCGACCCAGTTGAACGGACGTTCGGCCGGCCCGATATGGATCGCGACCTCCATGATCGCCGGCCACGATAGCCGCCCCTGCTACCTTCTTCGGTTCTTCACATCCAATCACCGTCTCACGCCGTAGACCAATAGTAAGTAAGCACTTGTCTGTGGCAAGGTGTGGCCGCTGTAAGACCGCGGGATTTCGGACGACTGAGAGGTAGTTGTCCACATTGACAGCCAGAATAGGAGTCCCCATGATACGCGAGCACACTGTCATGCCGAACGATATGCCATCTTCTGAAGCAAAGAGCGGGCTGAGTGCCGGGAAAATTGCCGTGGTCCTCGCGATCGGAGTTGCGGTGGCCGCATTTTTCTACTTCGATCTGGGCCGGTTCCTCTCCTTGCAGGCGCTCAAGGATAATCGCGACTATCTATTATCGTTCACCGAAACACACTCTGCCGTAGCCGCAGCCTTGTTCGTCTTGGCCTATGTGGCTGTGACGGGGCTCTCGCTTCCCGGCGCTGTGATTCTGACGCTGGCAGGTGGATTCCTCTTCGGGGCAGTGTGGGGTACGCTCTTCGTCAATCTGGGAGCGACGACGGGCGCCACGCTCGCGTTTCTCGCATCCCGCTACTTGCTGCGTGATTGGGTGGAACGGAAGTTCGGAAAGTGGCTGGGTCCGGTTCAGCAGGGCTTTACAAAAAATGCGTTCAGTTATCTTCTGACCCTGAGGTTGATTCCACTCTTTCCGTTCTTTGTAGTGAATCTGGTATCCGGCCTGACTCGCATGAATGTGGGTACCTACTTCGTAGCGACGGCACTTGGGATTATTCCTGGCTCCTTCGTCTATGCCTATGCAGGCCGGCAACTCGGCACCATCAATTCCTTGAAAGACATTGCTTCCCCCGGAGTGATTGGAGCATTTGTGTTGCTGGGGCTTCTGGCGCTTGTGCCGAGCCTGTACAAGAAGTGGTCTGGGAAACCGGCATGACCGCTAGCCCCGTAAAACGTGAGGCGTAAGGCGTGAGGCGTAACCGTACAGGAACGTCGCGATATGATTATCCATACATCAGAGAGGGCGCCGTCGATGAGTCAGCATGAAGAAGGTCTCGTGCTGCCGAACGACGAGCATAACCGCACGCTTGTCGACAACGTGCATCCCTCGAACTGGGTCAATCCCGAGCCGGCTGGCCGCTACAACATCGTGGTCATCGGGGCTGGAACGGCAGGGTTGATTACGTCCGTCATTGCCGCGAGTCTGGGGGCCAAAGTCGCCCTGATCGAAAAACACTTGATGGGTGGCGACTGCTTGAATGTCGGCTGTGTGCCTTCAAAAGGCATCATTCGCGCGGCAAGGGCTTGGGCCGATTTGTGGAATGCCGAGGAGTTCGGCCTGCATATTCCTCCTGGGGTGAAGTATGACTTTGGCGCGGTGATGGCGCGTATGAGAAAACTGCGGGCGCGGATCAGCCACAACGATTCGGCCCATCGCTATACGAAGTTGGGCGTGGACGTCTACATCGGCAGCGGACGCTTTACTGCCTCAGACACGATTCAGGTCGAAGGGCCATCCGGCAATCGTACCCTCACCTTTGCAAAGGCGGTTGTCTGCACTGGGGCACGGGCCTCGACGCCTCCTACGCCTGGATTGAAAGAGACGGGCTATCTCACCAATGAAACGGTGTTCTCGCTGACAGAACTGCCGCCACGCATCGGGGTGATCGGCGCCGGTTCAATCGGCTGCGAACTCGCGCAGTCGTTTGCCCGCTTCGGGAGCCAAGTCTACCTCATTGAAGCGGTTCACGGCATCATGCCGAAGGAAGATCGCGATGCGGCGGAGATCGTCGAACAGCAGATGTTACGCGACGGAGTGAAGCTGCTCTGTTGCGGAAGGGATTTAAAAGTCAGCAAGATCGTCGATGGCAAGCGGCTCACTGTCGATTCTCATGGCCAGCAGTACGATGTGACTGTCGACGAGATTTTTGTCGGTGCCGGTCGCACTCCAAATGTCGAGGGAATCGGATTGGAAGCGGTCGGTGTCGAGTACGACAAGAATGGAATCAAGGTGAACGCTCGCCTGCAGACGACGAATCCCAGGGTTTTTGCTGCGGGCGACATTTGTTCGCGCTACAAATTCACCCATGCCGCCGATGCGATGGCGCAGATCGTCATTCAAAACGCGCTATTCCCTCATCCTTTCGGCATGGGCTATGCCAGCGTCGAATCCTTGATCATGCCCTGGTGCACCTTCACGGAGCCGGAAGTCGCGCATGTCGGGATGTACGAGAAGGATGCAAAGGAGAAGGGTATCGAAGTCGAAACCTACACCTATAAACTCGACGAGGTCGATCGTGCGATTCTCGACGGCGAAGACGAAGGGTTTGCGAGGATTCACATTCAGAAGGGCACAGATAAAATTGTGGGAGCGACGATTGTCGCGGCCCATGCCGGCGACATGATCAGCGAGTTTTCCGTGGCGATGAAAGCCGGCGCCGGGGCAAAGACGATCGCCGGGACGATCCATCCCTATCCGACACAAGCCGAAGTGAATAAGAAGGTCGTGAATCTTTGGCGCAAGGCGCACTTTACGCCGCGCACGAAGGCCCTGCTGATGAAGTTATTTTCTTGGGCGCGACGGTAGCCAGGTGCAGAACATGAATAGGGGACGAATGGCGCATAGTGCCTGGCTTATGGGTGTGGGGCTATTCATTGCTCCGGCATGCCTCTGGGCACAGAACGGGGCAGTGCTTGAGGTGGGCAAATTCTCGGCCAGCCAGGTCGGGCAGACGATGCCCGATGGGTGGAAGCCGCTCACCTTTAAGAAGATACCCAAACATACCTCTTATGAAGTGGTGAAAGATGGAGGGGTGACGATTGTGAAGGCGGTGAGCGAGGCCGCGGCCTCCGGCCTGATCAAGCCGGTGGCGATCGACCCAAAAGAATTCCCGATCGTCCGGTGGCGCTGGAAAATCGATAATGTGCTCCAGCGCAGCGACGTGGCACTCAAGGAGGGCGACGACTTTCCAGCTCGGCTCTATATCACTTTCGAATACGATCCCGACAGAGTCAGCTTGGGCAAGAAGCTCAAGTTCAAAGCCGGGCAGGCTCTATTCGGGGATATTCCAATCGCGGCGTTGAACTATATCTGGGAAACGAAGACGCCGGTCGGCACGATCGTCGAAAATGCCTATACTGATTTTACCAAAATGGTGATCGTTGAAAGCGGCACTCAGAACGTGGGCGTGTGGATCGACGAAGAGCGAAATATTTACGAAGACTACAAGAAGGCGTTCGGGGAAGAGCCGCCGATGATCAACGGCGTCGCGATCATGAGCGACACGGACAATACGAAGGAACAGGCCACGGCGTACTACGGCGACATTGTTTTTCAGAAATCGGTGAAGGCGTCGGCTCGATGACCCTGCGCCATGTGGCGGCACATAATGGACGGGCCGGCCTGTTCAGTGCCGGCCCGTCCAAGGACACCACCGCGCGTGAGGTGGGTGCGCGGATTCGAAAGAGGGGTTACTGAATGGAATTCGCGAAGCCGCCTCGCGTAATTTCCGCGCGGACGGTGTCCCCGACCTTCTTTGGTTTGAGCTGTTTCGTGCCCTGGCCCACGTAAAGCTTCACGCGGTTGCCTTCGTAATCTTCCACGGTATAGGCGTTGCCCTCGATTTTTTTAACTGTGCCGCCGAGCGTCATCCAGGCCGGTCCTGGCTTCTCATCGTGATGGCCGGTTTTGGGCGCATTATTTTCTTCAGGGACGTGGCCTGCTGCTTCAGCCGCCGTCCTTGCAGACGAGTGGCTGGACTTCTTGCTTTTCGAGTCTTTGGCCAGCGCCGGGGTCATCGCCAGCGCTACAATGGCCAGGGTGCTCACCAGCACCGGGAGAATTTTCTTTTTTGCCTTCTGCATCATGGACCTCCTTGCAGGGTGAGAGTTAATTTCAGCCTAGAACCACTCAGCAAAGCATGTGCCATAGCGTAGTGCGAGATTGACCAAGAAAGTTCGTAGGTTAGAGGGGTTGGAGATAAAAGGTCTTTGAGTTTCCAAGAAACGAGAAAAAAACGGCATAAGCCTGTCCAAATATGACCGTATCCGCCAATGTGAGGAGGGCTGATGGCCGTCCCCTTCACGGTTCTGAATAAAGCGCTCAAGCCCTTCAGAAATCTCTTGGCCGGCCGGTGAATTCATCGGCTGAATGAGATGGAGGATGACCAGACCATCCAAGCTGGCGGTTTCATGCACCAGTTTTCAGGCGACGACTGGCGGCTCACGCTGATCTCGCTCCTGGATAATTTCCGTTGTATCCGCAGCCGGATCATTTACGGCGATCAAGCCTTCTTCGTCCGCCGCGTATTGTTCGAGCAACTCGGCGGGTTCCCTAATCTGCCCATTCTCGAAGATGTGGCCTTTTGCGAGCGTCTTATAGCCGTAACCACGCCGCTCCTACTCTCGCAATCTGTTTTGACCGACGCCCGCAAGTTTCTCAAAATGGGCGTCTGTCGAAGTTCCTTCCGCGTGCTCCTCATCATCCTCCACGTCGAATTCCGCCTGCCGGTGCTGCCACGCGCCTTCTTCCAGGACGTCCGATAGGGCGCCCGCCTTCCCTGTTTACCTTTCTTACTCTCTCCCGTCTAACCCATCAGACGAGGCCGGAAGGAGGGTTCCATGCGACAGGTTCATTCAAAGACAGGTGTGCGTATCCTTTTAATTGTCCTGTTTCTATCGGGCTGCACGTCGACATTGGTGCGCGACGATGTGAAACGGATGGCAGGATTGGACGGTCATTGTGCCGGGAGCGAGTGGGCGGACAATTCCTCGCTCGCGATCTTGCCGGTGCCCGTGGTGGCATTCTTTGTGCCTCATTTCGATCTGCACAAAGTTTCCAGTGAACCCTATCTGAATCGGTGTGGGGCGTCGACACGGGTCGTCAATCGCGACGTGTCGGTCAACACGACGGCCTGCATTCCGGCAGGCCTTACGCGGATTATTACGCTGGGTGTGTGGCAGTGGTGCCCGGCACGTGTGGCTTGGTCGGCGGATGTCTTGGCGGACGAGCCAAAGCCTGCTGGACTGCCGGTAGAAAATGGTCAAAAGCCGAAATCGTAAGCATCAATTATTTAACCAGGAGTAATGCCATGAAACGGTCATCTGCTCTATTCTATCTTCTCGGTGTGGTTGGGTTGGCCGGATTACTAGGGGGCTGCGGCAGTGGTGGCGATGGCGTCCCTTCCGGTCCGGTGACCGGAAGTGCCACCGGGTCGGCGGCGGCTTCTGGCACGATCACCGGCTTCGGCAGCGTGTTTGTGAACGGCAAGAAATTCGAAACTAGCGGGTCGTCGTTCGTGGTTGATGGAGAATCGGGCAAAAGCCAGGGCGATCTCAAAATTGGCATGACGGTATTAGTCACTGGCTCGTTTAACGGGAATCAGCGGTCGGCGAGTTCAGTAAGGCAGAAGGATGCGGTTGAAGGGCTGGTGCAGTCCGTGGCTGCGGATGGCTTGAGCCTGGTGGTGATGGGGCAGACGGTGTTGGTCGACAGCACCACGATCATCGATGACAACATACTTAATCGGAGCATTCTCACTCTTGTTGCCGGGACTGATTCTGTCGAGGTGAACGGGCATATTCGGCCTGATGGGATCATTGAAGCGACGCTCATTGAGAAGAAGCTCGCAGGAACGGTCACACCGGAGGTGCGTGGCTTTGTGAAAAATCACAACGATGCAGCCAAAACCTTTCAGATCGGCAACCTCACGGTGAATTACGCGACAGCGCTGATCAACGACATGCCGATCCCGAACGGAGCGAACTGGAATACCCTCTTCGTGGAAGTGAAAGGAACAAACTTCAACGCTACGACGACGACTCTCATTGCCACCAAGGTTGAGCCTGAGGATCAGGGTGTGCAACAGGCGGATGAGTTCGAAGTGGAAGGGTTCGTGACGCAGGTGGTGGGCCCGGGCGACTTCTTTATCGGGACGACGCATGTGCAGACGACTCCGAATACCGAGTTCCGCGGCGGCACGATTGACGAAATAGTCGTGGGAACGAAGCTCTCCGCCGAAGGCCGGTTAGGCAACGGGATTTTGACGGCCAAGCAAGTAAAGTTCCATGAAAGCGTGAAGTTGGAAGGCAACATTGCGGCCATCAATCTTGCGGCAAAAACCTTCACGATCACGGGGCTCTCTGGCGTGACGGTTAGCGTGAACAGCCAGACCGAGTTCAAGGCGAACGGCGGGAGCACGATCACCGATCTAAACGATCTGCAGGTCGGCGATCATGTGCGTGTACGGGGTCGTGTGGGAGGCAGCAACTCCGTGATTGCGACGCGTGTGGAGCAACGGTCGACGGGTGACGATGTCGATCTTCAAGGTCTGGTGCAGGCTGCATTGAGTCCGACTCTCACGATCTTGGGAGTTGCCGTCGATACCTCCGGCATTGCCGATGCGAATTTCAAAGGACTTGATGACGGAACCATCGGACGAGCAGCCTTCTTCAATGCCGTGAAGGTGGGAACGTTAGTCAAGATGAAGGGACGGTTGAACGGCAGTGTGGTAACGTGGGGCGAAGCAGAATTGGAAGATGAAAATTAAATGGCAGGTCTCCTTAAGGAAGGGAGTGCGGCAATGAAGCATGTACGATCTGTGAGTTGGAAAGAAGTGGTGGTGGGTGTGGTGGCTGGCCTGTTCTTGGTCAGTGTTCCTGCGGTCGGCCAATCGAGTGAGCCAAGCGGAGATCCGGCAGTGCGAATGGATAACAGGGGACCCGGTTCTCTCAATAGTGGTCCAGGATCGTCAAACAGCGGACCGGGTGGACACAGTGGCCGACGCAGTGGAGATGATATTCGTGTGGCGCAGGCGGGTGATGTACGGCAGGAAGATCGTCGCGAGGGCCGTCATCTCGATCGGCGGGAGGATCGCCGTGCGAATACTGGCGGTGAACTCCGCGGGCTTGATCGAGCCGATCAAGTGGCTGGTGAGCATGGCCGGGAGGGGCGAGACAATGCCCGTGAGGTACAAATGGATCGACCGAACAGACAGGAGAGTGGTGAGCGTCCGCAGCGGCCTGAGCGACCGGAAAGACAGGAACGGTCTGGCCGCCACTAAGTTGGTGTCAGTGAAACTGTAAGGGCGCGCGGGCGGCGCCGAGAATGGCTCGGCGTCGCCCTCATTGTGAATTGCGGCCACGTGCGCATGGTTGAACCGGTCACGCGGCTCCAGTTACTCTTCATAAAAGAGCCATGCCGACACGTTGACCAAGCAATTCAACGTCAAACTGCGACTGGTCGAAAATCGTATGACACGAGACCAGGTTGTGGGATATCGCAATCCGTCTCAGCTTGGCACAGGAACTGACGAAGACAAACCAAAAAATTGTTCCACGATGACGGAGCCGCTTGGATAGTCTGCGACATTCGTCCCAGAAGGTGGGCTGGTGGGAGATTCCAAGATCTCTCGGTTTCAATCTGGGCATGGTTGTCAGTGAAGTACAACTGGTGCGGAACGAGATGCGAGCAGGCGAAGAAGGCAGTGACCGGAAGCATTGTTGACACGATAATTTGGCTGGGGGTAAGTCGGCCGAGGAAGGGGGAGTCATGAGAGTGTGGAAATGTCTGTGTGTAGGTGTAATGTTTCTTCTTTCGCTTAGTCTGATGCCTTTAGTAAGCGATGCGCAAGACAAGCCGAGGAGCGAACAAGGGCCTGTTGCGTCGGAACAGAATTGGCAAATTGGATCCACTCCCAGCTATAGCAGCGGTAACTTTGGAACGAATACGACGAGCACATTTTTTTACGCGCCTTTATCGATTCGGAGATTGTTTAGGGACGGCGATGTGACGTTGGTTATTCCATTTGTCATGGCAACGACAGATGGACGATCGACTTTCGTGGGAGGAAATCCCGTTCAAGTCCAAGATAACCGTGGCAGTAATAGCGGGCCAGGAGGAGGAGGTCGCTGTGAGCTAGGTGAAGACAAACCATCCTGCCTGACCGGCCGTACGGCCGGTCAAAAAGTGACGACGTCCGGTCTCGGTGACATCATCCTAAGAGGGCGATACTACCTCGTCGAAGAAAAAGACTGGACTCCTCTGATTGCCGTGACGGGACGCCTCAAGCTTCCGACAGCCAGCGCCTCGCAAGGTCTCGGTACCGGCGAGATGGACGAGGGTGCGGGCATGGAGGTGTCGAAGCGCCTGGGGGATAGATGGATCACGTTCCTCGACGGCGGATTCAATGTGATCGGCAGGCCCCAAGGACTCAACCTGAGAAACCAATGGTGGTACGACACGGGGGTTGGCTATTACGTGACCAACAATCTTCTCGGGAGCGTCTATTTCGAGGAGTATCGCTCGCTGGTGTCCGGGCGGCAAAATATTCGAGATGTCTTTTTTGCAATGAACTATAAGGCCTCCTCGGCTTGGCGGTTCACCGGAGGGGTGACGGTGGGGGTCTCCAATGGAGCGCCTGACTATGGGATCAGTTTGGGGACCAGCTACCGCTTCTAACCCTTTTGTAGACGTTTACCTTCACCTCGACGGCTCGTCTAATGAATCAAGAAGGCAGAAAGAGTAGGGGGCTCGGCGGTGGCCATGCAGGGTGAGCGAGCATGGCGATGCTGCTAGACCAACGAGGGGCGGCCGATGAGGCCAAGCTGGTTGCGCGGAGCCTGAAGCAGGATCACGATGCGTTCGGGCAGTTGGTAGAACGGTACGCGACGGTCATTGCGAACCTGGCCTATCGGATGGTCGGGGACCGGACCGAGGCCGAGGATCTTGCACAAGAAACGTTCGTGGCGGCCTTCAAATCGCTGCCGACCTTCCGTGCGGAATCCAAGTTCTCGACCTGGCTCTATCGGATCGCCGCGAACAAATGTAAGGATTGGCTCCGAGCCAAACGGCCTGGGCAGAGTGTCCGTGATATCGATGTCGAGGACGTGCTCGATGACCGAGTGGTGGAGGAGCGAACCCCGGAGCGGCTTCTGTCGCAGCAGCAAGTTGCAGCGCAATTGGATCGGGCGATTCAACGGTTGCCGCCGCTCTACCGGGAAGCCTTTGTGCTGAAGCATATCGAAGGACTGAGTTACGAGGAGATGCAGGAGATTCTCAACGTGAATGCGGATACGTTGAAAATGCGCGTGTATAAGGGGCGGCTGCAATTGAGCCGGGAGTTGGTGGAATTGAAAGAGACATAGGGATGCGCGAACAGGATCTACTGATTCAACGTTTTCTCGATGACGACCTGACGCCGGAGGAACGGGTGGCCTTTCTCCAGGCTGTGGATGCCGATCCGTCGTTGCGGCGGCGCTGGCTCAATCTTGAATTGGTTGTGGCGGAGGCGGCGCAGTTGCCCCGTCTCGCGCCGTCTGCGCGATTCCTCGCGCAGGTGCAGGGCAAGTTAGCACCGGCATCCATCAGCCCGTGGGATCGACTCCGTGCGGCAGTCATGGCGCCGCGGACCCTGGAATGGAATCTTGTCGGCGCCACGGCCGTGGCTTGTGTGGCGCTGGTGGCGGTTGCAGGCCTGTTGCAGTTTGCGCCGGAACGGATTGTGGAGGCGCCGATTCCGGTTGCCGGAAGTCAGGCGCAGACGGCGTCGTTCGCGCCTGGACAAGAGAGCAAGGTGTTTGTGCGACTCGTGCTGCTTCAGCCCGATGCCCGGTCTGTTTCGGTGGTCGGCGATTTCAATGGCTGGAACCCCGGCCAGACCAAATTGGAACGATCCGAGGGTGGGATGTGGACGGCGACGATCGCCCTGAAGCCGGGCCGTTATCAATACATGTTCGTCATTGACGGCAAGCAGTGGGTGGCCGATCCGTTGGCGGAAGAGGGAGCGGGCGATGGATTTGGGTCACAGAATGCGGTGCTTGATGTCGCCATCTGACTTTCCATGCCGGTCTCTTGCAACGAGTCGAGGGGTTGGTTACTCTCTCGTGCATGGGGATGCAATCCGCGGGATTCAGCCGCCTTCTGCGAGTCGTCACGGCCGTATGCATGATCGTCGGTCTATCGGCCTGCGCGAAGACTATAAAGCCAGAGTTGCCGAAGCCGGTGGCTGGAGGCGTGCGATTCGTGCTACTGGCGCCAGAAGCTAAGCAGGTTGCGTTGGTGGGCTCCTTTAACGGATGGGCAGGAGAAGCAACCCAGATGAAGATGAGCGATGGGACAGGGCTCTGGTCGGTGGATGTGCCGTTGAGAGAGGGAGAATATACCTTCATGTATCTGGTCGATGGGAAACGGTGGGTGACGCCTCCAATGGCTGAAGATTTTGTGACGGATGGATTCGGACAAACAAACGGAGTCCTGATCGTCCACTAAGGCTATGCGCACGCGAATCAACATACAAGTGTGGCTCCTCTGCCTAGCCTTGTGGCTGCCCGCCATTCCAGCCGTGGCAGAATCGCTCTCGATGCAAGATCGGGAGGATATCAATCGGCTGCGTGCGGCGCAGGGTCATTCGGCGGAAGAGGTCAATCAGTTGCTGGACCAGGTGTCGAAGGCCGGCGAAAGAGGCCTTCCGATCGAGCCCTTGGCGAATAAGGTGAGAGAGGGGCTGGCCAAGGGTGTGGAGCCGAAGCGAATCGATTCGGTGCTGCGACAGATGGTGACGCATCTCACGTCGGCCCAAGAGGTTTTGCAAGAGTCGATGACAAAAGGGATGGTCGATCAGGGGCATGGGAATCGTCAGCGAGCAGTGGAGTCGCTGGCCGAAGCACTTGGTCGCGGCACTACGGCCGATGAAGTGCGTGAATTGGCGCAAGCCGGGCAACGCCACGGAGAAAAAATGAGCCCAGAGACACTGGGAGTCGGTGCGAAAAGTTTGGCGGTGATCAAGGAGGCCATGATTCCCTCGAAAGACGGCGCAGCAGTCGTGGCGGAGAGCATGCGGCAGGGCTATCGTCCGTCCGAGCTGGCGGATCTGGCGCGTGAGATAAAACGGCATGGACAAGATTTCCGAGAGGGGCGCCTCACTACAGAATCCATTCGCGATCAGATCTCCAAGGGCGATCGGGGCGATCGGCTGTTCCGCGACCAGGGTCACGGTGGCTCCAGTCGCGGGGATCGGATGGATCGGAGCGGAGGCTCGGATCGCGGTGGGCGGGATGATCGCAGCGGTGGTGGCGGCGGCGATCACGGCGGGCGATCGGACGGTGGTGGGGGTGGCGGCCACGGCGGGCGCGATCACTAAATACTTTCTTCTTTTCCTTTCCTTTCCATTCTCTCAAATCCTAGTACAGTACGGATGTTGGCTCTAGCGGGCTGCGCATGTCTCGCGTTTAGGTGCCAGGGAATATTACATCCACACTTCAGGGAGGTCAGGATGAAGAAGATATTGTTAGTAGTCAGTGCGATGACTCTGTTGATGACCGGGGTGGCCTTTGCCGATGCCGAAGCACCCGTGATCGATCAGCGGCAGGTGAATCAGGAGCGGCGGATCGATCAGGGGATTGCGAGTGGGCAGCTGAACGAGCGAGAAGCAAACCGGCTGAACAAGCAGCAGGAACACGTCAACAAGATGGAAGACAGGACAAAGTCCGACGGTGTCATGACGAAAAAGGAACGGGCCAGGATCGGCGCGGCACAGGATCGCGCTTCACGCCATATCGCTCGGGAGAAGCACGATCGCCAGGGGGCGCGGCATCGGTAAAGAAAAGTCTGTCGATTGAGACAAGAAGAGGGGCTCACGACTCGGGTCGTGAGCCCCTCGTTTCGTTCAGACCGCTGACTTATCGGCTGTGTCCACCACGATCGGCGCGATGATCCGCTTGTCGATCATGTTGCCGATCTGCCTGGCGATCCATTTGCCGGTCCTGCTGCCGATCCATCTGTCGATCTTGCTGTCTGTCAGCCTGGCGGTCTTGCTGCCGGTCCGCCTGCCGATCCTGTTGTCTATCTGCCTGCCGATCCGCTTGTCGGTCCGCCTGGCGATCTTCCTGTCGGATATCCGCCTGGGCGAATACCACGTTTGGCAGGACGGCCGGGGCCGCTATAGCCATGACCAAGCCGGCAATTGTTCCGGCTTTCAACAGATTCTTCTTCATGATGCGTACTCCTTCTGTCTGAGAGAGGGGGTAATAAATGCGAGTTGCGGCTGTTATTGGGCGGGACCAACCGGCTCTCTCATCTGGTGGCCCGCTCCAATCAACCTGTCACTGAGTAAGACGGCGAGGTGAGGAAAAGGTAAACGCCCCGTAGATGTTTGCGCAAATAAAAAGAGCCAGCCGCAGGAGGGCGGCTGGCTCTAGCACACCGAGGAGAAAATTAATGGAACGTACCGGCGAGCGCGGCAGGGTTGAAGCCGATGCTGATGATCTGGCCCTTCAGAATCACAGGGACTTGTTCCCCGTCTTTGGTATTCAATTCCAGGTCACCGCAGAGGAGCTGCGTGGCTGGAGCCGGGCAAGCATTGAGGATCATGTTCCCCACCGGGGAACTGTTGACGAAGACTGTCTGGGGAGACGGAGTCGTGCCTGGGATATCTTCGGCTCCCACAACGAGGCGCCGATGGTTGCCACGCTCCCGATAGACTGCCTTGCCCGATGCCGCGCCGGACACCATCTTGGCGACCAGGCGGACATCTGCGGCCTGCTGGGCGAGGGCCAAGCCAGTCGACAGGGTCATCATGCCGAGAAACAGGATGCTGCTGACTGAAACCGCGATGGTCTGTGAAACCTTCATGATAGAACCTCCTTGTAGGATGAGTGCCATGGTCATTCCCTCGCCTGCGTCGTTGACCTCCCTCAGCGACGCGTCCCAAGAACCAAGGAAACCGTGGTTCGGGTCGGCGGGGACCTGGCTGGTGGACTACTATGAGATAAGACGGGTCTGCGGTGGTTTCGTAAACGGGGAATTAAGTGGGGGATGATTTTCCATCCATATGACTGTCTCTGCTGTAGGGAGATTGCTACAATGTGTGCCATGAGGAACCAGTCCTTGCGCGCACCTCTCACACAGAGACTCCCGAAGAAGATCCTGCGGCTCTTGCGTCAGGTTGGGGCGCTGGCGGATAAACAGGGTGTCGCGCTGTACCTCGTCGGCGGAGTTGTCCGCGATCTCTTACTGAAGCGGGAGATCTGGGATCTTGATCTTACGGTAGAGGGAGATGGAATCGCCTTTGCGCGGCTGGTGGCCGACCGGTATGGGGCAGGGCTGGCGGTGTTTGAACGATTTGCGACGGCGCGGCTCGTGTTTCCAGACGGGCTTAAGATGGATATTGCGACAACCAGGCAAGAGTCCTATGCGCAGCCCGCTCTCCTGCCGGCGGTTCAGCCGGCGTCGATCGAAGAGGATCTCTCCAGGCGGGACTTCACGATCAATGCGATGGCAGTACAACTGAATCCGCGACAGTTCGGTCGCTTGCTCGACCCCTATGGAGGGCAACGCGATCTTCGAGTGCGCACGATCCGCGTGCTGCATGCGGGAAGTTTCCAAGACGATCCTACGCGCATCTTCAGAGCGATCCGGTTCGAACAACGGTTCGGTTTCCACCTTGAGCGCGTTACCTCGCGCCTCCTTGCGCAAGCGGCCTCCACGAATCTGATCCAGAAACTTTCCGGTCCTCGATTGCAGAACGAAATCCTGTTGCTGCTCGCCGAGCGCGATCCGGTTCGCGCAATTGCACGGCTAGGACAGTTGAAGTTGCTTCGCTTCCTCCACCGTCGCTTGTGCTACACGAAGAACGTGAAGCGAATGGTCGCTGCCGTTCCCAAGGCGCTCGTCTGGTGGGCGCGTCGATTCCCGGATTCTGCGATCGACAGGCCGATCGTCTATCTGATGGCCTTGTCGAGCGAGTCCAGCTTGGCCGTCGTGGCTGCGATGATCCGGCGATTAGCGCTTTCACGTGAGCAGGCCAAGAAGGTGAGCACTGGAAAACGTCGGGTCGATCGCGCGCTGAAGCGACTTACTGATAAAGGGACAGTACGGCCATCGCAGGTCTATCGTCTTTTGGCAGATTTCTCAGACGAGGCCCTCGTGCTGCTTCTCGCGAAGCAGGTTAGTAAGCAGCAGAGGGTTGGATTGAACCTGCTGAAACGACGCCTGGTGGCCTATATGAAGAACAGGACTATTAAGACGGCACTGACCGGGCGAGATCTTCAGGCGATGGGTTTGGAGCCTGGGCCAGAGTACAAGACCATCTTGGGAAAACTATTGGACGCGCGCATTGATGGAATGGTCACAACCGAGGTGGAGGAACGTTTCTTTGTCCGGAAGCGGCTCGGCTAGCGGGCTGGGACAAGTCCGGTCTGTTTGGTCTATCTGGTTGGTCTGGTCTATCTGGTTTAGCCAAACAAACGAGACCGACCAGACCAACCAGATAGACCAAATGAACAAGACGGGCTGGCGGGCTTTTTCAGCTGCCTGTTAATTCAGCGAGGTGATGGACAAAGACACTTCATTCGGCAGCAAGAGCGTCACGTTTGCCTGGTGCGTGGGGTCCGGCTGAATGAGGGCGAACAATGGCACTGGTTGAGGTACTTTGCCGGGCGGCAAGGCCAGCAGAACCGGAAAGTCGAGCAGAGGAGACACCGTTGTTAGGCTAGCCAGGCGCAGACGAAAGGCCATGAGAATGTCGCGCAACCGGCTGGATTGATCTTCTTCGGGGAGCGATTGGTTTGTAACAATACCCACTTCCCAGAGCGGTCGGGTGACTGTGACAGGGAACGTGATGCCGAGTTGCAGGGCGGTGGGTGTCACGTCGATCAAGATCCCGGCCTGAATCGCCGCTTCCCTGTCGCGAAGGGCTGGAGGCATCGCAGTCCCCTCCATTAATTCCTGCCCACCTGCGTGCTCTAGTGCGAGAGGCTCTTGAGGCTGGAGAGGCTCGCGCTGTGCGGAAAGAACCTCCGCTGGTTCTTCGATGTTGGAAGGAGCGGGGATCGCGGCGTCTGTGTGAGGTAAGGCTTTCACGATACCGTCATAGACCGTTCGGGCTGAAGCAGACCATGCCTCATTGAAGGGGCGGCCCGCGAAGGCTGCTTCGGCGGCTTTCTTCTCGTCGTGGGTCAAAGCTTTGGGTGGTGGTGGTGTGTTAGTCATGCTATGAAAGTAAGCCTCTTTAGTGAGATGTCAAGGGCTGGTACGTTTGATGCTGACTCAGAATCAGTTATTCCGGCAGTGGTTTGCCCCTGGTCTCCGGTGCAAAGAATAAGACCGCCAATCCTGCCAGATAGATCAATGCCACGGTGCTGGCAGCTCGGCCAAATGTGCCCAGCGTTGTGACAAGCCAGCCTGTCAGGAATGGCGAGGCGGAGGCTAGGAGACGTCCCGCATTGAAGCAAAATCCGGCGCCGGTGGCACGAAGTCTGGTCGGATAGAGCTCGGGAAGATAAATGGGAAACCCGCTAAAGATGCCGTTGTTAAAGAAGCCGAGGATTGGCAGCAGCATAAGCACCGCGCTGTAGCTGGATGGAACGAGAAAGGTAATCGGGAGCATCACGAAACTGCCCACACACATGAAGGCGAAGACAGGCCGGCGACCGAAGCGATCCGCCAGCGGGCCGAAGCCCAGATAGCCGAAAATCGCCCCCGCATTCAGAGCCATAATGGCGTAGCTCACGTATTTTGTCAGGATAGCAGGATCCTGTCCCTTCAGATCAGGTAGCTCGCGGATGAGTGTCGGAGCCCAGTTCGTCGAACCCCAGAGGCCAAATACGGCCACGAACGCCAAGGCCGAACCCACCAAGGTTCCTCGCCGTAAGTTGCCCTCAAAAATCGCGGAGAGTGGAATGGTTTCTTGCGCATGGGCATGAGTCCAGCGTTCCGGTTCCTTCACCCACCAGCGAACGAAGAGGGCCACAAATGCAGGCAGGATGCCGACGAGAAAGAGCCCTCGCCATCCGTACGTTTCTTTGAGCGTGAGATTGAATGTCGCGGCCAGAAAGAACCCGACTGCCCAGGCGGATTGGAGAATCCCTGCGGCCTTCGCTCGTTTTTCCTCCGGCCAGGTTTCCGCGACGATCGCTGCGCCGGCCGCCCATTCACCGCCGATGCCGAGCGCCGTCAGGAATCGATAGATGGCGAGGTGCCACCAGGTCTCCGATAACGCAGCGGCTCCGGTGAAGACAGCGTAGATGATGATGGTCGCGATCAAGACCTTGGTCCGACCGAAGCGGTCGGCCAGGATGCCGAATGTAATTCCGCCGATGGCCCAGCCGATAAGAAAAATCGAAAAGATGATCCCGCCGTACCAGCCGATTTGTTCCGTCGTCGGTGGCCCGCTCGCTGAGTGGAGGAGATCGTGCAGTGCCGGGTGGAGAACGATCGCGTAGATGGTCGCGTCCATCGCATCGAAGACCCATCCGAGCCAGGCAACGAAGAGGACGAGCCACTGGTAGCGTGTGACGCCGGAATGCCAGGATCGGGTGGTCATACTGGTCGCTGGTGCATGTGCTCCATGCCTTCCATTGAACGATTGACGTAGTGCGCGCCAGGCTAGAGTCCTTCAACACAGGAGTCAAGGTGAAGCCTATCGGAGCCCCATGCTATAGTCGCCCGCTATGGCACGAATCGACTTCTACCGAGTGTTGGGGGTCTCGCGCGATGCGCCCGACGACGCGATCAAGAAGGCATACAGGAAGCTGGTCTTTCAGCACCATCCTGACCGTAATCCCGATAGCACGCAGGCCGAAGCCAAGATCCGTGAAATCAATGTCGCCTACGAAGTCATCGGCGATCCGGAGAAACGCCGGAGCTATGATCGGCTCAATTGGGGAGATGAACCGGCGCGGGATGAAGCGGCCGACCCAGCCGTCATCCTCGACGAGATGGAGAAGAAGCTCTTCGATGAAGGGCGCAAGGAAGTGTTCGCGGTTTTGATGAAAGATGTGAAGCGGATTAAAGCTGAACTCGCCGTGATTCGTGAGCGGACCGTGGCGCATCAAGAGTATGACACGTTTAAGGAAGAGATCATTCGGGAGCGGGCATCGGAGCTCATGGAGGAGTTTGTTACCGCTGAGATGGAAGGGCGCAAACAGCGGCTCGTCGAAGTGGCGACGGAGATGTTGCTGTCCCAAGGCGTGGTTAAACGAGACGATGAGGGAGGCGTCAGATCGCTACGCGGACAGCTTGAGGACGTATTCCGTAAAGGACGGATGAAGGGTTTTTCCGCCGCGCTGGAGTTGTTCTACGAAAGACGGTAAAGGGTGAGGCGTTAGGCGTAAGGCGACAAGAGGAGAGTTTTGCAGCGCCTTTTCCATCGGCTCCACTTACCCCTAACCCCTTACGCCTCACGTCTTCGAGAGAGGCCCCGCCACCCACTTGCCAGCTTGCATGACGCCGATAATCCTGCTGCGGTCACGTAGCAGGTCTATGCGACGAAGCGGATTGCCTTCGAACATGAGGAGGTCCGCCAGTTTCCCCTTCTCGATCGTTCCTACCTGGTCCTGAATCCCGATCAAGCGTGCGGCAGCGGAGGTCGAGGCGAGAATCGCCTGCATCGGGCTCATCCCGAAGGCGACCATCCGCTCGAGTTCCTGGGCGTTCTCGCCGTGAAAGTTAAAGGGTGTTCCCGCGTCAGTGCCCATCGCAATCTGGATACCGTCCCGCAGGGCTTTCTTAAAGCTCACGGCATGACGCTTCGTCATGGATTTGGCTTTTTCCAACGCGCTTTCGGGAATGCCGCATCCGAGTCGGCAGGCGGCAGTGGTGGCCAGCGCAGAGAGTGTCGGCACCATGAAGACACCCTGCTGTTTCATCATGGCTGCGGCTTCTTGGTCCATGAGGGTGGCATGCTCGATCGAATGGACTCCGGCGCGGATAGCATTCTTCATTCCTGACGATCCATGGGCATGGGCGGCGACTTTCCTCCCGGCTCGTTGCGCTTCGTCCACGGCTGCTTGGAGTTCCTCCACGGTCATTTGCGCCTGGTCCGGCGAGGTGCCGGGCGTGAGGACGCCGCCTGACGCAATGACTTTAATGACGGTGGCCCCGGCGGCGATTTGCGCGCGCACGACGGAACGGACTTGTTCTGCCCCTTCCACTTCCTGACCGATAAAGCGGGCGTGGCCGCCAATCATGCAAATCACCAGGCCTGCTCCGACAATGCGAGGCCCGGGAACGAGACCTGTATCGATAGCCCGTTGCAACGTAAAGATGGAGTGGTCGCGCGACCCCACGTCGCGCACGGTGGTGAAGCCTGCCTCCAGGGTCTCTCGCGCAGCCTGGCTTGATTTTAGTAATGTCAGTGTGGGCGTCTCTTTGGCGATCGCCTCGACGACATCCGGTTCAGCACCGAGGCAGAGATGCACGTGACAGTCGATTAAGCCCGGTAATAGCGTGAGTCCTCGGCCATCGATCTTGGTCGCACCCTGTGGGATGGAGAGGTCTCGATCTGATCCGACAGCGGCAATCGTGGTTCCGCGAACGATCACTGTGGCTCGTTCGATCGTCCGACCGGTCCCATCGATGACGCGCACTGAGCGAATGGCAAGAGACTTCATCATGGTGTATCGAAGGGAAGGGTGATGGTGCGGTCTCTCACATCGGTGACTGTGGAACTGCGGCCTTACCCGCGGGAATGGGATCCGGCTGCATATGATCGGCCAACGTCAGGGCGAAGAACAAATACGCGACCATCGCGATAAGGGCAAAGGCCACGGCAGCGAGCATCCAGAGTGATGGTGTGTTCTTCATGCGACCGATGTCCTCTGCCGTCAAGATGCTCTACGGCTGTAGACTCGTGCGGCCGCTTGGAGTGCGACTCCGGGAGTAGAAAGCCCGCCGCCGCGGATGAAAATTTCTTCTAGTGCGTTGAGCAAGGTCAAGACATGAGCTTCGGTCGATGATTCACCCATCAAGCCGATGCGCCAGACCTTCCCCTTGAGGGGGCCGATCCCACCACCGATTTCAATGCCATAGGTCGAGAGCAAGTTCATTCGTACCTCGGTTTCAGGAATAGGAGCGGGGACTGTGACACAAGTCAACATCGGCAGCCGATGTCCCGCCGGGGGAAGGGAAATGAGCCCGAGTTCGGTCAAGCCTGCGATCAAGGCCTCACTATTGAGCTGATGGCGAGCGAAGCGGGCGGGCAATCCCTCTTCTTCGACGAGTCGCAACGCTTCCCGCAAGGCATAGAGCATGGAGATCGGAGCTGTGTGGTGGTAGGCCCTGGTGCCTTCGGCCCAATAGTCCGCGATCAAGGCCATATCCAAGTACCAACTCTGGCAGGGGGTGCGCCGGGCTTTGATGGCGGCCAATGCACGGTCGCTAAGGGTGAAAGGAGACAACCCAGGCGGACAGCTCAAACATTTCTGCGTGGCGCTATAGCAGACATCGATGCCCCAACGATCGATCTCGACCGGCGCGCCTCCCAGTGAGGTCACGGCATCGACGACGAAGAGCGTGTCATGGTCGCGGCAAAGGCGGGCGATCGGCTCAAGCGGCTGCCAGGCGCCGGTCGAGGTTTCGGCATGTACGATGGCCACAGCTTTGACTGGGCTGGATCGGCGCAATGCCGTCTCAATGGCTTCGGGTTCTATGATCTGTCCCCAGGGGGCTTCAATCCGGATGGCTTTGCCGCCGCAGCGTTCAACCATAGTGGCGAGGCGTGTGCCGAACACGCCATTGACTCCGACGATCACCGCATCGCCCGGCTCAACGATATTCACGATCGAAGCTTCCATCCCGGCTGAGCCGGTGCCGGAGACTGCGATAGTGAAACGGTTTTCGGTCTGAAAGACGAGGCGCAACAAGGCTTGGATATCGTCCATAAGTGCAAGAAAGACTGGGTCCAAATGGCCGAGCAGAGGAGTGGAGAGGGCACGCAGGACTCGCGGATGCACCATACTCGGCCCTGGACCAAGGAGCAACCGGCGTGGGGGGATAAAGTTCCGAACTGGCATAGCGTTCCAAATATGAGAGAAATGGTAACTACTCAGGTGTTCAGGCTGAAGGCTATAAATGATCTCGCAGAGCACGAATCAAGCCATTCAACACCTTCTCGGTTTCTACGACCTTGGGTTCAAGCAGAGATGAACCCTCGTGCGCAAGAAGCCCAACCCCTAAAAGCCTTCAGTCTATCTACCTGAGTAGCTACGAGAAATGCAGTATAGCGGAGTTGGGTCGCGTTCGGCCACGGGTATTCTGAGCGGTTTCCTTCGTCGCCTAGTCATTTCGAGGGGGTTTCGAGCCAGAAAAACAGCATGGTATAGTCTCTTGGATTATGGAACCTGCCACGCTCGCTCTCAATGAACCGCATGAGTCCAAGTCTTGGTGGCGAGCCACAGATGTGCCGCCGACGGTCGGGGTCTATTTTGGGCGGTTCTCGCCCATGGTCACGCTATTGTCCGCGCTCTTTCTCACGGTGGCTCTGGGGTCGGTGGTGGGGCTGTCGACATCGGGATCTAAACTGGATCGGATCGAGTCACCCGAGCAAGCGCTCGGTCTGATGGTCAGTCGGACTAGGGATGTGGAGGAGGGACTCAAGCGTGCGCCTCAGTGGGAACAGCAACTCTTGGCTTGGGCCTCCAGCGGCGACGAGGCTGAACGAGCGCACGAGATTGAATGGTATCAAGAACTGGCGAAGACTTCCGAAGACCCGTTGGTCCCTCTTCAGTTGGCGATCCTCCAAGCCGAGGCCGGCCATATCTCGCAGGCGCTCCTCTCCGCGCATGAGTGGGCCAAGGCAGAAGACTCGCTTCCTCAGTTCGCCGATCTGGTGATGGCCGCCTATGGCGAGGGACCGGTGCATGACGCGGACCAGTATGTCTTGTGGCAGGCAGAGCTGGCAGAGGCGTTGCCTGTCGGCTGGTTTTACGATCGCCTGGCTGAACGACTGGCACGCCGTGCCAACGATGCCGCGCTCTTGGCCAGGGTTCAGGAACAGGCCGCTGTGCGTGTCGATCGCCAGTTTATCCGGTCGCATAGTTTGACGCTCGTTGAACTCGGCGCGATGGCCGTCGGCGCCGTGGTGTGCGTGCTGCTCTGGATCAGACGGAATGAGCCGTCCAGTTTCATTCGCCTGCATGAACCGGGCGTGCCGCCGCCGTGGCCTGGCGGCATCGGCGCGGCGGTGTTGCTGCGCGGGGGCGCGATCGGCGCCATGATCACGGCGGTGTTTTTACTCTATGCGCCGCCCGACAATGCTTCGCTTCGGGCGCTGGCTATTCCGCTGACGAATGTGCCGCTACTCCTCTTGGCCTACCATCACCTCTTTCGGCCATCCGGCATGACGTTCGATGCCGGCTTTGGGTTGGAAATCGGATGGGCCAATGCCGGCCGTCTGGTGGCGGCGGTGTTGGCGGTGGTGGCAGTCGGTTTGTGGGGCGGGTGGGTCATGGATCGGTTGTCGGAACCGTTCCATCTCACGAGTCACTGGGCCGAATGGTTCGATGCAGACCTCGTCTGGGCCACACCTTCCATGACGGCCATCAGTTTAGTTGAATACGTGGTCTTTGCGCCGCTGTTCGAAGAACTCGCCTTTCGTGGATTGCTGTTCGCGATTCTCCGCCGCAAGTTCTGCTTTCTACCGGCTGCGTTGATCAGTGCCGGCATTTTTGGTATCGCCCATGGTTATGGATTGGTGGGGTTACTGAGTGTCTGTTGGAGCGGCGTGCTCTGGGCGTGGATCTACGAAAAGACCGGAAGCCTCCTGCCCGGCATTCTCGCCCATGCGATCAACAATTTGCTGGTGTGCTTAGCAGTAATGGCTCTCCTCCGCTAGCAGGATGGTGAAAATGCCTTCCAGCTTCGTTCTCGGTTCGACGGAATCCTCAACGTACCCCTGAGGGTACGCCTCCGGTTCCGTCTCGCCTCGGGCCTTGCTGGAAACCATTTTAACCATCCTGCGCTTTTACCCCGCTCCCTGATTCGATCATTGCTAGAGCTTTGTATAAGTCTGGATGCCTCAGGACGTAGCCTAGTTCTGCTCGCAGCTTGGCGTTGCTGATTCGTTTTCCCGATGAGAGGTTTTCTTTTGCTGCTGCCGCTGCCCCACCCCATCGCTGCTGCGCAGTGGCGTAGAGTTCATTCCAGGTGCGCGGCGTGCCGTCGCTGACGTTGTAGGTCTCGCCAGGCGTCCCGTGCTCCAATGCTGCGAGGCAGATTGCGGCCAAGTCTTCCACATGAATCAGGTTGACGTACTTGCGCGAGGGGCTAACGCGGCCGGCTCTGATCCAGTCGATGGGATTGCGGCCTGGACCGTAAATTCCAGCCACGCGCAAGATGATCGCGCCACAGTTGGTTCGTAAGAACTCCTCCCCCTGCACGCGAGGCTTGGTCAGGTTGATCGGGGCGGATTCGTCAATCCAGGGCGGAGGGTATTCGGCGGAATGATCGGATACCTCGTAGGCGGACGTGCTGCTGAGCACGACGAGGCGATTGAATCGCAAGTGCTGGGTTTCGGCCCATTGTTGAACTTTGGACAAGGGGGTGGCGGGAAAGCACCAGACGAGGTCAGCGCCAGCGGGCAGATAGCCCCACGTCTCAGGGCCAGCCAGATCGAACTCCAGGCGTTGTTGGAACGGCACCGCGGTGAGCTGCAGTGCAGGGTTCCGGCTCGTGGCCCAGGCATTGGTTCCTCGCTGGAGGGTCAGTTGCATGATATGCCGGCCGGTATAGCCGTACCCGAGTATGATCAGTGGCCGATCTGCCTGGCCCGTCGGTGAGTGCTGGTTGTTCTGTTGGTCCACTAAAGTCTCCTGTGCCAGGGGGAGCCTCTACACCCCATTCGGCTAGTAGCGGGCATCTTCCCACAGTGTCGTAGGATGCGACAATGTGCGAATGGATTTTTCTAAGAAAGAGAAGTGGGCAATGAGACCCTATGGACTGATGCTGGTGTGTCTGGCTTTCGGTTTGGTGTTCGTGACCGGGTGCGGGGTCGATTATGGCAGCGGAGGTCCTAGCCCGCATTATTCATGAGCACTTCTGCTGTAATCGCCAATGTTTGGGCGAGAGGCGCGGGGCCAGAGGCTAGGGGCGACCAGAAAGAATGTCTTTCCTCTCGCCTCGTGCCAATTGCCCCTCGCCCGGCTTCTATACGATTTCGCGACGAACCGTCATGAATAATGCGGGCTAGTGGCGGGACGTTTGCCATCAGCACGACCGTGAGACCTTCGACATGGTCGGGAATGCCGATCCCTCGACGCCGGCCACCGCTAGTCGTAAATGACGACGGCAGTGTCGCTGCTGTTGTTTCTACGACTCCTCTCCTGCCAGGGGCAGCCGCAGCGTCGGATATCTACGTCCGGGCGTTGCCCTAGCCGGTAGAGCTTCCTCTCCCGGCATGGTAGCATCAACGCGCCATGCCGCTTTCTCGATTTCATCCTCTCATTGCCGAATGGTTTCACAGGCAGGTTGGCACACCCACCGACGTGCAGGAGCAGGCTTGGCCGGTCATTCAATTGGGGGCAGATGTTCTGATTGCCGCGCCGACTGGTTCCGGCAAGACCTTCGCGGCCTTTCTCTCCTGCATCGATCGTCTCTTCAAGCAAGCTCTCGCGCGTGAACTCGACGACCATACGCAGGTGCTCTACGTCTCTCCGCTGAAAGCGCTCAGCAACGACATCCAGAAAAACCTCCAGCAACCGCTGGCTGAAATCGGTACCGCAGCGTTGTCTGCCGGGCTCTTAATGCCGGAACTCCGCGTATTGATCCGCACCGGTGACACGCCGATGAGCGATCGCCAGCAGATGCTCAAGCGGCCTCCTCATATCCTCGTCACGACGCCGGAGTCGCTCTTTATTTTATTGACGGCAGAGAAGAGCCGCCGATTACTGCGGACGGTCCGAACTGTCATCGTCGATGAAATCCACGCGGTTGCGCCGAATAAACGCGGCGCCCATTTGGCTCTGTCGCTGGAGCGATTGGAAGCGCTGACGCTCACTAAACCTCAACGCATCGGGCTCTCCGCAACGCAACGGCCGATCGGAACCATCGCCCGATTTCTGGTCGGCAATCGTGAACCTTCAGCCTGCACCCCTGCTTCCCTCACGGTTCCCTGCACCATCATCGACGTGGGCCATAAGCGTGAGATGGATCTGGCCGTGGAGGTGCCGAAGGATGAACTGAGCGCCGTGGCCACGAACGCGATTTGGGCCGATGTCTATGATCGTGTCGCTGAGCTGGTCCGCCAGCATCGTTCGACCTTGGTGTTCGTCAATACGAGGCGCCTCGCTGAACGAGTGGCGCACTCTCTGGAAGAACGACTGCGGGACTTAGGCGCCGACGTCGTCGCGGCGCACCACGGCAGCCTCTCGCGCCAGATTCGCTTGTCGGCGGAAGAACGGCTCAAGAGCGGCAAGACGCGTGTCGTTGTCGCCACGGCCTCGCTGGAACTCGGCATCGATATTGGCGCCGTAGATCTCGTCTGTCAGATCGGCTCGCCACGCGCGATTGCCACCTGCTTGCAGAGGGTTGGCCGGGCCGGTCACTGGATCAAGGCCATTCCCAAAGGCCGTCTGTTTGCGATGACGAGGGATGACTTGCTCGAATTCGCGGCGCTGATACGTGCAATTCGAACAGGAGTCTTGGATTGCATTACCGTGCCGTCGGCGCCGCTCGATATTTTGGCGCAACAGTTAGTGGCAGCAGCGGCGACACAGGCTTGGCAGGAAGATGAGTTGTTCGATCTTTGCCGGCAGGCCGATCCCTATCGGGCCTTGGTTCGTTCGGAATTCGATCAGGTGTTGCGGATGTTGGCGGACGGGATTGCAACCAATCGCGGGCGGGGTCTGGCCTATCTGCATCATGATCGGATCAATCGCCGTATCAAAGGCCGGCGTGGGGCGCGATTGGCGGCGATCACGTCCGGTGGGGCCATCCCGGACACCGCGAACTATGCCGTGGTCGTGGAGCCAGAGGGTACGGTCGTGGGATCGGTCGATGAAGACTTTGCAGTGGAGAGTCTGGCCGGCGACATCATGTTGTTGGGCAATACGTCCTGGCGGATCAAGGGCATAGAGATGGGCAAGGTGCGGGTGGAAGACGCCCACGGAGCACCGCCTAACATTCCCTTCTGGCGCGGTGAAGCGCCGTCGCGGACGGCAGAGCTATCTGCTGAGGTGTCGTCGCTACGGCAAGAGATTGCGAACAAGCTCGCTCCTTCTTGTCCCGCTGTCGGTTCTGAGTCTTTACCCATCACCCATCACGCATCGCTCATCACGTGGCTCAAACAAGAATGTGCCTTAGATCAACGTGGCGCGGAACAAGCTGTCGCCTATATCACCGCTGGAATCGCGGTCTTGGGAACCGTACCCACACAGCAGACGATCGTCGCGGAGCGGTTCTTCGATGAAAGCGGCGGGATGCAGTTGGTCTTGCATACGCCGTTCGGGGGCCGGATCAACCGGGCCTGGGGTCTCGCCTTGCGGAAGAGGTTCTGCGTGACCTTCGATTTCGAATTACAAGCTGCGGCGACGGACAACGGGATCGTCATCTCGCTTGGCGAGAAGCACAGCTTCCCGCTCGATTCGGTGTTCGGGTTCCTGCACAGCCATACGCTTCGTGAGGTCTTGCTTCCCGCCGTGCTCCAAGCCCCGATGTTTATGACGCGCTGGCGCTGGAATGTCAGCCGCGCGTTAGTGTTACTGCGTTTCTCCCATGGCAAAAAGGTCCCTCCGCAGATTCAACGGATGAAGGCGGAGGATCTGCTTGGCGCTGTTTTCCCCGATGCGATGGCCTGTCAGGACAATATGATCGGCGAGCGGACGCGCCAGATTCCGGATCATCCGCTCGTGAAGGAGACTTTGCGGGACTGTTTCACCGAGGCGATGGATCTCGACGGATTGACTGCGCTCCTCAAACAGATTGAAGCCGGGGCCATTCGCTGCGTGGCGGTCGATACGCCGATGCCGTCTCCGTTCTCGCACGAGATCTTGAATGCCAACCCCTATGCGTTTCTCGACGATGCGCCGTTGGAAGAGCGGCGGGCACGGGCGGTGGAGATGCGGCGTACGCTTCCGGCTCAGTTGGCCGGCGAGGTCGGGGCGTTGGACCCGGCAGCGATTGAGGAGGTGCAGCGGGAGTCGTGGCCCGTCGTGCGCGATCCGGATGAATTGCACGATGCCCTGCTTACGTTGCTCTGGCTGCCGGTCGAAGAGGTGAAGGATTGGGCACTCCACCTGCCGCGCTTGGTCGAAGAGGGGCGCGTAGCCGAATTGGTGGCGAGAGGCGAGGGGCGAGAGGCAAGGGGGTGGGTAGCCAAGGAAAATCAGGTCCGAGTTGAAACGATGTTGGCGAATGGCGACGAGGCGACACTCGATGCCATTGTCCAAGGGTGGATGGAATCCATTGGCCCAACGACGGCGATCGAACTCGCGACGCGATTGCATCGTCCGACTCAGGCGATTGATCAATCATTGGTTCGCCTTGAAGCATCAGGCCAAGTCCTCCGCGGCCAGTTTCGATCTAACTCAGCACTCAGAACTCAGCACTCAGAACTGTCGGGCACCGGAGTGCCCGAATGGTGCCACCGCAGACTGCTGGCGCGAATCCATCGTTTGACCATCGGCAGACTGCGAAAAGAAGTTGAGCCAGTGACCGCGGTCGAGTTCATACGATTTTTGTTTCAGTGGCAACATGTTTCCCCTGGGTCGCGTCTGCATGGCGAGGCCGGTCTCTTGGACGTCGTCGCGCAGTTGGCCGGATTCGAAGCGGCAGCCTCGGCCTGGGAGCCGCATGTGCTTCGCACGAGGCTGGCAAAGTATGAACCGGAGTATCTGGACCGACTCTGTTTGAGTGGTGCGGTGAGCTGGGGTAGGCTGTCTCCTCATCCACGGCTTGCGCAGGCCGGCGAACTTGAACGACGCCGGATTATCCCGACGAGTGTGGCGCCAATTAGCATCTTTCCACGAGAGGAGAGCGAATGGTTAAAAGAGGCTTTTCACGATGACGCCGCATCACATGGTCCTGATCCGTTTGCCCAGTTGAGTTCCGTGGCGCAAGACCTGCGTCGCACCTTGCAAGAGCGAGGGGCAAGTTTCTTTGCCGACCTTGTGCGAATGACCAACCATCTTCCGACAGAAGTGGAAGAAGGGCTCTGGGAACTCGTGGCCGCCGGGCTGGTCACGGCCGATGGCTTCGATAATCTTCGTGCCCTTATGGACCCGCGTCGCCGCCGTGCGGAAGGACGGGAACGGTCTCGCCGGCCTCGACACTCAGCGGGGCGTTGGGCGTTGCTCCGAAATGTCATTGACCGTCCGTTCTCAGCACTTAGCACTCAGCACTTCCCTGTCGAGCCCGTCGCGCGCCAATTGTTGTGTCGCTACGGAGTCGTCTTCCGTGATCTGCTGGCACGTGAGTCTCTGGTTCAGTCCTGGCGCGATCTGCTGGTGCAGTATCGTCGGATGGAGTTGCAAGGCGAGATCCGTGGGGGGAGGTTTGTGAGCGGCTTTACAGGGGAGCAATTTGCGTTGCCGGAAGCCGTCGAATCGTTACGGGCGATGAGAAAACGGAACGAGTTGGGTGCTGCCTCTCACGACATTAAACTGTCTGCCAGCGATCCGTTGAACCTCGCAGGAGTCATCTTGCCGGGTTCGCGCGTGCCTGCGGTGCCGTCGAACTTCGTGGTGTTTCGTGACGGGGCCGTGGTGCGAGCCGTTTTGGGTCGAGAGGCTGCGGACAGACCGAACGAGCAGATCGAGTGGAGCGGACGGGCCAATCGGGTTAGGCAGGAATAGCGAGCAGGGGGCAGCGCGCGCCACGGACCACCCGTTCGGTGGTGCTTCCGCGAAGCAGGTCGAACAGGCTGGTATGTCCTTCAGTCGTCATCACGATCAGGTCCACATCGAAATCCGCGCCTGCGGCTAAGATCCATTCGACCGGATCGCCCTTGGCGACGAGCGTGTTCCACATCCAGCCGGGGCGCTCGGGATGAGTAAATTTTGGGGGATTGGCTTCCTTCCCAAGGTGCACTAGCTCGAATAAGACCTTCTCGCTGTCCAGCGTGCTCGCCAGGGCTGCGGCAAGATCGATGGCTGGTTGTGGGTGCGGCTTATGGGCGAGCGGGATCAACACCCGGGTCAGGTTCGTGCGACCGGTCTCCGCTGAGACAAATCCCGCGACGCCGGCTGGGACAAAGAGCGTCCTCGCGTGGGTGCCGCGAGCCACGGGCTCGGCGACTGCGTGGTGCGTGAGCCGAGCAAGGCCTTCACGCTGGTGCGTAGACAGCACTAACAGCTCTGTCGGGTGCGCTGTCAGCTGTTGAAGAATGGCGCCCGTGGCATCGTCTGCGACTGCGCGGATACGTTTGATCTGGACGCCCAACTTCGAGACATCTTCCTTCGAACTGCCTTCCGGCAAGATTCCCCAGCGAGCCAGGAGTGGCCGGATGCGAGGGAAATCCTCGAAGACTTTGCGCTCGATCGTCGGATCGACGTGCATCATCGTCAACTCGCCCTGCACGAGGCAGGTGAGCTTCACGGCATGGGCGAAGGCCGACGAGTCCGCGGCAGAGAAATCAGTGGGATGAAAAATCCGGCGAAATGGAAACATCGGAGTGTCGATTCTCCGTCAGCTGTCAGTGCGCCAGCGTCCGTAATCGGTGAATCTGGGCCTCATGATCCGACGTGGTCAGGACATCGAACGCCCCCTGGGCTTTTGCCTGAAAGGCCGACTGCTGGTCGCTGGGGACTCCCAAGAGGGTAGCGAGGGATGTGACATATTCCCCTTGTCCGCGGGCCAGGTCCTGCTCCAAGTTCGCTTCATTATACGTCGCAAAGGCAATGGCCTTATGTTCCGGGAGCAAGAGACCGTCCTCATTCCACCAGGCGTGGCCGGAGGTCGTGCCGGTGACGTTCGACGTCGTGTCTGTGAATTGCTTGACCGTTCCCTTGAGCGTGCAGCCTGCCGCGATCAGCATGAGCGTGGTCATGCAGACGAGGGTTGAGAGCCGAGTGGGGATCTGTCGCATGGTCGTCCTCCTTGCTATCCAGTGGGGTGGCCTCACACGTTGCGATTTTAACTATAGCAGGTGTGCGCCGATTCCACTATCCCACTAAGCGGTACGGTAGCGCGTGTCGTCTGTTGAGATGGGTGAGACGGATGAGAGGGGGAGTAGCCAGACTGTCCTTCTTGCTCGCAGAGGCCCCGCGATGATACGGCGGTCCCTCGATGCGCGCAGTAAAGGACAATCTGGATACTCCCCTTGGAGAGGTGATAAGAATCGAGACGTAGTTTGAGTGGTCCCCTGTGCTCTCGCAACGCGCGGTCTCGGAAGACCCTCGTTGGACACGCGCAGTGGGAGACCACCTAGCCCGCCCTCAAGGGAGATGGCAAATGGGGGAATAGACGCGCGCATTCGAGGATCAACCAGGCCGCCCTGCGAAGGGACTAGGTGAGCAAGCTCGGAGGGACCATTGTAGGGCGGTGCTCGCTTGGACGATGGCGTGTATCAGTCCGCCGAAGTTAGGCGGGTGAGAACGTTGCGGGCTAATTCAGGCCATTTGTCTAGGCGAGGGGGGAAGGAACCGTTGACTTTGCAAAAGCTCATAGCTAGGGTCACCGCTATCTAATACGGATGGTTGTGCTTGTCAGATACCTGGTGGATTAGGGGCAACAATCGAGGAGCAACAGTTGCAGGAAGATTTTGTTCCACTTGAAGATGTTCGTAAGTGTCTTGAAAGATCTGGCTACCTGCTTGAATCTCGCCTTGTTAGATCCCTTACCGATCTAGGCTACTTTGTTGAGCCCAATCAGATGATTCTAGATGTGCGAACTGGAAAGTCCAGGGAGATTGACCTAGTTGCGGAGTTTTTTCACTATGTCCCAGAGCGGCCCAAGATATGCGCACGGACTCACTTTGTAGTCGAGGCCTTGAATAATAGATTTCCTTTTGTGCTTACAACGCAACGCCCATATTCACCTGCAGCAAACTTTGAGAGCTATGTGAAATTTATCTGTACGCCAGATGTCAATCCTTTTGTCGAAGCAATAGATATTTATCAGGAGAAAGAAGCTCATTGGGACAATCTATTTTCGCAATACTGTGTGCTTACCAGGAAGAGTGGTGACAAAAACAAAGAACTCATGGCGTCACATACTGATGACGTCTATGGCTCATTGCTGAAGCTGGCTGAATACACCGAGGGTGAGATCAGTCAGTGGAATTTGAAGGAACTCAAAGAGGACGAATATTGGCGGTGGTTCTTCTGGCAGCCTATGCTTGTCCTGAGTGGTCAACTCATAGCTGTCAAGTTGTCCGAAGATGGTTCTCCAAAGTTGGAAGAAACCAACATGGGTCGTCTTGAATTCAACTGGCACGAAGGTGAGAAGCCCAAGACCACTGTGATCGACGTTGTAACAGAGCAATTCTTCCTAACGAGAACTGAGATGATTGTGAAGAAAGATGACGAAATCGAAGGGAAGATGTTTATGTTGCGGCAAGAACCATAAATGGCTGCAATGCAACCGCTTCGTTAGACCGGCTAAGCAGTGCTCTAGGGGGAGAGCAAAAATGGGCCTGGAGTCTTTGTTGGACTTGGAGGCGTTGGCAAGTGATTGAACACGCGCCAGCGTTCAGTCTGTCTGTGCGTACTAGCCGGTCAGTATACTCAATAGTTAGACATGCAGGGAGGCTCAATGCTGCTCGTGACCTTCGATTCCAACGTATGGCGCCCGATCGCAGGCCCATCACGGTTTCCAAACGGTTGAAACAAAGGGGTCGGGTTGAAACAAAGGGGTCGGGAGTCTTTGTTGGGAACGGATAAAGGTTCCAGGAACCGTTGATTGTTTACATGTCCTCAACCGTGGCCCGGCGGGTGTTCGCAGTCCGGTGGGCGGTCTTTGAACCCATTCAAGGAGGGTGTGTTATGCCGATCCGCATAAGATGCCGTAATCAATGGCCACATGGACCACAACTGATTGAGATTGCACCGACTCTCGTGTATTTTCAGGAAAATCGATGGTGTATTATACGGACAGGAAAGTGAAGATCTGCATCTTATGCGGATCCATCCAATCATTGTTAGCCCGCCCATCAAATGATGGAGTCGCAACGGTGAGTTTTTTCCGGCGATTTATACGCGTCCTACGGAATTGATCCCTAATCTCAATGAGCCCATTGCCCGCTTTCAATGTCGCCGAGAAGCCGGATGTAGGCTTTGTGGCATGTATCGAGGCCGGGGTGCTGGAGGCGCAGGCGCTTCTTCTCTTCGAAAGCATTCGACGCCACACAGGCCGTTTCAGGAACTGTGCCTTGTACGCCCTTTCGCCACGCGCTGGACATCCGATTTCCCTTGACACTCGGAAGAGACTCGCCGATCTAGGGGTCCATTATATCGACAAGCTCCTCAATATAGACTGTCAGGAGTATGGGTCTGCCAATCGGGTGGTCGCAGCCGCGACCATCGAAGATACGCGCCAACACGAGATATTGGTGATCCTGGACAGCGACACGCTTTTCCTGCGGGAACCGTCTGAATTTGTCCTGCCCCCAGATATTGATGTGGCAGTGCGGCCAGTGGATGTGAAAGGCATCAGTACCGGCGGCCCGGGGGACTCGTTCGACCCGTATTGGCATCACCTTTGTCGCTGTTGTGGCGTTGAGTATGGCCAGATCCCTTGGGGCGAGGCCTTCGTCGATCGTTCTCGCATCAAGGCAAACTACAACGCTGGTCTGGTGGTAGTCCGAACCAAGCTCGGCATCCTGCGCCGTTGGGCGGACTTCTTCTTCGCGTCCATCCAACAAGGTCTTCGGCCGCGCTCCGTGGCTAATTCCTTCCGGGCGGGTGCAGGTTGGGTCGAACCCGCGGCGAGCAAGCTGTGGGGCTCGAATCAGGCGGCCCTCGCCTTGGCGATCTGGAGCACCAGCCGGCGGGTTCGACAGCTGTCAGCGACCTACAATTATCCGTTACACCTGCACGACAAAATTGATCCGGTAGTGGCGCGCACACTATTGCCAAAGCTCGTGCACGTGCATTATCACTGGTTATTGGCGGAGGATGCGCTTCCGACGAATCCGCTCTTCCTTCCATCTGGACCTTTATCGGCCAGTCAGCAGGACTGGCTGCGCTCCGCGACTCCTATCGGCTGATACGGCGTTGTTTGGAGATGAAAAAGGTTCCAGGAACCATTGATTGCTCGTAAAGTGCCTGGCCCTCAGCGGAATTGAGACCCCCAGATGAATCGTCAGGAATATTGGAATCAGGTGTACCAGACCAAAGGGACGCAGGATGTCAGTTGGTATCAGCGCCGTCCCGACTTGTCGCTGGCGCTCATCGCTGCGTCTGGCGTGGGCAAGGGTGCAGCCATCATCGACGTCGGCGGCGGGGCATCCACACTCGTTGATTTCCTGCTCGATGACGGTCACACGAGGCTTGCGGTGCTCGACCTGTCCGGTGTTGCATTGAGCTATAGTCGCGTGCGACTTGGTGCACGCGCAGACAGAGTGGAGTGGTTCGAGGCAGACGTGACATCGTTCCAGCTGCCGCATCGTTTCGATCTGTGGCATGACCGCGCCGTGTTTCACTTCCTGACGGCAGCGGACGACCGTCGAGGATACGTGGCAACGCTGCGACGGACTTTGCAACCGGGCGGCACAGTTGTGCTATCTACGTTCGCACTGGACGGCCCGCCGAAGTGCAGCGGCCTTGATGTTGTGCACTACGATGAGCCGTCCATTCTTGCTGAATTGGGTGCGGAGTTTCAGCTTCAGGAGGTTCGCCGAGAGACCCACGTGACGCCTTGGCAATCCGAGCAGCATTTCATTTACTTTCGGTTTCAGTGGCAGAACGCATGAACGGAGTTGCTAAGGGGGATACTAGAGGGATAGTTGGTTTTTCTGGGACCTGAAAAAGATTCCAGGAACCATTGATTACCCCGTACCCCATCAGGCGTAAAGATACTTTGGATAGGGTAGTCACTCGATGAGAGAAAAAGGCTAGGAGGGTTAGATTGATGCGGCAAGCTGTGGAAGTCAGGAGGCTCCGTCATAGGCGAGCTAAAGCCATCGAGAAGTTGTTGGCCTTGCGGAAGCGGACTCGACGTGTTTCCGAGAAAGCGGTGCAGGCGGCGAGGAAACATAGATAACAAAACAAGATTGGGATCGGGTCTTGCAATCGCACATTTGGCGAGTTGGATTCATTCGCCTCGCTTCTCACGTTCCACATCATCATCGACATATACCATTCCAGGACTCCTGCCTGGTACGCGATAGGCTGGGCCGGCTTTGTAGCGCGGACAGCCTCGTGGGCCGTAGCAGTGTGTTTCGAAGCGCCACTTCACTATTGATGGATTCCAGTGGTCGAGAATGGTCTGCGTTGGCATCGTGAGGCCGAAGGGGCATTGCACGCACTCTGTCTCGCAAGTTCCCCGCTTCAGTCGGAAATGTCCTTGCTCACGGTACTGTTCTAGCGGCGGCGCGATACCACCGTCTGGACCAGGCGGCCAATCGCCAGGGTGTTTCCGTTCAATGAGTTGGAGTCCACTGACCGTGTAGAACTCCGCCCATTCTGTTTCAGGATCTGGCACAAGGACAGCCTGACCCATGGTTGAGTCACCGATGCGGAACTGGTGTTGCTCGTGGGCTTTGGGACCGATGGCCACTTTCATTCGATCGCGCGGCATACCATCCACCTCTCCGTCGAGGATCAGCGTATATCCTTGATACTGATGGGTCGGGACTTGATCGAACGAACGGATCAGGCGGATGCGAGCCTTGACGCTGATGATCTTGCCTGTGAATTGGATCTTATCCATGGATCTTTCGAGAGCAGCAGTTTTCGC
>Ga0209515_10000243_pt1 | contig 103997 bp, 98 predicted proteins | sample Subgroupgradi54m_FD_187454 | JGI IMG/M metagenome (GOLD analysis project Ga0209515, IMG submission 187454) | Subsurface groundwater microbial communities from S. Glens Falls, New York, USA - GMW60B uncontaminated upgradient, 5.4 m (SPAdes)... ... | reverse complement strand
GCCGACATGGTCCGCGAGCCGCGGTTCGCGCCACGCGATATCGAAAAAGAGCGCGAGGTCATCCTGGAAGAGATCCGTATGTACGAGGACACGCCGGGCCAGTACGTGCACGATCTCTTCAGCCAGCTGTTGTGGCCCGACCATCCGCTCGGCCAGCTGCTGTCCGGCACCATCGACAGCGTCCGGCGCATCACGCGCGAGGACGTCGTCGGCTACTGGCGGCGGATGTACCAGCCGCGCAACGTGCTCATCGCCTGCGCCGGGGCCCTGGAGGTCGACCCGACCGTCCAACAGATCCGCCGGGCGTTCGGCGCCTCGCGCCAGCAGGGGGCCGGCCGGTTCCTGCGCGCCCCGCGCCCTCGGCGGGGCCCGCAGGTGCGGGTGTGGAAGAAGGCGACGGAGCAGACGCACCTCTGCGCCGGGACGTACGCCATTCCGCGGACACACCCGGACCGCTTCGCCCTCGAGCTGCTCCACGTCTTGCTGGGAGCGAACATGTCCTCGCGGCTGTTCCGTGAAGTGCGCGAGCGACGCGGCCTCGTCTACGAAATCGGCACGCAGATCAAGCGGTTCGAAGACACGGGGGCATTCGTGATTTATGCCGGCTGCGACACCGGCAAGCTGGCCGAGACCGTGCAGACCATTATTGCCGAGCTCGGCAAGCTCCGCCGGACCTCGGTCGCCCGGAGCGAGCTGCGGCGGGCCAAGGACTACTACGCGGGGCAGCTGCTCATGGGGTTGGAGGATACGATGGACCACATGCTGTGGATCGGAGAGCAGGCGGTGACCGTGGGGCGCGTCGCGAAGCCCGAGGCACTGCTCGCGCATCTGGCCAAGGTGACGGAGCGGGACATCCGGCGCGTGGCGCGGCACCTGTTTGTGCCGGCACGGATGCATCTGGCCGTCGTGGGGCCGATCGCCGAAACGGAAACCGCACGGCTTGAGGATCTCTGCCGCAATGGCTGACGCGACAGCCCCGCGGCGGGTCCTCGTGGCCCCCAGCCTGCTGGCGTGCGATTTCAGCCGCCTGGCGGATGAAATCCACAAGGTCGAGGAGGCCGGCGCCGACTGGCTGCACGTGGATGTCATGGACGGCCACTTCGTGCCGAACCTGACCCTGGGGCCGGCCATCGTGGAAGCGATCCGGCGTTCCAGCCGTCTGCCGCTCGACGTGCACCTCATGCTTGATCATCCGGAACAATACGTGAAGCCGTTCCTTGACGCCGGCGCCCACTACCTGACGGTGCATGTGGAATCGCCCGGCCTGCGCACCGAGGCGGTACTGCTGAAAACGCTCGACGCCATCCGGCAGGGCGGCGGCCGGGCCGGGCTCTCGCTGCGGCCGAGGACAAGCGCCCAGTCGCTGCAGCCGTTCCTGAAGGCGGTGGACCTCATCCTCGTCATGACGGTGGAGCCTGGCTTCGGCGGGCAGACGTTCATCCCGGAGGCCGTGCCCAAGATCCGCCAGCTGCGCGAGTGGTTCCGCGGCGACATCGCGGTCGACGGCGGCATCAATGCCCAGACGGGAGCGACTTGCCGGCAGGCCGGCGCGAACGTCCTCGTCGCAGGCACCTATGTCTTTCGTTCCGACTCGTACTGTCGGACCATTCAATCGCTGCGGGAGGGCTGATGGCCATCAAGTTCGGCACCGAAGGCTGGCGGGCGGTCATGGGGGAGGAGTTCACCGCCGGCAACGTGCGCATTGTCACCCAGGCCATCGCGGAGCACTTCAGGCAGGGGCGGGGCGCGGCCCCGTTGGTCGTCGGCCATGACACGCGCTTTCTCTCCGACTATTTCGCCCGGGCGGTCTGCGAGGTGCTCGCCGGCAACGGCATCCGCAGCGTCCTGACGGATCGGGCGGTGCCGACGTGCGCCGTCAGCCGCTACGTCGTGGCCCAGCGGCTGCCCGCAGGCCTCATGGTGACGGCGAGCCACAACCCGGCCATCTATAACGGCTTGAAGGTGAAAGCCTCATACGGCGGCTCCGCCACTCCGGAAACCATTGCCTCCATCGAGCGGCGGATCGGGCGTACCCCGGTCAAGCGCCTGCCGTTCGATGAGGCGCAGGCCGCCGGCCTCATCCGCACCCGTCCGCTGATGCCGGCGTATCTCAAGGGCATCGCGTCGTTCATCAACCTGCCGGCCATCCGCCGCGCGGGTCTGCGGGTCGTCGTGGACTCGATGCACGGCGCGGGCGGCCGGCTCATCGAGCAGTTGCTCACCGGCGGTCGTTGCCGGGTGGAGACGATCCGGGCCGCGGCGGACCCGCTCTTCGGCGGGGAAGCGCCGGAGCCGATTCCCTCGCACCTGGGGCAGTTGCAGCGGGCGGTCAGGCGCGCGCGCGCCGACGTGGGCATTGCGAACGACGGGGACGCGGACCGCATCGGCATCGTCAGCCCCGATGGACACTGGCTCAATCCGGGGCAGGTCATGTGCGTGCTCCTGCTGCATCTCGTGGAGACGCGGGGGGCTTCCGGGGCCGTCGTCAAGACCGTCTCGAACACCATGATGCTCAACCGGCTGGCGCAAGCGCTCGGCCTGCGGCTCATCGAGGTGCCGGTCGGCTTCAAATACATCGCGCAGCTCATGCTCGAGGACGACATTCTCGTCGGCGGCGAAGAGTCAGGCGGCATCGGGCTGAAGGGCTACCTGCCGGAGCGGGACGGCCTGGTCAACGGGCTGCTCCTCTTGGAGGCGCTGGCGATGCGCCGCCGCCGGCTGTCCGACCTCATGCGCGAGCTGGAGCGGAAGTACGGCCGCTGGTCCTACGGCCGGCGCGATCTCCATCTCAAGATGCCCCAGGTGGAACGACTCTTCGCGCGGCTCGAGAAGCGCCCACCCGTCCGCATGGCCGGGTTGTCCGTCGCCCGCATCAACCGCCTCGACGGGGTCAAACTGATCGCCCCGGATGACAGCTGGCTGCTGTTCCGGCGCTCCGGCACGGAGCCCATCGTCCGCATCTACGCAGAGGCGGCCCGGCCGAGCCAGCTGCCGCAGCTGCTCGCCTTCGGCGTCCGCCTGGCCGGCGGGTCCTGACGGCCGTCGAAAGGATCCTGCCTTCATGGATCGCGCGCGCATCCGCAACTTCTGCACGATCGCGCACATCGACCACGGCAAATCCACCCTGGCCGACCGGCTCATCCAGACCACCGGCACGGTGGAGAACCGGAAGTTCCGCGAGCAGCTGCTCGATGATATGGATCTGGAGCGGGAACGGGGCATCACCATCAAGGCCTCGGCCGTGCGGCTGCAGTATCGCGCCAAGGACGGGCAGGAGTACGTCCTGAACCTCATCGACACGCCCGGCCACGTGGACTTTTCCTTCGAAGTCACCAAGAGCCTGCAGGCCTGCGAGGGCACGATCCTGCTGGTGGACGCCTCCCAGGGTGTTGAGGCGCAAACGGTGGCCAACTACCTGTTGGCCAAGGATCGCGGGCTGGCGATCGTGCCGGTGCTCAACAAAATCGACCTGCCCAATGCCGAGCCGGACCGGGTCGAAGAGGAGATGCGCCATCTGCTGCAGCAGGACGACGCGCGCATTACCCGCACCAGCGCCAAGGAGGGCCGCGGTGTGGATGAGCTGCTGGAGCGCTTGGTCCACGAGGTCCCCCCGCCCGCCGGTAACCCGGACAACCCACTCTCCTGTCTGATCTTCGACTCGAGCTTCGACTCGTATAAGGGGGTCGTCGTGTTCATTCGGCTGATCGAAGGCACCCTGCGGCCCGGCATGTCGGTGACCTTGATGGGCAATCAGAAGCGGTTCGACGTACATGAGCTGGGCATCCTGACGCCGAGTCCGGTGCCGGTCCAGCAGCTGCAGGCCGGCGAAGTGGGCTACCTGACCGCGAACATCCGCACTCCGCACGATGTGATCGCCGGCGACACGGTCACCGAGACGGGCCGGCCCACCGCCACGGCGCTGCCGGGGTTCAAGCGGCTCAAGCCGATGGTCTTCGCCGGCATCTATCCGGCCAGCGCCCAGGAGCTCACGACCCTCCGTGCTGCGATGGAGAAGTTCGCGCTGACCGACGCGGCGTTTGAGTTCGAGCCGGAGCACTCCGACGCGCTGGGGCAGGGGTTCCGCTGCGGCTTTCTCGGCCTGCTCCACATGGAGATCGTCCAGGAGCGGCTGGAGCGCGAATACGGGGTCGACCTCGTGCTGACCACTCCGAGCGTCGTCTTCCAAGTGACCACGCATGGCCACAAACTGCTGGAGATCCACCGCCCGCACGATCTGCCGTCGCCGGCGACGATCCTGTCCGTCGCCGAGCCGTTCGTCCGCGCGGTCATCCTGTGCCCGGCTGAGACGATCGGACCGCTGATGGACCTGGCGATCCAGAAGCGCGGCGTCTATATCTCGACCGAGTACCTGAGCGAGATCCGCGCCAAGCTGGTGTACGAGCTGCCGCTGAGCGAAATCCTCGTCGATTTCTACGACCGGCTGAAGTCGCTCACGCGGGGCTACGGCTCCTTCGACTACGAGCTGCTGGGCTACCGGCCGGCGAAACTGGTCCGCCTGGATGTCCTGCTCAACGGGCGCATCTGCGAGCCGCTGTCCTCGATCGTGGCCAAGGACCAGGCCTACGAGAAGGGGAAGGCGCTGGTGGAGCGGCTCAAGACGCTGATCCCGCGGCAACTCTTCGAGGTGGCCATCCAGGCTGCGGTCGGCAGCCATGTGATCGCGCGCGAAAGCGTGCGGCCGCTGGCCAAGAACGTCACGGGCAAGTGCTACGGCGGCGACATTTCCCGCAAGCGCAAGCTGTGGGAGCGACAAGCGGAAGGGAAGAAACGCATGAAGCAGTTCGGCAACGTCGAAATCCCCCAAGAAGCGTTCCTCGCGGTGCTGAAAATCTAGCCATGGCCGCCGCCCGCGTATCCGAGTCCGCCGCCAAGTCCGCCTGGCGGGAAAACGTCGAATCCTTGCTCTGGGCCGTGGCGCTGGCCATGGTCATCCGGACCTTCATCGTTTCTCCCTTCAAAATCCCGTCCGGCTCCATGCATCCGACCCTGCTGGAGGGCGACCGCATCCTCGTCAATAAGTTCATCTACCGGTTTCATGCACCGCAGCGCGGCGACGTGATCGTCTTCCGCTACCCGGAGGATCCCCGCCGACCCTTCATCAAGCGGCTGGTGGGGTTGAGCGGAGACGCGGTGGAAATCCGTGACGGCACCATCCTGGTCAACGGCCACCCGCTGGATGGGGCGGCCATCTTCAGCGTCAACCACTACTATAACCAAGGGGCGTACGGCCAGGAGCATCAGGTCGTGCACGTGCCGGACGGGATGCTCTACGTGCTCGGCGACAACTCCGGCTCCTCGCATGACAGCCGGTTCTGGGGGTTTGTGCCGAAACGGCTGGTGCTCGGCCGGGCCATCTGTATTTTCTGGCCGATCCCCCGCTGGCGCGTCCTCCGGTAGCCCGGCCGGCTCGTGGGCGTCGCTGCGAGGTTGCGCGCCACCACCCTTCGTGCTAGAGTATCACCAGTTCGTAACCAGAGGAGGAGGGCAGGATGAGGCAGATGTCCGTATTCAGCCTGGCTGTCTTGGCGCTGGCGCTCAGCGGGTGCGAGACGATGGGCACCGCAGCACAGTCCAAGACGAACCAGGGCGCGGTCTTGGGGGGTCTGCTCGGGGCGGGTACCGGGGCCATCATCGGCAACCAGACGGACCATGCGGGAGCCGGGACGGCGATCGGGGCCGGGTTGGGAGCGTTGGGTGGTGGCTTGCTCGGCCACGCGATGGAGGCGAATCAGGCGCCGGCGCAATCGCTGCCGTCCGCGACGCCCTCAGAGACTGGCCGCATGAAGTTCTGTCCGGTGGGCGGCGAGTTGTATCCCGAGAGCGTCAAGTACTGCCCGAATCACGGCGTGGAATTGCGCTACAAAGAGTAACGCCAGGCATGAACCTGGCCAATAAGATCTCGATCTTCCGGGTCTTATTGGTGCCGGGAATCGTCGCATCACTGGTCTATTACGCGCCCGAGCGCGATGAGCTGCGGCTGATCGCGCTCGGGTTGTTTTTGCTGGGGGTGGTGACGGACGCTCTCGACGGCTTCATCGCCCGCCTCCAGCGCCAGCAGACCGAGCTCGGCACGCTGCTCGACCCCATTGCGGATAAGTTCCTCATCCTGACCACCCTCATCAGCTGTTCCGTCATCCGGGGGCTGCCGGACACCATGCGTATCCCGGCCTGGTTCAACCTCATCGTGATCAGCCGGGATGTGCTCCTGGTGGGTGGCACGATCGTGTTGTTCCTGATTAAAGGGCAGTGGCACGTGCGGCCCAGCATGCTGGGGAAATGGACGACGTTTACGCAGATGCTCGTCATCATCTCCGTGTTCCTCGGATGGCCGGTGAAGCTGGCGCTGATCGAGGCGGCGGCCGCCGTGACGCTCTGCTCGGCGGTCAGCTATATCCGTACCGGCATCCGGGTGCTGGGATAGCGCGGCTCAAGCGGAGAGGTGACGTGGAATGACGGCAGCTGGCGATGACGCTCCGCGCCCCTGGCTGGCGCTCGTCGGGCGCCCCAACGTCGGGAAATCGACGCTGTTCAATCGCTGCCTTGGCGCGCGGCAGGCGGTGGTGTCGCCGTTGCCCGGGACGACCCGCGACCATCTGTTCGGCACGCTCATCTGGCAGGGCGCACCGCTGACCTTGGTCGACGCCGGCGGGCTGGACTTTGTGCCGGGTGATTCGCTGTCGGCCGGCGTGCAGCGGCATGTCCGCCGTCTCTTCCGGGAGGCGGATGGGTTTCTCATGATCTGCGACGCGCAGACCGGGGTGATCCCGGCGGACGCCATGATCGTCGAGGAGCTGCGCAAGGCCGGCAAGCCGATCCTGCTCGTGGCGAATAAAGCCGACCACCGGTCGGTCGCCCCGCCGGAGTGCCACGATTTGGGCATTCCCGATGTGCTGCCGGTGTCGGCGCTGCACGGGCGGGGGATCGGTGAACTGCTGGACCGCGTCCGCGACCGCTTTCCTGCCGCGGCCAGCCCGCCGGCCGTGCCGGAGGCTGAGGCCGCGGTGGCGATCGTCGGGCGCCCGAACGTGGGCAAATCCTCCCTCTTGAACGCGATGCTCCGGAAAGAGCGCGCGCTGGTCAGCGAGGTACCGGGTACCACCCGAGACGCGCTCGATACGCGCCTGACGGTGGGGAAGACCGCCGTCGTGCTCATCGACACGGCGGGGCTGCGGCACCGCCGCAAGGTCCGTATGCCGGTGGACATGTTCTCAATGTCGCGGACGCTCTACGCCATCCAGCGCTGCGACGTCGCCCTCGTCGTGCTCGACGCCACCCAGAGCCTCGCCAACGATGACCGCCGCATCCTCACGACGGTCGCCAACGCCGGCTGCGGCCTCGTCATTCTCGTCAATAAATGGGACCTCGTGAAATCCGGCGACCCGCGCCGCGTCGCCGAGATGGTTCATCGGGCGCTGCCGGCGTGCGCGTTTGCGCCGGTCCTGGCGATCTCCGCCTCGACGGGGTTTCAGGTGCCGCGGTGCTTGACGGAAGCGCTGCGCATCGCGCGGGCCATGCGGCGCGGCCTCTCCGATGCGGAATGCACCCGACTGTTGAAAGCGGCGTGGGAGCGCCAAACGCCGCCCCGGCACCGAGGGCGCCCCATCCATCTGGAGGCCGTCCGATGGGTGGGCGGGCGTCCGCCCCGCGTGGAAGTGCTGACCCGTCCGGTGGGTTGGCTGCCGGCGCCGATGCAGCGCTACTTGCTCAAGCGCCTCTTGGCGCATCCGGCGCTGGCGGGTGTCGCGGTGCGCCTGCAAGTGCTGGCGGCGCGCGGGTGACGCAGTCGATGCTGCTTGCGCTGCTGTGCTCCTATCTCATCGGGTCCATTCCCACCGCCTACCTGCTGGTGAAGTGGCTCAAGCGCGTGGACGTGCGCCGGATCGGCAGCGGCAATGTCGGAGCCACCAACGCCACGCGCGCGGCCGGCCTGCAGGTCGGGCTCGCCGTCTTTGCGGTCGATGTCGCCAAAGGATTGGTGGCCGTGCTCGGCATCGCGGCCTGGGCCGCAGTTGATCCGGCCCCGGCGCTCCGACTTGCCTGCGGTCTTGCGGCCGTCGTGGGCCATGCGTTTCCGGTCTTCCTGGGATTCCGGGGAGGGAAGGGGGTGGCGACGACGGTGGGCGTGCTCGTCGGCGTCTCGCCTGTCCTGGCGGCCGTCTGCCTGACGGTCTGGGTCGCAGGTTTTCTGCCGAAGCGCTACGTGTCGGTCGGCTCACTGGCGGCCATGGTCGCCCTGCCGGTGACGCAGGCGGTGATGCGGCGCCCGGCTGCGGAGATCGTCTTAGGGGCGCTCCTCGCCGCGCTCATCATTGCGCGGCACTGGACGAACATCCAGCGGTTACTGGCTGGGACCGAGCATCGGATGGGCAGTCGGAGCGGCGGGATGAGTAATAGTTGACGAATGTGCCCGACTCGCCTAGAATACAGCGTTTGATGACGGTGATAGCGCGCGAGAGCCAGGAACGGCAGCTGGAGCTGTTTGACGTGGGGCATCCGTCGACGCCTCGCCAGCCGCGGGAATCGCTCGGGCGGTGGTGGTTTCATCTGCGCTACGACCACGTGGTGCTGGCGAGTGTGGCCAGCGTCATCGGGCTGACGATCATCTTCGCCTGCGGGGTCGAGCGCGGCAAGCACCTCGTCCGCGCTGAGCGGCTGCTGCTGCAGCGGCAAGAGACGGTTCCGGCACTCTCCAAGGCCAGCACGCCGAAGATCGCCGCGCCCAGCCAACCATCCGCCGGGCCTGCCGCCTCAGCGAAAGCCGCTCCGGCAGCGCCTGCGGCGAAGCCGGCACCCGTAGTTCCCAGCAAGACGGCATCAAAGTCTCGGGGCCGGTATGCGATTCAGGTCGTAACCTTCAGTCGGCCGGTCCTGGCTAAGCAGGAGATGGATCGGCTGCAAGCCACCGGCGAGTCGGCATTTCTCGTCATGCGCGAAGGGCGCACCATCGTCTATGTCGGCCCGTTCGTGTCGAAGGTGAACGCGAGCGAGAAACTCCCGACGCTGAAGAGTCGGTACCGGGACTGTTTTGTCCGGGCCTTGTAACCTACGAGGATTCTGCGATGTCCATCCATTCGTCATTGCGGTCCAACAAGAATGCTGCGGGGGCGCTCCGGAACGTCCTGAAACGGCACGAACGCGTGCGGCACCTCATGACGCAGGGCTTGTGGACCGAGGGGCGCTCGATGCTCGGTCTGCCCAAAATCAAGCAACTGAAGATGAAAGTCCGTAAGGCGGCCAAGGAAAAAGAAGCGCCAGCCGCCGAGAACGCTCCTGCCGCACCGCCCGCCTAACCGGTGAGGGCGCGGTGGGCCGCCGGATGACACGACCCCGCGCGGCGTCCGCGCCCCCGGTCGTGTCCGTCGCCCAGATGCACGCCATTGATGCACTGGCCATCCGCCGCTTGGGCATTCCCCGTCTGCTGCTCATGGATCACGCGGGTCTGGCCGTCGCACAGGCCGCCCGCCGATTCCTTCCATCCCCGACGCGTTCGATCCTGGTCTGCTGCGGGACGGGTTTTAACGGCGGCGACGGCTTTGCCGCCGCCCGGCACCTGGCCGGCTGGGGCTATGCGGTGCGCATTCTGCTCGCAGGTCGCCTCGCGCAGCTGCGGGAGGAGCCAGCATTCTACGCGGGCATCGCCCGACGCTTGGGCGTCCCGCTGAAGGTCATCCGGAGTGCCAGCTGTCTCGCGCCGGCCGAGCGGTGGATCGTCTCGTCCGGCCTACTGGTCGACGCGCTGTTAGGCATCGGGGCGCGCGGCCCGGTGCGGGAACCCATGGCCGCCCTCATTGAACGGATGAACCGTTCCGGCAAGCCCCTGTTGGCGGTGGATGTGCCGTCAGGCCTCAACGCCGACACCGGCCGCATCGACGGGGTCGCCGTCAAGGCGTCCGCGACCGTCACCTTCGGCGCCGTCAAGCGCGGCTGTTTGCGCCGGCAGGGGCCGCGGCAGACGGGGCGGCTGACCGTGGATCCCATCTCGATCCCCGCCGCACTGCTGGAGACCGCCGCATGACCGTCACCGTCCGGCTCGGCCGCCGCTCGTATCCCATCCTCGTGACCAACTCCTATCGCCGCTTGCCCGAGCAGCTGAAGCCGTTGAAGCTCTCCCGGGTGGGTTGGGTCGTCTCCCATCGCGCCATCCTGCAGCGTTATGGTCCCTCGCTGCTCGGCCCGCTGCGGCGCAGCGGCTGGACGCTGAAGACCCTCGTCGTGCCCGAATCGGAACGGTCGAAGTCGTTTGCCAGGGTGCAGCACCTGCTGGACCAGCTCGCGCGGACAGCCACGATGCGCCCGCCAGTGCTGTTCGCTTTCGGCGGCGGGGTCGTCGGCGACTTGGCGGGGTTTGCGGCGGCGGTGTTCCGCCGGGGCATCCCCTACATCCAGGTTCCCACCACCCTGCTGGCTCAGGTGGATTCCGCCATCGGCGGCAAAGTCGGCGTGGACCTACCCCAGGCCAAGAACTTCGTGGGGGCGTTCCACCAGCCGCGGCTCGTCTGCAACAACCTCTCGGTCCTGCCGTCGCTGCCGATGCGGCAGCGGCGCTCCGGGTTGGCGGAAGTCATCAAGTACGGCGTCATCGCCGATCCGGAGCTCTTCGCCTATCTGGAGGCGCATCTGGACGCCTGCCTGCGGCTGCAGCCGCGCGCCGTCCGGGTCATGGTCGAACGCTCCTGCCGCATCAAAGCCCGCGTGGTCTCGCACGATGAGCGGGAAACGCGCGGCCTGCGCGCGACGCTGAATTTCGGCCATACGCTCGGCCACGCGCTGGAATCGGTGACCGGCTACCGCCGCTGGACGCACGGCGAAGCCATCGCTGTGGGGATGTGCGCGGCCGCCCAGCTGGGGGTCGAGGCCGGACTGTGTCCCGCCGGAGACTTCGCGAGGATACACCGCCTCATTGAGCGGACGGGGTTGCCGACGCGGGCGAGGGGCGTGTCCCTCTCGGCGGTGCTGCGCGCGATGCGCTACGACAAGAAGTTCATCCGCGGCCGGCCTCGGTGGGTGCTGCCGCGTCGCATCGGGTCGGTGGTGGTCACGGAAGCGGTGGCGGACGCCATGGTCCGCCGCGTGCTGGGCGCCTACGTCGGGTAAGCTGCGGGCCACACAGGAGGAGCCGAATGGCAGAGCCGAAGTTGGAAGAGATCGGTCGCGTCAAAGGGTTCTTCGCGCACATTCCGGCCGCGATGGTGGAGCTGTCGTCGGCCCTGAAAGTCGGCGACACGATCTACCTCAAAGGCCACACGACGGATTTTCAGCAGGTCGTGGAATCGATGCAGGTGGACCGGCAACCGGTCCAGGCGGCCGAGGCGGGTCAAACGGTTGGCTTGAAAGTCAACGACCGGTGCCGCAAGAACGACGCCGTCTATAAGCTGGCGGCGTAGCTACTCCGGCAGCCGCAGCGTCGTCTGCGTTCCATCGCTCCGGCGGATGGTCACGGCTCCGCCGGCGATCTCCGTCAGTGTCCAGTCTCCCACGGCTTGCCCCACCTGAACAATCTCTCCATCAAGCATCGCATAGGCGGGCGCGCCAGTGCCCTCAATGACGCCCGTCAAGGTCGGGGGTTGGGAGCGGGAGGCGGTCCGAGCGGGGGCGGCGGGGCGGGAAACCGTCGGGGGCGCGCTCGCAACCGACTCCGCGGCGGCGGGTGACAAGACGGCGGCCGGCACGCGAGCTGAAGCCGCAGGGCGGATGGAAAAGGTGCGCTTGAGCCAGACTGCCCCTCCGATGACGAGGGCGGCCGTCGACGCCAGGACGACCGCGGCGACCAGGATCAGCGTTTTCGTTGAGGGCGCTGGGGCGGAGGGCAGGGAGGGGCCGGCGGCCGGCTCGGTCTTCCAGGAATGCGCCGGAGCGGGGGCCGGAGCTTCCACCGGCTGCGGGGTGCGGACGGCCGGCGACTCCGGTTTCAACAGCGGTTCCTGGGCCTGACGCAGCGCTTTTTCGATGATGCTCATGGGGCCTCCTGACCGCCGGGTCACGCTGACAGCGCGACTTCTCCGGCGATTTCCTGGTAACTGTGACGGACGATTTCGCTATCCACGCGTTTGACCCGCGAGACGTAGCATGCCAACAGGCTCCGGTCGCAGACGAGGTTGATGAGACGGGGAATGCCCTTCGAGCATCGGTAGACCTCTTCAATTCCGTCTTCCGTCCAGGTCAGCGATCCGTCCGACCCGGCGACGCGCAGCCGATGTTCGATATAGGTGCGCACATCATCCACGTCCAGGGGCATCATGTGGTACCGGACGCCGATGCGCTGGCGCAGCTGTTCGAGCTCCGGCTGGGCCAGCTTCTCCCGCAGCTGCGGCTGGCCGACCAGAATAATCTGGATGAGCTTTTCTTTATCGGTTTCCAGGTTGGAGAGCATGCGGATCTGTTCCAGCAGCCGCGACGTGAGGTTCTGCGCTTCGTCGATGACCAGCACCACATTATGGCCGCGCTCCGCCTCATCGAGCAGGAACCGGTTGAGCTGCGTGAACAAGTTCAGCCGGTTCGAGGCCATGGGGTTCAGGCCGAAATCCTGCACGACCGCCTGCAGCAGCTGCAGTTCGGACAGCCCGGATTGCAGGACCAAGGCCGTCTTCGTGTTGGGGTCAAGATGGCGCAGCAGGGCTTTGCACAGCGTCGTCTTGCCGGTGCCCACTTCGCCGGTAATCTCGATGAAGCCTTTGCGCTCCCGGACGCCGTAGACCATATGCGAGAGCGCTTCGCGGTGTTTTTGGGACAGATAGAGAAAGGACGGGTCGGCGGTGATCGAAAACGGTCGTTCTCGCAGGCCGAAGAAATCCAGATACATTGTTACCATGTATTATAAGACGCCCCCGCACTGTCAACAAGCAATTCTTCCGCGCCGTCAGCGCCGGGCAGGGGGGTTTGCCGCACCGGCCCGATGAGCGCGCTTGACACCCGCGCGGGAGGCTGTTAGTCTGATACCATGCCGAGCGAAGAGCGTCGCCGGACACCCCGCGTTCGAGCCTATCGTCCCGTTCGACTGCAGGTGGCGGGAAATCCTCGGATTATGGAAACGCTCACCAAAGACCTCTCCAGCGCTGGCATGCGGTGTCTGAGTCCGGTGTCGCTGCCGGTGGGCTCCGAGTTAAGCGCCGAGCTGGTCACCGCCAGCGGGCAGGAGCCGATCGTGCTCAAGGCGCAGGCCGTCTGGTTCAGAACCATCCCCTACAGCGACCAGTTTGAGCTCGGCATCTCCTTCCGCGAGGTCGGCCCAGACTCCATGAGACGTTTGTCTGGATGTCTGAAGGGCGTCTCCTCCGTTCCATCCCATACGTCTGTCTAGTACTTACCTAACTCTATCTGCTACAATGTGTTATAATTTTCACTTGACATAGACATCTGTCTGTGCTATTGTTATAGCAGGAGTGCGGCTACCGTTGGAGGACGGTGAGCGGCTCCTCATTCTAGACATTTGTCTAGAAGAAGGAGGTGATACGAGGATGAAAAAGCTGGACAAGCTGTTTGACCTGCACGTGCTGACGGGCGTGGCCATCGGGTTGATTGTTGGCCTGCACTACCCGGCACTTGCAGAGTACAAACTATTTCTCGGTATCGCAGCCCTGTTTGGCGGGCTCAAGGTGGTTGGGGTCCTAAAGTAACCCCTACCGAGAAACGGTTCTAGAAGTCCCGGCATCGTCGTGATGCCGGGACTTCTTTTTTGGGCAGGGAATCCCGATAGGCTCCTGCCGACAGGCATCCGATGTGATATTTTGCTTGACCCTGTCCGGGTCCTGCGTTACACTATCGTCGTCGAGAAACCCGCCTATTTGGAAGGAGTTCGCTGTGTTTCCGGTCTTCGATCCGCGCCTGCCCAACGTCGTGCTCGGCTTGGCCATCGGTCTGTCCGTCGCGTTGTTCTGCCACTGGCTCGCCTGGGTCGTGCGGTAATTGCACGCCACGGCACGGCTGAGCCGCCGCGCGTCGTTCCTGCCCGGTTTGACCCGTTACAACCGCTATGTTATCATACGGTTCCACATCGCCAGTCGCTGGCGGTAGGGGAACACGGGGTCGTGAGGTGTGGTCCTATACGGTTGAGGTGAGCTGACCCATGGGTATCGGGAGTCGTCCCGCGGCGTGTGCGTCATGCGGCAAGCGGTTGAACCGGAAATCGTGGTATTACCGGAACGGCAAATTTTTCTGCAAAAAGCGCTGCTTTGTGACGGACCAGGAGAAAGCCGCGGCAGAACAGCAAAAAGCCGCCAAGGCAGAAGCTCCGCAGGCCGCGCCGAAGGAGCCAGCGAAAGAGGCCTCCTCAACCACGTAAGACGCGGCCCCAGCCATGAGCGCGCCGGAGTGCTTGTTCTGCCGCATTGCGAAGCGGACGATTCCGGCGGACATCGTGGGGGAGGCCGAAGGCCTGCTGGCCTTCAAGGACATCAACCCGCAGGCGCCCGTCCACCTGCTCATCATCCCAACGGAACATCTCCCCACGCTCTCGGACGCGACCGACGCCCACACCGGGTTGCTGGGCCACGCCCTCCAGTTCGCAAGCCGCTTAGCCCGCCAATACCAGCTGGTCCCGTCCGGCTACCGATTGGTCGTCAATGCCGGTGCCACGGCCGGCCAATCCGTCTGGCACCTGCACTGGCACCTCTTGGGCGGGCGCACGTTCCAGTGGCCGCCCGGCTAAGCCGCATGCCGACTCCACCACCGCAGGGAACCCCACAGGAACGCCGCCGCGATCCGCGCGTAGCGGACACGTTTCCCATCGTCCTCGGCAAGACGACGGGGGAATGCGCCGCCCATACGAAAAACCTCAGCGCCTCGGGCGTCTACTGCAGCGTCACCCAGTTCATTCCGCCGATGACCAAGCTCTCATTGCACTTCGAGCTGCCCGACCGGGGACGCCGCCTGACCATCCGCTGCTCCGGGGTCGTGGTCCGGGTGGACCCGGCGGTGCTCGACACGGAGCACGGCCGGTATCACATTGCCGTGTTTTTTACGGACCTGTCCGCGCGAGACCGCGGCGCCATCGGACGGTTTGTGCAGCAGCGATTGTCCGCAGCCCCCTCCACCAATTAACCTGTGGCTCCTCGGCGCATGGATTCTGGGCGGATGCAGCCTCGCCCTGGCGGCGTGGAGTGTGTTCTCCGCGCGCCACGTCCTCTATCCCGAACGCTATCCGATTCCACCGTCCGACCCCTTGCCGAGCCTCACGACCCATCGCCTACAAGCCTCCGACGGAGCCCGCTTTGATGTCTGGCGCCTGGCATCCGGCGCGCCCCGAGCCCGCATTCTCGTTTGCCACGGCTTTTACGCCAACCGCTTTCAGGTGCTCGAGATCGCTGAGGGATTGCGCCAGCGCGGCTACGAGGTGGTGCTCTTCGAGCTTCGGGGCCACGGGGAGCGGCCCGGCCCCTGCACGCTCGGGCTGCGGGAGGCGGACGACGCGCTGGCCGTGCTCCGCTGGTCGGCCGAACCCCCGGAGGGCCGGATGCTGCCGGTCGGGGTCTTGGGGCTATCGATGGGGGCTGCGGTGCTCTGCCAAGTGGCGGCCAGGGCTCCCGAGGTGCGCGCTGTGGTAGCGGACTCCGTCTATTCACGGTTCTTCCCGGTATTGCGCCGAACGATCCGCGAGCGCTACCGGCTGCCCGCCGTTCCCTGGGCATGGCTGACCTGGTGGAGCGTGCAGCTGGCGCTGGGGGGGCGGTTGTCGGCGCGCGATCCCGCCGCCCTCGCGCCGAGCCTGCGCCAGCCGTTGTTCGCCATCCAGGGCGGGGAAGACCGGCGTGTGCCCCCGCTGCTCGGGAGCGAGGTATTTGATCGCTGGGCCGGGCCGAAGCGCCGCTGGTTTGAGCCGCAGGTCGCCCATGTGCGGATGTTCGCTCAGCATCCCCGCGAGTACTGCGACCGCGTCGCGGCATTTTTTAACGAGGTCTTGCCGGAGCGCGCGGCATGAGGGCGCCGGTCATCGCGCTGTTGACGGATTTTGGCGCGCGCGATTGGTATGCGGGTGCGCTCAAAGGCGTGCTCGCGTCCCGGGCGCCCCGCGTGGCGGTCGCGGACATCACGCACGAGATCCCGCCCCAGGATGTGGCCGCGGGGGCGTTTACGCTGGCTGCCGCGGCACCCTGGTTTCCGCGCGGCACGGTGTTCTTGGCGGTGGTGGATCCCGGCGTCGGCAGCCGACGGGCGCTGCTAGCCGCCTGGGCTGACGGCCGCCAGTTCGTCGGCCCGGACAACGGTCTGCTCGCCCTCTGTCTGCAACAGGCCACACGGCTGCGCGTGGTGCGGCTGAACCGCCCGCGCCATTGGCTGCCGGACGTCAGCCGCACCTTCCAGGGCCGCGACATCATGGCACCGGTGGCCGCCTACCTCGCCCGCGGCGGACGCCTGAGCGCGCTCGGCAGCCCGGTACGCCGGTTTCATCCGCTGGCACTGCCCGTGCCGCAGCGCCGCGGCCGTCGGATGACAGGCCGCGTCGTGCATGTGGATACATACGGCAACCTCATCACGAATCTGCCCGCAGCCCTGCTGCCGCCGAACGGGCCGGTGGCAGCAATTCGGTGTCAGGGGTGCAGAGCCCGTGTGGTATCATCGTATGCCGACGGCCGTGCCCGGGAACTGCTGGCCATGGCGGGGTCGCTGGGGTTCGTCGAATTGGCTGTTCGCGACGGCTCCGCGGCTTCGGCCTGTGGGAGCGCGCGAGGCGATGCGGTCGAATGCACCTTGACGGGGTCGGGATGAGACGGCCACAGCTCATCGCCCACCGTGGCGCGTCGGCGGTCGCCCCGGAGAGCACCCGTGCGGCAATCGCCGCCGCCGTGCGCGCGGGCGCGGATATGGTGGAACTGGATGTGCAGATGACACGGGACCGCCGCCTGGTGATTTTCCACGATGACCGGTTGGAACGGACGACCAATGGCCGGGGCCGCCTGTCGCGCACCCGGTATGCCGAGCTGGCCCGCCTGGATGCCGGTGGATGGTTTGCGCCGCGCTTCGCAGGCGAACGGGTGCTCCTGGCCTCGCAGGCGCTTCGCCAGATTCCCCGCCGCATGGGCATCAACTTGGAGTTGAAGCGGACGCCGCAGCGTCCGCAGCTGACGGCAGGCATCAGTCGGCTGCTGCGCCGGCACCGTCTGGGAGCGAGGCTCATCCTGTCCTCGTTCGACGACCGTCTGCTGGCGCCGTTCACCCACCGCCGGATGGCGGTCGCCCTGATCTGCGGGCGCCGTCCGGACCAGTCGCTGCGCCTGGCGATCCGGCTTGGCTGTGCGGCCTGGCATCCGAAGCACACGCTGGTGACCCCGGCGCGCATCGCGCGCGCGCACGCGGCTGGACTCCGCGTGCGCGTCTGGACGGTGGATACACTGCCCCGTGCTCGGCAGCTCGCGCGCTGGGGGGTCGACGGTCTGTTCACGAACGATCCGGCGCGCCTGCGCCGAGCGTTCCAGCGCCCATGACGTCATTTGAATCGGCCCGCCAGCAAGACAAGGTTATCATCCTCAAGCGAGTGCCGTTGCTGTCGTCCTGCACCGAGCCCCAGCTGCAGCTCATCGCGGAGCGGACGCGCCTCGTCGAATACAAGAAAGGCGAGCATGTCTACGAAGAGGGACAGCCGGCGGAGGCGTTTTACATCCTCAGCTCCGGGCGCCTGCGCGTGTTCTCCGCAACCGGCGGCCAGGAACGCACGTTCACGATCCTCCATAACGGCGACACGTTCGGCGAAATCTCCCTCCTGACGGGCGAGAGCCACTCCGCGACGGTGCAGGCGCTCAACGACGCGCTCGTGCTGCAGCTCGAGAAGAAGGATTTTGACGAGGTCATCAACCGCATCCCATCACTGGTGCTGCACCTGAGCCGCGTGCTCTCCAAACGGCTGCGCGCGCGGGATGTCGGCGGCGAATTTTCCGAGGCGACGATCATCGCCGTCAGCCGGGCCGCGCGCGGCGTCGGCCAGTCCTGCTTTACCGTAGCACTGGCCGCCAGCCTCCATCAGGAAACCGGTGCCGAGGTCGTGATCGTGGATTTCAGCCACACCGAGCCCGCGCAGAGCTGGCTGTTCGATGCCGGCCAGCCGACGCCGATGAGCCAGCATGCGCTGGGGGGCGTCGGCTTGGAAGAGCCGTTCCGCGCCACGGTGGCAGCGCACCCGATGGGCTTCAGCGTCCTCTTTGCCGGGACGCTGATGGCCGAGTCAGGGAAAGAGCAGACGATTGCGCCGCTGCTGAGCTTCCTCACCAACCGGTTCGCCTACATCTTGCTGGAGCTGCCCGCGGAGGTGAACGCGCACGTCATCAAGGCGCTGACCCAGGCGGACCTCGTGTACCTGATCACCGACTCCAAGCGGGAACATGTCATCCGGACCGGGGCGCTGCTCCATCAGCTGCGGACCGCGGTTGGCCAGGTCGAGCAGCGCTTGGAGATCCTCGTCAACCTGCGGGAGCATGCGGCCGACGCCATGAGCCCCGAGGAGATCGGGACGCACCTGAAGCTGCCCATCGCCCACGTGTTGCCGCAGATCAGCGCGACGAGCGGGCGGGTGACCGCGTCGGAGCTCGCCCAGGTCTTGGACAGCCGATCTCCGTACGCCCGTGTCATCCGGTATGTCGCGCGGGATTTGGGCGGGTTGCTCGTCGGCCTGGCGCTGGGCTCAGGGGCCGCTCTCGGTCTAGCGCATATCGGCGTGCTGAAAGTGCTGGAGCGCGAGCGCATCCCCATTGATATCATCGCTGGCTCCAGCATCGGGGCGCTGGTCGGCGGGCTCTGGGCCGCCGGCCGGTCGGCGGACGAGCTGGAGCAAATGGCCCTGCGCTTCAAGGACCCGTGGGATATCCGGCGGCTGTTCGTGCTCGACCTGGGGATTCCGGTCATCAGCATTGTCATCGGCATCCTCTCCGGCGTCTTCGTGGGGTGGCTAGCGGGATTCTGGGCCGGCTTCTTCTTCGGCATGATCGTGTGCATCGGCATGGGCGTCGCGCTGGGGCCGCTGGTCGGTGGGCCGATCCAGGGCGCCCACTTGATGGCCCGGCTGGATGTGGATTTCGCCGGCAAGACCTTCGCAGACACCTGGCTGCCCCTGAAAATCATCGCGGCCAACCCGATTGCCCGGGAGGAGGTCGTCTTCCAGTCCGGTTCGCTGGCCGAAGCGGTCCGGGCTTCGGTGTCCATTCCGGGGATTTTCAAACCCGTCATGCGCGGCGGGAAGCTGTGCATCGACGGCGGCGTCATCAGCCCCATTCCCGTCGGCGTTCTGAAGCGCGCCGGGGCGCACCATGTGATTGCGGTCAATGTCTTCCCGACGAACCAGGAGCTGACGGCCTTCCGCGAGGAGCTGCGCCGCCACCGGGCGGAGCGCGACGCGCAGTTGGCCTCCCGCAGCCTGCCGTGGCGGCTGCTGTGGCGCATCCAGCAGGAGGTCATCCGTTCCATGTCCCCGCTGGTCTTTGACGTCATCATGCGCGCTATGCAGGCAATGGAGTACCAGATTGCGGAAGTCTCCTGCCGCGAAGCGGATGTGACGCTCCGGCCGACCGTGCCGGGGTCCCACTGGCTCGAGTTCTTCCACCCCGAACCGTTCATCCGGCGCGGCGAAGAGGTGACGCTGGAGTATCTCCCGGAGCTGCGTCGCATTACGCGCGGCCGGCACGTTGACAAGGCTTCCGGAGAACGGGTAGGATGAAGTTTCTCACTGCCCAGGCGCGCGGACGCGTCTGGCGGCGGGTCACATGAGGAGCCCATGGCACGCGACGTGGTGATTGTCGATGGCGTGCGCACTCCCCAGGGCGTCTTTGGGGGCGCGCTGAAGCAGCTGACTGCGCAGTTCCTCGGGGAGGTGGCCGTCCGAGAGCTGCTGAAGCGGACGAAGCTCAAGGGCGCGGACCTGGAGGAAGTCATCGTAGGTTGCGTCGGGCAGGGGTCCGACGCGCCGAATATCGCCCGGGTCATCGCGCTCAAGGCGGGCATTCCGATTCAGGTGCCCGCCTTCACCGTGCAACGCAACTGCGCGTCCGGCCTGCAGGCGATCGTCAGCGCCGCACAGAATATTCTGTGCGGCGACCGCGACATCCAGATCGCCGGCGGCGCGGAGTGCATGAGTGCTGCCCCGTACGTCAGCCGGGATTTGCGGTGGGGGAAGCGGCTGCGTCACTCTGAGATGATTGACACCGTCTGGGAAGGCCTGACGGATCCCGTCTGCGGCCAGATCATGGGGCAGACCGCCGAGAATCTCGTTGCGGAACTGTCCATCAGCCGCCAGGACCAGGACCGGTTCGCACTGCTGTCCCACCAGCGCGCCTTCCGGGCGACCCGGGAGAACCGCTTTAAGGACGAGCTCGTCCCCGTGCTCGTGCCCAAGCGGTCGATGGGGCGCGACCTGCCGCCGGAGCCGTTCACCCAAGACGAAGGCATCAACCCAGGACTCAACGAGCAGGTGCTCAGCCAGTATCCCGCCATTTTCAAGGAGGGCGGGTCGGTCACCTCCGGCAACAGCTGTTTCAACGCCGACGGGGCCGCGATGGTGCTCGTCATGTCCGGGGAGAAGGCCAAGGCGCTGGGCTACACCCCGCTGGCCCGTGTGCGGAGCTGGGCGGTGGCGGGGTTGGAGCCGGAGCGGATGGGGTTGGGGCCGACGCTCGCCGTGCCGATGGCGCTGAAGAAAACGGGCCTGGCGCTCAAGGATATCGGGCTCATCGAGCTCAATGAGGCGTTTGCGGCGACCTTCCTGGCCTGCGAAAAAGTGATGGGCTTCAGCCGCGAGGTGACGAACGTCAACGGCGGAGCGATTGCGCTGGGGCACCCCGTGGGGGCGACCGGGACGCGTCTCGTCGTCACACTGCTGCATGAAATGAAGCGCCGCAAGACCGCTCTGGGGTTGGCCACCGCGTGCGTCGGGGGCGGGCAGGGGTCGGCCATCATTTTCGAGCGGGTCTAGGCGGAGGCCGGCGTGTTCATCTATAAGACGGCGGTGGTGGGAGCCGGGGCGATGGGTGCCGAAATCGCCCAGGTCATCAGCTTCAGCGGGCTGCCGGTCGTCTTGAAGGACGTGGACCAGGCGTTCGTGGACCGCGGGCTGGGGACGATCCGGAAGATTTACCAGCGCCGGGTGGACCGCGGCAAGATGACGCAGGACGAGATGGAGAAGAAGCTCGGCCTGGTCACCGGGGCGACCGGCTACGAGGCGCTGAAAGACGCCGATCTCGTGGTCGAGGCGGTGCCGGAACGCCTCGCGCTGAAGCAGCAGATTTTCCAGGAGCTCGACCGGCTGCTGCCCGAGTCGTCCCTCATCGCGTCCAACACCTCGTCGCTGTCCATCTCCGCGCTGGGTGCGGCGACCAAGCGGCCCCACAAGGTCATCGGCATGCACTTTTTCTACCCGGCCCACATCATGAAGCTGGTGGAAGTGATCCCGGGGCTCGAAACGTCTGAAGAGAGCGTGGGCGATATCCTCTCGTTCGCCGAGAGCCTCCGGAAGCTGCCGGTCCGGGTCAACGAATGCGCGGGCTTCCTCGTCAACCGGATCCTGATGCCGTACTTGAACGAGGCGGCCTTGTGCGCGCAGGAGGGCGCGGCTTCCGCGCGGCAGATCGACGAGGCCATGGTGGAGTTCGGGTTTCCCATGGGCCCCTTCACGCTGGTCGACAGCCTCGGCTTCGACGTCTGCCGGGAAGTGGTCCTCATCCTCCTCGATGCGTACGGCAGCCGGATGCAGCCGGCTGCCATTTGGGAGCGCATCCACAACCTCAAGCGTCTTGGCGCGAAATCGGGCGCCGGATTCTATCTCTACGGCGAGCGCGCCGGACAGCCGGATCCCGAGATGGAGCGCATTCTCAAGGAACTGCAGGGCCAGTCCCGCGGCCCCAAGGAGTTCTCGGTCAACCGGCTCGTCCTGCCGATGATCAATGAGGCGGTGCGCTGCCTCGAGGAGCACGTGTGCACGGCGGCGGACGTGGACTTGGCCGTCATCGCCGGGCTGGGGTTCCCGCCGTCGAAGGGCGGCATTCTGCACTACGCCGATGAGGTCGGCCTGGACACCGTCGTCACGGAGCTGGGACGGCTGGCCCAGACATTCGGGGAACGGTTCTGGCCGTCGCCGCTGCTGAAGCGCAAGGTGGCCGCCGGCCACTTGGGCAAGCGGGTCAAGAAAGGCTTTTTCGACTACCCGTAACAGGAGACCAGATGGCGCTTCCGTCCGGTGAGCACGTCAAGGTGGCCGTGGAAGACCGCGTGGCGGTCGTGACGATCGACCATCGCCCGGTCAACGCGCTCAACCAGCAGACGCTCAACGAGCTCGAACAGGCCGTCGACGCGCTCGCCGGCGAGGCGGCGGTCAAAGCGGTCATTCTCACCGGGGGCGGTTCGCTCGCGTTCGTCGCCGGTGCGGACATCAAGGAAGTCGGGCAGCTGGGCTCGGTCGAGGCGGCCAGCGCGATGGCGGCGCTCGGCCAACGGGTGTTCCTGAAGCTGCAGCGGCTGCCGAAGCCGGTGATCGCCGCCATCAACGGCGTCTGCCTGGGGGGAGGGCTGGAGCTGGCGATGGCCTGCCACCTGCGCATCGCCGGAGACCGCGCCCGCTTCGGCCAGCCGGAAGTGAACCTCGGCATCATTCCGGGCTGGGGCGGGACGCAGCGCCTGCCGCGACTCATCGGACGGGCCAAAGCCATCGAGTGGATTCTGACCGGTGATATCTATATGGCCCAAGAAGCTCTGCGGCTCGGCCTCGTCAACCATGTCGTGCCGCAGGACCAGGTGCTGAAAACGGCGAAGGACCTGGCCAGGAAAATCGTCGCGAAAAGCGGGGTCACCGTCAGCCAAGCGCTGCGGGCGATCGAAGATGGGCTGAACGGGTCGCTCGAGCAGGGGCTGGCCAGGGAGGCGGACGCCTTCGCCGCCGTGGCGGCCAGTGAAGACAGCCGGGAAGGGGTCAAGGCGTTTCTGGAGAAGCGACAGCCGCAGTTCAAGGATCGGTAAAAGCCCCGCAGCCGGATGAGCGAACCAACCATCCCGCCGCATTCCCTCATCGGCAAGGGCGCGCCGGAAGCCCTGGAAGTCACCGAAGCGGCGCGCGAAGCCGAATGGCACTACCCCAGCTTTATCGCCGACTTGTTCCTAGGCCGCCTGCGGGACGACCTCGTCTTTCCGTATCCTGAGCAGGACGAAGCCGATAAGCGCCTCGGCGACGAGTTTCTGGCCCGCCTCCGGGCGTTTCTACAAGAGCGCGTCGACCCTGACGAGATCGACCGCACCGGAGAAATCCCGCCCGCCGTGCTGGAGGGCCTCGCTGGCCTCGGCTGCTTCGGCATGAAGATCCCCAAGGCCTACGGCGGCTTGGGGCTGTCGCAGACCAACTACAACCGCGTCATCTCTCTCCTCGGCAGCTACTGCGGCTCTACGGCCGTCTGGCTGAGCGCGCATCAAAGCATCGGCGCCCCGCAGCCCCTCATGCTCTTCGGCACGGAGGAGCAGAAACGCCGCTACCTGCCGCGCCTGGCCGCCGGGACGGTGTCCGCCTTCGCGCTGACCGAACCGGGGGTTGGCTCGGACCCGGCCAATATGCAGACGACCGCCGTCCCGAGCGAGGATGGGGAATGGTACGTCCTCAATGGCGAGAAGCTCTGGTGCACGAACGGGCCGGTGGCGGAGGTCGTGGTCGTGATGGCACGGACCCCATCCGTGGTCGTCGGCGGGCGGGAGCGCAAACAGATCACCGCTTTCATCGTCGAGCGCTCGATGCCCGGATTCGAGGTCGTCCACCGGTGCGACTTCATGGGGCTCAAGGGCATCCAGAACGGCGTCCTGCGGTTTACGAACATCCGCGTGCCGAAGGCCAACATCATCTGGGGTCCCGGCCTTGGGTTGAAGCTGGCGCTGATGACGCTGAACGCCGGCCGCATTGCCATCCCCGCGGGCTGCGTCGGGACGGCCAAGCGTTGCCTGCAGATCACCCGTCAGTGGGCCAAGGAGCGCAAGCAGTGGGGGAGCGCCATCGGCCGGCATGAGGCGGTGGCGGTGAAAATCGGTGCTATGGCGGCGACCACCTTCGCTATGGACGCCATGGTCTGGCTGACCTCCGCGCTGGTGGACCGCAAGACCATCGACATCCGGATGGAGGCAGCGATCGCCAAGCTCTTCTGCTCGGAGGCCTGCTGGCAGATCGTGGATGACACGCTGCAGATCCGCGGCGGCCGGGGCTACGAGACTGCGCAGTCGCTGAAAGCCCGCAAGGAGGCGCCGATTCCGGTCGAGCGCATGATGCGGGATACCCGCATCAACCTCATCATCGAGGGCACCAGCCAAATCATGCGGCTGTTCATTGCCCGCGAAGCGCTCGATGCCCACATGCGGCGGGTCAGTGCGCTGCTGAACCCCCACCGGCGGCTGTCGCAGAAGCTGCGCGGAGCACTCTCCGCCGGGGCCTGGTATGCGGCGTGGTATCCTCAACAGTGGCTGGCCTGGAGCGGGTGGCCGCGGTACCGTGCCTACGGCGGCCGGCTCGCCGGCCACCTGCGGTTCGCGAAGCGGGCCAGCCATCGCCTGGCGCGCTCGCTGTTTCACAGCGCGATGCGCTACCAGACCCGGCTGGCGGACCGCCAGCAGCTGCTGGGGCGCCTCGTCGACATCGGAGCAGAAATTTTCGCCATGGTGGCGGCGTGCTCCAAAGCCCACGCCATGCTGCGCCTGCAGCCGTCGGAAGAAAGCCCGCTGGAGCTGGCCGACCTGTTTTGCCGGATGGCGCGGCGGCGCATTCTCCGGCACTTTGAGTGCATCCGCGACAATGATGACTACGGCCGTGATCGAGTCGCGCAAGACGTCCTCCGCGAGCGGTTCGAGTGGCTTGAGGACGGACTTGTGTAACTCCGCCCAATCGGGTGGATGCGCCCGCCGGTGATGGCCGCCGGCGCTCCGATGGACACGATTCCCGCCTTCTTTACCCGCCAGGCTGAGCGCTTCGCTTCGCGCCCCCTCTTCTTCGTCAAACGCCAGGGCCGCTACCAGCCGGTCACATGGCGGCAGGCCGCTGCGGATGCTCAGGCCCTGAGCCTGTGGCTGCTGGGGCAGGGCATCCAGCCCGGCGAGCGGGTGCTCATCCTGTCTGAAAACCGGCCGGAGTGGGGCATCGCCGACCTAGCCATTCTTTCGATCGGCGCCTGGTCCGTGCCCATCTATCCCACGCTGACCGCGCCAGCACTCCAGGCGATTTGCAGCGATTGCGAGCCGGTGTGCGCGGTGGCGTCGTCCGCAGAGCAGGTCGCTAAGCTCCTTGAGGCCTGCCGAACCGTGCCGTCGCTGCGGCGCATCGTGGTGCTGGATGCCGGCGAGCCCGGGACCGACGAGCGGCTGGTGCCCTGGCTGCGGGCGACGGCGGAGGGCCGGGCCCAAGCACCACGGCTGGCCGGCGCGCTCCAGCAGCGCATGGCAGCGCTCCAGCCAACCGCGACGGCGACCCTCATCTATACGTCGGGGACGACCGGCGAGCCGAAAGGCGTCATGCTGTCCCACAAGAATTTTCTGTCGAATGTTCGCGCCTGCCTGGAGATCCTGTCCATCGGGGATCGCGACCTGCACTTGTCGTTCCTGCCGCTGTCGCACGTCTTTGAGCGGATGGCGGGCTGGTATCTCATGCTGACGGTGGGAGCCATCGTCGCCTACGCGGAAACCATGGATACCATCGGCCGGAACATGGCGGAGATCCATCCGACGGTCGTGCTGGGCGTGCCGCGGTTCTTCGAGAAGTTCGCGCTGCGCATCCAGGAGGGCATCCAGCAGCAGCCGGCAGGGAAGCGCCGCGTGGCCGAATGGGCGCTGCGGGTCGGACGGTCGGCGCAGGCCAGGCGCGCCGCCGGGCGGCCGCTGTCAGCAGGGTTGGCGCTGCAGTGGTGGGCGGCGGACCGGCTCGTCTTCCAGGGGTTGCGCCGGCACCTTGGCGGACGCCTGCGATTCTTCGTCTCGGGCAGCGCGCCGCTGTCCACCGAGATTGGAGAGTTCTTCGACAGCCTGGGGCTGCCGATCCTTGAAGGCTACGGGCTGACGGAAACCTCACCGGTCATCGCCGTCAACCGCCTGCCGCGGCCCCGGTTCGGCAGCGTGGGAAAGCTCGTGCCCGGGGTCGAAGTTCGGATCGCCGATGACGGGGAGATCCTGACCCGCGGCCCGCACGTGATGCAGGGATACTACCGAAAACCTGAGGCGACGGCGGCGGCAATCATCGACGGCTGGTTTCATACCGGCGACATCGGCCGGATGGACAGCGAGGGATATCTGTATGTGACGGACCGGAAGAAAGACCTCATCAAGACGGCCGGGGGCAAGTTCGTTGCGCCGCAAAAGCTCGAACTACTCTTCGCCGGCGATCCCGCCATCAGCCAGGCGTTCGTCTTCGGCGACCGGCGGCCTTACTGCGTCGCCTTGATTGTGCCGCGCGCTGAGGCCCTGCGCCGATATGTCGCGGAGCAGGGCATCGCTGCAGCTTCGCCGGCTGAATGGGTGCAGGATCCGAGGGTGCAGGCGTTCTACTGGAGCCGCGTGCAAGCGCAGCAAGCTGCCCTGCCGTCGTTCGAACAGGTCAAGAAGATCGCCCTGCTCGAACATGAATTCTCCCAGGCCGGCGGCGAGCTGACGCCGACGCTGAAAGCCAAGCGGGGCATTATCGCCAGCCGGTACGCCGCCGTGCTGGAGCAGCTCTATGAGACTTCCAGCGGATGAGCGAGGCGGCCTACAGCGAGCGGTACTGGACCGAGCCAGCTTCGGGCCGGCGTTATTTTTACCGCCTCTGGCGTCCCGCCGGCGCCCGGGCGCTGCTGGTGATCGTCCATGGATTCGGCGAGCATGGCGGGCGCTACGTAGCGACGGCACAGCGGCTGGCTCAGGCAGGCCTCGATGTGGCCGTGCCGGACCTGTGGGGCCACGGCCGCTCGGGGGGAGTTCGAGGCGACCTGGACGACCTGTTTACCTGCGTCGGCCACCTCCGGGGACTGACGGACGAGGCGCTGCTGCCTGAAACGGGCCGCAGCCGCCATGCGCTGTTCGGCCACAGCTTCGGCGGACTCATGGCCATCGTGTGGGCGCTGGAGTCTCCGGCGCGCGTCACGTGGCTGACGGCGCAGTCGCCGTTGCTGGAAGTCGGATTTCCGCTGCCCCGCTGGAAAGTGGCGATGGCGCGGTGGCTGGCGCCGTATTGGCCCGCGTTCCGCGTGCCGCTCCAGCTCGACCTGAGGTATTTGAGCCACGATCCTGGGGTGGTGCAGGCCTACCGGGCGGATCGACTGGTCCATTCGTTGATAAGCCTCCGGACCTACTGGGCGCTATTGCGCGCGAGGGATTGGGTCCTCCGGCGCGCGGAAGACCTGCGGGTGCCGCTGTTGCTGCTGTGCGGCGGGGACGATCAGATTATTTCCATCCGCCATGTCCAGGAGTGGGCGGCACGGGTGCGATGCGACAAGCGCGAGGTGATGTTTTCCGGCATGTACCATGAACTGCATCATGAAGCTGTGGCGGACGAGGCGATACGGCTCGTCGCCGAGTGGTCGCTGGGAGGCTCCTGAGATGGCCGGCTGGCGGCGCTGGGCGGTAGCCCTCGGCCTCGCGCTGGCGGCGGGAGCGGCCCCGCTGCGGGCTGAGGAGGACCGCGCCGAACAGGAGCCGACCGACTGGCCCACGGCCATTTCCCAGCTCCAGCAGGAGGTCTATCGGCGTCCCGGATTCGCCCAACTGCGCGAACAGCTAGCCATTGCGCACAACAACTACGGCGTCCAGCTCGGAGACCAGAAGCAATGGGACCTGGCCGTGCATGAGGTGGAAGAGGCCATCCGGATCGACGAGGCCAACGCCTCGTTCCGGACGAATCTTACCACGCTCTACCTGAACCAGGCGCTCAGCCAGCAGCAGGCGCATGACCCCGAGGCCGCGCTGGAGACCCTCGAGAAGGCGATCGCGATCGACCCCAACCTGGCCCGCGCGTATGCGATGACGGGGGACATCGAGTATGAGCGCCAGCATCTCAAGGAAGCGCAGGCGGCATGGGAACAGGCGGTCCAACTGGACCCGAATCTGCAAACGGTCGCCAAGCGGCTGGAGCGCGTCACACAGGAGCTCCCGGTCGAATCCAAGTTCGACCGGCTGCCCCAAACCTATTTCGACCTCCGCTACGAGGAAGAGGTCGGACGGTCAGCCGGGTTCGACCTGCAGGAGGCGCTCTTCGACGCCCGCCGGTCCGTCGGGTCGGACTTCGCGTATTGGCCCAAGCACCGCATCGTGGCGCTCATTTATACCGCCGACAGCTTCCGACGGCTGCGCGAAGAAACCCCGGAATGGGTCGCCGGCCAATTTGACGGCAAGATCCGGGTTCCGCTTCCCAGCGCCCAGCTGGACGTCGCCGCGGTCAAACGGATTCTCCACCATGAATACACGCATGCGCTTATTTATGATCTGACCGGCAGTCGCTGTCCCGTCTGGCTCAACGAAGGACTCGCCGAGTACGAAGAACAGAAAGATACTGCAGGATCATTCCGGGCCCTGGCGGCGGCGTATCAGGAGAATCGGCTGGTGCCGTGGGAGCGCCTCTCCGCGCAATTCGCCCCCGGGATGCCGGTCGGAGAGGTGCAGCTCGGCTATGAGCAGGCTCATAGCATCGCCCGGTATTTCGTCGAACGCTACAGCTTTTGGCGCATCCGGAAAATCCTTGAGATGCTGGGCGAAGGACATTCGTGGGAGGAGACATGCGAGGAGACGCTGCATGTAAAATCCTCGCGCGTGGAAACGGCCTGGCGCGAATGGCTGAAGGACCAGCTGGGGGGCGGGATGGCTCCATGAAACAGCATGAGGTCGCGGCCATATTCAGCCAGATGGCGGACCTGCTCGAGTACCGCGGCGACAATCCGTTCCGCATCCGCGCCTATCGCCGGGCGGCGCAGAACCTCGAAAGCTTCAGCGGCGACCTGGAGGAGCTCTCTCGCGAGCGCCGCCTGCAGGAGCTCTCGGGCATCGGCCCGGATCTGGGGGAGAAGATCACGGAATACCTGGCGACCGGCGCGATCGCGGCGTTTGACCGCATGCGGCGCGCCGTCCCGCGGGGCCTCCTCGAGCTGCTCGAAGTTCCCGGGGTGGGGCCGAAGACGGCCAAGCTGCTGACCGACCGGCTGCATATCACGTCCATCGCCCAGCTGGAGGCGGCCGCCCGCGCCGGACGCCTCAGGCGGCTGCCGGGGTTCCAGGAAAAGAAAGAGCAGAACCTTCTCAAGGGCATCGGCGTCGTGCGCAAGGGTCGCGAGCGGATGGACCTGGGGCTGGCCTTCGCGCGCGCCAACGAGCTGCTCGCGTTCCTCAAGACGCTGCCCGGGGTGACGCGCGTGTCCACCGCCGGCAGCCTGCGCCGCATGCGGGAGACCATCGGGGACTGCGACCTGCTGGCGGCCTCGCGGCACCCGGCCCGCGTGACGAAGGCGTTTTCCAGCTCCCGCTTCTGCGCCCGGGTGCTGGCCTCAGGCCCGACGAAATCCTCCATCCTGACGCAGGACGGCCTCCAGGTGGACCTGCGGGTCGTGGACCCGAGCCAATTCGGCGCGGCCCTGCAGTATTTCACCGGCTCCAAGGAGCACAACGTGCGGCTGCGCGAGCTGGCCATCCGCCAGGGCCTCAAGGTCAATGAGTACGGGGTGTTCCGGCTGAAGACCAACGCCCGTTTGGCGGGCAGGGAAGAGGTCGACGTCTACCGGGCCCTGGGCCTGCCTTGGATTCCGCCGGAGCTTCGGGAAGACACCGGCGAGCTGGAGGCCGCCAAGACCGGCCGGCTGCCGCGGCTGGTGGAGACGAAGGACATCCGGGGGGACTTCCATCTCCACACCAACTGGTCGGACGGCAGCGATGCGCTGGAGGACGTGGTGCGGGCCGCGGCCAGACGCCACTACGACTACATCGCCATCTGCGATCATTCCCAGTCGCTGAAGATCGCCCATGGCATGGCCGTGCCGCGCCTGCGCCGACAAATGGCCGCGATCCGCAAGCTCAACGCCGGCTCCGCCCGGCTGCGGGTCCTCATGGGGGCCGAAGTCGACATCCTGGGCGACGGCTCGATGGATTACCCCAATGCGGTGTTGGCCGAGCTGGATTTCGTCGTCGGGTCCATTCACTCCGGGTTCGGGCAGGGCGAGGCGGTCCTCACCCGGCGCCTGCTGGCCGCCATACGCAACCCCTATGTCACGCTGATCGCGCATCCGACCGGGCGGTTGATGGGCCAGCGGGAGCCGTACCCCGTGGATCTCGAGGCGGTCTTTCGGGCCGCGAAGGACACCGGAACCGCGCTGGAGATCAACGCCCATCCGAAACGGCTGGATTTGTGCGATACGTCCGCTCGCCGCGCGCGGGAGCTCGGCGCCACGCTGGCGATTTCCACGGACACCCACAGCATCGACCAGTTGGAGCAGATGGCGCTCGGCGTGGGGGTCGCCCGACGGGCGTGGGTGGAGCCTGGGGGGCTATTGAACTGCCGCACCCTCCCGGAGCTGCTGGCATGGGTCGGCCGCAAACGGCAGCGGGCTCCCGCATGAGCCCGACGCACCGGTCCGGGTTCGTCGCCATCGTCGGCCGGCCGAACGTCGGCAAGTCCACGATCGTGAATCACTACCTAGGCCAGAAAGTGGCCATCGTCTCCCCCCGGCCGCAGACGACCCGCCGGCGGATCCTCGGCGTGCTCACCCGGCCCGAGGTACAGGTGCTGTTCCTCGATACGCCCGGCTTCCATGAGCCGGAGCACACGCTCGGCCGCTACATGCTGGAAGTCGCCAAAGCCGCCATCGATGAAGCGGATGTGATCGTCGTCATCATCGATGCGAGTGCCGGCATCACCGAGGACGATGCGCGCGTCTTTGCGCAGGTCCGCCGCTCGCTGAAGTCCGCCCCAGGCCCCGCGAAACGGACAGCACTCCTAGCCATCAACAAGGTGGACCTGGTCAAAAAGCCGCGCCTGCTGCCGCTACTCGAGGCGGCCGCGGCGGCCGGCTGTTTCGAGGAATGCATTCCGGTCTCCGCGCTGAAAGGGGTGCAGCTGGATGTCCTGCTGCGGCAGATCATCGCCCGCCTGCCGGAAGGGCCGCAGTGGTATGAGCCGGAGCAGCGGACGGACCAGACGGAGACGCAGTTGACCGCGGAATTCATCCGCGAGCAGGTGCTGCTGGCGACCCGGCAGGAAGTTCCCCATGCCGTTGCGGTGCTCATTGATCGCATCGAAGAGCGCGACCGCGTGACGGCGATTGACGCGACCATTTTCGTGGAGCGGCCGGGCCAGAAGGCCATTGTCATCGGCCGCGGGGGGCTCATGCTCAAGCGGATCGGCCAGGAAGCCCGCCACCAGCTGGAGCGGCTGCTCGGACGCAAAGTGTATCTCGGACTGTGGGTCCGTGTGGCGCCGGACTGGCGCAGCAACGAGCGCATCCTCCGCGAGCTCGGCTATATGACGGAGCCGCGGTGACGCCCGCCGTCCGGACCCGCTCCCGCCGCACGCTCTTCCGGGGCCGCATCCTCCGCCTCGTGGAAGATGAGCTGGAGGTCCGGGGCCGGCGCCTCACCCGGCAGAGTATCCTGCATCCCGGTGCAGTGGTGATCGTCCCAATGCTGGATCGTTCGCACCTTGTATTCGTCCGCCAGTACCGGCACGCTGTTCGCCGCACCTTGTTGGAGCTGCCCGCCGGGACTTTGGAACCCGACGAGCCCCGGGCCACGTGCGCGCGGCGCGAACTCCAGGAAGAAACCGGCTGGCGGGCGCGCCGGCTGCGGCGCATCGGCCAGTTCTATGCCGCACCAGGCTTTCTGTCGGAACAGCTGACCGTGTTCCTCGCCGAGGGGTTGCGCCCAGCGCCTCAGCGTCTGGAGCCGGATGAGGTGGTGGTACCGGTCGTCCTCACGCTCCGGCAAGCGCTGGCGAAGGTCCGCTCCGGAGCGATTTGCGACGCCAAGACGATCATCGGCGTACTGTTCGCCGAACGGCTGCTCACGCGCCGCAGCGGTGGAACTTGAAGCGGCCGCAGAAGTTGTGTAGACTAACCCGAAAGAGGTGCGCATGACCACGTTGATGGAGCAGCTCGAAACCGATTACAAAACCTCGCTGAAGGCGGGGGCCAAGCTACGCGTGGACACGCTGCGGCTGCTCAAGGCGGGCATCCAGCGGGCGGCGATTGACAAGCGCAAGGATGCGCTGACCGACCAGGAAGTGCTCCAGGTCGTGGCCCAGCAGGCCAAACAGCGCCGCGAGACGCTGGAGGCCGCCAAAGGCACCAACCGGCAGGATGTGCTGACCCAGGCCACGGAAGAGCTGGCGATCCTCAACGCCTATCTGCCGCAGCAGCTCTCCACCGAAACGCTGCAACAGCTTGTTGACGAGGCGGTGAAGGCCGTGGGCCCGAACCAAGGGCAAATCATGAAATACGTCATGGGCAAAGCCGCCGGGGCCGCGGACGGCAAAATCGTCAGCCAATTGGTTGGCGAGCGGCTCAAGCGGGGCGCCTAGCCGGCCCATGGCCGCCACCGCGGCGCAGCCCAGGAAAGGCCGCCCGAAGGCCATCATCAATCCGGACAGCTGTACGGGCTGCGAGGTATGCATCGCGGTCTGCCCGGTGGACTGCATTGACAAGCTGCCCGGGCCGGACTATGCCGGCCTGCAGGCGACCTGCATCATCGACCAGCCAAAGTGCATCGGCTGCTGGCTCTGCGAGAAGATTTGCCCCTGGGACGCGATCACCATGGTCCCACCCCAAGAACCTCCGGCCATGCCGGCTCCCGCGGCGGCCGTCCCATGACCGAGGCAGGGAAGGGCGCTATCCCGCCGCCGCTCCCCCCGGCAGCACCCGCCCAGATTTCCCTCGAGGATTTCCAGCGGGTGGCACTGCGCATCGGCGTCGTCACGGCCGCCCAGGACCATCCCAACGCGGACCGGCTGTTGGTCCTGACCGTGGACCTCGGCGACGGCACCTCCCGGCAGCTGGTGGCCGGTATCCGCGGCGCGTATCAAGCCGCCGACCTCCTCGGCAAACATATCGTGGTGGTCGCCAACCTCAAACCGGCCACGTTGCGTGGGGTGGAAAGCCAAGGCATGGCGCTGGCTGCGTCTGACGGTTCGACCATCGTCCTGCTGTCCCCGGAACGCCCGATCCGCCCAGGCAGCCCGGTCAAATAGCCCCCGTGGACGCTGGCGGCAGGCCGCCACTCTCGTGATCATCGAAGCCGTTTTTCTCGCCGTGTTCTGGTGCTGGGTGTTTGCAGCGGTGCTATTTCTGCGCTATACGCTGCTGCCCAGAACACCGCTGTTTGCCACCCCCCAGCAGTTCAGCCTGCCGTCAGAAACCGTGTCGTTTGCCGCAACGGATGGGACGCCGCTCGAAGGTTGGAAAATCGCCTCTGAGCCGGACCGACCCTGGATCCTCCTGTGCCACGGCATCGGCTCCAACCGGTCGGATCTGCTGTCGGTGGCCGCCGGACTGCACGCCGCAGGCCTCAACCTCTTCCTGTTCGATTTCCGCGGCCATGGGGGCAGCGGCGGCCGGGCGACCTCGTTCGGCTGGACTGAGCGGCGGGACTTGGAGGGAGCGTTGGCGTTCCTGGGCCAGCAGCCTGACCTTCCGGCCAAGCCGTATGGGTTCTACGGCATTTCTATGGGGGGCGCAGTCGGATTGATGGCGGCGGCCGCCGATGAACGACTGGGCGCCTTGGCGCTGGACAGCCCCTACAACCGCCTGGATGCCGCCCTTGGCCGCCACCTGAAGCTGCTGTATCCCATCCTGCCAGCCGTACCGTTTCGCTGGTTCATGGAGGCGACCTACCGCCTTCGGTTCGGTGTCTGGCCGCGCCGGGTGTCGCCCCAGGACAGCGCCGCCAGGCTTGGCCGGCGGCCGCTGCTGCTCATCCAAGTCGCCGGGGACGTCCGGACCCCGCTGGAGGGCACCCAAACCATCCTAGCACAGGCCTCCGAACCCAAAGAACTGTGGCTCATTGATGGAACCGAACACCTGTCCGGATTTTCTCACGATCCTTCCGCGTACGTCGCCCGCCTGGTTCGGTTCTTCACATCTGCCTTAAACTAGCCCTGTAGCTGTCCTAATTACCAGGGCGCCAGCCGGAAGCTACTATTTTACAGAATAGCTATTATAAGACATTATATGAGCACAAAGCAGCCCCACACCGACGGTGTCACTAAGGGGTTTTGGGGTGCCTGCGCTAGGCTGGAAAGGCCGGCAGAAGCTACGGAGCTTGGCTTGAAGGGCTCTTCTGTGCCCCCAGGAGGGCGGCCTGGAGGGCTGTTTCGTCCAACACCGCGCTCATGGGGCCCCAGGGGGTGGTTGCTCTGGCCAACAGCGGCACGCGGCGCGCATCCGTGGTGAAATAGGCCCAAATACGGCCTCGTTTGACCAGGATGCCCTTAAAGGAGGCCTTCGGCTCCACCACCAGGCATGGGAAGGTTCCCCGCTTGAGCAGCTCCAGGATTTGGGGCCCCTGGAAGCGGATCTCCGTGCGGTAGATCTTTTCGTCTGTGTACAGGTTGACGGCCAGGGGCTGGTTGGCATCCAGCGGCTGGGCCCGGAACCAGTACAAGGCGCTGATGAGGTCCTGGAACTCCTCCGGCAGCTCGATTTCTTTCACCGAGTGGTTCAACAGCGACCGGTAGGTGGCCCGCTTGGCGGCGTGGTCAAAGGTGACCATTTCATCGGCCCGGTAGCGGCCTTCCCGCTGATGTTTTTCAAACCGCAGCGGTTTGAGGGTCTCCACATCCAGGTAGGAGTGGAAGGAATCATGGATGGGATAGAGGGCCGACAGCACGTCGTTGGTGTGGCCCTCGGCCTGAATGTGGTAGGCCCGACGGCCATCCACCTCGACGATTTCTTTGACCTCCAGCCACCCCGAGCCGATCGGCAATCCCAGCCAGTGTCCGTGGAAGCTCAGCCGCTCCCCGAGGATGGGCTGCGGGGCCGGGGAAGCCACCTGGAGGCGCTGAGCCGAATCCGGGGACGCCGCTTCCCTGCTCCGGGCCATCGCCAGAGGCGGGCTCCCGGCGGCTGCCAGGGCGGCAACCAAAACGGCCCCCAGGAGCCGTCCCAGGGGCCGCTGTCGGTTGATCGGAAACAGCGCGGTTATTCCCACGCGTAGTCCGGAAGCTCCATCGGCTCGTACGGCGAGGCGAACTGTGTTGGATACGGCAATGGGAACGTGACCACTTCATAGACCCCCACGCCGGCGCGCAGCAGTGTTAGCCCGACCCCTTTCATGATGCCGGAGCTCAAGCCCGTGAGGGGGTTATCCTCCCGGCGGCCCCGGTCCAGTTGCTTGGGCAGCTCAATCCATCCCGTCAGGACGTTCACCATGCCGCGTCCCATCTTGTGGATAGGATCCTGCGCCCACGCCGCCGGGGCCAAGAGCAGCAGACTGACGGCAAGGACCGTCGCAGGCAGGAACCGGTGATTCGACATGGGAACCCTCCGGATGACTATCGCAGCTCTCATTGTATCGGGGTCATCCGCAGCTTGTCAATCGGCGGCCGCCAGCCGCTCCACGACCCGGCAGAGGGCCGGTACGGACGCGACGACCTGATCCGCTCCGCGCAAATAGCGTTTGGGCAGCGAGCTTGCCAGCGCCAGGATGGCGCCCGCTCCAGCGGCGCGGGCTGATTGGATGCCGTAAGGGGCGTTTTCCACAACGACGGCCGAAGCCGGAGGCACGCGCAGCCGCCGGAATGCCAGCCGATAGGGCTCAGGATGCGGCTTGCCATGCCGGACCTGGTCCCCGGTGATGATGACTTGGAACAGCCTTCGGATCTCGGCCGGCAGAGCCCGGCGCACTTCGCGCAGCGACGTGCCGGTCACCAAGGCCAGCGGCACCTTCCGCCGGCGCAGGCGCCGCACCGTGCGCACGAGCAGCAGCTGGAGCTTCCTGCGGTGGGCGAGCTGTTGGAACCGGTGCTCCTTCTCGTCCAGGAGCCGCCGGATGGCCTTGCGGGACGGCCGGCGGCTGTGCTGCTTCAGCAAGGTAGCGGCCGTGACGGTGCCCGTCTCCCCCTCCCAGGCGTAGATGAGTCGTCGGGACACCCGCAGGCCGAAGGCGCGGCCGGCCTGCTGCCAGGCTTGCGCGTGCAGCGGCATGCTATGAATCAAGACGCCGTCGAGGTCAAAGCAAATGGCGGGCACAGGAGGAGTCAAGAGCCGGAGGGTTTCAGCCACTTCCGGGCCAACTCTTCGGTGATTCGGCGGGCATTGGCGGCTGGCAGCGTGCGGCGGCTGTCTGCGGCTTCCCTGCCGCGCGGGCTCGACGATGTCGGGGGGAGCAGCAGCCAGCGGGATGGATGCCGCTTCGCTCCGTGGCTCTGGGCGGTCTGCAGGATCTCGCGGTCGTCGGAGACAACCAGCAGGCGGCTGGGCGCGCGGCTGGTCCGGATGGCGTCCTGGATGTAGGCATCCGCGGAGGGGGCGGCGAATCGGATGCGGATGAGGCCGTCCGCCGTCCCGCTGGGTTCCATCCCCCGCGCGTCAAAGACCACCACGACGGAGGTCACCGGCACCGGCCATCGGAACGCCGTCAGCCGTAGGACAAGCTGCCGGCGCGCCTGGGCCATCGGCAGACGGCTCCATGGGGCGTGCTGGTGGATGACGTTGTAGCCGTCAATGAGAGCGGTGTAGCTTGCGGATGGGGGCATGTAGTATACTTGAGCAAATAGGAGGGGCGACAACCGATGCCGCTTAGCTCAAAAGACCGGCAGTTTCTTCAGACGGTGGAACGGTTGAAGCTGATGCTGATTATTCTGGCGGTGGCGATCTTCGTGTTCCTGCTGTTGTCCCCGCCCAGCGAACTGCAGCTCGCCACGTCGGTCATTGGGGTTACCCTCTGCGGCGTCTTTTGGCTGACCCAGCGGCTGCTCTCCTGCATCACCATCCTCGACGTCGAGTTGAGTCGTCTCGTCACGACGGTCCTCAAAAGCCTTCCCGAAGAGCAGCGCCAGCAGATTTTTCGGCAGCGCTAGCCATCCCGCCTACTCAGCCCAGTTGCCGTTCGCCCATACGAACTCGGGTTGAAAGATGGGCCCGAAGTTGTTCGGGCTCGGGGACCAGAACGTCACGGTTTCGAAGATGCCGGTGCCTCCCCGAATGACGGTTCGAACAATCCCTCGGGCGATGCCTGATGTCATCCCGGCCAAATAGCCGTCCTGCTCGCCCGTCAACGTCGGGGTGCGGATGAGCTCGAGCGGACAGGTGACGATATTGGCCAGCCCCCGGCCCAGCTTCGCGGCCGCGCCGTCAGCGTAACTCATCGCGCCCTCATCCGCTGACACCGAGGCGGCGCTGACCGCCATCCAGGCGCCCAGCACTGCGAGTCCAAGCCCGCCGAGCCGCTTAGCCATTCTGCATCCCTCCTGTTCGCGATCTCCGCATCCACCACACCATCAATCCAGCGATGGCGCCCAGCACGAGCCAGGCGACCAGGCCGTTCACGATCCGGTTGGTTCCCACCACCCACGTCGGCATGGCCCGAGGGAACTCCAGGAACAGCTTGTTGACCCGCGCGCCGTAGGCCAAGGACGCGTGAAGGCCGACAGCGAGATACAGCTGGCCAGTCGCCAAGTAGCTGAGCGCGAGCACGCTGCCCAGCAGGAACAACCCGATGAGCTCGAAGACGATATCCGCGCCGAAGACGGTCGTCCGAACATGCACGACGGCATAGAGCACGCTGCTGGCGATGACGGCGAAGGGAGTGGAAGATTTGAGCAGGTTCTGCAGAATCATGCCGCGGAACACCAGCTCTTCCAAGACGCCGATGAGGAGTGCCGCGGGCACGAACCCGATCACCGTATTCCACAAGCGTCCCGTATTGGGAGTCACCTGAATCCGGCAGGCTCCCACCAGCAAGCCCACGGCGAGCAGGAGGGCCAGGGTGCCCACGCCAACGACCAGCCCCAACGCCAGCTGACTCTTCCCTGCCCGGCGGTTGGCAAACCCGTAGGAGCCGATGGAGCGCCCTTCCGAGCGGCGGATGACGAGCCAGAGGCTGAGGGCCGCCGCAATCGACGCGCAGCGGCGGAAGACCTTCCACCAGGAGAGCGTCAGCCACGGCATGATCGCGATGCTGAGGAAGAGACAGATGAGGACGGTGTAGAGGCCGAACTGCAGCAGCAGGCGCCAGCCGGCAGCGGACGGGCGAGCAGAGTTACCGGTTGCTGGTGCCACGAATAAAGGCCTCGACAAGTTGGCGGGCATCTTCATCCGCCATCGGCTTCGGCGGGTGCTTCATCGTCCAGGCGGAGACGGACAGCAGCGGGCCGCTGAGGCGCCGGTCACGGGCCAGGCGGAGGCAGCGGATGGCGTCAATGGTCACCCCGGCGCTGTTGGGCGAATCCTCCACCGAGAGGCGCGCTTCAATTTCAATGGGACAATCGCCGAACCCCCGTCCCTCGATGCGCAGGAAGCAGACCTTGCGGTCATGCTGCCAGGGCACATAGTCGCTCGGCCCAATGTGGATGTTCTGCTGCTTCAACGGTTTGCCCAGTACGGACTGGACCGCCTCAGTTTTAGAGATCTTCTTCATCTTGAGGCGTTCCTGATTCAGCATGTTGAGGAAATCGGTATTGCCGCCGACATTGAGCTGATAGGTCCGGTCGATGATGGCTCCCCGCTCCATGAAGAGCTGGGCGAGCGTCCGATGCAAGATGGTCGCCCCGACCTGTCCTTTCACGTCGTCGCCGACCAGCGGGATGCCCTTTCTGGCGAAGCGCGCGGCCCAGGCGGGGTTGGAGGCGATGAACACCGGGATGCAGTTGATGAGGCTGACGCCGGCCTCAAGACAGGCGTCCGCGTAGGCTTCAGTAGCCCGCTGGGAGCCGACCGGCAGGTAGCTCAGCAGGACTTCGACGCCGGCGGCCTTAAGGGCCTTCGTAAGGTTGACCGGCTTGGCCTTGGCCACGATGAAGGTCTGGCCGGCGGGATACTGGCTCATGTGGGAAGCGATGCCGTCCAGCACCGGCCCCATCTGTACCCGCACGCCGTAGCGTGGAAACCGGCTCAGGAAGCGGGTCGTGCAGTTCGGCGCAGCGGCGGCCGCAACTTCCAGGGGCTTGCCGACCTTGCGGGCATCGACATCAAAGGCGGCGACCACCGTGATGTCCCCCGGTCCATACGGCCCGACGCGGGGGTGCAGCAAGCCGGGGATGGACGCGTGGCCATTCGTGCGGCCGGCGCTGACGTAATACGCAAGACCTTGCAGGAGGGCGCTGGCGCAGTTACCAACGCCGGCGACCGCAATCCGAATGGGTCTCATACGCTCCTTTGTGGCTGGTGCGAGCGGCGCGCTCAGAATCTGATCGTACCCTTGGTGGCCATGAGGGTTAGACAATCATTATAAGGGTCTCTCGACGGGAAAGCAAGGCACCTGCGGTCAGTCAAACTTGACCACTGCCGCTACAGCGGCCACGCTTGGGTCTCGAGCTGCGCGGAAGAGGCCGCCACCTGGAGGGTGCCCTGGGAGGGGTAGCGCTCCAGCGTTTCCCCGCCCGCCGTCAGGGTGACGGCGAGCTCAAGTCGTTCCCCTTCTTGAAGTGCCAGTCGGTCCTTGGGAACGGCCAGCTCCAACACCCGGTCCAAGGCGCACGGCAGAGCCGCCGTCTCAGCTGTGGCCAGGCGCGCCTGGACCGCACCCGCCATTTGCCGGACCACAAGGCGCCCCGCATGCGACCAGGAGATTTCAATGGTCCAGTCCTTCAACGACGCTAACGCCTCCAGGTCCAGGTCCACGCGGAAGTAGAGCTGGCGCTCATCCCACCCATAGCCGAGGCTGCACAGGCATTGGCTGCTGCGGTGGATGGCGGCATACTGCCGGAAATCGAACCGGCCCGCATAGAGCCATTCGTAATAGGACGTTTCCCTGCCGTCGATGGTGGGATGGATGGCACTGGTCGGTTCGAACAAAAGCGCTGCGGCGGGCCGTCGGATTGGCCGGCCGAGCTCCTCCGGCACCGGCAGGCCGGCGAGCCGGTAGCTATTGGCGACGTGAGTTCGAAAGAGCCGATCGAACTCCTCCGCCTGGGCCGAGAAGTGGGTGTCCCCATACCACCACATCCAGTCGCTGCCTTCGGCGACCCCCAAACTGTTCCAGGCGTTGGCCCGAGCCGGGTCGTCCCGGCTTCCGGCCGCCACCAGTGCGTCCCGGGCGCGGGCCAGCAGCGTCCACGCGGTGTTCTTCTCCGGGTGCCCGATCCAGGTCGCAAAGTTGGCGTCGATCCAGGAGCCGCTGAACAGCGCCGGCAGCGACTCGGACGGCTCCGGCGGAAACGCATCCAGAAACTCCCCGACCGTGACGCATCGGAACCGCGCATCGGCGGCCAACGCGGCATAGAGCTGGGTGAGGAACTCGTGGCCGTCATCCGGATAGCACTCCCAGGCGTTTTCGCCGTCCAGGATGATGCTCACCAGCGCGGGCCGGTCAGGGCCGACCTGTTGCTGGATGTCTGCCAAGCGGCTCAGGAAATCCTGCACGGCCGCAGCCGGCTTCCAGCGACTGTAGACGAACCCGATGCGGTCGGACAGCTCCCGGTCGCGGAACACGATGGCCAGTTCCCCGCCCTGGCGGCGGATCCGGTGCGGCCGGTACAACAGGTCCGGGGTGCGCGGGCGCTGCAGCGTCTGCCAGAGGATCGCCTCGTCCGTCGCCAGCCACCGGACCTTGGCCTCCAGCGCTACGGCTACGGTATCCTCGCTGACGCTGCCCTCCGGAGGCCATAGCCCTCTGGCAGGACGGCCAAAGGCCTGCTCATGGCGCTCCAGTGCGTGCTGGAGCTGCCAGCGGGCATCCTCAGGATGCTGGAAGGTCACAGGCGGCAGCGACAGGCCCGGCAAGGCCGCTTGGGCGGAGCGAAGGTCGCAAAGCAGCGGCACGATCGGGTGGTAGTACGGCGAGGTGGTCAGTTCGACTTGGCCGCGCTCGGCGGCCTGGCGGTACGCACCGAGCACTTGCCCGATGAGCGATCGGTGGGCGGCCAGCACGGCGCGCTTGTCCTCTTCGGTGAAGTTGGTCCCTTTAGCTTCCAGTGCTTTTAGGACCGCGTCCTGCCGGCGCAGCCAGGGGTCGATCCAGGCCAGGTTGAACCACACCTGCAGGTCCAGGTAGTCCTGAGGCCGGAACCGCGCGCACACGGCCGGCCACTGCTCCTGCGGCACGTGCAGTCCTCGCTTGGCCAGCAAATCGTGGTACCGGGCATAGGGCTTGATCATCTGCTCCAGGTTGGCCATGAAAAACCATTGCAGGGTGAACTGCTGCTCCATCGGGGTCAGCTGGGCGGCCGGCTTCTCGGACAGCGCAAGGAACGCATCCGTCTGGTTGGCGGGCGACAGGTATTCCTGCAACTGGTCCAGAAGCGAGGGGACCACGTTGAAGGTCTGGTGGATGCCGGGGAATACCTCCAGCCGCTTGACCATGTCCACGTAGTCCTTCGCGGCATGGAGCCGCACCCAGGGCATAGAGCACTCGCCGGTGACGAGGTCGCGGTAATACGGCTGGTGCATGTGCCAGATGAAGGCGATGTGGAGAGGATGGCTCATGGCTAGCGTTTAGCGCACAGCGTTCAGCAGTGTTCCATAAAAGAACAGCCCCCCGTCTCTTGCGAAACGGGGGGCTGTCAGAGCCCGAACCGGTCTTAGAACTTCACGCTCACTGACGTCAGCAGTTCATGCGACGGGTTGTCGTAGGGCTGGCGGAACACGCTCCCAGGGAGGAAGAGCGAGTACGCAGCGCCAAGCTGAACGTCATCCGTGTAGTTGTAGACCGCATTCAGATCCCACTCCGACCCGAGGAAGCTCTTCCGCTCGCTGTACGCAGCGGTTGGGCGGATCCCCGAGTCCGTCACGAACCAGCTCAGGCGGTTGTCCACTATGAGGTCCTCAATCGGCGTGATGGCGCCGTGGACGGCCAGCGTGTGTTGGTTCGTGTAGGAGTTGGTGATGTTGCTGAACGTCGTTCCGCTAAGCGTGGCCCCGGACTGCGCCGGCATGTAGAACCCTGCCGTCTGGGTGCTGCGGAGCCGATCCGGGAAGTAGCCGTGGAACACCGGCTCCCATCCCGCGGTACCGCTCCCCACCTGCGTGGCTGGGTCGCGACCGTCCCGGCCGGAGAAGAAAATCCATTCTCCGCCGAAGACCGGGTGCAAGGCCACATCCTTCAGAGCGAAATCGGCCCCGAAGTTGGCAGCCCACGCCCCGTACTGGTCGCCCGCCGCCGGCTCAGCATCATAGCTGATGCCCGAGGGAATGAAGCGACCCATCTGGTACGCCAACTCACCCCACACCGACAACCCATCCGCCGGCATGCTGCTGCCGCGAAGACCGAAGGTGGTCGAGTGCGGCACTCCGTGCCGGTCGCCGGTGGTCTGGCTGCTGTCGCGCTTGTCCCAGAAGTAGGCCTCGAACTCGCTGCTCATCGAGTCGAGCTTTGTGCCGACGTTGAAGCCGAACAAGTTGACGTCGTCGGCATTGCCGGTGCCAACACCGCCACCACCAACAGCGCTGACGGCGTTCTCTGCGATCTTCGAGTAGACCACGTCCACCAAGAGCGGCATGCCAGCGGCGCTGGAGAAATCCAGCGTGCCGCGGATGGCATCGAACCCGGTGGAGAGGTCGCTGAACTCATCCGCTGCCAGCGCGCTGTTCGGATCCACGTCACCCATGTGGATGCGGCTGCCGATGATCAGACCCCGGCCGAACTTCAGGGGCTGGCGGCCGATCTTCACGGTCAGCGGGGAGTAGAACAACTCTTTCAGCGTGACGTTCGCTTGGGAGAGCTGAACGTCGTTACCGTTGTTGAGCGTGCTGGAGCCGGACGACGTCGAGTTCATGGCGTTGTCATCCAGCGCACCCCACACCCGCTGGTTGATGACGCGGATTTCGGCGGACACGTTCTCCGTCAAATCTGCGCCAACGTTGACGGCGGTCAGCTGCTGGAGAAAGCTGTCACCGGACGGGCCCAGCTGGCTCGCTGCGGTGACCTGACCAGCAGTAGACGATGTTGGCTGAGAGGCGCCGTTGTTGAACACGTCCTCGCTCAACCGCAGGTTCTTCCGGTGGAACCCTGTGACGGTCACTTCCCCGCCAACTTTCACGTTCTGGACTTCGGCGAAGCTCGGAACGCTCCACACCAGAAGCCCAAGAAGGACTGCGCTTCTAAGCGTAGCCTTCACCATCGACTTGCCTCCTTGTTGTCTCTCCCCACCAAAACCACCCATGCACGTACGGTACTCGTTATTAAATCGTCCCAGTGTACCCAGACTGCTCAAAGACTGAAAGGAACGCCACTTACGCTTCTGTTCCTCCCCTTCCCGGGAGCCCGAGAACACCTCCTTTCGGTTTTGGCTTACTATAGGAATTTGAGGCAGTCTTGTCAAGGGTTTTTTAACTCCCGCTATGTGGTTTTAAGGGATTTTATCAGACTCTGTCAGACTGGGGAGGGCAGTTCAAGAGTCGCTACCCCCCCACACAAAATTACGTTGAAGAAAAAATGCCCCAGGCCTGAGTCGAACAGGCGACACGCGGTTTAGGAAACCGCTGCTCTTCCATGCTGAGCTACTGGGGCGTGTCGGCTGGCAGGCGTCATCGGCGCCGGGCGGCGAGCCGCCGTTTCTTCGGCTTGCCGTTGATCCGGCTGGGTTTGGGTGCGGCCGGCTTCGCCGGAGCGGCCTCAGCGGCAGCCGGGCCCCCCGGATCTTCCGCCGCGATCAGGACGCGCAGCTTGCGCAGGGCGACGACCTCGATTTGCCGCACCCGCTCGCGCGTGATGCCGAAGAACTTCGCCGTTTCTCCGAGCGTCCGGCTGATCCCGTCCTCCAGGCCGTAGCGCAGCGTCAAAACCCGGCGCTCGCGGTCGCCCATCTTCGCCAACAAAGCGTTGATGCCTTCATGCTGGAGGAACCGGGTGACGTCTTCCTGGGGAGAGGAGCTCTGCTCATCCTGCAGCAGGTCGATCATCTCCGTTTCCCCCTCTTCCCCGACCGGCGTCTCCAGCGAGGTGGTTTGGGAGCTGGTCACCAACTCCTGCAGACGCTCCACCCGCTCCAGCGGCAGCCGCATCCGTTTGGCGATCTCGGTGGCCGTGGGTCGGCGGCCCAGCTTCTGCGAGAGTTCCTCCGTGACGCGCTTAAATTTCGAGAGCATCTCCGTCATATAGACCGGGATGCGGACCGTCTTGCCCTGGTTGGCAATGGCGCGGGTGATGTACTGCCGGATCCACCAGGCCCCGTAGGTGGAGAACCGAAAGCCCTTGTGGGGGTTGTATTTCATCACCGCCTTCATGAGGCCGAGGTTCCCTTCCTCGATGAGGTCCAAGAGGGGCACGCCCAGGTGGGTGTAGCGCTTGGCGATGTTGATGACCAGCCGCAGGTTGGAGAGCGTCATCTGCCGCTTGGCCGCAAGATCGCCCCGGCGGATCTTGGTCGCCAGCTCAATCTCCTGCTTGGCCGTCAGCAGGGGGATCGCTTTGATGTCCTTAAGATACGAGCGGATCGGATCCGTCATGCGCCTGGCGCGGTGGCACGGGTCATCGCGGTGTGGCTGTCTTCTGGCGCAGCGCAGCCTGCGCGGCGGCCAGCCGGGCTACCGGCACGCGATACGGGGAGCAGGACACGTAGTCCAGGCCGGCCCGGTGGCAGAAGTCGATCGAGGACGGCTCCCCGCCGTGCTCGCCGCAGATGCCCACCTTCAGGCCCTTGCGCACGCCACGCCCTTTCTCGATGGCCAACCGGATGAGTTGCCCCACGCCGTCTTGGTCCAGCTTGACGAACGGGTCGGCCGGCAGGATGTTCGCCTTCAGGTAATGCGGCAGGAACTTGCCGATGTCATCCCGCGAGAAGCCGAACGTCATTTGGGTCAGGTCGTTGGTGCCGAAGCTGAAGAACTCCGCGTCCGCGGCGATGACGTCCGCCACGATCGCCGCCCGCGGGACCTCGATCATCGTCCCGACCAGGTACTTGAAGCTGACGCGGTAGCGCGCCATCGTCTGGCGCGCCACGGCGTCGATCGTTTTCTTGGCCGTGCGGAACTCGTTCGGGTGGCCGACCAGCGGAATCATGACCTCGGGAATGACCGAGACCCCGTCGCGATTCAGCTCGCAGGCCGCCTCGAAAATGGCCTGGGCCTGCATCTCGTTGATCTCCGGATAGGTGATGCCGAGCCGGCAGCCCCGATGGCCGAGCATCGGATTGATTTCGTGCAGACTGTTGACGGTGTCCTGCAGCCGGCGCAGGTTGATGCCGAGCTGCTTGGAGACTCGCTCCTGATCCTCCGGCGTGTTGGGGAGGAACTCGTGCAGCGGCGGGTCCAGCAGGCGAATGGTCACCGGCAGGCCTTTCATGATCTTGAACAGGTCGATGAAGTCCTGCTTCTGGAACGGCAGCAGCTTGGCCAACGCCGCCTTGCGGGCCTCCACGTCCGTGGCCAGGATCATCTCGCGCACGACGGGCAGCCGCTCTTCCCCGAAGAACATGTGCTCGGTCCGGCAGAGCCCGATGCCCTCGGCACCGAATTCACGAGCGACCTTGGCATCCTGAGGGGTGTCAGCATTGGCGCGCACTTTCAGCCGCCGCGTGGCGTCCGCCCAGTTCAGCAACTGCTTGAAGCTGCCGGTCAGCTGCGGCTGGACCAACGGGACTTCCCCGAGGATGACCTCTCCGGTGCTGCCGTTGAGCGTGATGAAGTCATGTTGCTTGACCGTCACCCCGCCGGCCTGGAAGATGCCTTCCTCCTCGCGGACCGTGATGTCGGTGCAGCCTGCCACACAGCACTTGCCCATGCCGCGCGCGACCACCGCCGCGTGGCTGGTCATACCCCCGCGGGCCGTCAAGATGCCCTGGGCGGCCGCCATCCCCTCGATATCCTCGGGCGAGGTTTCATCGCGCACGAGAATGACCGGCTGGCTCGCCTCCTCGCTGAGCTCCACCGCCTCGTGGGCGGTGAAGACCACCTGCCCCACTGCAGCTCCCGGAGAGGCAGGCAGGCCCTTCGCGATGACCTTGGGCTTGGCGTTGGGGTCGATGGTCGGATGCAGAAGCTGGTCGATCTGGGCGGGGTCCACGCGCAGCAGGGCCGCCTCGCGCTTGATCAGGCCTTCCTTCGTGAAGTCCGTCGCGAACTGCACGGCGGCCCGGGCCGTCCGCTTGGCGGAGCGCGCCTGGAGCATATAGAGGACGCCTTCCTCAACCGTGAATTCGAGATCCTGCACTTCCTTGAAGTAGCGCTCCAGCCGCTGGCCGATCTTGTAGAGCTGGGCATAGAGAGTCGGGAACTCGCGCTTCAGCTCCGCGACCGGCTTCGGGGTACGGATGCCGGCGACCACGTCCTCGCCCTGGGCGTTGACGAGGTATTCCCCGTAGAAGACGTTCTGGCCGGTGGATGGGTCGCGGGTGAAGCAGACGCCGGTCAGCGAGGTCTGGCCCATATTGCCGAAGACCATGGACTGGACCGTCACCGCCGTGCCCATCGCGTGCGGGATGTTGTTGAGCCGCCGGTAGACGTTGGCGCGCTCGTTGTTCCAGGAGGAGAAGACCGCGTTGACGGCCAGGCGCAGCTGCTCCATCGGGTCTTCGGGAAACTCGACGCCCTTCTGGCGGCGGATGAGCGCTTTGTATTCGGTGACGAGTTCTTTCAGCGCCTCAGGCGGCAGCTCGGCGTCCGAGGTGACGCGGCGCTGCGCCTTCTTCTTGGTGAGGATCTCTTCGAACTGCTTGTGCTCCACCTCCAGCACCACGTTGCCGAACATCTGGATGAAGCGGCGGTAGGCGTCGTAGACGAACCGCGGATTCTCGGTCTTGACGACCATACCCTGCGCGGTCTGCGTCGTCAGGCCGAGGTTGAGGATGGTGTCCATCATGCCCGGCATTGACACGGCCGCCCCGGAGCGCACCGACACCAGCAGCGGGTTCTTTGGATCGCCGAAGCCCTTCTTCGTGACCCCTTCGAGCCACCGCAGCTTCTGCTGCAGCTCGGCCTCGAGGCCTGAGGGCCAGCGCTCCCCGAGCTCGTAGAATTTCCGGCAAACCTCGGTCGTGATCGTGAACCCGGGCGGGACGGGCACCCCGAGGTTCGTCATCTCGGCCAAGTTCGCCCCCTTGCCGCCCAAGAGCTGCTTCATGTCCGAGCGGCCGTCCGCCTTGCCGCCGCCGAAGGCGTAAATGTGCTTCACGCGCAGGCGGCCGTTCGTGCCGCCCCGGCGGGGCGCGGCGACAAGAGTGGGGCTGCGCTTGGTCCGTTTCATGGTGTCTCCTCGCGTTGAAGCAGGGTGAGTTTCGAGAGGTCGGCGATGCGCTCAGTATACAACGTGTGAATCGCTTTCATCAAGGCGAGCCGGTTCTGCTGCAGCGGCTCGTCGGGCACGTTTACCAGCACCTGGTCGAAGAACCGGTGCAGCGGCTCGAAGAACAGCTCGCCGAAGAGCGTCGTCGCCTCGGCGTAGGCCCGCTGCTGGGTGAGCCCGGCCAGCCGGCTCTGGTTGGTGCGGTAGACGTCCCACAGCTGCTGCTCGGGCGCTTCTTTCAGGCGGGCGGGGTCGACCTGCGGCTGGCTGAGCTTCGCCCCGCGCAGGATGTTGCGCGTGCGCTCGATGACCTTCGCCGCTTTGAGCAGGCCGGGATGTCCGGCCAGCTGCTGCAAGATGAGGATGCGGTCCATGGCATCAATCAGGTCGTCCCCGGCGCTGGCCAGCACCGCATCGATGCAGTCGTTGGAGACCGGGACCGGCCAGGCAAAGCTGTAGAGTCGCTCGAACAGATAGCGTTGGACGCGCTGGACAACACCGGCGCTTTCCGCCGGTTTGGCACTCCGCAGCGGCTCCAGCGAGCTGCTGGTGTGGAACAGCGCGGCCAGCGGCAGCGGGCGGTGAACCTTCCAGGCGACTTCGACGATGCCCTGCGCGGCCCGGCGCAGGCCGAACGGGTCCTGGTCACCGGTGGGGGCGATGCCGAGGGCAAAGTAGCTGGTCAGCGTGTCGAACTTATCGAGGATAGCCAAGGCGCTGCCGATGAGGCTCATCGGCAGCCGCTCCCCGCTGGGCAGGTACTGCTCTTCCAGCGCGGTCGCCACGGCCGCCGATTCGCCGGAATCCTTCGCGTAGTACTTTCCCACCACCCCCTGCAGCGTTGGAAACTCCTTGACCATGGCGCTGACCAAATCCGCCTTGGCCAGCTGGCAGGCTTTCCGCAGCTGCTGGCGCTCTTCATCCGTGGCGCGCCAGGCCTCCGCAAGCGGCTCGCTCAGCGCCCGGAGCCGTTTGCTCTTCTCGGCCATCGAGCCCAGCCGTTCGTGAAACGTCACCCCGGCAAGCCCCTCCGCCATGCGCTCCAGCGGCAGCCGCGTGTGGTCCTCGGCCCAAAATAGGAGGCTGTCCGCCAGGCGCGCGTTGAGGATCCGCTCGATGACCCGTCGCACGCCCTCCGGCCGTTTCGGCGCGCCGTCCAAAATGGCGACGAACGTCGGCAGGACAGCGCCGTCGGCCTCGATGGCGAATACCCGCTGGTATTTGGCCATGCTGGCCAGGAGCACTTCGCGAGGCAGGGCTTGGTATTTCGGGTCGAAGCCACCGGTCAGCGGTACCGGCTGCTCGACGAGATAGGTCACTTCCTCCAGCAGGCCGTGGCTGACCGTCTCGGGAGCCGGCCGGCCGCCGGCGCTGCGCGCGACTCGGGCGACCATCCGCTCGATGGCGCTGCGCCGCTGCTGGTGGTCAAGGAGAATGCCGCCGCGCTTGAGCGCGTGCGTATAGGCGTCGAGGGAGGAGACGGCCGCCGCGCGCGGCGTTTTCGGCAATCCGACCCAGGTCTGCGGGCGGCTGGCCAGCTGCCCGACGCGGCACGCCACCGGCCGGGCGCCATACACGGCCAACAGCCAGCGGATCGGCCGCGCGAACCGTAGACCGCTCGCATCCCACCGCATGGTTTTCGGCGCGCGCAGCTTGCCGACCAACTGCGGCAGCAGCTGGGTCAACACGGTGGCCGTGGACATCTCGCTCGCCGGCCGGATGAGGTAGACATACTCGCCTTTTTCAGAGGAGACGAGCTTGGTCTGTTGGAGGGTGCCCTTCTGCGAACGCAGGAAACCCAGCAGCGCTTGCGTCGGCTTACCGTCCGGACCGTAGGCGACCTGCTTGGACGGACCGCGGACGTCTTCCGCCGGCTTCTGCTGGGTGGCGGCCAGGCCCCGGACGAACAGAACGAGGCGGCGGGGGGTGCCGAAGGCGTGCGTCTGCTGGAAGCGCAGATGCTGCTCGCGCAGGAGTGCTTCCGCTTCCCGGCCGAGCTGCTCGATCAAGCCGGGCAGATAGGCGGCCGGCAGCTCTTCCGTGCCGATTTCAAACAGCAAATCTGACGGGGCCAAGGCAGCGACGGAACGCTTGCTGGGGCGGCGGACGAGGCGCTTCATCGGGATGGAGTTTTCACGGCGGGCTCGGCCTCGGGCTGTGCGCCGCTGCGCTGCCGCTCCAGGTACAGCTCGGCAGAGCGCTTGGCCAAGGTCCGGATGCGCAGGATGAGGCGCGGTCGGTCCGACTGGCTGACCGCCCCGCGCGCATCGAGCAGATTGAACGTATGGCTGCAGTTGAGCAACTGCTCATACGCGGGCATCAGCAGCCCGGCATCCAGCAGCCGGTGCGCGTCTTTTTCGTAGCTGGCGAACAGCTGCTGGTGGAGGGCCACGTCCGCATGCTCAAAGTTATACCGCGACCCTTCCCGCTCGTTGACCAGATGCAGGTCGCCGTAGGTGGCTTTGGGTCCCCACGTCAGCTTATAGACGTCCGGGGTGCCCTGCGCGAACATCGTGATGCGCTCCAACCCGTAGGTGATTTCGCATGAGATGTGGTCCAGGTCCAGCCCACCCACCTGCTGGAAATAGGTGAACTGGGTGACCTCGAGGCTGTCCATCCAGACTTCCCACCCCAGCCCCCAGGCGCCGAGTGTCGGCGATTCCCAGTCATCCTGCACGAAGCGGATGTCATGTTCATCGAGCTTCAAGCCGCACTCGCGCAGGCTCTCGAGATACAGCTGCTGGACGTTGTCCGGGGTCGGCTTGAGCAGGACCTGGTACTGGTAGTAGCGCTGCATGCGCAGGGGGTTCTCACCGTAGCGACCGTCGGCCGGCCGGCGGGAGGGCTGCACGTAGCCGACGCGCACCGGGGTGGGGCCCAGTGCCCCGAAAAATGTGGCGGGGTGGAAGGTGCCAGCCCCCATCTCCACGTCATAGGGCTGCACGATGAGGCAGCCCTGGCGTTCCCAGAAGGTGTCAAGCGTCCGGATGAGGCGCTGGAATTCCATGGTCATTGAGCAGACGCGAGCGTTTTCAAGGGTTTATCCAGCCGCCAACGCAGGAATTCGTCGAGCCACCGGCGCACGTGCCCGATGACCGGCTCCTCCAGCGTCGGCGGGTGGTCCTGCCCGGAGAGGGCGGCCAGTGCGGCCAGCATCTGGCCGGAGGCGTGTTCGGCCTTCGGGTCTTCATGCAGGCATGGCGGGCACAGCAGCCCGCCCTGCGCGGCACTCCAATAGCCGGTGGCCTGCACCGAGGTATTGCAGGACGCGCACTCATCGAGCCGTGGCCGAAAACCGGCCAGCCGCAGCAAGCGGCTGATGAAGTGAATCCGCAAGCTGACCGTGCTCCCGCCGAGTGTGAGCCGCTCCAGCGTGTCCCGCAGCAGCTGGTAGACGAGGGGCTGCGGGTCTTCCAGCGGGACGACGGCATCGGCCAAGTCGACACAGAGGGCCGCCGTCCGCATGACCTCCAGGTCCTGCTGCAAGGCGGCCAGCGGGGCCAACAGCTCGCACTGGCTGATGAGATGCAGCTGGCTGCTGCGCGTATCGTAGAACACGATACGGTTAACGGTCATCGGCTCCATGGCGCTGCGGTACCGGTTCGGCTGGGCGCGCAGCCCCTTGATCAGCCCTTTGAGCTTGCCGTAGCGGTCCGTCAGCACGCTGACGGTCACGCTGGTGTCGCGGAACGGATACCGCCGCAGCACGATCGCGTCCGCCGTATGGAGGCCCATCAGCGCACCCGGCAGCGCTCCAGCAGACGGTCCTCCCGGCCCCGCATCATCCGCTGCTGCGTCGGCGTGCGGTCATTGAGTCCGGTCCAGTGCAGCAGGCCGTGGATCACGTAGCGGGCCAGCTCCTGCTGATAGGAGAGGCCATGCCGCCGCGCATAGGCGCGGGCCACGCTGGGTGCTACGAACATCTCGCCGACGACGGGCTCACCGTCATACCGGAAGCACAGGACATCCGTGGTGCGGTCATGGCGCAGGAACCGGCGGTTGAGCTGCCGCATGCGGCGCGCATCGAGGAACGTAATCTCAAACGCCCCTCGCTTCGCGATGCCCAGCCGGTGGAGCGCTTGGCGGGCCAGCCGAGCCAGCCGGGCGGTGGGCACCGGGGCCGTCCGCTGGGCATTGACCACGGTGACCGTCATGGGCTTAGGCCGCCGACGGGTGATGGTTGGCCCGCTCATAGGCATGGATGATGGCCTGGACCAGCTCGTGGCGGACGACGTCTTTGCCGCTGAAGAGCGTGAACGCGATGCCGGGGACGTCTGCCAATAGTTTGTGCACTTCGATGAGCCCGGAGATCTTCTCCGCCGGCAGGTCGACCTGGGTGATGTCGCCCGTCACCACGGCTTTCGAATCGAACCCGAGGCGGGTCAGGAACATCTTCATCTGCTCGCTGGTCGTATTCTGCGCTTCGTCGAGGATGATGAACGAATCGTTGAGCGTCCGGCCGCGCATGTAGGCCAGCGGAGCCACTTCGATGATGCCGCGGTCGAGGTACCGCTGCACCATGTCGACTTCCATCATATCGTAGAGCGCATCATACAGGGGGCGCAGGTAGGGGTTGATCTTCTCCGCCAAGTCGCCCGGGAGGTAGCCCAACCGCTCCCCCGCCTCGACCGCCGGCCGCGTCAGGATGATGCGTGAGACCTCGCCCTTGATCAGGCGTTCCACCGCCATCGCCATCGCCAGGTAGGTCTTGCCGGTGCCGGCCGGGCCGATCCCGAAGACAATGTCGTGCGACCGCATCGCTTCCACATACGCTCCCTGGCCGGGGGTTCTCGGGATGATGAACCGGCGCTTGGACGGCACATCGATACGCGCCTGGTAAATCTGCCGCAACTGCAGCAGGCGCGAGTCCTGGGCGGCCCGCAACGCGTATTCGAGGTCATCCTTGTGCAGTGCGGCCCCCGAGCGGATGATGACCAGCAAGTCTTCAAAGAGTGCCACCGCTTTGGCGACCGCGGGCTCCGGGCCGCTGACTTTGACCGCGTCGCCCCGGATGACGACGGACACGCCCAGCGACTGCTCGATGGAGCGCAGGTACTGGTCGTGCCGACCGAAGAGCGCCTGGGTTTCCTGCGTCGTCCGCAGGGCGAGTGTATGCTCAGCCATGTCGTCCCTGGGTGGACTACTTGTGGTAGGTCGTCCCCTCGTCCGTGTCGTCGTCCCCGCTGTGTCGGCCCTTCTGGCTGCGCGGGATCTTCAGCTTCATGCCGGCGCGCACCGAGTCCGGGTTTTTTAGGAGGTCGCGATTGGCGTCGTAGAGCCGCCGCCAGGCCGACGCCTTGCCGTAGACCTCGGGCTTCGCCGCAATCGTCCACAGCGACTCGCCCTTCTGCACGACGTAGGTGTCGTAGCGTCCCGCGGCGCGCGGGACCGCGATCTCCGGAGTTTCCCGCTCCGGCGGAGAGAGCTCCGCATCAAGGCCCGGCCCCGACGCGCCGTGCTTGGGACGGTAGAGGCTGGGGATTTCCACGTCGGTTTCCACGATCTCCCGGGTGGTTTTCCCTGCTTCAGCCGCCGGTGCCTTGCCGAGGAGATACCCGCGGTTGCCGGTGCTGTTGAGCTCCAGGTCCACCCGCGGCACTTCTTTGACGCGCGAAGCCGTGCGGCAGCCGCTGAGCAGCAGCAGGACGGCCAGTGTCATGCGTCCCCACCCGTGCATTACCCCCTCCTCTGTTCTTGGGGCCGGCCCGGGCCGGCCACCACGATGCCCAAGTCTTTGAGTTGTGCCGCCGTCACCAGGGACGGCGCATCGGTCACCGGATCGACCGCTTTCTGCGTCTTGGGAAACGCAATGACGTCGCGAATGGACGGCGCACCGGTCAGCAGGGCGACGAGCCGGTCCAACCCCAGGGCGAACCCCCCGTGCGGCGGAGCCCCATAGGTGAACGCCTGCAGCAGAAAGCCGAACCGCTCCTGGATCACATCCTCGCTCAGGCCCAGCAGGGTGAAGATCTTCCGCTGCAGGTCCTGCTGATGGATCCGGATACTGCCCGAGCCGAGCTCGGTGCCATTGAAGACGAGGTCGTAGGCTCTCGCCCGGGTCTTGCCGGGGTCCTGTTCCAGCCGGTCGGCGTCGTCGGGGTGGGGTGCGGTGAACGGGTGGTGCTCCGCGTCCCAGCGCTTCGCCTGGTCGTCCCAATGGAAGAGCGGAAATTCGGTAACCCAGCAGAACGCCCAGGGGTCGGCCTCGGTGCGCAGGTTGGGCTTGTCGGTGTGATACCGCTCCTGCGCTTCGCGGTGCGTCAGCCGGGGGAACGGTGTCGCCAGCGTGCGGCCCAGCTCGTCCTGGAAGACACGGCTGAGCAGCTGCTCGATGACGGCGTAGACATCCTCCTCATCCACGAACGACATCTCCAGGTCCAGCTGCGTGAACTCCGGCTGGCGGTCGGCGCGCAGGTCTTCGTCGCGGAAGCAGCGGGCCACCTGGTAGTACCGCTCCAGCCCGGCGACCATCAGCAGCTGCTTGAACAGCTGCGGCGACTGGGGCAGCGCGTAGAACCGGCCGGGGTTCACGCGCGACGGGACGAGGTAGTCGCGAGCCCCTTCCGGCGTCGATTTCGTCAAGATCGGGGTTTCCACTTCCAGGAAGCCGAGGTCGTGCAGCGTGCGCCGCATGGAGTGGATGATGCGGTGGCGCAGGATCAGCTTCTCCTGACTGGCCGGCCGGCGCAAATCGAGGTAGCGCCACTGCATGCGGATGTCTTCCGAGACCTCGGTCTCATCTCCGATTTCAAACGGCGGCGGCACGGCTTGGTTCAATACGCTCAGACCGGTGGCCGCGACCTCCACCATGCCGGAGGCGAGCTTGGGGTTCTGCGTGCCCTTAGGGCGCGCCTGGACTTGGCCGTCGATCCGAAGGACGTATTCCGGGCCAAGCCCTTTGGCCTGCTGGTGCAGCTCGGCATTGGTCTTGGCGTTGAAGACGACCTGGGCGAGCCCGGAGCGGTCCCGCAGGTCGATGAAGCTCAGGCCGCCGTGGTCGCGCCGGCGGTGCAGCCAGCCGCACACCGTCACGGACTGGCCGATCAGCGATTCGGTTAGCGCCGCACACGCATGGGTGCGCATCATCGATGGCACCCCTTGGCGGCAGCTCCTGCGCGGGCGCGGCGGTCGAGCTCGGCCGCCGCCTGGTCCAGCGCCACCGTGTCCTGGCTGCCTTGCTCCAGGTCTTTCACGGTCAGGCTGCCCTGCTTCAGTTCGGCCTCTCCCAGGATGGCGACGAACCGGCAGGACGCTTTATCCGCCTCGCGCAGCTGCGCTTTCAGGCTTCGGCCGTCGTAATCCATCATGGTGGGCAGCCCCTGCGCGCGCAGGCGCTGGGCCAGCTGCAGGCCGTCGCCGAGCAGGCCGGGCTGCGCGATCGCGAGATAGACACCGCGCCGCTCGCGCGCTTCGGATGTGGACTGAGCCGCGGCCATCAACACCCGTTCGATGCCGGCGGCGAATCCCACCGCCCCGACCTTCGGCTCGCCGCCGCCGATGTCTTCGACCAGATGGTCGTAGCGGCCGCCGGCCGCCACCGCATCCTGCGCGCCCAATCCCTTGGCGCGGACTTCAAAGACCGTCCGCGTATAGTAATCCAGCCCGCGCGCGAACACCTTGGTGTCGTCGAACGCGGTCCCGGATGCCTGCAGCCCGCGGCGCACCTCGTTGAAATGCGCCGCACAGTCCTCGCACAACAGAAACGGCGAGCCCTTCACGACTTGCCGAGCGATGGCTTGGCAGCCGGGGGTCTTGCAGTCGAGCACGCGGAAGACGTTGCGCTCAAACCGGCTCTGGCACTCCTTGCACAGCGCAGCACGGTGCGGCTCCAGGCGGCGGCGCAGCTCGGCTGCCGAACGGGCCTGATCGTCCCGGCAGCCCATGCTGGCAACCCACACGATCGGGTCGGCCACCCTGCATTCGCGCAGGATGTGCAGGCACAAGAGGATAACTTCCACGTCCACCCACGGGCTGGCCGAGCCGATGGCCTCGACCCCGTACTGGTGGAACTGGCGGAACCGTCCGGCCTGCGGCCGCTCAGCACGGAACATGGGACCGAGGTAGAACAGCTTGGCGAACCCCTGGGTCTTGTGGAGGTTGCGCTCGAGGTAGGCGCGGACGACTGAGGCGGTGCCTTCCGGCCTCAGAACAATGTCCTGCTCGCCCCGGTCCTTGAACCGGAACATCTCCTTCTGGACGATGTCGCTGGTCTCGCCGATGGAGCGGAGAAACAGGGCGGCGTCTTCAATGAGGGGGGTGCGGATTTCCTGGTAGCCGTAGAGGCGACAAAGACGCTTCGCCGTGTGTTCGACTGCGGACCACCGCGCAATGTCGTCGCCGAGCAAATCGGTCGTGCCCCGGAGGGCTTGGAGTGCCATGCGGATACGCTATTGTATCACAGCGATGCCTGGATGCTGAGGGTTGTCTGAGGTCGGTGCGAACAGCAGGAACCGGTGGGCGGAGGTCTTATTTAATGTCCTGGCGCATGAGGAGGCCAGGCTTGAAGACGACGACCCGCTTCGGCGGTACGGGGACTTCCTGGCCGGTCTTGGGATTACGGCCTCGCCGGGGAGCGCGTTGTCGGACCTTGAACACGCCGAAGTTGCGCAGCTCGATGGTCTTACCTTCCTTCAAGCTGGCAATCAGGTGGTCCAACGTCCGCTGGACCACCCGCTTCACATCGACTTGGGTGATCCCCGTCTCCTTGGAGACCAGCAGCACTAAGTCCTTCTTAGTCAGCGCCATAGGATGCGCTAGACTAGCACACCCGCCGCAAAGCTGTCAAGTGCTGCCGCACCGAGTTGCGCCTACTCATTCCCCTTCCGCGCCGGTGCCCACCGGACGGAAGGAGGGGCGAAACGGGGCCGGGCCCTTTGGCGGCTGCCGCTTGATGAGGACCGCATCCTCGCCCAGCAGCTTGCCGAGCTCCTCGAGCAGCTCCTGCTTGGGCTCCACCTTGAAGTGCTCCGCCAGCTTCAGCCGCACGGCTTCGTGGGGTAGGTCCAGCCGCAGGTAAATCGGCACGGAGCCCTGGAACCTCGCCAGCAGCTCTTTCAGCTGGGCCAGCAGCTCCTTCTCCATGCCGGGCGTCCGGATAATGAGCTCGACGGACTGGGCCAACTTGCTGAACCCCTGCTCGATGGGGATGATCTGCTGGGCGATGAGCCGAGGCTCGTCTTCCCGCATGGCCAGGCGCCCTTCCACAATGACGACGGCATTGGGCTTGAGATTCGGGGCGAGCTGCGAGAAGACGTTCGGAAACACCAGCATTTCCACATCGCCTTCCAGGTCCTCCAGCAGGCAGACGGCCATCTGCTCGTTGGTTTTCTTCGTGGTCGTCAGCTTCACCTTCGTCAGCATGCCGCCGACCGCCACGATAGCACCCTCCGGTTGGTGGAACAGCTGTTGGGATGTGGTCGTGGCTAACACCTTCAGCGTCTTCTCATACCGCGCCAGCGGATGGCCGGAGACGTAGAAGCCCAGCAGCGCCTTCTCAAAGGCCAGCTTCTGGCTTTCCGGCCAGTCCCGTAACCGATTGGCCGGCGGCGGGTTGCCGGAGTCGGCCGGCGGCTCGGCCGGGGCCAGTGCTTCGAAGAAGGTCATCTGGCCGCGGACCCGGTCTTTCTGCAAGCTGGTCGCCTCCTCCATGGCCTGGTCAAGGCTGGCCAAGAGGGCGGCGCGCGAGAGCCCCATGCTGTCGCACGCCCCGGCCTTGATCAGGCTCTCGCACACCTTCCGGTTCACCAGCCGTAGGTCCACGTCATGGCAGAGATCCGCGACGGTCTGGAAGCGGCCGCGAACCTCCCGGGAGCGGACGATGGATTCGACGGCCGCCATCCCGACGTTTTTGATGACCCCCAGCCCGCAGCGGATGGTCTTGACATCGACCACTGCCAGTGCTGCCTGGCTCGCGTTGACGTCCGGCGGCAGCACGGTCAGACCCATCCGCTTGGCCTCGTCGAGATAAACGACCAACTTGTCGGTGTTGCCCATTTCGCTGCTGAGCAGGGCCGTCATGAACTCGGCCGGGTAATGCGCCTTCAAGTAGGCGGTGCGGTAGGAGATCATCGCGTAGGCCGCCGAGTGGGATTTGTTGAAGCCGTAGCCGGCGAAGTGCTCCATGAGGTCGAAGGTGCGGTTGGCGGTCCGGTCGCTGATGCCGCGGTGCTTGCAGCCGTCCATGAAGGCCTTGCGCTGTGCTTCCATGACCTCGGGGTTCTTCTTCCCCATCGCCCGCCGCAGCAAATCGGCCTGCGCCATCGAGAAGCCGGCCAGGTCGCTGGCGATGCGCATGACCTGCTCCTGGAAGACGATGACCCCATAGGTGGATTTCAGGATGGGCTCCAGGCGGGGATGCTCATACTTGATCGGAATCTGGCCGTGCTTGCGCTTCATGAATTCATCGAGCATGCCCGAGCCGATCGGTCCCGGGCGGAAGAGCGCGATGACCGAGATGATATCCTCGAACTGGGTCGGCTTGATCTTCTTCAGCAAATCCCGCATGCCCGAGCTTTCCAGCTGGAACACCCCCATCGTCTCGGCGCGCGCCAGCAGCTGGTAGGCGACGGCGTCATCCAGCGGCAGCGCCTCCAGATTGATCAGGCGGTTATGCCGCCGCTCGATGAGCTTGACGGCTTCGTCGATGACGGTCAGCGTCCGCAGGCCGAGCATGTCGATCTTCAGCAGGCCGATGCGCTCCAAGGCGCTCATGTCGAAGCCGGTGGTGATCTGCCCGTCGTTGCTCTTGAACAGCGGCGCGTACTCGGTCAGCGGCTTGTCGGCGATCGTAATACCGGCCGCGTGGGTCGACGCATGGCGCGTCAGCCCCTCGAGGATGAGGCCGGTGTCCATGAGCTGCTTGATCTGCTCGTTCGTACGGTAGAGGTGGATGATCTCCGGCACCTCGGCCAGCACCCGCGAGAGCGTGATGTCGAGCTCGTTCGGGACGAGCTTCGCCAGCCGGTCCGCCTCAGCGTAAGGGATCTTCATGACGCGGGCGATGTCCCGCACGACCGCCTTGGCCTGCATCGTGCCGAAGGTAATGATCTGGGCGACGTTCGTCTTGCCGTACTTCTGGATGACGTAGTCGATGACCTCGTTGCGCCGTTCGTAGCAGAAGTCGATGTCGATGTCCGGCTGGGTCACGCGCTGCGGGTTGAGGAAGCGCTCGAAGAGCAGGTCGTATTTCAGCGGGTCGATATCGGTGATGCCGAGGCAGTAGCTGACCAGGCTGCCGGCCGCCGAGCCGCGGCCCGGGCCCACCGGGATGTCGTGCTCCTTGGCGAAGCGCACGAAGTCCCAGACGATGAGGAAGTAGCTTGTGTAGCCGGCCTGCTCGATGATGGACAGCTCGTGCTCCAGCCGCTCCGTCAACGGGGCCTCCAGCTGAGGATAGCGCCCGCCGAGGCCGGTGTAGCACAGCTGCCGGAGATAGTCCTGCTGGGTCTTCCCTGCCGGCGGCTCGTAGTGCGGCAGGTGGATCTTGCCCGACTCCAGCTCCAGGTTGCACCGCTCCGCAATTTCGAGGGTCGCGGCGACCGCCTCCGGGTGCTCCGCAAAGAGCGTTTTCATCTGCTCGGCCGACTTGAGGAAGAACTCCGGCTGCTCATAGCGCAGGCGGTGCGGGTCATCGATCGTCGTTTGCGTCTGGATCGCCATGAGCACGTCATGCGCTTCGGCGTGGGATTGCTCGATGTAGTGCACGTCGTTGGTGGCCACACACTTGACGCCGGCGTCTTTCGCCAGCTGCAGCAGCAGGGGCCGGACCTTGTGCTCCTGCGGCAGGCCGTGGTCCTGCAGCTCGACGTAGACGTTCTCTTTGCCCAGGATCTGGATGACGTCGTCCAGCTCGCGGCGCGCGAACTCCGTCTGGTCCTGGGTGAGGTGGACGTTGAGGATGCCCTTCAAGCAGCTGGTGAGGAGGATGAGCCCCTTGCGATACTGGGCCAGGATCTCTTTGTCGATGCGGGGCTTGTAGTAAAAACCTTCCAGGTAGCCGGCCGTCACCAGCCGCATGAGGTTGCCGTAGCCCTCCTCATCCTTGGCGAGCAGGACGAGGTGCGAGTTGGAGTCCCGGATGCCGGTGCCGGTGCGATCAAAGCGGCTCTTGGGGGCAATGTAGGCCTCGCAGCCGATGATCGGCTTGATGCCCGCCTTGGTGCACGCGTCGTAAAACTCAATCGCCCCAAAGAGGTTGCCGTGGTCGGTCATGGCCATGGCGGGGAACTTCAGCTCGGTCGCCCGCTTCACCAGCGGGCTGATGCGGCAAGCACCGTCCAGGAGGGAGTAGTTCGTATGCAGGTGGAGATGGACGAAATCGGCGTGAAGCATCTTAGCGGATGAGGTCGACGCGGAACGCGCGCCAGCGGCCAAACATTACCAGGACAGTGTATGGCCTTTGGGGCGAAGTGGAAAGGAAAAAATACGGAATTACGCGCGCGCGCTGCGGTGGGTTGTGGACGCAGCACCGAGCTCGTTGAGACGGCGGACGAGCTGCAGCAGGCCGCCGAAATCTTTCCGGTTGAACCGCAGCACGAGGCGCGGCAGGTGGGCGAGCTCCGGCTCTTCGGCTTCGTCCGCCAGCGGGCCCGACGGCTGGATGCTGCCGCTGCTCAGCAAATGGCGGAACTCTTTGGTCAGGCGCGCCGGCGCCTCGGTTGGCAGCGGATGCTGCAGCCGCAGTACCAGCTGGTCGCGGATATACCGCAGCGAGTGGTAGGTCGCATAGAACCCGAGGATTTCCTCGGCGGCCGCCTTGGCCGTATGCACGATGCGGTAGATGGCGCGGTCTTCCGGCGAGATCATGCCGCCCTGAATGAGCTGGCGCTCGAAGAACGTCAGCATCGGCTGCCAGAACCGGCCGCCGGGGATGTCCACGAAGACGATCGGCCGGGGGTCGGCCTTGCCGGTCTGGACCAGCGTGAGCGATTCGAAGCCCTCATCCAGCGTGCCGAAGCCGCCCGGGAACAGGGCGGTTGCATGCGACTCCTTCATGAAGAGCAGCTTGCGGGTGAAGAAGTACTTACAGTTGATGAGCTTGTGGTCCTTCGAGATGATGGGGTTGGCCTCCTGCTCGAACGGCAGGCGGATGTTGAGTCCGAAGCTGTTGGTCTGCCCCGCCCCTTCGTGCCCGGCCCACATAATACCGCTGGCCGCCCCGGTGATGACGCCCCACCCGGCGCGCGCCATCAGCCGTCCGAACTCCCGCGCGATGGGGTAGGCCGGATGCTGGCGGGAGACGCGTGCCGAGCCGAACATCGCCACTTTCCGGACGGACCGGTAGGGGCGGAACACCGTGAAGGCATAGCGCAGTTCTTTGAGGGCCGCGTTGAGGATCTTCAGGTCGCCGGTCGTCGATTGGTCAACGCCCAGGCGATAGACTGAGATCATCATTTCGGTCAGGAGCTGGCGGTCGAGCGGGTCGGGAATCCCAGCTAACAACTTGCCGATCTGCGTGTCAGCCGCGGCGTTATGCGTGGTATATGGCGTGCGGGCGCTCAAGGCGTGTGGTCCTCATCGTGATGGTGGGGCTCATCGTGGGGCTGCCCGGCGGGTGTCTGCTGTGACCTCGGGTGGTGCTGTCCGGCGCCGAACTCGTAGACCATCCGGCCGCCCAGGTATCCGCCAACACTCACGAAGGCAGCCAGCACCGCCGTGACGGCGACGGTCAGTCCCCGCAGCCACGGCCCCATGCGATCGCGCCGCAGCAGCCGCCATGCCACAAGAACAACCCCGAGCCATAACGCCCAGGTGCCAAACTGCTCATGGCGCTCCAGCACCTGATGGAGGCCCTTGACGCGCTCCACCGTTTCCTCAGCCGCTTCCCCCGTGCGCACCGCGACCGCAGCACCCAGCACCCCCAGGCCGAGGTTCCAGAGTGAGGCCTGGTGCCAGTGCGGCTTGCGGAACACCATCGCCAGCGTGTCCACGAGCAGGGCGCTGAGGATGAGCGCAATGGGAAAATGCACGACCAACGGATGGATCGGTATCGTCATCGAGCCTCTCCTCTCAGTCTACCAGCGGATCCAGTTCAGCAGCAGCCCTATGACGCACACGATCGGAAGGGTCACCGTCACCAGCCAGAACACGGTCCGCCGCCCGATGGTCTTCCAGAGCGCCCCGAGCTCCGTGTAGTCGGTCACGACCCCGCTCATCAGAAACACAAACGCGTTACCCAGCGCCCCGGTCTGCCGGTACAGCTCATACGCCAAGGGGGCCGTGCCCTCCGAGCACACCTCGATGAGCGTAGCACCCAACAGCGTCAAGAGCAACCCCGCGGGGGTGGGCCCGAGATACTGGAGGAACACATGCTGCGGCACCAGCGCGCCTAACGCTGCGCTGAGGATCAGCCCAAGCTGCACCCACCCGAGAACCATGCGGCCGAGAGACCATGTGCCCCTTGCCACCCCCCGTGCATCCTGAGCCAGATGCGCAGGCGTCCACGTATGCGCCTGGTAGCGCCGGGCGATGTCGGCTCGGATAGAGAAGCTGGCGTCGATGGTGATGGTATTCGGATTGGTCTCCAGCAAGCCCCGGCGGGCCAATCGCTGGAAGATCAGGCCGGTGATGAACGCCACCACCAGAGCGCTCACGACGATCGTCAGGCCATGGAGTCCAAAGAGGCTGAGAAGGATGAGGGTCAGCGACATACTGGCCCACGGGCTGGCCAGCAGGAAGCTGACGACGGCCGGAACGGAAGCGCCTTTACGGTAGAGCTCCAACGACAGCGCCAGGCAGCCGTGGCTGCAGGTAGAGGCCAGAAAACCCAAGAGGGTCGCGCGGGCGATGACGCGCTTGCGGGAGCCGGAGAGCCACCGGATGATATATTCGCGTGGCACGTAATGGTCGACGAGGCCGCCGATGACCAGACCGATGAGTGACGGCACTAGGACCCGGCCGACATACCCCCGGTATTGCTCGCTGACCGCGGCCGCGGGGGGGAACCACCAGCCAGCACTCCAAAGCCCCAGTCCGCTGAGCGGCACCCACACCCAAGGATCCAACAGCCAGTGCCGGCGGGCGTGCACGTGGAGGGCGCCAGCCGGAGCTGCCGCCTGTTGTTTCGCATACGCCGTAGCACAGTGCTCGCTGCAGAACCACTGCCCGTGCCGCTCAAGGGTGCCCTGCATCCCGCAGACGGGGTCACGCTTCGATGTTGCGTCCTGAGAATGATTCATGACGCTCCGCCCGGTTGATGCAATACCCACTCGGCCCTGCCCTGCCGCATTTCAAAGCGCCATTTCCAGATCGCATAGACCGCCGGATAGACGAGCAGCTCCAGCAGGAAAGACGTGAGCAGGCCCCCAACCATCGGGGCGGCGATGCGTTTCATCATGTCAGCCCCGGTACCGGCAGACCACATGATCGGCAGCAGCCCCATGAAGGCCGCCATGACCGTCATCATCTTGGGGCGCACCCGCTTTACCGCCCCGTGGACGATGGCTTCTTCCAGATCCTGTTCAGTCCGCATGCGTCCCTGCCGGACGGCGTCATGATAGGCCAAGTCAAGGAACAGCAGCATGAAGACGCCGGTTTCCGCGTCCAGCCCCATCAGGGCGATCATCCCGACCCAGACGGCGATCGAGGTGTGGTAGCCGAGCGCCCACAGCAGCCACACGGCCCCGATGAGGGAGAACGGCACCGCCAGCAGCACGATACCGGTCTTCACCCAGGACCGCGTATTCAAGTAGAGGAGGATGCAGATGATGAACAGGGTCAAGGGCAGGACCACCTTGAGCCGTTCTCTGACCCGCAGCATGTTCTCGTATTGGCCGCTCCAGAGGAGCGTATAGCCGGTCGGCAGCGTCAGGTGGCTGGCAACCAGCCGCTTTGCCTCTGCCACATAGCCGCCGATGTCCCGGCCGGCCATATCCACGTAGACATAGCCGCTCAAGAGGCCGTTCTCGTTGCGGAGCATTGACGGACCCGACACGGTGCGGATGTCGGCCAGCTGGGCGAGCGGAATCTGCGCGCCAGAGGGGGTCGGCACCAGCACGCGCTTGAGCTCGTCGATGTCGTCCCGCAGTTCGCGCGGGTAGCGGATGTTCACCGGGTACCGTTCACGGCCCTCGACCGTCGTGGTGACGTTCTCGCCGCCGATGGCCGTGCTGATGATCATTTGGGCCTCAGCAACTGTCAGTCCGTAACGGGCGAGCGCCTGGCGGTTGAGGTCAATGTCGAGAAAGTAGCCGCCGGCCACCCGCTCCGCATAGACGCTGCGGGTGCCTGGCAGGTCCTTCAGGAGCATTTCAAGCTGAGTGCCGATGGCTTCAATCTGCTTCAAGTCAGCACCCAGCACCTTGATGCCGATGGGCGTGCGAATGCCCGTCGAGAGCATATCGATGCGGTTCTTGATCGGCATCGTCCAGGCGTTCGTCATCCCGGGAATCTTCAGCGCTCGGTCCATGTCGTTGATGAGGTCATCCTGGGACCGGCGGGGGTTGGGCCAGTCACGCTGCGGCTTCAGTGTGACAACCGTTTCCATCATGGAGAACGGAGCCGGATCGGTGGAGCTGTCAATCCGGCCCGCCTTGCCGAAGACCCGCTTGACCTCTGGGAAGCTCTTCAGGATGCGGTCCTGCGTCTGGAGTAATCGCTGAGCTTCGGTGACGGAGATGCCCGGCAGGGTCGTCGGCATGTAGAGGATGACGCCTTCGTTGAGCGGCGGCATGAACTCCGACCCCAGCCGGAGATACACCGGAATCGTCGTGAGCACCAACGCGAGCGAGGCGAGAATGGTAGCCGCACGGTGCCGCAGGACGAACCGGCACACCGGCTCATAGACGCGGAACAGCTGCCGGCTGACGGGGTGCCGCGCTTCAGGATAGTAGGTGCCCACGGCAAGGGTAGTGGCCAGCTTGGAAGCCCAGGGCCAGCGGAGCCGGATGGGCTCCATGCGCGTAAAGAGCATCCGCAGGGCCGGATCCAGGGTCACCGCCAGCACAGCGGCGATCGCCATGGCCAGGTTCTTGGCCCACGCCAGCGGTTTGAAGAGCCGCCCTTCCTGGTCTACCAGGGTGAAGATGGGCATGAAGGCGACCGCCACCACCAACAAGGAGAAGAACACGGACGGACCGACCTCCTTCAGCGCCTTCAGCCGAATCGCATGGTAGTCGCCCTGCCGGCCGCCTTCCACCCACTGCTCCAGCCGCTTGTACGCGTTCTCCACCTCGACGATGGCGCCATCGACCAGCACACCGATGGAGATGGCAATCCCGGCCAGCGACATGATATTGGACGTCAGCCGCAGGCCGTAGAGCGGGATGAAGGACAGGAGGACGGCCACCGGGATCGTCACGATCGGGATGATGGCGGAGGGAAAGTGCCAGAGGAAGATGAGGATGACCAGACTGACGATGATCATCTCTTCCATGAGTTGATGCTTCAGCGTATCGATGGCGCGGTGGATGAGCTCGGACCGGTCGTAGGTCACCTCAATCCGAACCCCCGCCGGCAGCGAGGGAGTGATCTCCTGGAGCCGTGCCTTGACCCGGTTGATGACGTTCAGGGCGTTTTCGCCGAAGCGCATGATGACCGTGCCCCCGACGACGTCTCCCTGCCCGTCCAGATCAACCACGCCCCGCCGGATTTCCGGGCCTAGGGCCACCGTCCCAAGCTGCCCGACCAGGATCGGGGTGCCCTGCGGGTTCACCCCCACAACAATCTGCTCCAGATCCTCGACCGATTTGGCGTAGCCGCGTCCCCGCACCATGTACTCAGCACCCGAGAACTCTAGCAGTCGGCCGCCCACCTCTTCATTGCCCTGCCGGACCGCGTCCACAACCCTTGTGAGCGGAATGTTATAAGCCAGTAGCCTGTTCGGATCGACCGTGATCTGGTACTGCTTGACGAAGCCGCCAACGGACGCCACCTCGGCCACACCGGGCACGCTCTGCAGATGGTAGCGCAGGGACCAGTCTTGGAAGCTGCGCAGCTCCTGCAGGCTGTGCTGTCCCGTGGTGTCGACCAGGGCGTATTGAAAGACCCAGCCCACCCCGGTCGCATCGGGCCCCAGTTCGGTTTTCACGCCCTCCGGCAGGCGCGGCGTGATTTTGCTGAGATACTCCAGCGTCCGGCTGCGTGCCCAGTAAAGATCGGTACCGTCTTGGAAAATGACATAGACGTATGAGAAACCGAAGTCCGAGAAGCCTCGGATGGCCTTGACGCGGGGCGCTCCCAGCATCGCCGTCACGATGGGATACGTCACCTGATCCTCGATAATGTCCGGGCTGCGGTCCCAGCGGGAATAAATGATGACCTGGGTATCCGACAGGTCCGGAATGGCATCCAGCGGGATGCGCTTTAGCGACCAGACGGCCGCCAGCATCACGGCAGTGACCGCGATCAGGACCAGGACTTTATTGCGGGCGGAGAACTCGATAAGCTTCTCAACAACGCCGCCTTGTCGCAGGACGTCAGGTGCGCCCGGGGGAAGGTCACGGTCCGTGCGCATGCTCCCCTCCCCCAAATCCTTCGATGGCGGCTTTCAACCGGCTCTCTGAGTCGATAAGGAAATTACTACTGGTGACCGCCAACTCCCCCTCGGCCAAGCCGGCCTTGATTTCATAGTAGCCGTCCGCTTTGATGCCAACGGTGACATCCCGCGGCTCAAAGAGCCCCTGGCCTTTGTCGACGAAGACAATCCGCTTGATGCCGGTGTCAAACACCGCCTCCTCAGGAACCGCCAGCACGTCACCGGATGTCACGGCCACCTCGACGTTCACAAACATCCCCGGCTTCAGGAGATGGTCGGGATCGGTCAACACCGCGCGGAGTCTGGCAGAGCGCGTGGTAGCATCCAGGATCGGATCAATGGACCGGATGGTGCCTGACAGCTTCTTGCCTGGAGTCGACGGCAGTTCCGCTGTGACGGATTGGCCACTGGTGACCAGCGGCAGTTCGAACTCATAGATGGGTGCATAGAGCCAGACCCGTCCGCTCGCATCAGCCAGCAGCAGGCTTTGATCCGGCCCCGTCCAGGCCGCGATGTCTTCAATAAAGTCTTCGCTCAGGCCCAGGCGACGCAATCGCAGGCGACCGGCATCAACGAGTCGCTGGGCCCCGTCAGTGACTTCTGGTATCGTTCCGACCTTGGCCTGCTCGAGCGCGTGCAGCGCCTGGAGATACTCTTCCTCCGCCTGGTACAGTTCCGGATCGTTGGCGATCTGGCCCACTGTGCGGATGACTTTGGTAATGGTCCGCCGTTGCACCGGAGCGGTCGTGACGCCAATGAACTGCCGTTTTTGTGGGGTCACTAAAATTGACGCGTACCCTGCAGGAGAAACGGCTGACGCCTCACTGGACACTCCGGCCTCCTCATAGACCGGGATCATATCCATACCCATGGGTGACTTGCCGGGTTTGTCGGAGCGATATCCTGGCATCATGGGATCAGTCCAGTAGAGGATCGTGGCTCCCTGGGCTGTTCCGCCTTCCACGATGTGCTTACCGCAGATCGGACAGACCACCGCTTCACCAGGTTTAGATACGACAAGCATCGGGCATGGCTGCCCCGCATGCGCCAGCGGACAGTTGTGCAGATGGCAGACATCGCGCGTTTCCTTCGCCGGCTGAGCTGGCGTGGCTGCCGAAGCCCCCACCGGCTCCGCTTCCCGCTTGACGAGCCGCATGCTACAAATCGGACAGTTCCCTGGATGGTCTGATGTGTAGCTGGGATGCATCGGGCAGTAATAGACCCCAGCCTGCTCCTGCTGCGATACCCTCCAGCGGTTGCGCGTCAGCACCAAGCCAGCGGCTGCAATCGCCGCAACAGCCATGAGGATGAGCACTCCCTTGGGAATCCGCTTGCCGGTCATTGAGCTTCCTCCCCAGCTGCCGCCTGATGGGCCGCCCGCAGCGGCACGCCGACAGCTTGCTCGAGCATAATGATGTGTTGTTCCAAGGCAACGAGTGCTTGGTAATAGGTCCGTTCTTGCTCCTGCAGGGCCCGCAGCGCATCGAGGACTTCCATGAAATCCCCCCGGCCGCCGCGGTAGGCGGAGAGAGCCGACCCGACACTTTGCCGCCGCAAGGCCAGCAAGCCGTCGCGGTCCAGCTTGGCGGTATCATAGGCGGCGGCCGCTTCATGCCACTGTTCATGCACCCGCTTTGAAATTTCGTTGCGCATCGCGTCATACGCCGCGTGGGCGGACTGCTGGTCATAGACCGCCACTTTGACGCCGTATTTGAGCTTGGTCCAAAACCAGAACGGGATCGCCACCGCCAGCGACAGGTCCCACGGGCCGATGGGACCCATGGCAGGATCCCGCAGCTCAAACATGGTCTCCAGATCCGGCAGCAGCTCCCGTTTGGCCAGCTTGAGCGCGGCGTCCGACCGCTCGGCGGAATACTTGAACATGAGCAGCTCCGGCTGCAGTTCGAGGGCGGTGGTCATCGCCTCATCCATCGTGAGTGGCACCGGCTCCAATGGCAGCGGGCCGGGATGGCCGATCGGTTGATGAACGGGACGGCTCAGCAAATGGTTCAGGTGAGCCGCCATCGCCTCGCGCCGGTGTTCGAGGACGCGAAGCTGGTTGGACGCCTCCAGTTGTTCAGCTTGGCTGCGCAGCAGCTCGGCCTGTGAGGCGGTCCCAGCAGCGTACCTGGCTGCCGCGGCGGTGGTGGCCTGGCTCAACCAGCCGATCAGCTCCTCCTGCAACTCCTGTTCCCGGTCAAGCATGAACAGCTCGTAGTAGGCGTCTTTAACCTGGCTGGCCACGTCCCATTCCGCCTGCTTGAAGGCTGCAGCCGCCATCTGGGCCTCTTTGACGGCGACCTGGTGGCGGGCGGAGAGTTTGCCTGGAAACGGCAGCGCCTGGATGAGCGAGTACATAAGGTCGGCTTGGTTGAATTTCACCGACCTGCGGGGAATCTCTTCGAATTCAATGCCGATGCGGGGAGCCGGCAGCCCTTTGGAGAGCGGCACCTTGGCCTGCGCGGCTTCCCAGCGCTTGCGGGCTGCCAGCAGGTCCGGGTTCGCGCGCCGCGCCTCCTTCAGTAGGGCCGGCAGCGACAGCGCTGGTGCCGTCTCCGCGGCCCAGGCCGGGCCACCCGTGGAGACGCACAGGAGGCTCGCCAGAGCAGCCGCAGTAGCGTTCCGAATTGTTGAGAGGTATTGCAGGGACATCCTCATGCCTATGTTCGCAGAACGGTTGCATTAGAGCAAGTCGTTCCCGACCGTCCACCGGCTCCGGCGCGATGGCGCAGGACCGGCTGGCATGCGGATTACAGGCGGAAGGTGTGCGTCAGAAGGTAGCGTTTGAGAGGAGCGTACGGAGGGGCAGCGGAAGCGGAAAGCGCCAAGACCGCGCCGGCCGGCGCGGGTGCCGCGACGACCCAGAAGACCTCGAACGCAAGGGGGTGAACTGCAGCGCCGGCCGGCGCCATGAACGCCGGGGCGGCCGCCGTCCGGTCAGCCGCCTGGAGCTCGCAGGCCGTCCGGCAGGAATCGGCGGACGCGGGACCCGGCTGGCAGCAGCACGCAGCGCGCCACCGCGGTTGCGCTGAAGGAGCCGCGCACGCTTGCTGGGGCAGCATGACGCCGCCGGCCAGCAAACTGAAACCCACGAGTGCCGTTAGAAGACGCCGGGTCATTTGACAAACCGGTTGATGGTCTGCATGAGCTCGGTGATCTTCGCTTCCCCGTCCCGATGGCGGATGGCGTCGCTGACACAGGTGTTGACATGCTGGTTCATGATCTTGAGCGAGACTTGGTCCAGCGCTTTCCGCGCAGCGGTCAGCTGCTGGATGATGTCCACGCAGTAGCGGCGCCCCTCGACCATCCGGCTGATGCCACGGATCTGGCCTTCGATGCGCCGCAGGCGCGGCAAGAGATCATGATGCTTCGGGTAGCTCGCCATCGGATACCTAGGGAGAGTATACATACTCCCTGGGAGTATGTCAAGCCACCCGGCGAAAGCGGGTATAGAGAAACGACTGCGTAGTCTGCCGGGGCGTCCGATGAGCTTCGTGGCGCATTTCGACTAACTCAAAGTGGTCGCCGAACTCCCGTCGGAGCGTCTCAGGGCTGTAGCGCTGGACCGGCAGGCCGCTGCACTGGGGCGGAGCGCTGAGCGCGAAGGTGGCGATGATTAGGTGGCCGTTAGCGGAGAGCTGCTGTTCCACAGCCTGTAGATAGCGGTGACGCTGGTTGGCCTCGGTGAGAAAATGAAACACGGCCCGGTCATGCCACACCTCGAAGGAGCCCAAGGGCGACATGGCTGTGACGTCCCCCTCGACCCATGTGACCAGTTTCGCATGTTCAGCGAGCCGTTCCCTGGCCCGCTGCAGCGCCGTCGCGGAGATGTCCAGTGCGGTGAGGTGGGTAAAACCGGCCTCCAGCAGCTTGTCGACCAGCAGGGACGCGCCGGCTCCCACATCGATGATTGCAGCGTCTCGGCCGATACCGGTCGCCTCGATCAGCGCGAGGGAGATGTCGGGATTGGCTTGGTACCAGCTAACCTCAGTCGGCGCCCGCTGGCGATAGATGGTCTCCCAGTAGGCCTTCGAATCCATGGGAGGACTAGGACTTCGCAGCAAGCGCGAGGAGCAGCCAGCCGACCAGGAAGGCCAGCCCGCCGAAGGGGGTGATGAGCCCGAGCCGCTTCATGCCGGTCAGGCTGAGGAGGTAGAGGCTGCCGGAGAACAGCATGATGCCCAGCACAAACGCCCAGCCGGCACGGGGCAGGAACGGCTCAGTCGGCCGCAGCAGCGCCAGGACGCCGACCAGCACGACCGCCAGTCCGTGGATGAGATGGTAGAGCACCGCGGTCTGATAGACCGTCCGGCCTTCCGGGGTGAGTGTTTCCTTGAGCGCGTGGGCGCCGAAGGCGCCCAGAACCACGCCGGCCAGCATGAGCAGGCTGCCCAGGCGGAGCCACATCATCGGGTGCGGCGGGCGACGCGGAACGGCGCGTGGCGCTCCGTGTATTCGATGATGGTGCGCATCATCTGCACGGCCTCCACCGGGTACTTCCCGGTTGCGGTCTCGCCGGAGAGCATGACGAAGTCCGAGCCGTCGATGACCGCGTTGGCGATATCGCTTACCTCAGCGCGGGTCGGGTTCCGGTGGTCAATCATGTGCTCAAGCATCTGGGTCGCGGTAATGGCCGGCTTGCCGACGTGGTTGCAGGCGGCAATGATCCATTTCTGCAGAATGGGCAGCTCGTAGATAGGAATGGAGATGCCCAAGTCCCCTCGGGCGACCATGATGCCGTCAGCCGCCTTCAGGATGGCGGCAATGCTCTGGATGCCCTCCCGGTTCTCGATTTTGGCGATGACTTTGCAGTCCGGCAGCGCGCGGGCGATGCGCTTCTTGACCTCCATGACATCCGCCGCATCGCGGACGAAGGATTGAGCGACGTACTCCAGCTTGTTCCGAACGGCAAAGGTCAGGTCGGCGACATCCTTGCGACTGATGGGCGGGAAATCAAGCGGGGCTCCGGGGATGTTCACCCCCTTGCGCTCCCCCAACAGGCCTTCCTGAACCACTTCGGCCACCAGGCGGTTCTCGGTGGCGCGCAGGACGCGGAGGTGGATGTTGCCGTCATCAATGAAGATCATCCGGTGGCGGTGGATGCGCTGGAACGAGCCGGGGTAGTCAATCGAAACACCCTCGGCGTTGCCCAAGGCCTGCTGACGGTACAGCGTAAACCGCTGTCCCTGCTTCAAGGTGACCGGATGGCCGCCGATCAGCTTCCCAGTCCGGATGCGGTGGCCGGCCAAGTCCTGCAGCACGGCAACCTTGTGGCCGTAGCGGCGCTGGACTTTCCGGATGCGCTCCACGAACCGCTGGTGCTCCTCCAGCGTTCCGTGGGAAAAGTTCAAGCGGAAGACGCTGGCCCCGGCCTGGACCATCCGCCAGAGGATTTTGGTGTCAGCACAGGCCGGCCCGACCGTCGCGATGATGCGGGTTCTCATTCGTCGATGTGCTCAAACAGCTCCGCGTGCGTGGAAGCCACCGGTGCTGAGGCCGTCACCGGCAGGCTGAGCGTCAATTGGGCGGAGCCCGGCAGGCAGATCTCCCGGCAGGCCAGCCAACGCACCTCGGCCGCAACCGGTACAGCACTCAGCGGTGTCTTGCCGGAAAGCGTCAGCGGGCTGGCCAGGACGACCGTGCCGCTGTAGCCGAAGGTGTGGATCTCCCCGGGGTCGGTGAACTCCTGAGCCGGCGGCCACGCCAGCGGGCCGATGGTCGCTCCGACGGGCACGGTCCAATCGATTTTCGTCGGCAGCCCGGCATCCCCAGGTTCCCGGCCGTAGATATGCCAGCCGTCTTCCAACTCAAACAGGACGCCGACGCGGGTCGTCCCTCCCGGCTGAACTGAGGCGTGCTCCGTAATCAGCGTGGCGGTCACCGGTTGCAGCAGCGCGTCTTCAGCCTGCACAGCTCCCCCAACACACAGCGCAACACCCAGCGCCAGCATCACCTGCCTGTTCATGCTGTGAATTACGGCTTGCCGCCGCGCTCCATGGCCCGGTCGATGCTTCCCCGCGCGCGGCCGGCTTCCATGATGGGCAGATTGGCTTCCGTCGGCACGTAAATGACGGTCGTATCGCCGTGCGCCTGCAGCCCCTCGATCCACTTGTAGCGCAGATAGGGATCGGAAATGCTGGCGGCAATGATTTCGTTGCTCTTGGCCACCCCCTGGGCGCGGGCGACTTCGATTTCCGCGTCCTTCTTGGCCTTCACCAGCTCAAACTCCTTCTGGAGTGACTCTTGTTCCGCCCGCAGCTTGGCCTCGATGCTTTGGGCAAAGGTCGGCGGCAGGCGGACGTCGCGCAGCAGGACGTCCTGCACGATGATGCCGCGCGGGTCCAGCTTGGTTTTCAAAAACGCGAGGATGTTCTCGCCGATCGCCTTTCGCCCCTCATCGCTGAAGAGCGCCTTGACCGCATAGCCGCTGACGATGTTCCGAATAGCCTCGCGGATATACGGCTCCAGAATGGTCTGGCGGTAGTTGGCGCCGATCGTCTTCCGCACCACGACCGCCTGGTTCGACGGCACGTTGTAGATGACGGACACGTCGAGCTGGGAGATCAGCCCCTCGGACGACGGCACCTGGGCGACCTCTTTGATTTCCTGCGTCTTGGCGTTCCAGACCTCAATCCAGCTGAACACCGGCAGGTACCAATGCCAGCCGGGGGCGAGCGGCTGGTCCGCGATGTGCCCGAAGTCGGCCCGCACGCCGACTTCCCCATCCTCGACAACCGCCATGCCGCAGCCCGCAATGGACAACAGCATCACGAGTCCAACGCCGCCGAACACCAGTCCGCCCAGCCGATTAATGCGCGCCATACTGCCTCCCGGTCGCTATTCCCATTCGATGGTTGCCGGGGGCTTGGACGAAATGTCGTACACCACCCGGTTGACCCCTTTCACCTCGTTGATGATGCGGTTGGAGATGCGCTCAAGCACCTCAGGCGGCAGCTTGGCCCAGTCCGCTGTCATAGCGTCCAAGCTCGTGACCGCCCGCACCGCGATGACGTGCTCGTAGGTGCGCTCATCGCCCATGACGCCGACCGTCTTGACCGGCAGCAGCACCGCGAAGGCCTGCCACAACGCACGGTAGAGGCCGGCGCGCCGGATCTCCTCGATGACGATGGTATCGGCCTCGCGCACGATCCGCAGCCGCTCTGCCGTCACATCCCCCAGGATGCGGACCGCCAGCCCAGGCCCTGGAAACGGGTGCCGCCAAAGGACATCCTCCGGCAGGCCGAGCAGCTTGCCGAGCTCCCGCACCTCATCCTTGAACAGGTCGCGCAGCGGTTCGATGAGCTTCAGGCGCATCTTCTCAGGCAGCCCGCCCACGTTGTGGTGGGTCTTGATGGTCGCCGAGGGCCCGCCCCAGGCCGATACGCTTTCGATGACATCCGGGTACAGGGTGCCCTGAGCCAGGAACTCGACCTTCGAGATGCGCTTGGCCTCTTCCTCGAAGACGCGCACGAACGTCTCGCCGATCAGCTTGCGCTTCCGCTCCGGGTCCGTTACGCCGGCCAAGACCTTCAGAAACCGCTCCGAAGCATCCACGAGATCCACGTTCATGTGGAAATGCCGACCGAACATCTCCTCGACCTGGCGGCGTTCCCCTGCCCGTAGCAGCCCGTTATCCACGAAGACGCAGGTCAGTTGAGTGCCGAGCGCTTTGTGCAGGAGCACCGCGGCGACCGATGAGTCCACCCCGCCGCTTAAGCCCAGCACGACGTTGGCCGAGCCGACCTGCTCGCGGATGCGAGCCACCGACTCGTCCACGAAGGAGGCCATCGTCCACTCGCCCTTGCAGCCGCAGATGCCGAACAGGAAATTCTTGAGAATCGTGCTCCCTTCCTCGGTGTGGGCGACTTCCGGGTGGAACTGCAGGCCGTAGAGCTTCCGGTGCGGATCGGCGATGGCCGCCGAGACGGTGTTGTCCGTCTGGGCGCTGACCACGAAGCCGGCCGGCGGCTTGACCACCGAGTCGCCGTGGCTCATCCAGGAGACGGATTCGGGCTTCACCGAGGCGAACAACCCTTCCGCGCTCACCACCTTCACCGGCGCCTTGCCGTACTCCCGCTTCGCCGCCCGCTCCACCGTCCCGCCCAGGCAGTGCGCCATGGCCTGCATCCCGTAGCAGATGCCCAGCACCGGAATGCCGGCTGAAAACGCGTCGGCCGGCGGTAAGGGGGCATTGGGCTGATAGACGCTGTTCGGGCCGCCAGAAAGGATGAGGCCGTTCGGCTTCAGGCGCTCGAGGGTCTCGCGGGTCAGCTCCTTCGGCGGGACGATGCGGCAGAACACCTGCTGCTCGCGGATGCGGCGCGCGATGAGCTGCGTGTACTGCGAGCCATAGTCGACAATGAGGATAAGCTCGTGCGCGCTCATAGGTTGAGAGGGGTGGGCCTCCCCGGCCCGGGAACGTCCGGTCGCAAGGGCGTGGCGCGCCACGGCGTCAACGGCTGGCGGTCGCCCGGGTCCGCGACGGCTTGGCGTCGCGGTGATTCGTCGGCTGCTCGCTCGAACCTTTGCGGGCCATGCCGACGCGCTGGACCTGCTGGAAGATCTTGCCTTCCGTCTGGATGGAGGGCGCGATGATGATTTCGGTCAATTGGAACCCCTTCATATCCTTGGCTCCGACCGTGCCCATGCAGGTGGTCAGCGCCCCCATGAGGTTCTGGGAGCCGTCGTCGGTTTGCGCCGGGCCGAAGAGGATCTGCTCCAGGGTGCCGGTGGTTCCGACATAGATGCGTGTTCCGCGCGGCAGGCTGGAGTGCGGGTACGCCATGCCCCAGTGGTAGCCGCGGCCCGGGGCTTCCTTGGCCTTGGCGAAGGCTGAGCCGACCATGACCGCGTCCGAGCCGCAGGCGAAGGCCTTGCAGATGTCGCCGCCGTTGCGCATGCCGCCATCAGTGATGATGGGCACGTAGCGGCCGGTTTTCTTATAGAAGAAGTCGCGGGCGGCCGCACAGTCGACGGTCGCCGTGACCTGCGGCACCCCGACCCCCAGCACCCCGCGCGTGGTGCAGGCGGCTCCCGGGCCGACACCGATCAGCAATCCGGCGATGCCGGTTTCCATCAGCTCGAGCGACTGGTCGTAGGTCACCGTGTTGCCCACGATGACCGGGATGCGCATGGTGTGGCTGAACTTGGCGAAGTCGAGCGCCTTGTAGGCGGAAGAGATGTGGCGGGCGGTCGTCACGGTGGACTGCACGACAAAGATGTCCGCCCCGGCTTCTTGGGCGATGGCGCCGAAGCGCTCCGCGTTCTGCGGGATGGTGCTCACCGCGCAGGGCACGTTGCCGGCTTTGATCTGCTCCACCCGCTTGGCGACCAGCTTCTCCTGGATGGGGACTTTGTAGAGCTTCTGGACGATGTTCGTGGTTTCTTCCACATCGCCCTTGATGATCTGGCTGATTGCTTCAGAGGGGTCTTCGTAGCGGGCCTGGACGCCGTCCAGGTTCAGAACCGCCAGCCCGCCGAGCTTGCCCATGGCGATGGCAAAGGTGACGTCCACGACCCCATCCATGGCAGAGGCGATGAAGGGCGCGCGGAACTTCAGGTCACCGAGCGGCCAGGTCGTGTCCACATCGGCCGGGTTGACGCTCACCGTCCCCGGGACCAAAGCAATTTCGTCAAAGCCGTAACAGCGCCGTGCCCGCCGTTCAATCCCAATCCACTCAGCCATTCGAGAAACCCTCCCTCACTAGCGTGCAGCGTTCAGCGTACAGGCCGGAAACAAGCCGTCAAAACACACAGACCACGCCCGCAGGCATGGTCTGTCGCACCGGAATTGCTGATTTGTTCGTGTAATCGTAGAGCCATGTAAGATTCTATCAAGTTACCTGCTCGCTGTCAACCCACAGAAACGCCAACCCCCTTGCGGTTTCAGGCCGCAAGGGGGCTATGCGCTGCGACAGAGCGTCGCGGAGCTTAGGTGACAATCGCCAGGATGTCGTCTTCGCTGAGGAAGACATACTCCTTGTCATCCACCTTGATCTCCGAGCCGGAATATTTGCCGAAGATGATCCGGTCGCCCGCCTTGACGGCCAGGGGCACGACCTTCCCGTTCTTCAGCGTCCGGCCGGAGCCGACGGCGATCACTTTGCCCTCTTGGGGCTTCTCCTGGGCATTGTCCGGCAGGTAGAGCCCGCCTTTAGTCTTCTCGGCGGAGCCCAGCCGCTGGACGATGACCCGGTCCCCGATGGGCTTGAGCTTGAGGCTGGAGGAAGCTGCGGTTGCGGTGGCCATGGGCGCTCCTTACATCATCCCTTCGCCGCCGAACCCGCCCGGACCGCCGCCATGCCCGCCATGCCCGCCGCCCCCGCCCGCCGGCTTGTCCTTCTCCGGCAGCTCGGTGATGAGGGCCTCGGTGGTGATGAGCAGCCCGGAAATGCTGGCTGCGTTCTGGAGGGCGGTACGGACGACCTTGGTCGGGTCAATGACGCCGGCCTCGACCATGTCCACGTACTCGAGGGTCGCGGCGTTGAAGCCGGTGTTGGTTGGCTTCGACTTGATGGTTTGAACCACGATCGAGCCTTCCTGTCCCGCGTTGGAGGCGATCATACGGGCCGGCTCCTCGATGGCGCGGGCAACGATGTCGACACCGATCTTCTCATCGCCCTCGGTCTTGAGCTTCTGCAGGACTCCGATGCAGCGCAGGAGTGCGACCCCGCCGCCCGGTACAATGCCCTCTTCCCGGGCCGCCTTGGTCGCGTGCAGGGCGTCCTCGACGCGCGCTTTCTTCTCCTTCATCTCGGTCTCGGTCGCGGCCCCGACGTTGATCTGGGCCACCCCGCCGGAGAGCTTGGCCAGGCGCTCCTGGAGCTTCTCGCGGTCGTAGTCCGAGTCGGTGTCTTCGATCTGCTTCTTGATTTGGGCGACCCGGCCGTTGATGGCCGAGGTCTTGCCGGCGCCCTCGATGATCGTCGTGTTCTCTTTGTCGATCTTCACCCGCTTGGCGCGGCCCAGGTCCTCGAGCTGGAGGTTCTCCAGCTTGATCCCGAGGTCCTCAGTAATGGCCCGGCCGCCGGTCAAGATCGCGATGTCCTCGAGCATGGCCTTGCGCCGGTCGCCGTAGCCCGGGGCCTTCACCGCCGCGCACTGGAGCGTGCCGCGCAGCTTGTTGACCACCAGCGTCGCCAGCGCTTCGCCCTCGACGTCTTCCGCGAGCAGGATGATCGGGCGGCCCGCCTTGGCGACCTTCTCCAGCAACGGCAGCAGGTCCTTCATCGCGGAGATCTTCTTCTCGTAAATGAGGATGTACGGCTCATCGAGCGAGGTTTCCATCCGCTCGGCGTCCGTGACGAAGTAGGGGGAGAGATAGCCCTGGTCAAACTGCATCCCTTCGACCAGGTCGAGGGTAGTCTGCATGGACTTGGCCTCTTCGACCGTGATCACTCCGTCCTTGCCGACCTTTTCCATCGCGTCGGCGATGAGCTCGCCGACGGTGATGTCATAGTTCGCGGAGATCGTGGCGACCTGCGCGATCTCCTTCTTCTCCTTCACCTGCTTGGAGAGCTTTTTGAGCTGCTCCACGACTTCCTCGACCGCCTTGTCGATGCCGCGCTTGAGCGACATCGGGTTGGCCCCGGCGGTCACGTTCTTGAGGCCCTCGCGGAAAATCGCTTCAGCGAGCACGGTCGCGGTCGTGGTGCCGTCGCCGACCGAGTCCGAGGTCTTCTCGGCGACTTCCTTCACGAGCTGGGCGCCGAGATTCTCATACGGATCCTCGAGATCCACTTCCTTGGCGACCGTCACCCCGTCCTTCGTAATCGTGGGGGAGCCGAACTTCTTTTCGAGGACGACGTTGCGGCCCTTGGGGCCGAGTGTCACCTTCACGGCCTGTGCGAGCTGCCGGACCCCTTCATACATTCTCCGGCGGGCGTCTTCGTTGAAGAGCAATTGCTTTGCCATCTCTACGTGCCTCCTTTGAACTCGTTACGACTGCACCACGGCGAGGACGTCCTCTTCCCGCAGAATGAGATAGTCCTCACCCTGGAGCGAGACCTCAGTGCCGGCATATTTCCCGTATAGCACGCGGTCGCCTGTCTTGACCTCCAGGCCCTTGGTAGCGCCATCATCAAGCAGACGACCGGTTCCTACCGCAAGCACTTTGCCTTCCTGAGGCTTTTCCTTGGCGGAATCCGGAACGACCAAACCGCTCTTGGTCTTCTCCTGGGCCTCCAGGGGTCTGACGACAATCCGATCTGCTAGGGGCTTCAATGCCATGACTCCTCCTTGCTTAGCAATCAAATCTGCAGAGTGCCAAGTTTTGTCGAATTGTACTCCAAAACTGTGACATTTCAAGTGTCTTAATCGGCAGGATTTTACGCTTATAAAGCCTACTACTATTACAGACTAATTATAGCGCACTTATTCTTATGAACTCAAGTTTTATTATCTCATAAATTGGTATTTAACATAACTACCTGTATAACAATATGATAGAGCTACGGATAATCCGGATATTCGTTTTGTCCAGGCTGGTCAGCAGTCAATGATTGCAGATCTGAGCCATCAGGACGGATGCTGAAGAGCTGGGATCGGCTGCCGCGCTTGAGCTCTAACCGATGGAAATAGAGGTGCAGGCCGTCTGCAGACCAGTCGGGTTTGCTGTTGATTTGCTGGTCGTTGAGCACCCATCGCATGCCTGACCCGTCCGAGGCGGCCACCCGAATGCCCCAGGTGCCGACTGGCCCGGCCGGGGTCGCCTGCGTCAGCCAGGCGATGGCACGGCCATCCGGCGCATAGTAGGGGTCGTGGTCGCGCAGCTCATCAGACGTCAGCCGCTGCTCCGGTCCCTGCCCCGAGGCCGGCATCGTGTAGATCTCGTAATCCTTCTGGAAACAGATCGCCCGCGGGCAGCCGACGAACACGATGGTGCGGCCGTCGGGTGACCAGCTCGGGTCGAGGTTGCTGCCGGGACGGCGCTTCACCGGGCGCGCGTGGCGGCCCATGGCATCGGTAATAAAGATCTGCGGGCTGAACCTCGGCCCGCCGATCATGACCAGCTGGGCGCCGTCCGGCGACCACTCGGCATGGCCCTGCAACGCCCAGCCGTCCGTGCCGCGCGGCCGTAATTCCCTGATCTCCGTCCCGTCCGCGTTCATCAGCCACAAGCTGGCCTGGTCGTAGTTCGTGTCGTGGACGCCCTTCGGCGTGCGGTAGAACAGGATGCGGTGCTTGTCCGGCGAGATGCGGCCCCACCAGCTGTCGAAGCGCGGATCACTCGTGAGCTGCTGCACCTGCGAGCCGTCCAGCGCCATGCGGTAGAGTTCAAAGTTGCCGCTACGGTCGGAATCGAACACCAGCACGTCGCTAGGCAGTGCGGCCGCCATCGGGGTCCGGGGATGCGGCGTGCCCTGCCGCAGGTCGCTCTTCGGCACACAGCCGGCGATGAGGACAGCGGCCAGTCCGGCGATGACCTGCGTCTTCGTCATCGGAGGGAGGCGAGCTGGGACAAGCCTTCGAGCACCAGGTGGGAGCGCAGATGGTCGATGGTCTTCGCGTGCTTAGCGATGAGCGCCCCTGCTCCGCCGGTGGCGATCACGGCGGCCTTCGGAACGTAGCGGCGCTTCAGAGCGGTAATCAGGCCGTCGCACAGCGCCACACAGCCATGCAGGACGCCGGAGCGGATGCTGTTGGCCGTGTCCCGCCCCAGCAACTCCGGCGGCTCTTTCAGCTCCACCTTGGGCAGGAGGGCCGTGCGGGTGGCCAGCGCGTCCAGGGAGATCTCGAGTCCCGGAGCGATGACGCCGCCCAGGTATTCGCCCCGCCTGGTCACCACGTCAATCGTGATGGCGGTGCCGAAGTCGGCGACAATGACGTCTCGGGCAGTCTCCTTCGACTCGGCCTGGCGGCCTCGCTCAGGACTCCGGCCCGCGGAACGCCTCCGCGGGCCTGCGCTTCCATAGAATTTCCACGCGGCGTAGGCGCCCACCAACCGGTCTTGGCCCACCTGCTCCGGGTAGGTGTAGCGGTTCTTCAGAGGCACCTTGAGGTCCTGGCCGACGATGCGAATCGGCACGGCATCCAGCAGCTTGAGCGACTGCACCAGCACCGAGGTCATGCGCGGCACCACACTGCAGATAAGAATCTGCTTCGCCTTGGAGAGGTGCAGTTTCCGGATCTTGGCCAGCGCTTTGAGCTGCAGCGTGATTTCATCGGCGGTTCGGCCGGGCTGCGTCGCAATGGAAAATTGCGACTTCAGCTTCCCTTTCTCAAAGACACCAAAGGAAGTCGTCGTATTGCCGATATCAATGGCGAGAATCATCGCGTCCTTCCCCGCAACTCGCGGTGCCGGAAACAGTGGACCAAATGATCGTTCACCAAGCCGGCAGCCTGCATGTGGGCGTAGATGACCGTGCTGCCCACGAAGGAGAGGCCGCGCTGTTTGAGATCCTTGCTGAGCGCGTCCGACTCCGGAGTTGTCACCGGCAGCTGCTTGAGCCGTTTCCAGGCATTGTGCTTCGGCTTGCCGCCGACGAACCGCCAGATATAGGCGTCGAACGTACCGAACTCTTCTTGAATCTTCAGGAAGGCCTGCGCGTTGCGGATAGAGGCCGCAATCTTGAGCCGGTTGCGGATAATGCCGGCATCCGCCAGCAGCCGACGCTGGTCGCGCTTGCCGAAGGCCGCCACGCGCTTCGGGTCAAAACGGTGGTAGGCCTTCCGGTACCCTTCTCGCCGGTGGAGGATGGTCCGCCAGCTCAATCCGGCTTGGGCGCCTTCCAGAATCAGGAACTCGAACTGCTTCCGGTCATCATGGACCGGGACGCCCCACTCCTTGTCGTGGTAGCGGAGCATGAGCGCATCGCCCGTCGGCCATTCGCACCGGATGCGGGTCTTCATGCGAGAACGGTCCGGATAGGAGAAACGCCCTTGGCAGTCCAGACATCATACCATTTTGAGAGCGATTGACAGCACGCGCCAGCCAGTTGGAGGACGCCGGGGTTCGCAACTCCCTGGACTGCAAGTGAGGTGGCAGTATCCATGAGGTCGGTTGGATTGGTCGTCACGTTGATGCCGATGCCGACGACAAGCGCACCGTTCCTGGCCTCGGCGAGAATCCCGGCCACCTTCTTGCCGTTTAACAGCAGATCATTGGGCCATTTGATGGTCGGCGAGAGGCCGGTGACTTCCTTGATGGCTTCGGCGGCAGCTTGGCCAGCGACGAGCGACAACTCTGGGGTTTCGTTCACCGGCCGGGTCGGGCGCAAGATAAACGAACAATACAGCCCGCCTTCGGGCGAGATCCAGGTGCGGCCCAGGCGGCCGCGTCCCTTCTCCTGACGGTTCGCCCATACCAGCGTGCCTTCCGGTGCACCCTCAGCCGCCAGCTGGTGGGCCACATCCATGGTCGAGCTGACCACGTCGTAGGCATACACCGGCCGACCCAGCTTGCAGTCCCCGATGGCCTGCCGCAGCCGCTCCTCTAACGCCGCCTCCCGCTGCGGAAAAGGGGACGTTTTCATTTTCTCCCTTTCCGCCCACCCGCTGGAAAAATGGAAACGTCCCCATTACTTTTGCGGGGGCGGCGTGGCGATGGCTCACCGGTCAGCCGGTACTTCTCTCTCAGCGCGCTGATTTCATCCCGCAGCTCGGCCGCGCGCTCAAACTGCAGGCTCTTGGCGCACATGAGCATCTCCTCTTCCAGGTCGGAGAGCACCCGCCGCACCTCATGCTGCTCCTCGGACTGGCCGGTCTGGGCCACTGCCAGCTCCTCGGCCTGCCGCATGACCTCGATACCTTCCCTGATGGCCTTCTTGACGGTCGTCGGGGTGATCCCGTGCTGTTGGTTGTATTCAAGCTGCTTGGCGCGGCGGCGGTTGGTTTCCTGCAGCATATGGCGGATGGCCCCGGTGGCCTGGTCCGCGTAGAGGATGACTTCCCCATTCACGTTGCGGGCGGCCCGGCCGGCCACCTGGATGAGCGAGGTGCCGGAGCGTAGAAAGCCCTCCTTGTCCGCATCCAGCACCGCCACGAGCGACACCTCGGGCAGGTCCAGCCCTTCGCGCAGGAGGTTGACGCCGACAAGGCAGTCGAACTCGCCCTTGCGCAGGTCGCGCAGGATCTCCACCCGCTCAATGGCATCGAGGTCCGAATGCAGGTATTTCACCCGCAAGCCGGCATCCGCCAGATAGCGCGCCAGGTCCTCGGACACCCGCTTGGTCAGGGTGGTGACCAGCACGCGTTCCTTGCGCTCGGCGCGCGTTTTGACCTGGGCGATGAGGTCATCGATCTGCCCTTTGCTCGGCTTGACGGTCACGGCCGGGTCCACCAGGCCGGTCGGCCGGATGACCTGCTCGACCGGGGCCCCGGCACTGTGCTGCAGCTCATAGGGGCTCGGGGTCGCGGAGACGAAGATGACCTGCTTCAGCAGAGTTTCAAACTCATCGAAGCGCTGCGGCCGGTTGTCGAGCGCTGAGGGCAGGCGGAAGCCGTACTCGACCAGGGTTTCCTTGCGCTGGCGGTCGCCCTCATACATGCCGCGGATCTGCGGCACGGTCACGTGCGACTCGTCGATGACCAGGAGGTAGTCCTTCGGAAAGTAGTCGATGAGGCACGGCGGCCGGGAGCCGGGCGGCCGGCCGGCGAGGTGCCGGGAGTAGTTCTCCACCCCGTGGCAGTACCCCAGCTCCTTCAGCATTTCCAGGTCGTATTTGGTGCGGGATTCGAGCCGCTGGGCTTCCAGCAGCTTGCCCCGGCTCTGGAAGTTGCGCACGCACTCGACCATCTCCTCGAAAATGGATGTTGCCGCCGATTCCACCCGCTCCGGCTTGGTGAGGAAGTGCTTGGCCGGGTAGATGGCCACCTGGTCGAGCTCGCTCAGGGTGTCGGCGGTCAGCGGATGGATTTCCCGCAGGCGGGCGATGATGCCGCCCTCCAGCTCGATGCGGTAGCCGGTCTGCCGGTAGGCGGGCAGGACGTCCACGATGTCGCCCCGCACGCGGAAGGTACCGCGCGAGAAGGCCACGTCGTTGCGGGTGTAGTGGATGCCGATGAGCCAGGAGAGCAGCTCGTCCCGCCGCACCGTCTTCCCCTTCTGGATCCAGAGCATCTGGTTGACGTATTCGTCCGGGTCGCCGAGGTTGTAGATGCAGGAGACCGTGGCGACGACGAGGACGTCCCGGCGCGAGAGGATGGCGCTCGCCGCCGACAGGCGCAGGCGGTCGAGGTCGTCGTTGATGGCCGAGTCCTTTTCGATGTAGGTGTCGGTCTGCGGGACATAGGCTTCGGGCTGGTAGTAGTCGTAGTAGCTCACGAAGTACTCGACCGCGTTGTGCGGAAAGAGGCTCTTGAACTCGCTGTAGAGCTGGGCGGCGAGCGTTTTGTTGTGCGAGATGACAAGGGTTGGCCGGTTGAGGCGGCTGACCACGTGGGCGACCGTGAACGTCTTGCCGGAGCCGGTGACCCCAAGCAGCGTCTGGAACTTCTTCCCGTCCTCGATGCCCTTGGTCAGCGCGTCAATGGCGCCTGGTTGGTCCCCTTTTGGTGTTAAATCGGTGCCGAGTTGAAAGTTGCCCATCAGACCACCTTCAGGGAGCAATCCAGCGCAGGGGCCGAGTGCGTGAGCCGGCCGATGGAGATGCGGTCGACTCCGGTGCGGGCGATCGCCCGGACATTAGCGAGCGTCACCCCGCCGGAGACTTCGAGCGCGATGCCTGGACGCCACAGGGCCACCGCTCGCCTGAGGCTGCCGACCGGCCAGTTATCCAGCAGGACCATCTGGGGCTTAGCGCGCAGGGCGGCGCGAAGCTCGGCTAGGTTGCGCACTTCGATCTCGACCGAACGCCGAGACCGCCTGGCGCGGGCCAGCGCCTGCGGGATTGCGGTTGCCACGGTCGTACGCGAAGTGTTCGCCAGCGCGATGAGGTGATTCGTCTTAATCAGGACGGTGTCGGCCAGGTCGGCTCGATGATTGCGGCCGCCGCCAGCGCGGACCGCCTCCTTTTCCAGCGCCCGAAGACCGGGCAGCGTCTTACGGGTATCGAGGATGGCCGCCCGGGTGCCGCGCACGCGCCGGACATAGGCGGCGGTCAGCGTCGCGATGCCGCTTAAGTGGCCGAGCAAGTTCAAGGCGGTGCGCTCGGCCGCGAAGATGGACCGGGCCCGTCCTTCCACGGTCAGAATGACCTTCCCCGGCGAGAGCGGGGCTCCGGAGTGCTGGTGGAGCCGGCAGCGCAGCGATGGGTCCAACGCGGTGAACACCCATGCCGCGGCGTTGACGCCGGCCAACACGCCGGGCGCGTTGGCGATGAGGCGAGCGCGGATGACGGCTGACGCGGGTAGCACCGTGCGGGAGGTGCGGTCCCGATGCGCCTCGTCCTCGCGCAGGGCCAGCCGGATGAGCGGAAGGGCCTGGGCGCGGGTCATGGCGGCGGCATCACATCGACTGCAGAACGGCGAGGTGCTCGGAGAGCTTCTTGAGCGATTCCTGCACTTGCGTGCGGCGGTCTTTGGCCTGGTCGATGACGTCCTTCGGGGCCTTGCTGGTGAACTGCGCATCCCGCAGGCGGGCGTCCACCTGGGCCAGCTGGCGGTTGAGGGCCTCCACCTGCTGCTTCAGGCGGGCGAGCTCTTTCTGAACGTCAATCAGGCCGGTGAGCGGCACGAAGACTTCGATGCCCTCCACCATCGCGGTAGCGGCGTCTTTCGGACGCTTGCCGGAAGCGGCGACCGTGATGTCGCCGACCTGCGCCATCGCCCGCAGCAGCAGGTTCAGGTCCAGGAAGATGCGCACCTTTGACGGCTTGGCGATGAGGTGGACGGCCGGCCGCCGGTCGTGCGGGACGTTCAGCTCGGCCCGGGTCGTCCGGATGGCGGTGACCACGGCCTTGAAGCGCCCGATGCTCGCCTCGGCCTCGGGATCGAGAAGCTTGGTGGAGGCTTTCGGCCACGGCGCGATCATGATGGAGGCCGGCCGGGCCGTGCCCTTCCCGCGCACCTCAGGCGGCAGGCGCTGCCACAGCTCCTCCGTCACAAAGGGCATGATGGGGTGCAGCAGCCGCAAGGCGGTCTCCAGGACGGTCAACAGCGTGTGCCTGGTTGCGGCGCGCTCGGCCTCCGGCACGTGCTTGGACAGCTCCAGGTACCAGTCGCAGAAGTCGTGCCAGAGGAAATCATAGAGCGCGTTGGCGGCGTCGTTGAAGAGGAACGCATCGAGCGACCGGGTCACCCGGGTGATGGTCCGCTGCAGCCGCGAGAGGATCCAGCGGTCCGGGATGGAGGGGGTGGTCTTGCCCGTCCGCGCGCCGGCCGGCTGGGCGAGGACATAGCGGGTGGCATTCCAGAGCTTGTTGGCGAAGTTCCGGCCGGCCGCAAAGCGCTCTTCCGACAGGAAGATGTCCTGGCCGATGGCCGTCGAGGTCACCAGCGTGTAGCGCAGGGCGTCCGTGCCGTACTCCTTGATGATCTCGAGCGGGTCGATGATGTTGCCGAGCGACTTCGACATCTTCTTGCCGGTCATGTCCCGCACGGTGCCGTGGATGTACACGCGGGCAAACGGGGGCTTGCCCATGCAGAAGTAGCCGGCCATAACCATGCGGGCCACCCAGAAGAAGATGATCTCCTGGGCCGTGACCAGGGTTGAGGTGGGATAGAAATAGGCCAGGTCCTTCGTCTTCTGCGGCCAGCCCAGCGTCGAGAACGGCCAGAGCCAAGAGGAAAACCAGGTGTCCAGCACGTCCTCATCCTGCCGCAGGTCTTCGGAGCCGCACCTCGGGCAGGTGACGGGGGCGGTGCGGGAGACGATGACGCCGGGCGGCGCTTGCTTCGAGGGGGCGCGCCGCAGGCCGGTGTTGGCGGCGGTTTCGAGCGCGCAGCGTTCGCAGTACCACACGGGGATGCGGTGGCCCCACCAGATTTGCCGGCTGATGCACCAGTCCTGGATGTTCTCCATCCAGTTGAGGTAGACCTTGGTCCAGCGGTCCGGCGCGAAGGTGACGGCCCCACTCTTCACCGCCTTGAGGGCCGGCTCAGCCAGCGGCCGCATCTTTACGAACCATTGGGGGCTCAGGCGCGGCTCGACCACGGTGTGGCAGCGGTAGCAATGGCCGACGTTGTGCTGGTGCTCGTCGATGGGGCCGAGGTAGCCCTGCTGCTCGAGGTCCACGATGAGCTTGCTGCGGCAGTCGAACCGGTCGAGGCCTTCGTAGGCCTTCGGCACCGCGACCATCTTCGCATCGTCGGTCATGACGTTGATGAACTCGAGGCTGTGCTTGCGCCCGAGCTGAAAGTCCACCGGGTCGTGGGCCGGTGTGACCTTCACCGCCCCGGTGCCGAACTCACGGTCCACGATCTCATCCGCGATGATGGGCAGCAGGCGGTTGACGATCGGCAGCAGCGCCCGCTGGCCGATGAGGGCCTTGTAGCGCGGGTCCTTCGGATGGACGGCGATGGCGGTGTCGCCCAGCATGGTCTCGGGGCGGGTGGTGGCCACTTCGATGTGTTGCAGCCCGCCGGGCTGCGGCTCCTGCAGCGGGTAGCGGATGTGGTAGAGCTTGCCCTGGGTCGCTTCGCGGGGCGCCTCTTCGTCGGCGAGGGCCGTCTGGCAGCGGGGGCACCAGTTGATGATGTAGTTGCCGCGGTAGATGAGCCCCTGCTCGTAGAGCCGGACGAACACCTCGACGACCGCCTGCGAGAGCCCATCGTCCATCGTGAAGCGGGTGCGCCGCCAGTCGCAGGAGGCTCCGAGCCGCTTGAGCTGGTAGAGGATCGTGTTGCCGTACTGCTCTTTCCAGGCCCAGACGCGCTGGATGAACGCCTCGCGCCCCAAATCCTGCCGCTTCTTCCCTTCCTTGGCCAGCGCGCGCTCGACGACGTTCTGGGTCGCGATGCCGGCGTGGTCCGTGCCCGGCACCCACAGGGCGTTGAAGCCCTGCATGCGCTTCGCACGGATGAGGATGTCCTGGATGGTGTTGTTGAGCGCGTGGCCCATGTGCAGGATGCCGGTCACATTGGGCGGGGGGATGACGATGGTGTAGGGCTTGCGGCCCTTCCGGACGTCGGCCTGGAACAGGCCCTGGGCGTCCCACCACTGGTAGCGGCGCTCTTCGACGTCCGTCGGGTTGTACTGGGGGGGCAAGTCGGTCATTGGGAATCAGCCGTCAGAAGACAGACGTCAGATATCAGAACGCGATTTCGCCGATAACTTCTTCCGTTTCTCTGGCTTCTGACCTCTGACCGTTGATTTCTGCGCGTGGTCTTTCATCAGCTTGTACTGGATGGAATCGGACAGCGCCTGCCAGCTGGCCTCGATGATGTTTTCCGATACGCCGACCGTCCCCCAGGAATCGTGGGCGTCCTGCGACTGGATGAGCACGCGCACTTTGGCCGCGGTGCCGGCCTTCTCATCCAGCACGCGCACCTTGAAGTCGGTCAGGTGCATCTCGGAGAGCGTCGGGTAGAACCGGCGCAGCGCTTTGCGGATGGCGTTGTCCAGCGCGTTCACCGGGCCGTCGCCTTCGGCGGCGGTTTGCTCCGCGTCGCCGTTCACGCGGACCTTGATGGTCGCTTCCGAGATCAGTTTGTGGTCGCCGCGCTTCTCCATGATGATGCGGAACCCCTCGAGCAGGAAGAACGGCGCCAACCGTTTGAGCTGGCGCTTCAGCAGGAGCTCCAGCGAGCCCTCCGCCGCCTCGAAATGGTAGCCCGCGTGCTCGAGCTGCTGGAGCAGCTTGAGCAGGCGTTTCGCCTCGGGCGTGTCCTTGGACAGGTCCAGCGCCAGGTCCTTGGCTTTGAACACGAGCGAGGAGCGGCCGGAGAGCTCGGAGACGAGGATTTTGCGCTCGTTGCCGACGACCGCCGGGTCGATGTGCTCGTAGGTGCGCGGGTTCTTCATGACGGCGTTCACGTGCACCCCGCCCTTGTGCGCGAAGGCCGCCTCGCCCACGAACGGCTGGTTCGCCCGCTGGGCCATGTTGCTGACCTCCGCCACGAAGCGGGAGACTTCGGTCAGCTCCTTGAGCTTGGCCTCCGGCAGGCCGCCGCGGCGCATCTTGAGCGCCAGATTGCCGATGATGGAGATGAGGTTGGCGTTGCCGCAGCGCTCGCCGTAGCCGTTGACGGTCGCCTGCACCTGCCGGCAGCCGGCCTCCACGGCGGCCAGCGTATTGGCCACCGCCAGCTCGCTGTCGTTGTGGGCATGGATGCCCAGGGGCACCCGCACGGCGGCCTTCGCCTCGCCGATGAACCGGACGAGCTCGGCCGGCAGCGTGCCGCCGTTTGTGTCGCAGAAGGTCACCGCATCGGCGCCCCCCGCGACCGCCGCCTGCAGGGTCTTGAGGGCGTAGACCAGGTCGCCTTTGCAGCCGTCGAAGAAATGCTCGGCGTCGTAGACGACGGTGCGGCCGTGCCGCTTCAGGAACGCCACCGAGTCTTCGATGAGCCGCAGGTTGTCGTCCAAGCTGACGCGCAGCACCTCCCGCACGTGCAGGTCCCACGTCTTACCGAAGATGGTGACGATGGGCGTCTCGGCCTTGAGCAGCGCCTTGAGATTCGGGTCGGCCGCCGCCGTGGCGGCGCGCCGGGTACTGCCGAAGGCCGCGAGCTTGGCCGTGCGCAGCTTCAGGCGACGGACTTGGCGGAAATACTCCGCGTCTTTCGGGTTAGACCCCGGCCAGCCGCCCTCGATGGTGTGCACGCCGAGGGCGTCCAGCTTCTCCGTGATGCGCAGCTTATCCTGGACCGAGTAGGAGATCCCTTCGGTCTGGGCGCCGTCACGCAGCGTTGTGTCGTACAGCTCGATGGACATGATGGTGTGGGCCGCGCACCGGCGGCCGGGCAGCGACTTAGACTCTGGCTGCGGCGAGCCGGCGGTCGGCGGAGGTGGTGCGGCTGAGTCCGAACGCCCGGTGCACCGCCCGCACGGCCCGTTCCGCGTGGGCCTTGCGGATGACGCAGGAAATTTTGATTTCGGACGTCGAGATCATCTCGATATTAATGCGCTCGCGCGCCATCGCTTCGAACATCTTGGCGGCGATGCCGGAGTGGCTGCGCATGCCGATGCCGACGATGGAGAGCTTGGCGACCCCCTCATCGGTGGTCACTTCCCCGGCGCCGACGCGGTGCGAGACGGAGCGGGTGACCCGCAGGGTGGCCGGCAGGTCGCCTTTCACGACCGTGAACGAGAGGTCCGTCGACCCCTCGCGGCTGACGTTCTGCACGATCATGTCGACGTTGACGCCCTTGGCCGCCAGCTCGCGGAAAATCTCCGCCGCCATGCCGGGCTTGTCCGGCACGTCGCGGATGGTGACCTTGGCTTCGTCGCGCTGCAGGGACACGCCGCTGACGACAATGTCTTCCATGGCCTTCACGGACTTCTGGATCATCGTGCCCTCCCGCTGTGAGAAGCTCGACCGGACATGGATGGGGATGTCGAATCGTTTTGCGACGAAGATGGAGCGCGCCTGCATGACCTGGGCGCCGAGCGAGGCCATCTCCAGCATTTCGTCATAGCTGATGGCTTCCAGCTTGCGGGCCTGCGGCACGATGCGCGGATCGGCGGTGTAGATGCCCTCGACGTCGGTGAAGATCTCGCAGACGTCGGCCTTCAGCGCTTTGGCCAGTGCTACGGCGGTCAGGTCGGAGCCGCCCCGGCCCAGCGTCGTGATGTCCTGGTTGAGGTTGACCCCTTGGAACCCGGCGACGATCACGATGCGGCCTTTGGCCAGCTCCGGCACGATGCGCGAGGCGTTGATATCCACGATCTTCGCCTTCGTGTGCACGCCGTCGGTGAGGATGCCCACCTGTGAGCCGGTGAACGACACGGCGTTCTCGCCCAACTCATGGATGGCCATCGCCAAGAGGGCGACGGACACCTGCTCGCCGGTGGCCATGAGCATGTCCAGCTCCCGCTCCGGCGGCGCTTGGGTGATCTGCGACGCGAGCTGCAGGAGCTCGTCGGTGGTGTCGCCCAAGGCCGAGACCACGACGACCACGTCCGCGCCGGCGCGCTTGGTCTCCACCACGCGCTGGGCGACCCGCTTGATGCGCTCGGGATTCGCCACGGAGCTGCCGCCGAATTTCTGCACGATCAGCTTGTGCCGGCTCATGCGGCGGTAAACCACCGGTACAAGGCCGTTCCGTCCTCCATGGCGAGCCCCTGTGCCAAGTGCTCGGCGTCCAGGTGCACGACGGGCCGCTGCGGCAACCCGCTGCCGATCGCCACGAATGGCACCGAGCGGTCGCGCCGGTCATCGAGGGCCACCAGCAGCCGCCAGGCACCCAGGTCCGGCAGCTGCTCGGTTAGCGGCCGCACGAGCAGGCGGTCGACGCGCTCCATGGCGCACTGCCGCTCCACCGGATCGAGGCTGGCGACGCGCAGGTGCACGTAGACAAGATCATGGTCCGCCAATTGCGCCAGCACCGCCCCCGCCAGCCGCTTGAGCTCTTCTTCCCCCAGCGAGGTGGGGCCTTTCCGCCAATTCAACCCGAGCGACTTCGCAAAACCGCGCATGGGAAACTCGGACGAGAAGACCACGGCGGAGCGTTTGGCCGGCTCGCCCTGCAGGCCGCTGGCCGGCCCCCAGCACCAGAGCCCGTTGGCCGGATTCTCGCCCAAATCTACGCGGACGCGGTTGATTTCATGGCGCTCCAAACACACCGACGCTTCCTCGATGAGGGCGCGCAGGGCTTCCCCGCCGGCCCCCGCCGGCAGGCTGCGCTTCCAGAGCTGTCCGGCGACCTGTTCCGGGCCGGGCGGGGTGCGTGCCGCTTTCGATGAGGCCTCAGGATTCCGAGTCACCAGCAGGTGGTGCGGGCCCTGGCCCAGCACCCACCGCCGCACCTCCGAGCCGAGCTGGCTGTTCAGCGCGGCGACCAGCATCTCGCTTTCTTTGGTGGTGATGCCGCCGGCCTTGGGGTCCACGATGCGGCCGTCCCGCTGGGTGACCAGCTCGCAGCACCAGGCGGTTTCGTCCGGGCCGATGGGCACCTCCAACTGGGCGGCATAGCAGGATCCGCCGACGGCTTCGGCATCGCTCGGTCCCAGCCCGAAGAGCGCTCGGTGCAGCGCGAAGCGATCCACCCCGGCCCCTTTGCGGCGGGGACGCAGGATGCCGGCCGCGGCAGCCTGGGCCAACTGCTGCAGGTGGGTGACCTTCGCCCCTTCCAGCAGCGAGGCCGCCCGTGCCGAGGGGCCGGCGTCGTCTTCACAGCGGATGATGACGTATTTCATGCGAGGGTCGTATTATACTCCTCTCACAGACCGAGCGCCTTGGCGACGACGGACAGCGACGGCGGCAGCGGGCGGCCCAGCCGGACGCGCTTCAGCGCCCGCTCCGGGTCTTTCAGCCCATGGCCGGTCAGGATGCACACGATGATCAGCGGCCGCTTGCGCTTGGCCCGCTGCGCGGTGACGTAGCCGCTCTGTACGAGCTTCAGCAGCCCGGCCACCGAGGCAGCCGAGGCCGGCTCCGCGAAGACGCCGTCCCGGCTGGCCAATAGCTCGTAGGCCTCGAGAATCTCGCGGTCGGTCACCGCCTTGATGCACCCGCCGGAATCCTCGGCGGCGCTCAGCGCGCCCTGCCAGCTGGCCGGATTGCCGATGCGGATGGCCGTCGCGATGGTGCGCGGATGCTGGATGATCTTGCCCTTGACGATGGGGGCCGCCCCTTCCGCCTGGAAGCCCAGCATGACCGGCAGCTGCCGGATCCGGCCGCGCCGGTGGTATTCCTGGTAGCCCCGCCACTGCGCGGTGATATTGCCGGCGTTGCCCACCGGGGTGACGTGGAGGTCCGGCGCGCGGCCGAGCACATCGCAAATTTCAAACGCGCACGTCTTCTGCCCCTCGATCCGGTGCGGGTTGATGGAGTTGACCAGCGTGATCGGATTCGACTGCACCAGCGATTTGGCCAGCGCCAAGCAGGCGTCGAAATTCGCTTCAATCGCCGCCACCTTGGCACCGTGAATGAGCGCCTGCGAGAGCTTCCCCAGCGCGATGGCCCCGCTGGGCAGCAGGACAATGGAGCGCAATCCGGCGCGCGCCGCATAGGCGCTGGCCGACGCGGACGTGTTGCCGGTGGACGCGCACATCACGGCCACTGATTTCGCCTCGACCGCCTTCGAGATGGCCACCGTCATGCCCCGGTCCTTGAAGGAGCCGGTCGGGTTCATCCCTTCGTATTTGAGATAGACCTCGGCCCCCCGGCCGACGCGGCGGCTCAGCGGCGCGCTATAGATGAGCGGCGTGTTGCCTTCGAGCAGCGAGATGACGGGCGTCTTCGCCGAGACCGGCAGATAGGGCCGATACGCCTCGATGACGCCCCGCCACACCGGCGGTCTCCCCACCTGTGTTGGCTTCGCCGTCGGCGAAGCCATACTCGTGTGTCGTGTCATGGTTCAGCCGGCCTCCAGCCGGCACACAGGTGGGGAGATCACAGGGCTCGAGGGGCTTCCGTGCGGATCGCCACGGTAGGCTGCTTCACGACGCTGAGCCGGTCGATGACGTGCAGCGCGCGCCGGACGTCGGCTTCCCGCGCTTCGTGGGTCATCATGACCACGGGCACGATGCGGGCCGCGCGCCGTTCCTTCTGGTGGACGCTGGCGATCGAAATGTGGTACCGGCCGAGGATGCCTGCAATGTGGGCGAGCACCCCGGGCTTGTCCGTGACCAGGAAGCGCATGTAGTAGCGGGCCTCGACGCGGTCCATCGGCCGCACGCGACGAATGCCGTGGCTGCGCTGGCCGCCGAGCGGAATGCGCTGACGAATGCCGCTGACCAAGTTGCGGGCGACATCGGCGATGTCCGACATGACCGAACTGGCGGCCGGGTTCTGCCCAGCCCCTCGGCCGTAGAAGAGCGTGGCCCCCACCATGTCGCCGTGGACGTAAATGGCGTTATAGACGCCGTTCACGTTGGCGAGCAGGTGGGTCTTATCGAGCAGCGTCGGATGCACGCGCACATCGAGCTCGTGGTCCACCCGCTTGGCGATCGCCAGCGGCTTAATGCAGTAGCCCAGCTCATCCGCGTACTGGATGTCCGCCTGGGAGATTTTGCTGATGCCCTCGACGTGAATGTCCGCCAGACGCACCGGCCGGCCGAATCCCAACAGGGTCAGGATGGCGAGCTTATGCGCCGCGTCGTGGCCGTCGATATCCAGCGACGGGTTGCGCTCCGCGTAGCCGTGGTGCTTCGCTTCGAGGAGTGCTTCGTGGAAGCTGAGATGCTTCTCGCGCATCTGGGTCAGCACGTAGTTCGACGTGCCGTTGACGATGCCCAGGATGGTGTCGATGTGGTTGGCGACGAGGCCTTCCCGCAGCGCCTTGATGATAGGGATACCGCCGCCGACCGACGCCTCGAAGTACAGGTCCGTCCCCGCGCGGGTGGCGGCCGCGAACAGCGCGGTGCCGGAATCCGCCAGCAGCGCTTTGTTGGCCGTGACGACCTGCTTGCCCCGGCGCAGCGCCTCGAGGATGAAGGTCCGCGCCGGCTCCAGCCCGCCGATCAGCTCGACGACAATCTGGATGTCCGGATCGTTCAGGATGCGGGAGGGGTCGGTGGTCTTCAGCGCCGGTGGCAGGCGGATGCCTCTGGAGCGCCGGAAGTCCCTGTCGCAGACCCGGCGCAGCACGACGCGGGCGCCGACCCGCTCCTGGAGCAGGCGCCCCTTCTCCAGGAGGGCCCTGGCGACGCCGGCACCAACGGTGCCGAACCCGATCAATCCGACTTGGATGGTCTCAGCCATGTGTCACCCGAAACATGGTCGAGGCGGAGCGATGTTCCGCCACGAACGTTCACCGTCCCGTAGCCCCTCATAATGGTCGGGGCGGAGAGATTTGAACTCTCGACCTCGTGCCTGCCCCGCAGCCCCTCATAATGGTCGGGGCGGAGAGATTTGAACTCTCGACCTCCTGAACCCCATTCAGGCGCGCTACCAAACTACGCCACGCCCCGTAGACGGGGGGCTGCGGGGAACCCCATTTCCCGCACCAGCATTGCCGTTACACCACGAGCTGGTGCGGGACTTCCTCGCCTAACCGGTTGGCCGCGATCCGTTGGATCGCGCCCTTCTTTCGTTCATCCCGCTCAACAGCGGGGTACCCGAGCTCGGTCGCAGCGCGCTACCAAACTACGCCACGCCCCGAGACGTTGGGGCCGCGGGACATTCAAGTTTTTGGAAACGTACGCATCGAACGACCGCGGGAAACCGCCCGTGCAGAAAGTCACAGCCTAGCAGGACGCTGAAGCGCTGTCAACAGGAAGGGATTGTCAGGCTAAGAGTTAGGTGGACTCGGCCTTGCGGCTGCGCCCCATCAGGGCGTGCAGCGCCTTGCGCGGAGGCCGGCCCCGGAACAGGATGGCGTGCACCTGCTCGATGATCGGCAATTCCACCCGGTGCCGCCTGCCAAGGGCCATGGCAGCACTTGACGTCTCCACGCCTTCGATGACCATGTGGGTGGAAGCCAGCACCGCCTTCAGCGACCGGCCGCGGCCCAGCTGCTCTCCCAGCCAGTGGTTGCGGCCCGACAGGCAGGTGGTAATCAGATCGCCCAAGCCGCTCAACCCCCAAAACGTGGTGTCCCGAGCCCCCATAGCCTCGCCGAGACGAGCCATTTCCAGCACCCCGCGCGCCACCAAGGCCGCTTTGGTATTGGCGCCGAAGCCGAGCCCGTCGCTGATGCCGGCCGCGATGGCGAGCGGGTTCTTCAGGGCGCCTCCCAGCTCCACCCCGGTCACGTCCGTTGACGTATAGATGCGCAGCCGCTCGCTCATCAATACCTGCTGCAGCTCCCGGGCCAGCGCATGGTCCCGCGAGGCGATGACCGAGTTGGCGGGATAGCCCTCGGCAATTTCGCGGGCGATGTTCGGTCCGGACAGGACGGCCAGTGGTACGCGGCCCAGCTCGTCGCGCACGACCTCGGACATGCACTTGAGCGTGCGCCGCTCAATGCCCTTCGCCACGCTGATGATGCGCTGGCGGGCCGGACGACGGACGCGCCGGAGGCGACGCAGGACGCCGCGCAGGTGCTGGGACGGGACGGCAAGGACCAGGATGTCCGCGCTGGCCGCCGCGGCCAGGTCGGCGGTGATCTGGACGGTCTTCGGGATGGCAATGCCGAGCAGGAACTTGGGATTTTCGCGGCGCCGCTGGAGGACTTTGACGTAGTCCGGAAAAGCACCCCACAGGCGGGGGCGGTGTCCGAGCTGGGCCAGATGGATGGCCAGGGTGGTGCCCCAGCCCCCATCCCCGAGGATTGCAATGTTGACGCGCGGCCGGTGCGCCATGATGGCCACTGTAGCATGGCGCCTGGCTCTCCGTCAACGCGCCGCCTCAAACAAAAACCGCCGGGCCCTTCCGGGTCCGGCGGCTTCGGCTCCCACGCCGATTAGTCGTCGTTGGAATCAGCCAGCGGCAGATCCGGCTCAACGTCCATGGACAGGATGTGCCGGTAGCCGACACAGAAGACGGTGCGGTCCCAGACGACGTAGAAATGCCCCAGCACCTTGTAAATGACCCGCTCTCCGCCGGTGTCTCCGTTCATATCCTTCGTCACGAAGACCTGCCGGGGCGGCAAGGGGTCCATGCCTTCGGCCCACTTCATGGAATCCGCGGTGGTTGGCAGGACCGTCTGGGACTCGACGCGGTAGGTGCAGCGGCGGAAGACCCGTGTGGCGAAGTCGCCCTGCTGGACCAGCTCGCTGACCAGGCAGTCGCGCCGGAGCCAATCGGAGGACGTCAAGTTCCTGACCAGGATTTCCCGCATGGAGGGCTCAGGCGAGGGTCGGATCGGACGGTTCAATCGTCTCCGGCCGGCCGACCGCTGCGGGATGCTCGTCCGAAAAGGACAGGTCGCACTGGAAGTCGTGGTTGAGCCGGTGGAGCTCGAAGGCCAGCATGACCAGCCGCAGCTTCAGTGGCGAGCGGTGCGTGCGCTTCCACGCCGAGTAGAGGTCGAGGAAGGCGTCCAGCGTCCGCTGGAACGTCACCTGGCGCTCGTAGCCTTCAAACTCTTTCAGGAAACGCTTGAACCGCGCCTCGGAGACCTCCGTGGCGGTCGGCGTATGCCTCAAGTTATGCGGGACCGGTCGCTGAAACATCTCACACGGCTCCACCCTGCACCTCTCCAATAAAATGGCCGAACTACCAGGGGTCCATCCGGCAGCTCGGCTGCTCTGCTCTGGTCGGGCTGAGGGACCCGCCTACATAACTAATCCTTTATATTTCATTTTAAAAATACCATATGAAATGAAGCAACATCAAGGGCACAGCATGTTTTTTCTTGGGGGTCAACCAGGGGTTAGCGGGTCTGAAAGGCGAACGGGCAGATGGCCTGGAAGGCGCACCAGTGGCAGGCGAACTCTTGGGGTTTGGCGTCGAACTGCTGGGTCCGGATACCGCGGGCGGCCTGCCGCAGCAGCTCCCTGGCCTGCTCCAGATCCTCCTCGGTGAACTCGGCGCGCCCCGTGATGTCCGTCTCGAGGAACCGCAGCTCAACGCGCGCCGGCAGCTCGCCGTGGAGCGTGCGCCAGGCCAGCGCATAGACGAGCAGCTGCAGCGACTCCCGCGTGCGGCGGTCGGCGGCCGCCTGCTCGCGGACTTCCGAGGATTTATAGTCGATGATGACCGCGCCCTCCGGGCTCCGGTCTACACGGTCCCAGCGCCCGACGATAAGCAGGTCATCCAGGGGAAACTTGAACCGTTCTTCGATGAGGAACGGCTGCTCGGGTGCCGCCAGCTGGCTCGCGTAGAACCGTTTCAGCGTTTCCACCGCCTGGACGCGGCGCAGCGCTTCGTGCTCACGGGTGAGAAACCCCTCGCTGCTCCAGTGCGCCTCAAAGACCTCCAGCAGCTCGGCTTCTTCCAGGCGGCCGCCCTCGAGGCGGCGCCGGAAGAATTCCTCGACCGACTTGTGCAGCGCGGCCCCATAGATGACGAGGTGGTGCCGCATGATGGGGATCCGCAGGACATGGCTGAAGCGGTACTTCAGCGGGCAGGTCAGGTAATCATCGACGCCGTGGGCGTCCATCCGCAGCACCGGCGCGCCAGCGAGGGGGACGACCGGCAGCGGCGGCTGGGTCCCCGAACGGTCGATGAGCTCTTTCGCCCCGGCCGCTTTGGCCGGCGGGTTGGGGCTCGCCAAATCGAGCGCTTCCAGCACGAACTGGCTGACCTTCCGGGTGGTTTTGCCGCCGTAGTCATAGGCGCAGGAGAGGTGGAGCGCTTCCTTCGCCCGGGTCATGCCCACGTAGAACAGCCGCCGCTCTTCCTGGAGATGGTAGTCGCCGGATGGCAGCAGGTCCTTGATGAGCGCCTCCGGCAGCTCGATGGCGTCCTTCCGGCGCGGCGTGGGAAACCGGCCCTGAATCAGCCCCACCATGAACACGACCGGAAACTCCAGCCCTTTCGCCTTATGGATGGTCAGCACCCGGACCTGGTCGGCCCAGGCGTCATCCGGCTCGACCGGCTCGCCGCCCATCGCCTGGAACAGCTCCAGATGCTGCATGAGCTCGGGCAGGCGGGTGCCGGCCAGCTCCTCCACCCGGCGCAGCTGGTCGAAAAACCGCGCGACCGACTGCAGCTGCAGGGCAGCCTCGGTCGTCTCGCCCCGCCCCAGCTCGGCGAGATAGCCGCGCTCCTTCAGCCACTGATACAGCACCTGGCCGCTTGAATGCGTCCGGGAAAACTCGAGCAAGGCGCGGATATCCTCCCGCAGATGAGTGAGGAGATCCCGGCCCGCGTCGGACAGCGGCAGCCCCTCGGCAGGCTCCTGCTCCAGCACGGCGCGGACGCTGCGATGCGTTTTCGAGGCGGCGGCGAGGACATGGGTCAGGTCGCTCATGGGGCAGCGGTACAGCGGCGAGCTGGCCACGTGGTACCAGCTGAGGCTGTCCTCTGGATCGGCCAGCGCTTTCAGGCAGGAGACAAGCATCTTGGCTTCTTCGCGGGCGAACAAGCCGCTCGCGCCGCTGAACTGCCAGGGCACGCCAGCCACGTTTAGCGCCCGCAGAAAGAGGTCGGCTTCCCGGTTGGAGCGCACGAGAATGGCGAAGTCGCTCGGCCGCCTGGCGCCGGAGGCGATGAGTTGCCGAATGGTCGTCGCCACCCAATCCGCTTCGCTCGAGACCGTGTCGAACACGTGGAATTCCGGAGGTTGCTGGGGACGCTCCGCCCGCGCCATGAGCTTCTTGTTAATGCCCTGCCGCACTTCCAGCCGGTCCGGGTCGTTGAAGCGGATCAGCCGATAGGCCGCGTCGAGCAGCGGCTGGGGAGAGCGGAAGTTCTCCGTCAGCACCACCGTGCGGATGGCCGCGTAATGCTCCAGGAACTTCAGCACGTTGCTGATGGCGGCTCCGCGCCACTTATAGATGCTCTGGTCGTCATCCGCCACGACGGTCACGTTGCCCTCCGGCGGCGCGAGCAGCTGCAGCAGCCGGAACTGCGCGTAGTTCGTGTCCTGGAACTCATCGACGAGCAGGTGGCGAAACCGCCCCCGCAGCGCCGCCAGGACCTCGGGGTGCCGCTCCAGCAGCTGGATGGACAGCAGGACGAGATCGCCGAAATCGGCGGCGTCCGACTCCCGCAGCAGGCGCTGGTACGTCGCGTAGCTGTCGGCCAGCTCCCGGACCCGCCGGGCCTCCGACTGGAGCACGGCATCCTGCGGACTCGTGTCCACCCGTCGCTGCAGCGCATCGGCATAGGCCAGAAACTCCTCCGGACCGACCGCCTCGTCCTTAGCCCGCGCGAACACGCCGGCCAGGGCTTCGAGATACCGCGTCGGCTCGGTCAGCGGCCGGAACTGCTGCAGCGGCAGGTGGAAGACATGCTGGCGCAGGAAGACCAGTTGTTCCGCCTGCGACAGCACCCGGAAGCGGTTCGTGAGGCCGACCTTCAGCGCATGCTCGCGCAGGAGCTGGTCCCCGAACGCATGGAACGTCTTGAGCTGAACGTCCAGATAGCCGTAGGGGACGAGCAAGTCCACACGCTCTTCCATCTCGGTGGCGGCTTTGTCGCTGAAGGTCAGGGCGAGGATGTGGTCCGGACGGGCGCGCTGGGTCGCCAGCAGCCAGGCGATACGGCGGGCGATGACGGTGGTCTTCCCTGTCCCCGCGCCCGCGATAATGAGCAGCGGGCCGGTGTCATGGAGGACCGCGTCGCGCTGGGCGGCCGTCAGGCCGTCGAGCAGCGCGTCGTGTGGTGACGCGAGGGTGGAAACGTCGGACGTTGGGAGCCTATGGCGTTGATGCCGCGGGGGCCGGAGTGGGTGCCACTGCCGGGACCGGAACCGTGCCCGGCCCCTGGGCGAAGACCTGGAACGTAAAGGGAAACTCCAGCGTCTTGCGCGGCAGGTCGTTGGGATCGAAATCGGTTTTCACGTTGGAGATCAGCAGCCGCAGGACCGTCGCTTTCCGGTTCGGGCTCCAGAACGAGATCAGCCCGTCGTAGACCACTCCGGCGTAGAGATAGCCGCCCTGCAGCGCGGATTGCTTGATGAGCGCGAACCGTCCCTGCGGTTTCGCGGTGACGATCTTGCCCACCGGAAGGCTGAGGCCGAAATAGCCGGGCCGCGCCTCCGATAGCAGCCCGCGCGTCGTCGTAGCCAGCGGCTGGTGGGATTCCTCCAGCGCATCGAGGTAGTCGGTAGTCAGCGGCGCGTATTGGTTGCCCCGGTCATCAATCAAAACGCAGTTTGCCGGGTCAATGCGAATGCGCTGCTGGCTGTGGTTCGCGACTTTCACGTAGAAAACGATGTTTTCCGGAAAGAAGGGGTTGCCCGAGGCGTACTGCCCGAAAATCTGCCGGTTCCTGAAGAGGTTGTGCAGGTAGCTGGGCGAGGCGAAGCTCACGGAGACTTCCACGCCATCCTGCTCCTGCGTCTGGCTGGGCGGGTCCAGCTGCCAGCTGCCGCCCTGCGCCACACCCCGCTCTTCCGTCAGCGGACCCCTGGCGCGCCGCTCAAGCAACAGGGAGCTCACGTGCGTCCCGCAGCCGACCGCCACCAGGCCAGCCACCATACTCACGAGCATCCGCTGCATCTTCATGGTCTCCCCCCTGCGGCTGACCGCGCTCCGCGCCATCCCCGATAGCACGCTCACACCCGCTCCAACGGGTCGAACAGTTTCTTGTGTTCCTCCAGGCAGTAGCGGTCGGTCATGCCGGCGATGTAGTCGCACACGACCCGGTGCGGCTCTTCCCCGCGCTGAATGCGCGAGCGCGTCGTCTTGGGCAATTGCTCGGGCTTGCTGATATACAACTGGAACAGCTCGCTGATGGAGCGCTTGGCTTTGTCAGCCATCCGCACGACGCGGTAATGATGGTAGAACTGGTTCCAGAGCATCGCCTTCAAGGGCTGCCGGAGCTTCGCCATCGGTTCGCTGAACCCCATGAGCCGGTGCCGGCAGGCCCGGACGTCCTCCACCGTGTCAATCTTGTGGCGGGCCAGCCGCTCGGTCGTCGCCTGAATGAGGTCGGTGATCTGCCGGTTGATGAGCGTCCGGATGACTTGGTATTTCCGGATCTCGGAGTCCAACCGCACCCCCCCGGGTTCCACCGCCTCGCGGGCTTGGCGCCACAGCTCCAGCCCCTCCAACTCCTCCTCTTTAAGGATACCTGCTGCCAGCCCATCATCAAGGTCGTGATTATCATACGCGATCTCATCGGCGATATCGTCGACCTGGCTCTCCAAGAGCGGCGACACGCTCGGGTCCAGCGCCACCTGCATGCCCGGCTGGTCATAGGGCGTGCGGTGCTTGTTGATGCTCTCCCGCGTCTCCCAGGTGAGATTCAGCCCCGCAAAGCTCGGGTAGCGGGCTTCCAGCAGATCCACGATGCGCAGGCCCTGGATGTTGTGGTCGAAGCCGCCGTGGCCCTTCATCAGCTCGCGCAGCGCGTCCTCGCCGGCGTGGCCGAACGGCGGGTGGCCGATGTCGTGGGCCAGCGCCACCGCTTCGACTAGGTCGTCATTGAGCCGCAGGATGCGGGCGATGGAGCCGGCGATCTGGGCGACTTCCAGCGTGTGGGTCAGCCGGGTACGGTAGTGGTCGCCCTCATGGTTCACGAACACCTGTGTTTTGTACTCCAGGCGGCGGAAGGCGGTCGTGTGGATGACGCGGTCGCGATCGCGCCGGTAGGCGGTCCGGTGCGGATCCTCCGGCTCGGGATGCAGCCGGCCCCGCGACTTCTGGCTCTTCATGGCGTAGGGCGCCAGCCAACGCTCTTCCCGCGCTTCCAGCTCTTCGCGCGAGGCGATGGGCGACGTGGAAGCGTTCGTCAGCGGCATCAGCCCTTGGGGGTGTGGAGGAGCATCCACAGCTCCTCCAGCGACTGCGAAATGATCTTGGTCTGGCCGATGACCGGCATGAAATTCGTGTCGCCGGTCCACCGCGGGACGATGTGCAGGTGCAGGTGTCCCGGGATCCCCGCCCCGCCCACCCGGCCGAGATTCAGGCCGAGATTGAATCCCTGGGGATGCAGGGTCGCCTGCAGGCGCGCCATGACGCGCTGGGCCAGCCGCAGCATCTCACCCCACTCCGACGGCCGTAGCCGCTCCAAGCGGCCGACGTGCCGGAACGGGGCCACCATGACGTGGCCGTTGTTGTACGGGTAGCGGTTCAGCAGCACGAACGCTTCCTTGCCGCGCAGGACGACGTGGTGCTTGCGGTCCGACGAGGCGCGCCGCGCCGCGCAGAAAATACAGGCGCCGCCCTTCCGGGGGGAGGAGAGATACACGCTGCGCCAGGGCGCCCAGAGACGGTCGATGGAAGCGGCCATCACGGCATATACAGGTGTGTGAGCGCGTTGAGTGCATCAGCATCCCACACCCACATGTTCACTGCTTTGGCCAGCAGTTTGGCGTTCGGCTCCACGCTGGTCTTGGTGATGACGACCTTGCGGGACGGCTTCGGGCTCTGGGTCCGGCAGAAGGCGTCGAAGTGCGTGATGTCCTGTTCCGTCACCTGATGCTCCTGGATGGTCGCGCACCAGCGCCGGCCCTCGCCCTCGGCGATGAGATATGCCACCGTGCTGCCCTCGCCGGCCCGCTGGGTGGCGACGGTGGCGAATTTCGGCAGGCGGCCGGTCTTGGAATCCAGCGAGACGGTGTCGTCCTGGAACTTGCCGAACAGCTCGACGACCTGCTCGGGAAACGACAGCTGCCGCGCCTGCATCCAGCGCGTCCACAGCGCGCGCAGGTGCTGCTCAAACCGCGCGCGAACCTCCGGGCTGTCGGGGCGGCTGCCGGCCCACTGCTCCATGAGCGCCGTCGAGAGCCAACAGCGCAGAATGGGGTCCGGCACGACCCAGCACATGCCGTTGCGCTGGGCCAGCCCCTCTTCCACGAGCAGCTGCAAGGCCCCGGACAGCGTCGCCCGGCCGATCCGCCGGCTCAGCTCCGTCGTCGTCCGAGCCCCTTGGGCGATGTGGAGCAGCGCCTCCAGCCCCCGGGAGCCGAGCCGGCCGTGGGACAGCGCCTCGGTGCGCGAGACACACCAGTGATGCAGCGTGCCCTGGGGGCTGCCGAGCAAATCCCAGACCGTCTGAAGGAACAGCGGCTCGGTCAGCTCCGGCGTCTTGCTGAGCATCGCCAGCTCCCGGAGCCGCTTCAAGACGACCGTCAGGTACCACGGATAGAGGCCAAGCCAGCTGATGAGAAAGGGGCTGGCGGCCGACGCCTTGCGCACGCCGCGCAGCTGCTGGTGCACCCAACCGGTCACCGTCTCGGCATCCAGCGCGTCCAACGTTAGCAGCTCAAATTGTCCGAAGAGCAGCTGCAGCCGCTCGCGCAGGATGGACCGGGCCCGGTACTCGGCGGAGCTGGTGAAGATGAACAGGACGGCCGGCCACGTCATCACCCGTTTGCCGAGCTCATGGAACGCGTGGGCGAACCCGAGGGTCTCCAAAAACAAAAACTCGTCCAGGATCAGCACGCAGGATTGGCGCCGCTCTTCGATGAGCACCGGGATGGCGTCCAAGGCCCGCGTGAACGCCTCGCCGTACAGACGACGCGCGATGAGGCTTTCCGCCGTCCGGACCGCCGCGGCCGTCCGGGGCAGCAGCGAGTCCGCCTGGCTCAGCAGCCGTGTTAGCTCCGGCTGGGTGGCTGCCTGAGCCGCGCCGCCTGAGGGGGCCGTTTCCGCCGACGGCAGCCCCGCCTGCAGCACGGCGCAGAGGAACCGCTGCAGGAAGCTGCGGCTGGAATCGCGGTACAGCGGGCAGTATACCACCAAGAGTTTGGCCGGCGGCTGGGCCAGCAGCTGCTGCAACTGGTAGGTCTTCCCACTGCCCGGCGGCCCCAGGATGGCGAGGTTCTGGCGAAACCCTTCACTGAAGGCGCGCAGCCGCTGCGCCAGGTGCTGGGCGACGTCCGGCCGAAGGTTTGTCAGGCTCATTCGGGCAAGAGGGCGAGCGTATTCTTGGGTTGCGCGCCGTAGCGGATCTCAAAGTGCAGCCCGCGGGACCCGAGACGTCCGAGCGGTGTGCCCTGCCGCAGAAGCGCGCCCGGCACGACGAGCAGCTGATCCATGCCCGCGTAGACGGTCACATGCCCATCCGGATGGTCGAGGACGACCGTCTTGCCCCATCCGGCCAGCTGCCGGGTCGCCACCACCACCCGTCCGCTGCGCGAGGCCCGCACCAGGCTTCCCGGGGCCGCCGTGATGTCAATGCCTCGATAGCCGCCGGCGCTGGACAGCACGCCGCGCACCGGCCAGAGGAACTGGCTCGATTCGGCCGGCAGGGGGATAAAGAGTTGCTGCCCCACCTCAATCGGGGCGCTCCGGGACAGGCGGTTGGCCGCCGCCAGGGCATGGACGCCGACGCCATAGGAACGGGCGATCCGCCAGAGCGTGTCGCCCCGGCGCACCTGATAGTAGGAACCGCTCAACGTCGGCACGGCCTGGGTGGGAGGCAGGACGGCAGGAGGATCCAGCGGGACGGTGGCGCAGCCGCTGAGCAGCAGGACCCAGGCAGCGCCCGCAACAGCTTGCCTCATCTTAGCGTTAACGCCCTCGATGGTGACGGCTGAGACGCTCCAGCCAAGACAAACAAGCGACGGTCCAGAACCGCAACAACGAATTATGGAGCGGGTAGCGGGAATCGAACCCGCGTAACTAGCTTGGGAAGCTAGCGCACTACCACTGTGCTATACCCGCCTCGAACGGCAAGCTATGTATTATATCGGAGCGAGCTGCCAGTGGGAACAAATTGTATAGAACCGGCTTCGTACATCCCCGCGGCCGCGCTGGGCCCAACGGCGAGGCCCGCCAGGCGCGAGGAGCGTGGCGTACTCGAACGACGAGTACGCGAGCGACGAACCACGCGGCGGG